>Ga0209521_10002571_pt1 | contig 14828 bp, 9 predicted proteins | sample Rifsed19ft4_FD_184016 | JGI IMG/M metagenome (GOLD analysis project Ga0209521, IMG submission 184016) | Soil microbial communities from Rifle, Colorado, USA - sediment 19ft 4 (version 2) | ecosystem: Environmental > Terrestrial > Deep subsurface > Rock core/Sediment | place: Rifle, Colorado...
GGTTATCAACTACAATAATCTCATAGTCTGAGGCCGGATAGTTCTGGAGCATAAGACTCCTTAATGTCTCCCGAAGACTCTCACTACGGTTATGTGTGCAGACAACCACGGATATAATCATCTAAAAATACCATTGTTACCACCTCACCCTCCAGAGCGTAGTGTAGACCTTTATGGTCGTTACCCGGTTCACACGATTATCCTAATCCTAATGAATGTGATTTTAAAATAAGCTCACTCCTGCCCTGTAGATTTAATTATCTTATATAATTCCTCAAGATAACCTTCTCTGAGCCAATATGGAAAACGATATATTCTCTTATATTCACCTTCTAATTTTGTGAGCAACTGAGAAACAATTAACCGGGTGTTATTAACCCCGGTTGCAGCGGAGAGACTTTCCTGATTTATACTTAAGAAGTAATTTCTGGTGTTGCGCTTTATTTGTTTAAGATATTCAATAACGATTTCATAATCTATTTCTGGAAAGGAATCTTGATTAAGAGTTAAATCAAAATAATTATCTGGAATCTCATTAAAACACCAATAGGGATAAATCTTTATTGAATCTGTCCATTCATCATCTTTCTCTCCATAAAGAATAATTTTAGCATCAGGAAGACTTTTAATAAGATAATACGCTGAAATGACACAAACATAAGGAAGATCAATGATTGTATAATTCTTGATCCCCATTTTGTAACAGTAATATGCAACTCTTCCTGTCCCACCCCCTATTTCGCATACAGATGGATTATTTATGTTTTTCAGGAGTTCCCGAATCCGCCATGCTGTATAAATGCTATTAATATCCCTAAAGTGAAATATTCCCTTTCTTGATGCTATGCCGAATAATTCTCCGCTTATCCGTGGAGGCGTAATATCAATGCCAATAACTTCTTCAATCTTAGCAACCAAATCATCAATTTTTATATAAAGATTTTCCCCCCATCTACCAAACTCAGGATTTTCATAAGGCAAACATCCGATAGCTTCCCCCAGAGTAACCAATTTATCTATATAAAGTGCAGCATACCAACGATTTATACTCTTATTTGCAGCAATCCGTTTATAATTGTCCGGCCCTTGCGTCATTCCATGTGTAATGCTGTATTTGGACATATTGCACAAATATTCTGATAAAGCTACTGGATCTCTTTGCTCCAATAATTGGACAAAATCATTATGTTTAACCTGTCGCAAAATCTCCCATAGGTCCTTTTGGGGTCTATTTATAATGCCTTCTTCATCTTTAATAGCCTTCTGGTACGAATTTATCAATCTCTCAGCGATTATCTCGTCATCTTTTTCAGGATTTACTTTATATGTTTCTAAATGTACATCAGGATAGCCATGCACGAGAGGATGAGCGAACCTGTATTCTTCTCTTGGAATCATGTTATAAGAGAAAGGGAGTTTCTCACCTGTAATTTTTACAAGACCTCCTTTTTTTATAATATAGTAACCAAGTTGTTCAAATAAATTAGAGATTATCCCTTTTATGTAATTAACTATTGGATTTGTTGTTTTTTTAAATATTTTTCTAATTATCAACGCTCAAGCTCCTGTAAAATTATTAAAATTTATAACTTGTACTAAACGTATTTCCCATATACAAGAAAACAGGCCGGATCAGAGGAAACAATACCTCTGTCATACTCCTCACTCTCCCGTGCAATATGCCTTTTAATAAAGTAATATATTTTTTATAACCCAGGATATCCAATAAGACATCAACTAAGGTATAATTAACTCCAGCATATCTCCATCCAAGTCCCTCATTCTCGCATCTTTTTATAAGGGTACGCAGATTGTAATCATGCCAGTGATAGACTCCTGCCCCCTCTGCCAGATAAATCCTATGACCATTTTCCTTTAGCCTTTTCTGAAATATCTTGTCCTCGCTCATCGGCACATCTCCAAACTTATATTTTTGCCAGATTTCTCTTCTGATAGCAGCATTTACAAAGGATAATCCAATACCATCGTATTCTCTGAGCCACCTGTCATGTTCACGACTGAAATAGAATCTGCCAACTTTTTCCCAGAAAAATATATCAGAAGTATCTGGTTTAAGCTCTACACCCTGGACAGCAGCTATTGACGGGTCTGCAAAGGGACTAATCAGGTTCAATAACCACTTTTCATCAGCAGGGATGGCATCCTGGGATAATGTGACAATATATTCTCCTCTGGCCTTAGAAAATCCTAAGTCCCTGACTGAGCCAAATTTAAACTCTTCAGGCCTTATTTGAAACAACCTGACCGGATAATTTTTTATTTCGGAAAGTGCAGAATCTGTAGATCCTGAATCAATGATAATTATTTCGTAATTAATATCTATTTTCTGGTTGAATATTTCCCGTATCAACCTTTTGAAAGAATCGCCGCCATTCTTTGACAGGATAACAATTGATACTTTTGGAAGAGGATGTTTCATTATTTCTTATGATCTGATACTGAAGTAAGGTTCATAATTGCTCAGGTTTGGATTATAATATGGATCGCCTTCCTCGAAAAAGTATTTCCATTTAGTCTTCATTATCCTGATTTCCTTGTTGTATCTTGCCATCTTCTCAGGTGTATCTTCATGCCCTCTGCTTGCAAATTCATGGTGATAAAGCTCTGCATATGGGGTATAAACTATAAGATATCCTTTTTCTCTTATCTTCAAGCATAAATCCACATCATTAAATGCATGAGATAATCTTTCATCAAATCCCCCCACTTCCTCAAATACCTTTCTTCGGAACATCAGGCAGGCTGCGGTCACAGCACTTAGATTTTGTATAATATTTATCCTGCCCATATAACCGTTACTTGAACGTGGAGACTTCTTATGGGGATGGTCAGCCACCCCTCCAAATCCTATTATTACTCCTGCATGCTGGATTGTATTATCCGGATAATAAAGTTTTGCCCCTACAGCCCCTACATCTTCCCTTTGTGCAAACTCGAGCATTGCAGAAAGCCACTCACCGCTGATTACCTCTATATCATTATTCATAAGTACAATACACCCTGCGTTAGTTGATTTCACTGCAAAGTTATTAATTGCTGAATAATTGAATGGCTTATCATAGTTTAATATTTTTATTTTATCATTGCTTTTAATGTCGTTGTAGTAATCATGAGTTGCAGGTTCCATGCTCTGATTATCCACTATCATAATTTCATAATCTTTATACTCCGTTCTGGCAAGAATAGACGAGATACACCTTCTGAGTAAATGAACCTTATCTCGTGTTGGGATAATAATACAAATCCTCTGTGGGACACGTATCTGGTATTTAACCCTGAAAGAACCTAAGAACAATCCATCCAATACTTCTCCACTCAAACCCATTTTCACGAGGTAATCGGTTATTGCCTTTTTAGTGGCAGCCTGAACATATGGCTTAGCCGTCTCGGACAGAGAGGTGGATACGCGTGCTGCCCTCCAGTGATAGAGTATTTTGGGTATCCGTTTGATCTCGGAAGACTTCTGTATTATACGAAGAATCAGGTCATAATCCTGGGCACCATCATATCCTTCACGAAATCCTCCAACCTCCTTAATGATTGACCTTCTTATAACAAGAAAATGGCATAGATAGTTGTATGATAGGAACATATCCAGGGACCACTCGGGTTTAAAAAAGGGATAATATCTTTTTTCTCCGTGCTCTGGCACCTTATCTTCATCTGAATATATCAAATCTACCTCAGGACTCTTATTTATGAGCTTCACCACCTCATATAAGGCATAAGGAGCAATCATATCGTCATGATCAAGAAAACCAACATACTCTCCGGTGGCAAGCTTCAAGGCTTCATTAGAATTTCCGGCAATTCCCGTGTTCTTTGAAAGAAAGGCATACTTTATCCTGTTATCTTTGCCGGCAAAGTTCATGATAATCTTTTTGACATAAGTCTTATCTGAACCACCATCTACCAGACACAGCTCCCAGTTCTCATATGCCTGACTTAGTACAGAAATAATACATTGACTCAGGGCATATTGAGTTGGATTATAGACAGGAGTAATAATACTTACCTTTGGCTGGTTTGACCAGGAACGTGATTCAATCCGCATCTCTTTTAATCTTTCGCCATCAGGTTCATTGTTTAATATCCATAAGTCATATGGGGTAATCCCCTTTCTTATTGCCCTTATACTTTTCCTGACAAAAGTGAGCCAGCCTTCGTGCATTACTGTCTTTATGCTTTTTATAATCAATGCATACACCTTTCCCCTTTTAGTGTCGAAGGGGAATAGCAGTCCTCTAACCTTTTCGTATTTCTTTAATAATATGCCTCCGGGACTTGCGTGGATCCTATTCAATTCTTTTTGTAAACTCTGCTCTGTTGCTTGAAGCAGCTCAATCTGCTCTTCTTTGTTGATTATATTATCCAGCATGAGATTTCTTAATAATGCGAAATGAACATTTGTTGATGGGTTTTTCTGATTCTTTATATTATTAAGTAACTCATATATTCGGCCGCCATAATTCTCTTTAGTAAAAGTTTGCCTCGCAAACGTTTGGCCATTTTCTCCAAGTTCTTTAATCTTCCGCTTGTTGTCTATCAGATATTCTATTCTATTTGCAAGTTGCCTATAATCTCCCGGTTCGTATAACAAGCCATTAAACCCTTCTTTTATTAATTCCGGCGTCCCCCCTGAATTTGTACCAATAACAGGTTTTCCAAGCAGCATCGCCTCAACTGTAACACGTCCAAAAGGTTCACACCGTGAACAAACAAGAGCAATATCTGCCTGTCTGATAACGGAATAAATATTTTCTGCAAAGGGCAAAAAAACTATATGTATATCTAAGTTTTTATCCCTGATTATTTTCTTTAGTCTATTTAGATAATCCTGAAATGGAGATGGGCCTACAACTACAAGTTCAACATCCCTTTTCCTCCTGATAAGCTCATCTACAGCAAGTATGGCATCTTCAATCCCTTTAGATTCAGCAATTGTTCCCGAAATTATCAATCTTACTGCATTTGTCTTTTTGTCATAATCATCCTTATCTTTATAAAATCCAACAGTGGGAACATCTACATAATTATATATTGTCAGGATATTTTCGCTTTGAAAATCTCCAAAGAGCTTCTTTCTCACAGCATTTGAATTTGTGAGTATAAGATTTGAAGTATCTTTTATATACTCAAGGGTCTGTTGAAAGGGCAGATAGAATTTAAGTCCATAATCAATCTCGCCGAATTCACGGATATACCAGACATGAGGTTTACCCAGAAATAACGCAGCAACTGCACCCCAAGGGATAACCATTGTATTTGTCAGGATAATATCCGGGTTTATCTTTTCTAATGACGGTATTATCTCATCAAGTACCATCCTCAGGCTGTAAACAAACCTTGGTTTTATCTCTTCCTCCGGCGGTATGTTCGTCCACCAATAGTATTCCCTGATTAGAATACATGCCCCGGCTTCTTCAAGTTTTTCTCTCAACGGTCCGTCATTTGGCAGGACAACCGTACATGCTGCCCCATAGTCTCTTACAAGCTCAGTTGTCAGTTCGAGAAGGCTCCTCTCTGAACCTCCAAGCTGAGAGGTATGAGAAAAAAGGCACACATTCAGAGACTTTTGTTCTTTTTCCGAACTCATAATTTATCCTGGCAAAGAGGTTCATACTCCTGCATATTGTTCATAATCTGAACATTTAGGACACGAAAATCCCACTGGCAGAAGATAACTCCCCATATCTGTCCATATTTAGTTTCCTTCTTTATTTTGTCCGTGTAATGAAAGCCCATACTTGTTGATCTGATCAAGGAATAATCCCTTTGCATAATTATACAGATCCATGTCGAATTTATTGAAATTTATTATAGCATTTAAGTCATCTTTTGATAAACTATCCTTTCGTGGCCTGTCCACTGAAACATTGCTCCTTTCATAAAAAGGGTTTTTCCATCCAAATAATATTTTAAATATTGAATGATAAAATGGGGTTTTCCATCCCAAAGCCTTTTTCATCAAAAATACAGAGTCTACAAAATATTCTGTAAGACCAACAACAACAAAATATTCCTTTAAATTATTTTTGGCTGTCTCCAACATCTCAGTAGTACAATTACCAAATTCAGCATGTATACCTGACAAGACTCTCGTCTGGTGGTTATCTGCTTCAAATGCTAATCCACTGCGGACAAATTCACCTATACCCATATGTTCGGCTTTTATTCTTCTGTAATACGGAAGGCTTGGATCATTAGAAACATGGGAGAATAGGGAAATAATTCTTTCGACCGGGTCTCTAAGAATAGTAGCATACAAACAAGGCTGAGGTATATTGTTATGCAAACCAAAAGATACATGCCCCATGAATACCTTTATTTTTCTTTTCTCGTCATCGGTGAGGGCATTGAAATCACTTTTATCAGGAAGATTATAAGCCTTGGTATAAATCAAATAAATATCCTCTTGTTCATAAAACCGCTCAATTATTTTGCGTAAGGAAGTGCCGGCGTTCTTGGGTATGTGTAAAAAAATCAAAGCATAACGCCGATGCAAATCATTATTTATCCGTCGAGTAGACATTTCAAATACCTTTTTTAGGTATACTTCTGGCAAATTCTTGTTTCCTGACCTTACCCGATAATGAATCTCGTAATAAGGATCAAAAAGACAACAATGCCCGCATTTTTTTCCGCAACATGCTAAAAACAGAAAAAATAGGAGACATAATTTGTTGTTTTAAAAATCTTTTCTTTTTCATAATATTCAATAATGTCATATCCTTAGTAAGGAACTGTGGAGTTATATTTGTAGTTACGTTAGGATAAATGATAGGCAAATCTAAAATATTCTCTGGTCGATATTTGACGGACTTAAATCTTGAGTGTGTAAACACAAACATTAACGTATCAATACCAATTGAATGAGCAAGTCGTTGAGCTGCTATAAGCTCCTCTTTACTGTCATTAAACTCAAAGAGAATATACTTCCAAAGTATGCGTTGCTTTTTCCCATCCAGGGTCTTGGGTATATCTTTCATAAACTTTATCGCCAAATCAACATTACCACCAATTCTGTACTTCTCATAGCTTTTCTGGAAAACTCCATCGCAAGACACATAAATCGTATCGATGTATAGCCCACGGGTAACCTTCCAATAATCGAAATTGCCATTCGTAATAAGGAGTTGGCTGACATTTGGATAATATAGCTTAACAATATTAACAAACTCGGAAAATTTGGGATGCATCAATGGTTCACCCTGACCACAGTATTCGACCCTCTCAACCAGATAAGAATGCTTGGAGAGACTTTTCATCAAAGTTTCTAATATTTCTAATTTCATTAAAAATGGTTTATTTCTCGTCTTTCTTTGTTTTTTGCTGGAACAACAGGGACAATCCAGATTACAAGTAAGAGAAGGCTCTAATTGAACTTTTCTAATGTGCATATGACGTAACCTGTCTGAAAAGGGCTGGTTCTTGCGAAAAAGGGCACATTTGGCGCATATATCACCCCACGGTGCAATATCCGAAGAGAGAGAAGTCCTGATATGAGTATACTTATTATTCGTTAAAACCGTTCTAATGTCCCAAGTGGGGTCATCTAGTTCAACTTTTCCTAATATCACTTGTTCTCCACTATCACAATTACAAGGGATATCACCGTTACTCTTTACATAGAGTGTTTCAAGGATTTCACAATTCATTGTGTGGTTTTTTCTAAGTGGGTCTGTGATGATGCCTGAAAAACAGAGAAAGTTGGGCAACACAATACTGTGAGACTAAGAGGGTCTTCTCACCTATACTTCCTGTCTAAATATAAGGTCTTATAGTTGTTGATGGATATAACTACTCGATTTCAAATATCTCTACAAGTCCCACTCCAGTCACACCATTTACACCTTTTAATATCGCCGTGTAATTCCCAGGGGGCAGGGTAGCCAGGATTGCAGATTCATTGGTGCAGCCCGATGGCGCTGTCGATTGACCTGGATTGGGTTTGCATGGGTCTTTACCTGTCGTACTGATCTCTGTCGCCCCACCACAAACATACCCGCTCGTCTGACATAATGGATCAGGAGTGTCCTGCCAGTTATCATTAGTTGATATAAGCACCCACGAAGAACCTACCTTCTTATAAAGCGATAAATAAGGATTACTTAAAGTATCCGGTATATTAAATGGTGCACCTCCCATTGATGGCCCACGTCCGCGGATCAATACCTTCTTCGAACTACTTCCAGCAGCTATGATATAACCTCCGATCATTGCACTGTCCCCTGTCAGTACACGGGCCCTCGTTGAAATACCACCCAACTTGGGCTTGGTGATAGTGTCGGGGTCAAATACCTCAACCAGCCCTACACCAGTTTCACCACTTACACCCTTTAATATCGCCGTATAATTACCTGGAGGTATATTTATCAGGATAGCCGACTCATTGGTGCAGCCCAATGGCGCTGTCGATTGACCTGGATTGGGCCGACATGGGTCTTTATCTGTCGCAATGATCTCTGTCGCCCCACCACAGACATACCCGCTCGTCTGACATAATGGATCAGGAGTGTCCTGCCAATTATCATTAGTTGCGATAAGCACCCACGAAGAACCTACCTTCTTATAAAGCTCCAGATAAGGGTTTCCCATAGTGCCGGTTATGTTGAATGGTTTACCTGCCATGGAAGGCCCACGCCCACGGAACAGGATGGTCTTAGCCAAGTTACCTCCAAAAATAATGCCTCCGATCGCTGCATTATTTCCTGTGTTCACATAAGCCCGTGTGGAGATAGCAATCAATCTGGAAAGATCACCTACATTCGTATTCTGTGTAGCACTATTATTGGCCAAATCCGGATCAAAAACACTACTGGTCACGCTTGCAGTGTTGCTGAGGATCGTCTCTATAAGTGTCTGCACTACGATCGTAATTGTAGCAGTAGCATCTTGGGCCAGAGTACCAATGTCACAGGTTATGGTTGTGGCCCCACTGCAACTACCCTGAGTGGTTGAAAACGATACAAGTGAAACCTCACTCGTTGAAGGTAATGTATCTGTTACTGTAACCCCGTATGCAGTGCCCGGTCCATTGTTCTTAACTGTAATCGTATAAGTCAGGTTTAATCCTACTTCAGCTACAGGTTCAGGTGAATCGGTCTTCGTAATCGAAAGGTCGGCGTCACCACTTGGAATTATATCAAACGTGGCTGTCACACTCTTGGCTGCATCCATCGTTACCACGCATGTCCCGCTACCACTGCATCCCCCACCGCTCCAACCCGCAAACACCGATCCCGCATCAGCCGTAGCCGTAAGGGTTACCGGTGTACCATAACTGTATGGCTCACTGCAATCAATACCACAGTTAATACCAGCAGGACTGCTCGTCACCGTCCCGCTGCCAGTCCCGGTCTTACTCACACTGAGGGTATTGGTCTGCAGATTAAACGTTGCAGTGCAGCTCTTGGCGCTATCCACTGTAACCACTCCATCCGAGCAGTCTGAATCCCCGCTCCAACCCGCAAACACCGATCCCGCATCAGCCGCAGCCGTAAGGGTTACTGGTGTACCATAACTGTATGGCTCACTGCAGTCAGAACCACAGTTAATACCAGCAGGATCACTCGTCACCGTCCCGCTGCCAGTCCCGGTCTTACTCACACTGAGGGTATAGGTCTGAAGATTAAACGTTGCAGTGCAGCCCTTGGCGCTATCCACTGTAACCACTCCATCCGAGCAGTCTGGATCCCCACTCCAACCCGCAAACACCGATCCCGCATCAGCCGCAGCCGTAAGAGTTACCGGTGTACCATAACTGTATGGCTCACTGCAGTCAGAACCACAGTTAATACCACCAGGACTGCTCGTCACCGTCCCGCTGCCAGTCCCGGTCTTACTCACACTGAGGGTATAGGTAGTAATAGCCAGTACATTATTTATAGGCACATCCTGACTTCCTGTTGCGCTCGTTTTGCTGTGCAGTGCGGCACCCGGATATGCACTTGATCCAGATGCAAGGTGGGCCAACCAGTAGAGTGCCCACTTCTTATCACTACTTCCCGCCTCTGTTGAATCAAATCGTACAACCCATGTATATTGGATCCACCTGGCCACTGAGGTTGAGCCAATTGGTGCCGGGTCACCCCCGCCTACAGCGTCTTCGTCTACAGACAAATCTCCGTCATCATCCACGTCTGAGAACGTTGGTCCCATGACAACGCAATCATAATCAGTCCCGCCAACATTATATGGGAGAGACGGGAGGGAGGTTCCGCCTGGAAGTGTGGTGCAGAGTTTTGTCAGCTCCCCCTCTGCCAAACCTGGAACCCCGGGACCTGCACCAACGTAGAAACCACTGGCGCTGTCAATCCCTGTTACACTGATCCTTTCGTTATCATGTTCGTTCATTATATAGTAGGTGCCGGCGTCTCCTGACTTTCTGAGCTGAGTCCTGAGACGGTAAGGGACATCCTCAAGTTCATACCACCCCTTGAGGTTTCCAGATGTCCAGCCATTCATGGGTCCTACCCCATCAGCCCAGCCTGTTGCGGGGTCATCCTCAGTACAATCCCCCTTCTCCCGTGAGCACCCCTGAAGGAGAAACTTGGGATTGTCGAGAAAACTGGTCGTTGCAAGCACTGTCATAGTAACTGTATCAATAGCATTCACATTAAAAGTCCCCTCATATACCTCATCAGGCCCTCCATCAAGTATATAAGTATAAATAAAATTACCAGAGGAATCTGTGGTAACTATGTCACTACCCGGGGTATTTGTCCCATCCCCGGTAACAATGCTCCCATCTGCCCGCTCAACTTCTACAATTATATTTTTGTCAGGGTCAAAGCCCTCTCCATAGATAGTAACTATATCCCCTTGCGTATATTCAGGTTCGTCTGAATATATTATTTCATTGCCAGTGGCAGCATAAAGATAGGACGTTGAAAGTAGGATTGTTATTAAGAAGAACAGTATCCCTGCTGAGAATAATCTCCATGTACATGATTCCGTTTGCATATTATTTCTTCTTGTGTTTAGTAAAAACGCATTTTGATTTACCATTATATAGCCTCACCTTCTCTGTTGATTATTTTGGTTATTTTACGCAAGAAAAATGCCAGCAAGTTTAGCATTAGCTTAAAATTTGATGGACTCGTAAAAAGTCGTCATTCCCGTGAAAAGAGGATTCCAGAACCCATTGAACTATCTGAAAAATCAAACGTTAATAGGTGATATGTAAGAAGTCAGAATATGGATTGCGCAGGAGGTGTAGCAGAATATATTACCTTGTATAAAATAAATACACTTTTGCCCTTTAATAAAATGTCATTGAAGGTTTTTTTCATAACATACTATGATATCAAGGTGTTAAAGTATGTAGCAAATTAACTCATATGACTGTATAAAAAAGTGTCAATATTTCAGCCGGGATGGCTTTGACCTGGACGATTTAGAAATGTCAAACAGTTAGTCAGTACTTTGTATGTATTAAATTTCTTCTTTAAGGCGATAAGGCATACCAGGCCGGAGCCTAATAGGAGAAGCGTGGCAGGTTCAGGTACAGGTGTATAGCCCATGTTGACTATTACAAGACCTCCACGGTATTCTTTAACACCGGGTAAAGTACCTGAATTACCAGGGTCAAATAATACCCGTCCAATATTTGGTGCCAAGATATTCAGTGTATACCATTCAGGTTCATTTGAACCACCAAATATCGGGGTACTCCATGTACCGATTAGTGCGTCAGTTCCAAACTCATATAGGGTCACTGCAAAGGCATCCTCATCGGTTTCCCCATCACCTGCAGTAAAGCTAATTTCATAAACAGGTGTTGAAAAATCAATGTAGATATCAGCGGCAGAACCCCATTCATCCCCTGTCCCAATACCTCCCCCGTAATCCGTGTAATATCGAAGGTCGCTAGTTTCAGAGGTAAATGTACTAAAATCTAAGGTCTTGTCTTCAAGAGTTTGTCCGTTTGAAAAACCCATAGTGCTAAAATCGTAAGTGTACTGAGTAGCATCGGCATTCCCTATTAGACCAAGAACCAGAACCAGTGTGCATAAAGATATTAAAAACTTTTTCATTGTATAGTGTTTCATTGTATATATTTCTTTTGCAAGACTAATGCCAAAATGCAGGTTTTCTAAGGGACCAGTAAGGTTCAGTAAATAATGATTTACCCTATAGGAACTCTATAGGAATGGATGAGATATCGTACCCATTTTTTTTAAGATGATTTACAATGTAACGCTTGATTTCAATATCATCAGGTATGTAATGGTTATTGCATGGCGAAGTATGCCCGGTTACCTCAGAAGTTAAAAGCACTTTCTTTCGTAAATCCAGTTTGAATACTTTATGGCAGATAATAACAGAAACTTCCCTCAGACCATAGAATGGCGGAGACAAATCAGTTTTCTCCCACCAACCATCTCCTCTATTTGCCACTTCACCGGCAGTAACACCCATGCTTATAATCGGACGTAATCTGTCTAAATCCGATGTTATCAAAGATTGTCCATCCATCCAGACTGGCCAGTCTGGAATTTCTAATCCTATGTAATCAAGCAAGGTTGGTGCAATATCAAGATTCTGGGTATTATTAGAAACAATACCAATGTGTAATTTATCAGGGAAATATATCATCAATGGCACCCTGACATCAGATTTGGAACCCATTCCATGATCTGAGTAAAAAACAACTACCGTATTTTTGAACCTGTCTTTTTTTACAAGGTGTTCAACTATTGAATTAAAATAATTATCAAATTCCAGAATAGCATCATCATAGAAATTAATCATCCACGGCTTTATCTGCTTTTCCCCGGACGAAAAAAACCTTTTCTCCGGCCTGAACTCAGGACCGTGCGTTACCATCAGATGGACATGCGCGAAAAAAGGCCCTCTTGATGTATCTATAAACTTGAATAATGCATCGAGTCTTTTTGAATCAGGAACATCTTGCTTCTTCGCTTTTGTAACCTCATTAAAAGGATCAACCATGTTTTGTATCCCGAAGACATGGAGCAACCGTTCCCTGACACGTCCATAAATTTGTTCAAGGAAATACATCTCTGACTCAAATAATATATTAAAATTGTAAGATAAGAATCCAATCCTGAAATCTTTTACCTTCCTGAAGTTGGCAAGATCAAAGGAATCTTTCATGTTTAAATCATGGGCATCACCATAGTGCCTGACGCTGAGCTGAAGACTGGTATATCCGAGTTTTCTGAGAATGGCAGGCAGGTGCTGGTAGGAATCCCTGCCCCTTAAGATATCCGGGGGGAAGATAACCCCTGTCCTTGTTGGTAATTTCCCTGTCAACATCGAAGTTACCGAACCACCTGTATTACCCGCATTCGGAAAGTTATTTTCAAAAACGAGGGCACCCTTCATGAAGTTACTGATAAATGGTGTGGTATTTCGATGGTATCCATAGGCAGACATATGGTCAGCATCCAGGCCATCAGCCCCTATTAACAGGATGTTTGGCAACCTTTTTATATCTGTCGTCATTGCTATTGCCACATCGCCCTGGTCAATATTTTTTGAGGCATAAGCAATAAAGACGGCCGCCACAGATATACCGAGCATTATCACAGTCCCTGATATAAACTTATTATGATTCCTCTGTAATAATGGTCCTTTCTCTATACGATAAAGCAACCTGTAGAGATAAATAAGGAGTAATATAAATAAACCCCCGTAGCCAAATCGCTTTAAACCACCAAATGATCCTATGCCTAATTTAAAGATCGTATAGGTAAAGTTATCTACCATTATTAAAAGAGAAGATGATAGGACAAACACAGGAATAATTCGTGCTAATGTATAGAATATATTCTGGTTCAGCGTGTTTTTAGTAATTATACTGAGTGCCCACAATCCTATTAGCAAAATGGCAATTAAAATCGCAATCGGCAAGGGGGAAATTGTAACAATAAAAATGGAATCTAAAATACTTAAAGGAGACATAAAGGAAGGCTTTGTGAAAAAGAAAAGCCATTCCATAATGGTATAAAAATAGATACTGTAGACCGATAAACCAGTAAGTATCTTCCAGTTCCTGGACATATAATCTATCTTTAAGAACCGTATCATTTAAAACAGGCTTTTTATAGCGTTTTTTGATGTCCGTCAATTAAAACAACTTCTCGAAGGGCAATCCCGCGGACTCCTTTATAAGGGGCAAGATGTTTTACCCTGTTGGAGGGAACAGCATCAGGCAGGTTGAAGGTAACTGTAACGTGGTCAGACCCTGAAAGAAGGCTTTTCGGTATGGCAACGGAATAATCCCGAAACCCATATTTGGTAATAACCCATGACGCAACCTCTTTGCCGTTAACAACAACATGAACGGTCTGCCTTTCAACTATACCCTGATGTATAAAAGCATGAAAGTTTGCTTTTAATGTAACAATTGATGATTCAGTCTCGGTTATTGGTATTGATAAGGAGGAACTTTTATTACTTGTCCATGTATAATCTTCCGATGGGGCATTCCATTCTCCTTCTTTCTGATAAGCTACGGCATTTCCCACTAAACCAAACTGAAGGGGGGTTCCCCACTGGTATTCACTGACAGAATAACTTCTGGATATATCTTCCTCTCGATTCCATGATTGATAATCGTAAACGCTTTGTGTTGTCTTATAACGTTTCATCTTTACATTCCCCGATAAGTTTTCTACAACAAAGAACCATCTCTCTCTTTTTTCATCAGGCTCAAGTTCAAAAACAGAAGGTCCCTTGTAATGATTTGGCAACCCGGCTATCTTCATGACGGTGGACGGTATGTCGGTAAGTGTCGTTTTCGCTTTAGAGACCCTCATTTCCCCTTTGCCGTTTGG
>Ga0209521_10002573_pt1 | contig 14813 bp, 15 predicted proteins | sample Rifsed19ft4_FD_184016 | JGI IMG/M metagenome (GOLD analysis project Ga0209521, IMG submission 184016) | Soil microbial communities from Rifle, Colorado, USA - sediment 19ft 4 (version 2) | ecosystem: Environmental > Terrestrial > Deep subsurface > Rock core/Sediment | place: Rifle, Colorado...
CAGGCGATCACAATCCCGGCCGATGTCTCGACCTATCTGGTCCAGAAAGGTGATACGCTCAGGATCATTGCCAACAAATTTGGAACGACTGTTGATGCCCTGCTGGCGCTCAACCCGGGCATCTGGAACGCCAACCTGATTTACGTCGGACAGGTCATCCGGGTTCGATAAGCAACCTCAGGCTTCAAAAGAGGAAGGACGCACTTTGAAAGTGCGTCCTTCTGTGTTCTACTTCTTTTTGGCTTTGATTTTTGTTTTGCCGGCTTTTGTTTTCGTAGCGGCTTTCTTTTTCGCTGTAGCCGCTGTCTTTTGCGGGCGGTGCTTCAATGCGGAATGCGCCGCGGCGAGACGTGCAATCGGCACGCGGAATGGCGAACAGGAGACATAATTGTTGCCGATGATGTGACACCATTCAATCGAACTCGGATCGCCGCCATGCTCACCACAAATGCCCACTTCGAGTTGAGGACGGGTCTTGCGGCCCTCCGCGATTGCCCAATCCATAAGCTTGCCAACGCCATCGCGATCCAGAGTCTGGAAGGGATTCTTTTCGAGAATGCCCTGTTCCTGATAGGTGATGAGGAAGTTCCTTTCGGCGTCATCACGTGAATAACCATAGGTCATCTGGGTCAGGTCATTGGTGCCGAAGGAGAAGAATTGGGCCCGTTCTGCAACCTCCGCGGCGGTGACCGCTGCGCGCGGGATTTCGATCATCGTACCGAATTTGTATTCGAACCTGACGTTCTTTTCGTCCATAACGGCGGCTGCGATGCGTTCAAGCCTGGGCTGGATCCATTCGAGTTCTTTCACGGTTCCGGTCAGGGGAATCATCACTTCCGGTTTGACGACAATTCCGCGCAACGTACAATCTGCCGCGGCTTCGAAGATGGCGCGCACCTGCATCTCCACGATCTCCGGCATGGATATGCTCAAGCGCACACCGCGCATGCCCATCATCGGGTTGGATTCGTGCATTCCTTTGATGGCGTTAAGTAATTCCTCTTTAGCCTTCAAGCCATCTGTCTCGCCTTTGACGCGCAGGGTGATGACTTCTTCGAGAAGTTTTTCCTCATCGGGCATGAATTCATGCAGAGGCGGGTCAATCAGGCGGATGATGACCGGATAGCCATCCATCGCTTCAAAGAGACCATCGAAGTCCTTGCGCTGATAGGGGAGAAGTTTGTTAAGCGCTGCGGTGCGACCATCACTGGTTTCGGAGAGAATCATGTCCTGTACGATTGGCAAACGCTCGGGTTCGAAGAACATGTGCTCGGTCCTGCAGAGACCGATGCCGACCGCGCCGTAAGAGCGGGCGCGGCGCGCGTCCTTTGGATAATCCGCATTGGCCCACACTTGCAAACCGCGCGTCGGATATCCTTTGGCCGGTGCTTCACGGACATCCGTGCGTGCACAGATCTCATCGGCCCAATTGAGAAGTGTCAATAACTCAGTTTGTTCTTCGAGCGAGGGTGAAGTGGTAGGCATTTTTCCGACGAACACTCTCCCCGTAGTACCATCCACAGAAATCCATTCGCCTTCTTTGACGACAGTTTCACCTGCCATCATATCGCGTTTCTCAAGATTGATCTTGATCGCTGAAGCGCCAACTATGCATGGAATGCCGAACTGTCGAGCAACGACCGCCGCATGTGATGTCGCGCCGCCTTCGCTTGTGAGTACACCCTTTGATGCGATCATGCCGTGCACGTCATCGGGTTTGGTGAATGGGCGCACCATGATGGTATCCTGCTTTTCCTCCTTCGCCATTTTTTCCGCCATGTCTGCATCGAAGTAGACCTGTCCAACCGCGGCGCCTGGAGAAGCGTTCACGCCTTTGGCGAAGAACGTGCCGTTCTTTTCCGCGTTGCTCATCGCTTGTTCGTCGAACTGCGGGTGGAGAAGGGCGTCCACATTGTCTGGCGTGACGCGCAGAACTGCCTGCTCTTTGGTGATCAGCCCCTCGTTCGCCATGTCCACTGCGACCTTCACAGCGGACTTGGCAGTGCGCTTGCCGTTTCGCGTTTGCAGCATCCACAATTTGCCGCGTTCGATCGTGAACTCGACATCCTGCATGTCCTTGTAATGCTTTTCAAGTTTGCTGGTGATGTCCATGAACTGCTTGTAGACTTTCGGCATTTGGCTCTGAAGGTGCTCGATTGGGTCGGCATTGCGGATACCTGCGACGACATCTTCTCCCTGCGCGTTGAGAAGATAATCACCCATCATCTTCTTGTCTCCTGTGGATGGGTCGCGCGTAAATGCTACACCCGTGCCGGAGTCGTCGCCCATGTTGCCAAAGACCATTGTTTGGATATTGACAGCCGTGCCGAGATCGTGCGAAATGCCTTCCTTGTTGCGATAGGCGATGGCGCGCTTGCCGTTCCATGATTCAAACACGGCTTTGGTTGCCAGTTCAAGTTGTTTGTAAACATCCTGTGGGAAATCAAAACCGACATGCTTCTTGAACACATCCTTGAATGTGGAAACCAGAGCCTTCCAGTCCTCAGCGGTCATTTCTGTATCTACTTTATAACTTTTCCCCGCTTTATACTTAGCCATTGGGTGTTCGAATACTTCGTCGTCGAGATTAAACACGGTCGTGCCAAACATTTCAATAAGGCGACGATAGAGATCCCATACAAAGCGCGGGTTGTTCGTCAGTTTGATCATGCCCTCGACGACTTCGTCATTCAAGCCGATGTTCAGGATGGTATTCATCATGCCCGGCATGGAAAATTTCGCGCCTGAACGACAGGAAACCAGCAGTGGATTCTTCGCATCACCGAACTTTTTGCCTGTTTGCTTCTCGACGGCCTTCATCGCCGCCAGCGCCTGATCCCACATTCCGGCGGGGTACTTGCCTGTTTTCCGGAATTCGTTGCAGGCCTCGGTCGTGACGGTAAATCCTGGCGGGACGGGCACGCCGGCCCGTGTCATATCAAAAAGCCCTGCACCTTTACCGCCAAGCAGAGCGCGCACGCTCTCCCAGGAACCGGCATATTTTTCCGCTTTTGCGACCTCATCGAAGGGGTACACCCATTTGTTCATCTAAACCTCCACAGGTAGTGTTAATATTTTGTGTGAAGTCTACCACAAACGATCCATAATAAAAGTGACATTAATTATGTTAACTTGTCAGTCTTGATCTGTAAACCTGCTGCAAAGTCGTGAAAATCGTTTATCTGTGATAATATATGCAGATTGGAAATGACCCATGTCAACAAAAATACTCGTTATTGACGACGATAGCGCTGTTACAGATTTGCTTTCCTTGCTTTTAAAATCACAGGGATTTGATGTAACAGCAACAAACAATAGTAGTGACGGACTAAACCTTGTTCGCGAAAATCAACCAGATCTTGTTGTCCTCGATCTGATGATGCCTGAAATAGATGGCTGGGAAGTGTGCAAAGCTGTGCGCGCGTTCAGCGATGTGCCTATTATTGTGCTATCGGCCCTCAACGATCCCTCGATGATCGCCAGCGTTCTCGATTCCGGCGCGGATGATTATTTGACAAAACCGACACCAAGCCGTGTATTGGTGGCGCATATCAACCGTCTTATTCACCGGACAGCAACGCCCCTGTCCAACTCAGCAAAGAGCGAATCGCTCAACAAGCCGTTGCCAGCATCCTGAGAATCAGCATTCGCTTCATTTCAATCTGACCCTTCGGTCTGCGCTCACCAGCACCCGCGTCATAGGCAGTCCTGTACTGCGATACAAATCCCCATCAGCCTGCGTGATGGGGATTTCGTTTACGCCAGGTTTTTCAAGGCCCTGGCAGTTTCCTCTTTTGCTTCCAGCATGGGAATATGACCGGCGCTCTCCAATTCCACCAAATGTGCCTGCGGAACTGCATTTTTCACTTCACGGGCGCGGTCGATGGGAATCAGCGCGTCCGCCTTACCATGGATGATGACCACCGGGAATTTGAATGACGGGAGCAGGGGAGTGGAATCCATCCGTTCGGCCATTGCCTTAAGCGCGCCGATAAATGCAGCAGGCTGCTGTCTTTTCATTGCGTCGCGCGCAAAGGCCTGTAAACGTTCGTCGGATGTGAATTTAGGCGCCATTGTTTCGACCACACCCCCGATGCCCTTTTCCGAGACCTCCGCTGCGGACTTATACCGTCCATCCTTGCGGTCGGGAGGATCAGCAAGCACTTGTGACGAAACCAAACCCAATCCGCTGATTCGCTCAGGATAGAGTCTTGCAAAAGCCAGAGCAACGTATCCACCCATCGAGTGTCCGGCGATCGCGGCCTTTTGAATGCCAAGTTGATCGAGCAGACCTGCAACGTCTGAAGCATAGTCATCCATCGTGTAAGGGGAACCTACAGTTGTCGACTCACCAAACCCGCGTAAGTCAGGCAGGATGAGATCGAATGTGTCCTCCAGTAAAGGCGCGACCTCCTCCCATAAATGATGGTCAAGGGGATAGCCATGCAGAAGCACCAGCGGAGTCCCTTTACCGCGGCGAGTGTAAGCAAGTTCAATATCGTTAACTTTTATCTTTTCCATACTCCATCTCCTTTTTATCTCCAATTCACCGGCACTTTTAATTTACTGCCCAGTTTTGAGTAGTAATGCAGGAACCCATGATCCCGGCCAAACTCGTAGACTCGGCGCGTGATATCCACATCTGCCTTGCAGTATTCGGCCACCTTATCCAATTCACCTTGGCGAAACCATTCTACTGACATTACCCCATCTGCCGTCTTGGTCGTTCCAAGAGTCGCTCTGGCAATGGAATCGAGGCTCAAACGGAAGTTCAACGTTCGGAAAACATCCTGTAATATATCTATCGAACGCAAGGCGCGAAAGTTTTCGTTTGGCGCGTAAGGTCTTAACACTTCATAATCAAACTTGATGGTATTGAACCCAATCACGCGGTCTGCGGACTTGAGTTCCGCGATCAAAGCCTGGACATCTTTCTCCCAATACACGGCAAAATCATTGCGTGCCGTTGACCACGTAACACCACAGGCCAGTAACAGCTTGGAAGCGTCGCGCCCGCCAACTTCTTCGAAAAGTTTCTGGCTTTCAAGGTCGAAATACACGAGGTTCATGAACTCTCCAAATCTGTCAATTGCCGGCGTGCAAAATCAAGGGCTTGTTCCCGCGATGCGACCTTGCCGGTCGCCTGGGCCTCACGTATCGCTTCCAGTAGTTGACCCACAACACGTCCGGGTTCAAGATTTAGCTCACGCATCAATTCGTTGCCGTCCAGCAGGCGCGGCGGTGCAATGGTCTCTTTCGGTTTTTCCCAGTAGTTTTCAAGCAAAAGGCGCGCAACATCCAACGCTGCTCTCCAGGTTTCCTGCGTCAGTGTGTGACCGCGCGTACCGCGCAGATCTGCGAGCCCAAGCAAAACGAGATCAACCCCTGCCTCTCGTGAATCACGGAAGAAGCGATAAATGGCTTTGCGTGACGGCTCCTGTTTATCACCTTCCAGGCGGCTTGTGAAAAAATGGAAACGCATGTGATTCGCGATGACTGTTCTCACGCGTTCGATTTCGTCATTGCTCAGATTGAACGCGCGTCCGCGTTTTGCGGCGACCTCCGCGCCCTTGATATCATGCTCGAAGAATCGGATGCGCCCTGCTTCATCCGTGGACCTTGTGGCTGGCTTCTCGACATCATGATAGAGTGCTGCGAAAAACAGCGCGGCGCGGACAGAACGATCGCTGTTCAGCGATTCGGCAAAGTGTGCGGCAATTTGCTGGCGGAATCTTCCAATCCGAAGCGTGAGCAGACCTGTGAACAAGTCGTTTGTGTTGTCCGCGTCATATCCAGGCGCAAGCGCAGACAGGATATTTTCAAGATGTCCCAGCACGCCTAGCGTATGTTCCCAGACATCGTAAATATGAGGGGCGGACTGCTCCACACCCTTGAGTGCAGAGAGTTCCGGCAATAAATGCGGAAACACGCCGATCATTTCCAGGGCGCGCAGGGCCGCATCGGGTTTGGGTCCTTCAAGGATCTTGAACAGCTCATCGCGCTGGCGTTCGGGTGAGATGTCTGGCAATAGACTCGCGGCTTGCTTCATGGCTTTACGCGTTGCAAGTTCGATCTTGAATTCAAATGCCGCGGCCTGGCGCACCCCGCGCAGGATGCGAACCGGATCATCTTTCAAGGAGGTCGGTGAACAGGCGCGAATGGATTTGGCGCGCAGATCTGATGCGCCGTTGAGTGGATCTATCAGGGTCTGCGTTCGCAGATCAAACGCAATGGCGTTGATCGTGAAGTCGCGTGCGCGGAGATCTGCCTCCAGTGTGGAGCCGCCGCGATATGTGGCGAAATCCAGGAAAGTGCGCGTGCCGTCCGATTCGGTCACGATGACGCGGCCCGTGTCACGTTCATCGTCGAGGACCATGAAGTTGGCATCGAGCGCGTTGGCGACGCGCCGGGCGAGAGAAACGCCGTTCGACGGCAGAGCAAAATCAAGGTCCGGAGAGAGGCGGTTCAGAAGTATATCCCGCACGGCTCCCCCGACCAGGTATATCTCCTGCTCCGGGAGTACAGTGCGTACTTTATCCACCAACGGCGAAATGGAGAAGGGGACTGGCATGAATATGATTTCCGGTTTTTCCTTGTGCCTGCTTTTCTGTGCGGCACGAAGAGCTTGTTCAGGCGTGCCCCCTTGCGCAATGATCTTCCCGCGTACACGAGCGACCCAGCGTCCGGCGTACGGAGAGGCAGGTGTATGCTCGTTGGCAGTAACGGGATTTTCTTCTTCTGTCATATCAGGAAGATGGTTTATATTTTTCCAGATCCACAACGCCAACAAAGGGCAGGTTTCGGTAATACTCGTCGAGATCGAGACCATAGCCGAAGACGAATTTGTTGGGAATGTCGAAACCGCGATAATGGATCGGTACAACGGCTTCGCGTCTTTCGGATTTGTCGAGCAGGGCGCATACTTTGAGACTGCGCGGCTGGCGGAGTTGGAGCATTTCGAGCACGGATGCAATCGTGTGCCCGCTATCCACAATATCTTCGACAAGAAGCACGTCCTTATCACGGATGTCGGTCTGAAGGTCGAGTGTCACACGGACTGTACCACTTGATTCGCGCTTGCCTGTGCCATATGATGAGACAGCCATAAAGTCCACCATGTGCGGGGTGGTGATATAGCGGCTCAAATCAACAAGGAATGGGACTCCGCCACGCAGGATGCAGATCAGGAGCAGATTCCCATCTGTGTCCATGTAATCCATGCTGATCTGCGAGCCCAACTCTTTGACGCGCGCTTGAAGCGTTTGTTCGTCAATCAGGATTTCGGCGAGTATATCTTCGTAATCTTGCATTTCATTGTCCATTGTTCACACCACTAACGTGGTACTTCGTGATGCTCTCTGCAACGCGCTTCATACATCTCGGATGCGCCAACGATCACAACCGGGTCATCAAAGCGTGCAGGCTTGCCATTGACCAGTCTTTGTGTGCGCGAGGCCTCATCGCCACAGACCATGCAGATGGCGTGCAGCTTATCCACGTGCTCTGCCATGGACATCAAGACCGGCATCGGGCCAAATGGCTCGCCGCGGAAGTCTGTATCGAGCCCCGCCACAAGGACGCGAATGCCGCGTGACGCAAGTTCTTCGGCAACTTGAAGGATATCAGGATCGAAGAACTGCGCCTCATCAATCCCAACGACGGTTGTATCCGGTTCGAGCTTCTCTCGAATCTCTGCAGCTTTTTGCACCGGTATGGCGTCGTAATGCGACCCGGCATGGGAAGTTACTTTTTCCACTGCATACCGCACGTCGATTGCGGGCTTGAACACCTGCACTCTTTGTCTGGCAATCGTCGCACGTACCAGCCGGCGGATCAACTCATCTGTTTTGCCGCTGAACATCGAACCGCAGATCACTTCGATCGAACCATGTGTATGACGCATACATTCTCCTGCCCCCCTCCCAGCCTCCCGCAAATCCTATCGATCTGGGGGTAGGTGCCCGCCGAAGGTCGTCGAAGAGGGCAGAGCGGTGGGGTTACGTTGAGGTTGAATAAAAAAATGGGCAGATGTGTATTTACATCTGCCCATAAGTTTACCTGAGATTAATTATTCTGCAAGCCCCACCTGCACTCCCTGGCATCGCCCGTGATTTTCTAAGCAAATCGGGCAGGTGTGCATGCAGGCCGTCTCGCCCCGGCGGGCTCCCGGCCCGAACGGGGTGCAAGTGTCGGCTTTTCGCTCAGAGTCTACGCCGCGCCTTCAGGAAGCTCGTAACCGAGCGAGCGCAATTTCTTCTTGGCGGCTGTCAGTGAAGCCTGACCAAAGCCTGAAATCGACAGTACGGCATCATTGCCGCGGCCAAGCCTTTCAAGGAACTGGCCAACATTCCCAATACCAGCCTTCTTAAGAGCATCCAATGCGCGAGTCGTGATGCCCAGATCCTCGATCGGGCGCTCAGGTGAACCTTTCAATTCCTCCTTGACTTTCTGCTGTTCGACATAAGTCTGGCGGGCCGATAGCTTCTTATAGAAGCGGTCCACCTGACCTTCAATGTCAAGGATGCGCTGAGCTTCGCCGGTGAAGAACGGATGGCAATTTGAGCAGATATCCACGCGGATTTCTTTTTTAGTGGAGCCTGTTGTCCAGGTCGTGCCGCATGATGCGCAGGTTACCTTCGCATCGGGGTAGTATGTCGGATGAATCTCGGGCTTCATGTTAGGCCTCCGCCTGAGGGATGATGTTCGCCCGCTTCTGGCCGTGCACAACGTCAAACATCACAATGCCATTGGCAGTTGCGAATAATGTATCATCCTTGCCTACACTCACATTCAAACCGGGTTTGATCTTCGTGCCACGCTGGCGTACAAGAATATTGCCAGACAGCACAAACTGACCAGCATAACGTTTCACGCCCAAGCGCTGGGAATTTGAATCGCGTCCGTTGCGGCTTGAGCCGCCACCTTTTTTATGTGCCATGACTGCCTCTCTTACTTCTACTTCTTCTTCGAGTCGGTCTTTTTGGAAGACGACTTGGATGTCGTGGATTTCCTGCTCGTCGCGGACCTGGCAGAAGCCTTCTCAGCCTTTTGCCTGCTTCTCTGCTTTGGGCGGTTTCTCAGCCTTGGGTTTTGCCTCCACCACGACTTCGGTTTCAGCTTCCTGCTCCCCTTCGACTTCCGCTTCGACAAGCTCAGCGCGTCGGCTCAGGGCAGGCTCTTCGACCTTGCGCTCTTCGCCTGGACGGCCGATGAAATCCACGATCAAGCGCGTGTACTGCTGACGGTGTCCGCCGCGCACACGGATGCGCTTCTTCGGGCGATATTTGAATCGGTCGATTTTGGGGCCTTTGATATGATCCACCACGGTGACTTTGACTTCAATGCCGCTCACGGTGGGCGTCCCGATCATGACCTCGTCGCCATCTGCCATCAGCAGAATGCGCTCGAAATCGAACTTCTTGCCCGCATCAGCGGGCAGGCGGTCCACTTCGATGGTCCGCCCCTCGACGGCGCGATACTGCTTGCCGCCGCTTTCAACAATTGCGAATCTCATTTTATTCTCCAGTCATTCACTTCGCCGGGTGCCTGCGGGTCATTCGACTACGCTTAGACCGTCGCCTGCGAACGGGGAAGCTGGGTCTCGATGTCTCTCGACAAACATCAGCCCCGGCGAATCTTGCTGCCAGGGCAGAAGCGGACGATATTATACATGTGGGATGGGGATGTGTCAATGAGCGCATCGCGTTCATTTAACGGCAACAGACCCCGACGTGGGGAGAAGCGGAACCCTTTCCCCACAAAAAACAGGCGACTGGTAACCCAATCGCCTGTTTGCAGAAATGGCTACTGTTTATTCAGCCCAGAATACGAAGGTGAAGATCTTGAAGCCGTTTCCAAAGTCACGGACGTACAGAGCAGAACGGCCGTCGGCTGATTCGTGAACTTTCTCGCCCCAGTTTTCCACTGCGTGAACATCAGCATTGGCAAATCCGACAGGCGCGGAACCGACAGTGGTCGTGCTATCGAGGTGGGCATAGATCAGCGCAAGCATGTCATAGTCATGCTGATTTGGGTGTTGGTTGGTGCTGGGATCGCGTGTGTAGTCCATGCAGGTGCCAAGGTTTGGATTGTCGAAGTTTTCATCCTGATGGCCCAGGCCGAAGGTGTGCGCGACCTCCTGGCATATAACCAGTTGTCTCCAGGCAGGGGTGTTGTACTGCGCGGTATTGAAATAGGTATCGTTCATCTTCGCAGTACCCTGCGTGATGTGACTGCCGCTTGCCCAAATCTGCGCCACACCCAGCCAGCCATTATTGCCATACGTGTAGTTGCACGCGCGAACCTTACCGAAAGCGGCGGCGCAACGCCAGCGTGTAGTCAGGCTGGAATTCCCCGATGCTTTCACGACATTCATTACCGACGATGTGTCCCAATCGCTGATTGCGAGGTCCAGTTTGCCGTCCCAGTCAGTGGTCATGCTGTCGATAACCTTGATGGTGAATGGGTTGGCTGTGCGCGCCCAGTGATAATTACCCCATGCATGGGATGCTCCAGCAGAGAGGGGGAAGGCCGCCAGCATGGCGATCAAAACGACCATCACTACGAAACGAACTTTTTTTGTACGCATTGCAAATTCTCCTCATTGAGTTGATTTCTTTTGAACTTACCAAGACCGGAAAAAGATCAATTGTGTTTGCTCCTGCTACCTCCTCTCGTTTGGTGAGCGAGATATTCATGCAAATAATCAAATTATAATAATATGGGAATGTTGCCCCACATTCTCCATTTTATTCGAAAACATGACGTTCGGAATGGGATTTTGTTACCAAATTAAAAAGAGATCGTTATTGTATTGACAAACGGCGTTCCATCCTGTACCCTCGCTTCATGCCGGACTTGAATTTGCTTCAGCGTCAAATTGTCGAATCGCCTCTCGACTCTAAACTCTTCGTCTCCGGTCCCGCGGGTGCGGGTAAAACCAGCGCGGGCGTCGAACGGATGCGCTACCTGCTCGCTCAAGGCATGCCCGGTGAATCCATCCTCATGCTCACACCGCAGCGGACCCTGCAGGAGCCGTATCTGGATTTGCTTTACAGTCCTGAGCGCAGCGCGGGTGGCGAAGTGACCTCCACCACGATCGGTGGTCTTGCGTATCGTATGTGTAACTTGTTCTGGCCCATCGCGGCAGAAGCGACTGGTTTTGCTCATCCTGATCAGCCACCTGTGTTTCTCTCACTCGAAACCTCGCAATATTACATGGCGCATATCGTCCGCCCATTGTTGGACGAAGGTTATTTCGAATCCATCACAATGGATCGCAATCGTTTATATTCGCAGATTCTTGATAACCTCAATAAAGCCGCGATCGTTGGCTTTCATCACACCGAAATCGCTTCGCGCCTGGATTCCGCTTACTTTGGCGATCCCGCTCAGCGACGCGTCTATCACGATGCGCAGGATTGCGCGAGCCGCTTTCGCGAGTATTGTCTGCAAAACAACCTGCTTGATTTTTCTCTGCAGCTGGAGGTATTTTCCAATATCCTCTGGCCGCTGGATATTGTCCGGGAGTATCTCACGCGCACCTTTCGCCATTTGATCTATGACAATGTCGAAGAGGACAGCCCGCGCGCCCATGACATCGTTCGCGCCTGGCTGCCTGAGTTTCAATCCGCGTTGTTGATCTATGACGAAGGAGGGGGCTATCGCTATTTCCTTGGCGGCGACCGGCTCACAGGTCACGCCTTGAATGAGTTGTGCGATGAACAGGTTGTGTTGAGTGAATCATTTGTAATGTCTGAAAACATTACAGATCTCGCGTCCAGCCTGAAACAGATCATTTGGCCTGATCCTTCTATCTCTCTCCCAGAGACAACCGGCGGGGAAGGCGTGCGCATTATCACCTCCCGTTTCTACCCTGAGCTTCTCGATGCAGTTGTTGCAGAAACGAAATTGCTTGTCGAAGAGGCTGGAATTCCACCCGCTGAAATCGTGGTTCTTTCTCCTTACCTGTCAGATGCATTGCGCTTCTCTGTCATGAACCGTTTGGAAGCGGCGGGCATCCCCGTACGTTCTCATCGCCCTTCGCGCTCACTGCGTGATGAACCCGCCAGCCAGGCACTGCTTACACTTGCCGCGCTCGCCCACCCGGACTGGAACATCCACCCGCCGCGCTTTGACGTGGCGTATGCGCTTATGCAATCCATCGAGGGACTCGACCTCGTGCGCGCCCAACTCCTGGCTGAGATCGTCTACCGTCCGCGCGAGTTGCGGCTTTCAACATTCGATGAGATCGATCCAAATGTCCAGGAGCGGATTACCTTCCTTATTGGCAATCGTTTTACAACGCTCCGAGATTGGCTGCTCGCCTATCGAGGGGGTGAAGAGTTGCCGTTCGATCACTTCCTGAGGAAGCTGTTTGGCGAAGTCCTTTCACAGCCGGGATTTGGATTCCACACGGACTTCGATTCGGTGCGGGTTGCGTCGAGCCTTGTTGAGTCGGTCAGAAATTTCAGGCAATCGCTGGAATCAACTTACCTGTACCAGGCTGAGAGTGCGCGATTCCCACATCTGGGAAAAGAATACATTCAAATGCTTCAGGATGGAGTCATTGCCGCATCTTATCTGGAAGGCTGGCGCACCCAGAACAAGGACGCGGTACTGGTCGCGCCTGCGCACACATTCCTCATGCTGAACCGGCCTGTGACCGCGCAGTTCTGGCTCGACGTGGGATCGAGCGGCTGGCACCAGCGACTCGGCCAGCCATTGACCCATCCGTATGTATTAACCCGTGAATGGGATGCTTCGCAAGGCCGAATGTGGACAGATGCGGATGAAGTCGAAACCAGCCGCGCATCTCTGGCACGCCTCGCCTCGGGTCTGCTGCACCGCTGCAGGGAACGCGTCTATTTATGTTTATCTGAACTGGGCGAAAGCGGATTTGAACAGCGCGGCGACTTGTTGCGCGCGTTCCAAAGAGTTTTGCAGTCCACTAATGAATGAGTTATCTGGAATAATGGTATCTTGACTGTAGAAAGTCGATTCGATCCCGACGAACGAGATAGACAATCCGATGTTCATCCATCAATCGCCGTGACCGGACTCCAGGTGCAAGATATTTGAGCGGTTCGGGTTTGCCAATGCCAGTGAATGGATCACGCAGGATGGCTTCAATCAAATCAAAGGCGCGCTTTGCCAGTTTGCGGTCGATTTCGACCCAATAACGCAGGTCCTCGATGAATTCTATCTGAAAGACGGCTTCACGTTTTTTCACCATCGAAACCAACCTCACGACACAACTCGTTAATTGTGTATGGAGAACCTTTCTCTTTCAAGGCACGTCCCAGGGCCGAAAGCAAACGCTCTGCATTCTGCGGCGCGCGCAAGAGATACGCAGTCTCAGTAAGGCTGGCAAGCTCATCGGCTGAAATCATGGCGACATCCTCGCCGCCGCGTCGCTGAATAACAACAACCTCGCGATCTTTCGTGACGCGGTCGAGCAGGCTGGCGAGGCTTTCGCGGGCGCGTGTATAAGACGTGTGAATGGTCATATTAACTCCTGTACAGGAATACCGTACAACGAAGGTGGCAAAATGTCAAGAAAGAAAAAGGGTTCTCAACCTGAACTGTGAAAATTATACTCATAGCCTTAATTGTTTTCACTGCAGTGCTAACCGCCTGTGTTGGCGCACCATCATCGCCAGGCGCGACTGCGATCCCGCCAATGGCAATTTCGACTGTCGAGCCAGTTGATACTTATACACCGTTGGCTCCAGTTGAAGATGGCCCAACGATCGCGAACTGCCCGATGTTCCCTGCGGATAATATTTGGAATGCGCGCGTGGACTCGCTTCCGACTCACCCGATGTCTGATACGTGGATCGAGGGCATTGGCCGCGGCGAAGGCTTTCACATGGACTTCGGCTCAGGCATGTGGAACGGCGGTCCGATTGGCATTCCATATAATGTCCTGAGCGGCTCTTCCGTTACAAAGTACACATTGGATTTTTATTATCCCGATGAATCAGATGCGGGGCCCTATCCAATCCCTGATAATCCATTGATTGAGTATGGTTCTGATCATCACATTCTTGTTGTTGATACTGATGATTGCATCCTTTACGAAATCTATGACGCGAGCTTTGATAGTGGACAATGGAGCGGCGGCTCGGGTGCGATCTGGGACTTGACCTCCAACGCGCTGCGCGCCGAAACATGGACCTCCGCCGACGCGGCAGGTCTGCCGATCCTTCCAGGTTTGGTACGTTATGATGAGATCGTTGCAGGTGAGATCAAACACGCGTTACGCTTCACGGTCGAAGACACCGCCGGATACATCTGGCCCGCACGGCATCTCACATCGGACGCGCAAGATGGAATTCCACCGATGGGCGCGCGCTTCCGCTTGAAAGCAGATTATGATATTTCAAGTTTTCCGACTGAGATGCAGGTCATTTTACAGGGGATGAAAGATTATGGGATCATTCTTGCTGACAATGGCTCGAACTGGTACGTCACCGGTGCGCCCGACAAACGCTGGGACAACGACATGCTCCACCTACTCGATGTATTGACAGGTGATAACTTCGAAGCAGTAGATACTTCAGTATTGATGGTGGACCCAAATTCGGGAGAGGTGAAATAAGTGTCAGGTGCTACGGTGTCAGGTGTCAAGTTTGGTCGCTGTGCGTAGGCCTCTCCCACGGGGAGAGGGCAGGGTGAGGGAGAAACTTGCGTAACTCGCTGACACTCAAACTGCTCAGAACCTTTTCAATCCGTGCCTGGCTGATCACCCGCCTCACTACCTCCAACGTGATTTCGTGTGTCCAATGGACAGTCGAGTCAATTTGTCGTAA
>Ga0209521_10002577_pt1 | contig 14803 bp, 11 predicted proteins | sample Rifsed19ft4_FD_184016 | JGI IMG/M metagenome (GOLD analysis project Ga0209521, IMG submission 184016) | Soil microbial communities from Rifle, Colorado, USA - sediment 19ft 4 (version 2) | ecosystem: Environmental > Terrestrial > Deep subsurface > Rock core/Sediment | place: Rifle, Colorado...
CCACGATTATAAACGTGGTAGAGATGATCTTTGTATAACGGTATGTGGTAATCAATCTTTTTCATATTAGTTTATTAAAGATGTCATCTTTCTTATATAAAATCTTTCCAAGCTCTCATTTATCAACAAACGGAGTGAGTTCAGCTAAAGATGACATCTCTTAACTTCTTATTTCGCAACTGAGAGATGTCATCTTTCCTTCTCCCTCAAGCTGCTAATTCCGCATTAATTTCAGCAAGCATTTTCTCTGTCTGCTCACCAAATATCTGATAGAATTTTCCAAGCCCACCTTCATCAACAAATGGAGAAAGTTCAAAATCATCTTTTTCAATCCTTACAGAAGACACTACGTGATCTTTTATCATTCTCAGCCATTCCATCTGTTCATTTGTAAACTGTATTGGTCCGGCATTACGCTTAAACACCCAATCACGGAAGTTACGATTAACGATTTCGCTATAGGGTTCAAGCATCGTATCAATTTTTAGTTCAAACCTGATTAAAGAAATTATATCCGTAAGCATTCCTTTGGGAGTTCGGAGTTTTACTACTTTAGGTTCTACTCTTTGGTACGCATTCCAAATCTGATCTATCGATAAATTATACGGCGGATTGAGTAAAGCATCCCGTAAATCCTTGACCATGTTATAAGTCAATTCTCTTCTTCTTTCCGGCTGCGAATAAAGAATCCTCAAAGCAATTATTTCATTCTTATTCTCGTCAATAAACTTGCGGAAATTATTTATTATCTCTTCTGAATTTTCTTTTGCCTGAGTATCAAAACCGGAAAATGTTACTTTGTCAGGATTCGTTTCATCAATTATCTGGTAAATTTTTTGACGTACTGTTTCAACAAAATCACGCAGCTTAGGATTGTCGAATGGACGGATGGCTGATTGAATGATTGGTTGAATGGTTGATTGAATTTGTTCCTCAGTTGGTTCCACATTTTCTGGCAGTTTGAACTTTTTTCTTACGTTAGTATCAATTACATCTGGATCGTAAACATTCGCAAGATTGACTGCAACTTCGGTAATGCTTTTGCCTTCAGCAAACTCTTTGAACTTTTCTCTGTCAATATCGGAAATTTGTTTATCTAATTTTGACAGCCGGGCAGCGAGAGATGAAAGATTGTCTTCATCCGGCTGAAGGATCACCATTTTCATTAAATCCTTTAGAGGAACGGTTGGCTTTTTATCTACAATTGGATAATCAACCTTGATTGATTTGAAAACACCAACGGCATCAATAATATAAAATCTTTCCTTGTTCAGCTTTGCACTTGGCGTAACTTTAACAAGCTCGTCTTTGCTGAATGATCTTGTTCCGCGGCCAATCATCTGCTGGAAATAATTACGAGAGCGAACATCACGCATAAAGATGAGCACTTCAATCGGTTTTACATCTGTGCCAGTTGCAATCATATCTACAGTTACTGCAATTCGAGGATAATATCCCGTTCGGAATTTCTGGAGTATAGCTTCGGGATCTTCGGGTTTTGTATTGTAGGTTATCTTTTTACAGAAATCATTTCCTTCGCCAAACTCTTCACGTACAATGTGTACAATGTCTTCCGCATGGCTGTCAGTTTTAGCAAAGATCAATGTTTTGGGGACATCGTACTCATTACCACGCTCGGGATAAAATCCTTCTATCAAAACTCTTTTGTATTCGCGGATTATGTTTCTGATCTGGCTTGGATTCACTATATCATTATCAAGCTGGTTAGCTTCATAAACAACTTCATCCTCAAGTTGTTTCCATTCCTTCTTTCTTGTCATTTTACTGCGAAGATTTACAAACTGTTTTGCTTGAATTTTTGCGCCATGCTGTGTGATTTCGGTTTCAATCGTATAAACATCATAGCCAACATTTACTCTATCAGCAATTGACTGCTTTAATGTGTACTCGCTCACAATATTTTCATGGAAAAATGCAAAGGTTCGTTTATCGGGAGTGGCGGTAAGTCCAATCATAAAAGCATCAAAATAATCTAGCACTTGCTTCCACAAATTATAGATTGATCGGTGGCATTCATCAATAATTATAAAATCGAATGTTTCGATAGGAACGTTTGGCGTGTAAGCAACGTCAACGGGTTTATCAATGATTTTAGATTCATATGGAGAATCATCTTCTAAAGATTCATCAAGTTCCTTGCCTTTAAGGATGGAGTACATCCTCTGAATTGTGCTGATACAAACATGGGTGGAAGGATCAATAAAGTTTGAACGGAGACGCTGAACATTGTAGAGTTCAGTAAATAGTCTTTTATCGTCATTTGGTTTATACGCTTGAAATTCTTGTTCGGCTTGCTTACCAAGATTTCTTGTATCAACTAAGAATAAAATACGTTTTGCATTTGCAAATTTTAGAAGCCGATACACTGATGTGATTGCGCTAAAGGTTTTTCCGGCACCTGTCGCCATTTGAATCAAAGCTCTTGATCTATTATCGGCAAAGGATTCTTCGAGGTTTTTTATTGCAACGCTTTGACAAACTCTTAAACCATCGGTATTAAGAGGCGGAAACATTCTTAATCTTGCTCGAAGTGAACTTTCTTGCTTAATCCACTCGTAAAGTGTTTCCGGTTTGTGAAAATTAAATATCTCTCTTTGTCTGGGAATTGGATCACGTGCATCGGTAAAGTATGTTTCTGTTCCGGTTGTTTCGTACTGAAAAGGAAGTTCCTCTTTTTTGAAGATGTATTTTAATTTATCGGCTGCGTATCTAGTAGTCTGGTCATGGACAGCACTCAACGTTATTCCTTCTCGTTTTGCTTCAATGACTCCAATTGGTTTTTTCCGAAGGAATGGATCACCACTATCAACAAATAAAATGTAATCTGCAGAACCGCTTTCGGTGGGATATTCACGAACAGCAACTCCTAACGAAGCCGAAGGATTAAGCTCCTTAAAATCTTGAACAAACCAGCCTGATTGCTCAAGCTGTTTGTCAATATTTTCTCTAGCTTGCTGTTCGGGTGCTAACACTAAAAACCCTTTTGATTAAAACTAAGAAAAATCAATTTATCCAAATGCAAAATTAGAGCCCATCAGTTGTATAGCTTTCTTATATGCAGCAATAAGTCTTATCAAACTTACCTCAAAAATAGCTAATGGAAATTACTAAGTCTATTATTAAATAAAACTAATTAGACATCTGTATTGAAGATTTCGAACGGCCTTTAAACAAAAATTTCCTCAAATCATTTCTAGCTAGCACTTTTAAGTATGCTCAGAAGGACTTGCCAATAGGGATCACTATGTAAGAACCTCTCACGACTTTTTTGGGACTGACTATTAATTCTTATACCCATATTAAAAATTATAATTCACGGCTGGCACGAACTATTGTGTGCTAGGACGATAGAAAGTGCACGGTCATGAAGTTGTCTCATGATCGCCGGGTATGACATTGTGAATGATTAATAAACGATATTGATATTCTTGGGCAACTCCCAACTTTGCTGATATTCATCGTAAAGTTGTTTAGTTAATTGGATTAAAATGGGATTTGCAGAAGAATCCAACCAATAAATTATTTCTTTCATATTTGCTGGTTCCATTTCTGTACAGCCTGCACTTGTTTCATCAGGTACAGACCAGTTATGCAGGAAAATACATGATCCTGCTCCTTTAACAATCGGATCAATATTTTGATCAACAATAACACCCTGTTCGTAATAAATATCAGCAAAATACATTTTCTCCGACGATTGCCAATCTACTTTATCAACTTCATTATTATTTATCAATTGATTGTAATATTCTGATTTAATATCATCAATGCATTCACGCATTGCTGTAATTTCCATGTAGTGAATTTTTAATCCCTTCATTTTTTTTGAAGCAGCATACCCAAACGCGGAACTTAATGTAAATACTCCTGCAGGTGACTTCCCATCCCCTTCAGTTTTGATTGGAAGCAAAGCAGAATCAATAGGATGTAATCCCCTTCCCCACGCTAAACCATTTCTGCCAATAACTACAGGAATTGTTTTACCAATCGGTTCCCATTGGCTTTTATTGTTTGGTCTCTCGAAACGATAAAGATATCCTTTAGTTGTACTTGCCGAATCAGTTAATACTAAAATCAATTGATGACTGTCTACAGGTATGGGCGAATCTTTTAAAGTCTGAGAAAAGCAAAGGGATGAATGCAAAAGAAATAGAATAGAATAATACTTCACATTTAAAATATATTTTTTCATGCATGAACTTTCCAACTATTATTAGTATTCAATACGAAAATAAACAAAAAATGCGAAAACATTTCGCTTTCGCATCTTTTATGTGGGCCCGGAAGGACTTGAACCTCCGACCCGCTGATTATGAGTCAGCTGCTCTAACCAACTGAGCTACGAGCCCCAACACTTTTAATTTTTACTTATTGAATTTTAGATGGGCTAATTATCAGTCAGTTGCTCTAACTCCACCAAAGGCGGAAAGGCAACTGAGCTACGAGCCCAATCTACAATTTTTTATTTTCCATAAATTTCGACCCGCTGATTATAAGTCAACTACTCACCTCCGCCTGAGGCGGATCAGCCTCCGGCTGAAACTGAGCTACGAACCCATTTAACGAACGGAAAAATAATACTTATATGCTCTTTTTGCAATAACACTTTGTCAGATAATTTTTGCACTTACCGCTTATCAAATTTGATTTATTTTTCACAGGTAAATTCTATAAGTTTCCCGCAACAATTTTTTAATCAAAAATAAAGGTTACAAAACCATGTTTAAAAGAAATGTCCCTTTACAAATTTTAACTATTCTCTTACTAGCGACTGCACTTAATTTTGGGCAGGATTTAGAACGAAAAGATGTTGATCCAAAATACAAATGGAATTTAGAGGATCTTTACAAAACAGAAAACGAGTGGTTAACTGATAAAGATAAAATATCAATGGGAATCCAAAAGGTAACGGAGTATCAGGGGAAGCTTGGTAATAGTGCCAATGATTTGTACACCGGACTAAAAACCTATATAAATTTACTCAAAGATTTTTACAAGTTTAATAGTTATGCGAACCGACGGAAAGATGAAGATTTAAGAAACTCTGATAACCAAGCAGCTTCACAAATCGCTTCAAGTCTTGGTTCTGAACTATTTCAAAAAACTTCGTTCATAAATCCTGAAATACTAAAGATTGATCCTCAGACTTTAAAAAAATTCTTTGGCCAGAAAAAAGAGCTGGCAGAATATAAAATGTTCATCGAGAATATTCAGAGATTAAAAGATCACACACTTTCTGCCAATGAAGAAAAAATCTTATCAAGCTTTGGTCTAGCAGCAGAAATGCCATCGAATGTACATGGCATATTTACCGATGTCGAAATGCCATTTGCGGAGGTTACATTATCAAATAATGAAAAAGTAAAGTTAACCTCTTCTTCTTACACTCGCTATCGTACATCTGAAAATAGGGACGATAGAAAGAAAATTTTTGATAGCTTTTTCAATAACTTTGGTAAATTTCAAAATACTTTAGGTGCTAATTATGTCGGCAAAATTCAAAATGATTTTGCCATTGCAAAGAATAAAATATTTAGCACAAGATTGGAATACGCTTTGAGCGCGAATAATATTCCCACATCTCTTTATGAAAATTTAATTAATCAAATTCATAAGAGTCTTCCGACATTGCATCGTTTTCTATCATTAAAAAAGAAAATGCTAGGTGTTGATTCACTTCACTATTACGATTTATACACTCCATTAGTAAAAAAAATAGAAAAGAGCTACACAATTGAAGAAGGTCAAAAATTAATATTAGCTGCTTTGAATCCTTTAGGAGAAGATTATATCAAAACTCTTAACACTGCTTTCAACAACAGATGGATTGATTATTATCCTACAACCGGAAAAAGAAGCGGGGCTTATTCTTCAGGTGAAGCGTACGATGTACATCCATTTATTTTAACAAATTGGAATGATGATTATAATTCACTCTCAACTTTAGCCCATGAACTTGGACACACAATGCACAGTTACTACTCCAATAAGACTCAGCCGTTTGTAGATGCCAACTATTCTATTTTTGTCGCAGAGATTGCTTCAACCATCAACGAAACTTTTTTAAATAATTATTTAGTTAAAAATGCAAAAAGTGATGAAGAGAAACTTTCTATTTTAGGTTCTTACCTTGATTTGCTGAGAACTACAATTTTTAGACAGACTTTATTTGCAGAGTTTGAACTTGAAATGCATAAAATGGTAGAACGCGATGAGCCGTTGACCGGTGAAATAATCAGTAATTCTTATTATGAACTGGTAAAAAAATATTATGGACACGATGCGGGAGTTTGTGTAGTTGATCCTTACATCGCCTACGAGTGGGCTTACATACCTCATTTCTATTACGATTATTATGTTTATCAATATTCTACTTCACTCATTTATGCAACTGCAATTGCACAAAAAATATTTGATGAGGGAAGTCCTGCAGTAAATGATTATTATAATTTATTAAAAGGCGGAAGTTCTAAATATCCGATTGATTTAATAAAGGACACAGGGATTGATCCTTTGTCGCAGCAGCCGTTTGAACTTACCATGAAAAGAATGAACAATGTTATGGATGAAATTGAAAAACTGCTGAAGTAAATTTTGGTAGCCCCGAGTTTTGGGGGCGATTGAATATGGGGTGATTGTTATTGCGAGCGAGCTTTCGAGCGAAGCAATCTTAGAATTATTACTATTAGTAACTACTGGATTGCTTCATCCCGATAAACCGTACTATCAACCGAGAAATCAGGATTCGCAATGACAATACAAAGGTTATACAACACTCTCTAAATGTCGGGGCAATTATTAAACAATTTAGTTTTGGGATAAGTCAACAAGAACTGAAAGCATGGAGGTTTATAGTTATTCCAAAAACTTTTTAATCCTTTCAATTGTGAGCGGAGCTGAACCTTCATAGTGATTGTTAATGTTGAGGTAAACATCTACTTTCTTTGAAGCAAGTTCCTTCAGTAAATCTACTACTTTATTCAATTCAGCTTTACGATCGATGTAAATCTTGCTCCAATTACTTCCGCTAATCTTTTCTATTCCCTGCCTATCTTCACCGTGCAACCGAATTACGGTCAATTCTTTTATGAACGTACTGTAATTCTTGTACAGTTCGATTATTGAAGGCATGTAATAGCCCTGTAGAAAAACATGATAGATCGTTAAGCTATTTAAAAACTCAAAATATTTTTTGCTAAGATAATTTGGATTTCGAATTTCAATTCCAATAGCCGGAACATTCTTCGGAAGATTTGCATGAAATGCTTGAAACATTTCCATGAAATGGCTGAGCGAAGCCATTTTCTGCTTGTTGAGATATTCAAATTGAAACATCAAGCATCCAACCTGAGTTTTAATCGCTTCAATTGATTCAAGGAATTCAATGAACAATTCATTTGAGAGAAAATACGGATTCTTAACAAGTTCTTCACTTTTATTTTTATTGTAGAAGTGAGTAAGCGTAATGGAGTTTGGAACTTTGATTGTATACTTAAAATCTTTCGGAACAGTTTTTTGATATTCAAGCACAACAGATTTTTGAGGAAGTACAACTTTAGTATTTGAAAAGAGTGACCAAAACCATTGATCAATCTCGACAGTATCGTAATGCTGAGAATACTCCTGCAAGTAATTTATATTTTCATTTTCAGAATAGACAATCCCCTTCCATGAATCATACTTCCAACTGCAGGTTCCTATTCTAAGTTTTTTGTTCATCAATAATATTTATAGAGATATTGAGTGATTCCAACAAGCTTATCATCACTGTCGTATTTCTGCTCTTCAATTATATTTTTTTTATCATCATACTTAAAAACATATTTGAAATTCAGCTTTCCATCTCCAGCATAGCTGAATGAAACAGTCTTATTTCCATCATCATCGTACTCGGTTTCTATTTTATATTCGAGATCACCCGATGCATCATACCATTCATCGGAAATTAAATTAATGTTCGAATCATAATCATACAAATAATATTTCTCGGTTTTACCCTTCATGTCATATCGGGTAGATTTAATTTTGATTCCCGCTTTATCATATTCATAAATATATTTTTTATCGGCTTTATTTTGAGCATCATATCTTAAAGATTCGATTCGAAAGCCATTTTTATTATATTTATATTCATAGCGGTTTTGAACTCGTCCATTTGGATCAAATGTAGTTGTTTCGGTTAAAAGTCCTTTTTTATCATACTTCACTGTTGAAATTTTCCCTTTGTTGACTAACTTTCCTTTGGAATCATACTCAAAGCTTATGCGATCAACTGCTGATATTTTTAGCTTCTTGATTAATTCTCTTTCCCTGACTTCCATAGTCTTAGTCACACTTTTAATTTCAATTTCTTTTTTCTCCTCCGCCTTTGGCGGATTTGGTTTTTGCTCATACCTTGTTTCTTTGCCGGAAGAACAACCTATGAGATAGAAGATTAAGATGAAGATAAAATATTTGAAGCAATCATTTACGAAGAATTTATTCATAAAAATCTCTTGAGTAAAAAATTTTACTGACTTAAGATAAAAATTTATTTGGATAAAATAAGTGAAAAGTTTATGAACTAAGATTTGGCGTTATTCAATAATTTTTTGAATGCAGATTGTAGATTTTTTTTTGTTGTCAGCAAATCTTGTGAAATAACCTTTACTTCACCAAGTACCGGCATAAAATTCGTATCGCCATTCCATCTTGGAACAATATGAAAATGAATATGATCATCAACACCGGCACCGCTTGCTTTTCCAATATTTACACCAATGTTAAATCCTTCGGGTCGAAGAACTTCCCCAAGAGCTTTTACTGAGAGTTTAAGCTGTTCCATTATTTCTAAATTTTCTTCATCGGACAATGAAAGCAAATCAGCTTTATGTGAAAAGGGAACGACCATCAGATGACCATTATTGTAGGGATAGAGATTGAGAATTGTAAATGTAAGCGCACCTTTTTGAATGAGAAGATTGTCAGCGTCATCAGCATTTAATTTAGCGTAATCACAAAGAAAGCAGTCGGTTTTGGCTGATTTATCTTTAAATGAATCAATATACTGTGAACGCCAGGGTGACCAGAGTTTATTCATAATCAAAAAGAGGCTGTTTCAAAACCGTCATCCCGGACTTGATTCGGAATCTAAAACTTACATTTCTTTGGGAATTTAGATGCTGAATCAAGTTCAGCATGACATTTTTAACCTTATGAGACAGTCTTGTTAAATTAATTCCCTTCTTCTTTATGCTTTTTGTATTCATCAACAATTTTTTGTTCAACTTCTTTCGGCACTTCCTCGTAATAAGCAAACTTGATTTTATGAGTGCCGCGACCCGAAGTTAAACTTCTGAGATGAGAAGAATATTTATAAAGTTCTGCAAGTGGTACATATGCTTTAACGATTTGGAATTTACCGTCAGAGTCCATACCAAGTATTTTACCCCGCTTGCTTGAAATATCACCCATAACGTCTCCCATATAATCTTCCGGAACCTTTACTTCGAGTATATAGATTGGTTCGAGAAGACATGGTTTTCCATCCATAAATCCTTTACGGAAACATTGAGATGCTGCAATCTTAAATGACATTTCATCCGAATCAACTGTATGATATGTTCCATCAAAAAGAGTAACCCTAACATCAACAACTTGGTTTCCGGTTAATACTCCTTTTTGCATTGTCTCGATTACTCCCTTTTCAACTGCCGGAATAAATCTTCCGGGAACGACACCACCAACAATTGCGTTGACGAATTCAAATTCTTTCCCTCTTTGCAGCGGTTCCATCTTAAAGTGAACGTGACCATACTGTCCTCTTCCACCTGATTGCTTTTTATGCTTGTACTCGCAATCGGTAACAACACTTTTCATTGTTTCTCTGTAAGGAATGCGCGGTTCAACTAAATCAACTTCAACTCCGTATCTCTCCTTCAACCTCTTAACAGCTAATGAAAGCTGAAGCTCACCTTGACCTGAAATGATCGTCTGAGAAATTTCGGGATCATACTTAACATTAAATGATGGATCTTCCTCATGAAGAGTATGAAGCCCTGAAGCAATTTTATCTTCATCACCTTTTGCTTTAGGAATGATAGCGGCTGTTATTACATGATCCGGGAATGCTATTGGTTTAATAATAACCGAGAAATTTTTTGAAGATAAAGTATTATTCGTGTGTGTATCTTTAAGCTTGACAACAGCACCAATATCGCCCGCATGAACTTTGGTTACTTCGCTTCTTTTATTTCCATTTAAAATGGATAGCTGGCTTAGTCTTTCAAATTTGCTGTTGGTTTGGTTTATTAAATCTAAACCGGGAACTGCTGAACCTGAATAAACTTTAAATAAAGACAACTCTCCCACATGCTGTTCAGAAATAGTTTTGAAAACAAAAAGGACAGGTTCGCCTTTATCGTCCGGTTTAATAATTAATGGTTTATCGGTTCCCTTTAATGTTCCCTCTTCAACAACTCTATCAGCCGGTGATGGAAAATATAAGGTAGCGAATTCTAAAAAGTTATTTAGCCCAACTCCTTTTGCAGCGGACATTGCAAAAACCGGAGTAAAATTTCTTTTAATAATTGATTGCTTCAATCCGGAATTTAATTCTGCTTCAGTCAAAGAACCATTTTCAAAATATTTGTTCATCAACTCTTCCGTAGTTTCGGCAACTTTTTCAATCAATTCTGTACGATAAGCAGTTGCTTGAGCTTTCAAATTATCAGGAATATCTATTTCGGTTACACTTCTGCTTCCAGGAGTTCCGTAAGTATATGCTTTCATTTTTATTACATCAACAACGGTATCAAAACTAATTCCTTCATTTACCGGAAATGTAACAATAATAGCTCCTGATGATAAGCGACTTTTTGCTTGCTGTTCGGTTTCTTTGAAATGCGAATGCTCGTTATCAATTTTATTTATTATGATAGCGGAAGGCAATCCAAATTCATTAATGAAAGTTCCTGTGGTTTCCGAGCCAACTTCAACCCCTTCAGCCGATTTAAGTACCATAACGGCTGTATCGCAGACCCGCATGGCAGCTTTAACTTCTCCGATAAAATCAGTGTAACCAGGTGTGTCGAGAATATTAATTTTTGTTTGATTCAATTCAAGATGAAGCAATGAAGTTGAGATAGATATTTGTTTTTCGATCTCGTTAGGTGTATAATCTGAAATGGTATTACCTTCGCTGATACTTCCGATTCGATTTATTTGATTTGTCTGATAAAGAAGAATTTCAGATAATGTTGTTTTTCCGCTTCCACCATGACCGATGAATGCAATATTACGTATAGTTTCCGCCGTGTATTCTTTCAAGTGAGTTCCTCCTAAGGTGCAGGGTGTGAATAATTATTTGTCTCTAGTGTTTTTTGTAGGAATTCCAAAAAGCATTTACTCCATTAACTACAGCCGAAACATTTCTTACCAAACCTAGAACAGGTTCTTCAATCCCTCTGCGTATTCTTTCTTCAAATCCTAAAATCATATCAACACGGTGCTTTACATTCATCACCATATCGCGCGTCATTTGAATTTGCCCGCGAGCGTTGGAAGTTATATTTGATAACTTCTCACTTAACTCTGTAGCAGATACCACCAATGGTTTTAATTCTGTAGCAAGCTCCTTAACATTATTTTTAAGCTCTTCGAAAGATTTTGTTATTTTATATAGATAATAAATTAGTGCAAGACATAATAATGAGGCAGATATAAGCAGGATTACATTTAGAACTGAAACGACATTCATATGAGTATAAAAAATTTAATCATTTTAAGAATTACTATTTTACGAATTTTTAGTTTCGCGATAAGCATCTACACCGGCTTTGATTGCTGATTTAAGATCGCCGGATTCCTTTTCAATAGTTGATTTACCTGAAGTCATTGCACTTCCAACTTTAGATTTTGCATCATGAAAAAGTTTCTCAGCATCTTTAAGTATTTCATCAGTTTTTGCTTTTGCTTCGGTGATAATCTTATCGGATTTTTGTTTCCCCTCGTTTATTAATTCTTTGGCCTTATCTTTTGCCTCCGCAATATATTTTTCGGCTTCACCGGCATATTCATTAGCTTTATCTTTAATATCTTTTCGTAATTCTTTCCCGCTTTTTGGTGCATAGAGAAGTGCAATTATTGCCCCTACCACTCCCCCTGCTAAAAATCCAACTAGTAAACCTTTACTAAGATTTTTTTCCTTTGACATAACTTTCTTCTCCTTTTATTAATTTAATTTCAATCGAAATTTAAGCACCACTTTTTTGAAAATCAAGGAAACTCGAGAGTTTATAAATAAAACTCACCTTTTTTTAACAAACGACTTACATGTTCTTGATAATCTCGCTCGCAAACTCTGAACACTTCACTTCTTTAGCTTTCTTCAGCAGTCGAGCAAAATCATACGTAACAACTTTAGATTTTATAGTTTTTTTCATAGCTTTTTCAATTATTCGGGAGACTTTTCCCCAGCCGATAAAATTGAACATCATTACACCAGACAAGATAAGCGAACCAGGATTCACTTTATCTTGATTAGCATATTTCGGTGCTGTACCGTGAGTTGCTTCGAATATTGCGTTTGTATAGCTCATGTTTGCACCAGGGGCAATACCCAAACCACCGACTTGAGCCGCTGCGGCATCAGAAAGATAATCGCCATTTAAATTTGGTGTTGCTAAAACATCATATTCAGATGGCCTGAGTAATAATTGCTGGAATATGCTGTCGGCAATTCTATCTTTAATTAATATTTTTCCATCCGGCATTTTACCGTTGTACTGAGAATAAAGTTCATCCTCTGTAACGATTAAATCTCTGAATTCTGTGGTTGCAACTTTGTAACCCCATTCTTTAAATGAACCTTCCGTAAATTTCATTATGTTGCCTTTGTGAACGAGAGTGACACTTGCTCTTTTATTATCTCTCGCAAACTCAATTGCTTTTTTAACGAGGCGTGATGAACCAAATTCGCTCATCGGTTTAATGCCAATGCCTGATGGTTTTCTAATTTTCTTGTTAAACGATTGATTAATAAAATCAATCAGCTTATTTGCATCTTCACTATCCGATTTAAATTCAATTCCGGAGTAAACATCTTCAGTATTTTCACGAAAAATAACGATATCCATGTTCTGCGGTTTTTTCATTGGGTTTGGAGTGCCTGCATAATATTTCACAGGTCGCACACATGCAAAAAGATCTAGCAATTGCCGAAGAGCAACGTTTAGACTTCTAATGCCTCCGCCAATTGGAGTCGTCAATGGCCCTTTAATCGCGACACCGAATTCCTTTATCGCTTCCACAGTTTCATCAGGAAGCCAAGCATTGCTCCCATATAGTGCAACAGCTTTTTCACCTGCATAAATTTCCATCCACGAGATTTTCTTTTTACCGTTAAATGCTTTTTCAACAGCAGCTTCAAAAACTCTTTTCGATGCTCTCCAGATATCAGGACCAGTTCCATCCCCTTCTATGAATGCGATGATTGGATTACTTGGAATTTTTAGCTTGTTATTTACCACTCGAATTTTTTCACCATCTTGTGGTATTTTTATGTGTAGATATTCAGACATTATTTCTCTCCCGAATTATTATTGTTAAAATTTTCATCCGTAATTTTTCCAAATCTTTTTTGATATAAGCTTACACTTATAATCCCTACCAGAACTGCAAACCAGAGTGTTACTGCACGAATAATAAAAGTTGATGCCACAGCAACTTCTTTAGAATATGATTTTTGAATTAGCATGTAAGTCAGCGAACCTTCTGTAAGCCCCAAACCACCGGGAAGCATTGAGATTGCCCCAACAATTGTAGCAAATGCATAGCTGAAAGATGCCCATAAGTAACTTAAATCCACATCAAAATTAGTAAGAATAATATGATATCCCAAACATTCGAATGACCACGATACAAAGCTGAGCATTGTCATATAGAAAAGCGGAAGAGGACGCAGCAGCAAGTATGAACTCTCATAAGCTGTACGAATATTCAGCAAATGTTTTTTTAGAAATTTTATTTTTTCAAATTGATTTATAATCGCCAGAGCAAATTTTTTGTTACTAATTAAGATTATTACAATCAGAAAAAATAAACCGACGGCGAGAACAATGGTGCGACCGTAATTGTAGACATAAGCGCCAATCAAAGCTATTACCACTAACGAAATAAAATCAGTTATTCGTTCTGCAAAAATTATTGGAGCAGTTCGGCTGATTGATGTTCCCGAAATCTGTTTTACAAGATATGCTTTCAGCAATTCTCCCATTTTACCGGGAGTTACACTCATGATCAATCCGGACATAAAAATTGAAAACGAATCTATCTTTTTGATATTTACTTTTAGAATTGCTAAATAATAATCCCATTTGAAAAATCGCGAGACATAATTTGCAAAAGCCAGCATCAGAACAAGCGGGAATAGCCACCAACTAAATTTTGATAGAACTTTGGACAGATTATTAAAATCGGCGTAAATGGTAAAAGCAAGGTAAAGCGCTCCTGCTATAACAAGTGAAATGAGAATTCGCTTTTTAATTTGCTTTAACAAGTTAAATTATCCTAAGCAGCGAGTGATAAACTTTTGCAAGTGGAAGCCCGACAACATTGTAATAGCAGCCATTAATTTTCTCTATGAACACAGCGCCAAAATCATCTTGTATACCATATGCACCGGCTTTATCCATTGGGCTGCCTATTGAAATGTAATCATCGATTTCGTAATCAGTTAATTTTCTGAATGTCACTAAAGTTTTTTCAAAATCGGTTATGATCTTATTATTATCTGAATTGTATA
>Ga0209521_10002578_pt1 | contig 14802 bp, 16 predicted proteins | sample Rifsed19ft4_FD_184016 | JGI IMG/M metagenome (GOLD analysis project Ga0209521, IMG submission 184016) | Soil microbial communities from Rifle, Colorado, USA - sediment 19ft 4 (version 2) | ecosystem: Environmental > Terrestrial > Deep subsurface > Rock core/Sediment | place: Rifle, Colorado...
CCGCTGCTGATGAGCGTGCCGATCGTGATCTCGCCGTGGAGGTACGCGCCGTCTCCGGCGATCAAGGTGTCCTTTGAAATAACTTCTCCGTCCACCTTGCCGTCCACGCGTATGGTCCCTTCGAAGCTGAGCACGCCTTTGAACTCCGTGCCCTTTCCCAAAAATGCCGTGATCTCCGATTGATCCGGTGTGCCTGTACCCTTCTTCAACATGAACCCCTCCTTGAATAACATAAAGTATGTTGAACCCCGAATTGACACGAATTAAACCCGTAGCCAACAGATTTAATCTTCCACGTTTTTTTTATCTTCGTGAAAATTCGTGGCTAAGAAATCTTCTCAAGAATTCTATCCAGGTCTTCCGCCGAATAGTATTCTATCACGATCCTGCCGCCTTTTGACTTGGCGCTGATGCTCACCTTGGTGCCGAGTGCTTTCCTGAGCTTGTCTTCGACAGACTTAAGCTCATGGCTAACCCGGACACGCTTCTCGTGTGGAGGGTTCTTGAGCTTCGAAGCAAGCGCCTCGGCCTCACGCACCGAAAGCCCCCTTGCCACGATCAGGGTAGCTGCGCTCACTTGATCGCGCACCCGCTCAAGGGACAGGAGAGCTTTGGCGTGCCCCATGCTCAGGGCCCCTCTTGCCAGCTCCTGCTTTATTTCCTTGGGGAGCCCGAGGATCCGTAAAAAGTTCGTTATCGTGGAGCGTTCCTTGCCTACCCTCTTCGCGAGGTCTTCCTGGGTTATTTTGAACTCATCCTGGAGCCGCTTGTACGCCTCGGCTGTTTCAAGAGGATTCAGATCTTCGCGCTGGATGTTTTCGATCAGCGCCATTTCGAGAAGTTCGCGCTTCGTGGCTTCCTTGACAAGAACCGGAATGGTCGAAAGTCCGGCGAGCTTTGCCGCGCGCCACCGCCGCTCTCCCGCGATCAGCGCATACCCGCCGCCTGCCCAATGCACAATGACAGGCTGGATGACGCCCTGCTCTTTGATCGAGGCGGCGAGCTCTTTCAGCTTCTCCTCGTCAAAGACCTTCCTGGGCTGATACTCATTCGGGATGATCTTGTTCAGCTCGAGCTCCATGATTCCGAGCGCCTGCTTTTCTTTATCGCCGAGCGCTGTCAGATCCGGAATGAGCGCGCCGAGACCCTTACCGAGGGCCACTTTTTGCATGACTGATGACCTCCTTCGCAAGCTCAAGGTAGCTCTGCGCGCCCCGGGACCTGATATCATAGAGGAGCGCCGGTTTGCCGTAGCTCGGCGCCTCGCTCAGCGCCACGTTTCTGTGGATGATGGTGGTGTACACCTTGTCCCTGAAATACTTGCGCACTTCATTCGCCACCTGTTCCGCAAGATTGTTCCTGCTGTCGTACATGGTAAGAAGCACGCCTTCTATGATGAGGGCCGGATTCAGGTCTTGTTTTATGAGCTTGATGGTGTTCATGAGCGCGGACAGGCCCTCGAGCGCGTAATACTCGCACTGAACCGGGATCAGCACGCCGTCGGCCGCGGTCAGCGCGTTAATGGTAAGCAGGCCGAGAGACGGCGGGCAGTCGATGAAGACGTATTCATAATTATCGCGAATGGACTGGATCGCTTTCTTGAGCACCCGCTCCCTGGCGATCATCTGGATGAGCTCTACCTCAACGCCCACGAGATCTATTCCGGCGGGAATAACGTCAAGCCAGGGAAAGTGCGTTGCCTTTTTTATCTCCTCGGCAGTGCGCTTGCCGGTATAAAGGTCATAGGTCGTGCCGGGAATATCCTTCCGATCGATCCCCATGCCGCTCGTGGAGTTGCCTTGCGGGTCAGAATCTATGAGCAGCACACGCTTTTCAGCAGCGGCGATCGATGCGGCCATGTTCACGGCCGTGGTGGTCTTTCCCACCCCGCCTTTCTGATTGGCGATAGCAATAACTTTGCCCATGAACATTCCTCCGCAGACCCGAAAAACTTTATAACTTTACCATATGATGGTAATAAAAGGAAGTGAAAATTGAACAATCTAAAGACATTGCCACGGCACAAAGAAGGCAATGCATAAGTCAAATTGCAAAATGCAAATTGCAAAATTTCGGTATGGCCTTAGGCCATGATTTAATATCCCCTCATTTTAACTTTTGCATTTTGCACTCTGCATTTTGCATTCACGATGGTTTGTCGTTATGTTCCACGTGGAACATCACCACCGCCCAAGCTCGCCGCCCGCCGGGCTGACCCGGAGCGAGCCGAGCGAGATGTGCCGGACCCGAGAGGTATCGCTAACCGGGGTGATCACCCGTACGATTAAATCCTTCATGTCAAGCTCGCGCAAGATCCCCAGGCCAAGGCACAGGTTCTGCTCATCATTAAGGCCGACCAGAAGGTGGTCCATTTCCGAATGCTTGAAAACGGCGACCTCCCGGACATTGTAGGCTTCCTTGGCTGTATAAAGCTCGTCACCCGCGTACTCGCCGTCGACAAGCAAAAAAAGCATGTCCGCGGAGAGCTCCGCGTGGACCACGATGCCTTTAACAATTTTTGAAAGCCTGTTCACGTCCCGAAACCCGAGCCTTTCTCCTGTCCCGAATCCCGGGCCGTGAATCCCCACATCGCTGAGGGTTATATCATGAAATCCCGCCCCGCGAAAATAATTTTTGAACCGCGACTCCCGGACGGCCAGGCGCGCCTCCCTCGTTGAGACGCATGCATCAGGCGACAACGGAATACGTTGAATGAGCAGACCGGAGCGATGCGCGTGGGGCGAGAGCAGGTGTTCGACCTCGTTCTCTTTCTGCAGCGCGATCACATACCGGGGGGCCAGCATGTCGATCTCATGGAATTTCAGCTCACGCGCGGCCCCGCCATTCACCAGCCCGCAGGTATTGACCAGAATAAGTTCAGGCCCCAGGAGCCGGGCCTTCGTGATCAGCTTCTGAAGGCCGGTCACCATCTCAAGAAGATGGCCGATCGGGCTCGTGTTGCCGATAAAGCTCATGGCGAGATGATTCCTCTGCCTGAGAAGATCGGCTGCATCGGAATATAAGGCAAGCGAAATGACAGACGGCGGTCCGCTGAACGGCTGCCCGGGGTCTGCCTCGATCCAGGCAACCCGCCTGCCATGGCGGCAAAAGAACCCGGTAAGATACAAACAAAACGTGGTCTTGCCTGACCCAGGGGCGCCGATGACCAACACCGGACCGCCATGGGCTATCATCTCTTCTGCTGCCTCCCGCCATTCGGAAGGAATATGTAAGGTAAGTTGGGTCATAATCGATCAAAACTCAGTCAAAAGAGCCATTCATATATGTTCCACGTGGAACACCGTTACAGCTCCTTGTCAACAGATCTCATCCTTTCGATGCTCCCGGAAGAGGTCCATCCAGCTAATCATCCTAAACACCGCAGTTGCTAACACTAATTCACAAAGAAAATCAAATACTCATACGTGCGAAAAAGCACACCTTTTTGGCTGGCCTGGTTTCAAAACCAAGTTCTTGATTTTTCTCTGCGATCCCTGCGTTCCTTGCGGTTAACTGCTTTTATAGAATTATGCGATAGGATGATGCTGTTACGAGGTGGGACTCTCATCCTTCACCGTTTCATGCCTTCCTAAACACCCATATCGCCCTTTTGTAATCAGAATGCGGCAGCGTAAGCTCTATTCTTCTCTCAAGAACGAAGCCGGCCTTCGATAATTCCTGCTCGCTGATCTTTTCTTCCGGCCCACGGCCCAGCACCACGACTCCCCCGCTCTTCAGAAAGGGCTTGCCTGCCGCGAGCGCTGTCTCCATGTTCGCGAAGGCGCGCGCCGTCACGACATCGAACATAGAATGAAAGGAATCCGGCAGTTCCTCTGTTCTTTTGTCGCTGACTTCCACTCCGGTAAGACGAAGCGTCCTGATTATATGCCGAAGAAATGCCGCTTTTTTCTTTACGGACTCGACCATGGTGACCGATATCCCTGGGATCGCGATCTTCAGCGGCAGCGCCGGAAATCCCGCGCCAGAGCCCATATCCAGAAGCTTCAAACCCTCGACAGGAGTAAAACCTTTTATGAACGAAAAGGAATCCAGAAAATGCTTGATCACGATGTCCCCGTCTTCTCTGATAGCGGTAAGGTTGATCTTTTGATTCCACTTTTTGAGTTCAGAGAGATAGAGGAGACAAGAGTTGATCTGGGCATCAGACAATTCCACGCCAAGCTCTGTCGCGCCGTTGCTCAATATTTGCCCTAACGAATTTTCTGCTATCACCCGCGGTCCCCCTTACCCCAACCCTCTCCCACCAAGAGAGAAGGGATTTTCCTGGACTTTCCCCAAAATCTCGCCACGTCATGCGCAGACAGCCCTGAGCGACAGACGCGCTTTGGCGAGCCCTCCAAAACAGTGTTCAACCTCAGAACATAAAACAGCACGGGCGAAGCGGAAGTGCTGCCGGAACAGGATAAATGCCGCATGAAGCCCGCCCCATTTCGGCACGCGTGCGCGGCGGAGCGAGGGGTTGTCTGCACTTTCTGAATGCCGAAGCAATTTCACTTCATGGTTCGTTTGGCCATCTGATTTTTCTTATGATATGCGCTTCCCGAACAAAATTGCGCCTCACCCCTTACCCCTCACGCGATTTCCTCTTCCTCTTCTCAAGGGCCACCATGAGGAGAGCGATCGCTGCCGGAGTTATGCCCGATATTCTCGATGCCTGGCCCAGGGAGACCGGCCTGACCTGAATGAGCTTCTGCTTCACTTCTGTTCCGAGGCCTTTTATATCATCATAGTTCATGTCCAACGGAATGTTCTTTTGCTCTAATGATGCAAAGCGCTCTACCTGCTGGAGCTGACGTTGAATGTAGCCCTCATATTTCACCTGTATCTCAACCTGTTCGGCAACAGCGTTGTCCAGAGCTTCCGGACAAGAACTTATCTTCTTGATATCCCCGTACTGAATTTCCGGCCTCTTGAGCAGTTGCTCAAGAGGTGTTTCATCTGAAATCTCCGCGGTCCCTTTGGAGGTAAGAATAGTGTTGATCTCAGGTCCCGGCTTCACACGGGTTTTTTTGAGTCTTAAGATTTCACGCTCAATGGAATCCTTTTTTTGCTTATAGCGCTTGTACTGCTCATCTGAAACCAGGCCGATCTCCTGCCCCTTTTGCCTCAGTCTCATGTCTGCGTTGTCTTCTCGAAGAATGAGGCGGTATTCCGCCCGCGATGTGAACATCCGGTACGGCTCTGCAGTCCCTCTCGTCACGAGGTCATCGATCATGACGCCGATGTAAGCCTCGGAGCGGGAAAGTATAAGCGGATTTCTCTTTTGGGTCTTGAGCGCGGCATTGATGCCCGCCATCAGACCCTGGGCCGCGGCCTCTTCGTATCCCGAGGTGCCGTTTATCTGGCCGGCAAAATACAGCCCCTGAACTTTCTTGGTCTCAAGCGTGTGCGTGATCTGGGTGGGCGGAGCGAAATCATATTCGATTGCGTACGCGGGCCGCATGATCTCGACCTCTTCAAGCCCGGGGATGGTGTGAAGCATTTTCTCCTGAACATCGTAAGGCAGGCTCGTGGACACGCCGTTCGCGTAATACTCTTCGGTATCCAGTCCTTCCGGCTCAAGAAAGACCTGATGCCGTTCCCTGTCAGAGAACCTCATGATCTTATCTTCTATGGATGGGCAGTAGCGCGGGCCAATGCCCTTTATAACGCCTCCGTAAAGTGGGGAGCGATCCAGATTGTTTCTTATGATTTCGTGGGTATTCGTGTTCGTATATGTGAGATAACAGGGCATTGGTGGGAGCGGATGCACGGTTTCGGTAAAAGAAAAGAAGGGCGCGGGCTCGTCCCCGTGCTGAGGTTCGGTCTTCGAGAAATCTATTGTCCTGCCGTTCAACCTGGCTGGCGTACCTGTTTTGAGTCTTCCGAGCTCGAACCCCAGACTCTTAAGGTTGTCCGAAAGCCCGACTGATGGGAACTCCCCTGCCCTGCCAGACGGATAATGTACCAGCCCGATATGGATGAGCCCTTTCAGAAACGTACCGGTTGTCACGATCACGGCAGGCGAAAGATGCTGCACGCCGATGTTTGTCTCAACCCCGATGATGCTGCCGTCCTCAACAAGGATCTTCTCCACCAGTCCCTGCTTCACATCGAGCCCTGCCTGCTTCTCGACCGCTTCCTTCATGGCAAGCCGGTATCGCTGTTTGTCAGCCTGCGCGCGCGTGCCGCGAACAGCCGGGCCTTTGCTCCGGTTCAGCACTCGGAACTGGATGCCTGTTCTATCAATGACCCTCGCCATCTCGCCGCCGAGGGCATCGATCTCTTTCACGAGATGGCCCTTGGCCAGACCGCCGATCGCGGGATTGCACGACATGAGCGCGATGCTGTCGAGGTTCATCGTGAGCATGAGCGTGGAACAGCCCATGCGCGCGGCGGCAAGCGCTGCTTCGCACCCGGCGTGACCCGCGCCGATGATAATGATGTCGTATTTTTTTGCTGAAGACATTTAATAAACTCCAAAAACTTTACCACGAAGGCACGAAGACACAAAGAAAGCAATGCCTAAGTCAAATTTCAAAATGCAAATTGCAAAAGGGCATGATTTTATATCCGTTCATTTTGACTTTTATATTTTGTACTCTGCATTTTGCATTCGTCACACTTCGCGTCGGAGCCTGTGTCCCGATGGAAAGCGGCATGCCCTTGAGCGACAACCGCGCGTTATCGCGCCCCGTCCGAAGCCGGTATCACCACTGCTCCAAAACAGCACGAGCGAAGCGGAAGTGCTGAGAAAGAAGGGCGCCCGTGCCGTTCGACCACTGCGCTCGATGGCGCGTTAGCGCGATGGCGCGAAGGGGCTGCTGCTGCGGCAACCCATATCGCCCTTTGAACCAAAACCCGGATGAGCCAGAAATTGTTTGTACTACTTCCCAATACAGAAGTCATTAAAAATTCTTTCGAGTATATCCTCCGTATACGTCGCGCCGCTAATGAGCCCGATGCTGTCAAGCGCTCCCCGCAGGTCCAGGGCGACGAACTCCGGTGAGAGTCCGGACGAGGCGGACTCGCGCGCCTTTTGTAAACTCTCCTTTGTTTGTTCGAGCGCGGTCTTGTGCCGCTGGTTCACGGCCCAGGCGTGCTCTTGTGCCATGACGGTCCCCTGCTTCACCATCTCAAGAATGGATTGCCGGAGACCTTCGAGCCCCGCGCCTGTTCGACAGGACACCGTGACCTGAACCTGCGGCCATGCAAGCTTCTCCATTTTTCGCGGGAGGTCGGATTTATTTATCACGGCAATAGCTTTTTTCTCCTTCACTTCCAAGAGAACTCTTTTGTCCTCATCGGAGAACGCCTCGGAGCCGTCGAGCACCACGAGCACGATGTCCGCCGAACCGATCGCCGCGAGACTTCTGCGCACTCCCTCCTGTTCGATACGGTCATGCGTATGCCGTATGCCGGCAGTGTCCAATATCTTGAGCGGGATGCCGGAGACGTTCAGGTATTCCTCGAGCACATCGCGCGTGGTTCCCGGTATCTCGGTCACGATCGCCCGGTCCTGTTTCAGGAGGGCGTTGAGCAGCGAGGACTTGCCCACATTCGGCCTTCCCACGATCGCGGTTGCAAGCCCGTCCCTCAGGATCCTGCCATACGCGACGCTCGACAGCAGCGCGTCAATGCCTGTGAGGATGCGCGTCATTTCTTCCGCGAGCGGGCAACCGGTCGCTGTCTGGATATCTTCTTCCGGAAAATCGATCCCCGCTTCCACCGACGCGAGGAGCGAGACGAGCTGTTCGCGGAGCGCCCCGACCTCTGACGACAGGCCACCGAGCATTTGCTCGTTGGCCGCACGATGGGAGAGCTCGGTCCTGGACCTGATGATATCCATTACCGCCTCTGCCTGGGCAAGGTCTATCCTGCCGTTCAGAAAAGCCCGCTTCGTGAACTCTCCCGGCTCGGCCTGTCGCGCGCCCGCGGCAATAAGAAGCGCCAAGGTGCGCCAGAGCGGCATCATCCCGCCGTGGCAGTTTATCTCCACCACGTCCTCGCGCGTATACGTTGCCGGCGCGCGCATCACGCTCACGAGCACTTCGTCCACCGTTTCTTTTGTGGCAGGGTCCATGATGTGGCCGTAATGAAGTGTATGGCTTGTTTCTGATTCGATCTTTCTGTCATTGCGCGATCTAAAAACCTTTGAAGCAATGCTGACAGCGTCCTTCCCGCTCACGCGGATAATCCCGATGCCGCCGTTGCCCGTCGGCGTAGAGACCGCGCAGATTGTATCCTGTTCCGACATAGGCGGTATATTACCACAAAAGCATGAAAAAGAAAGACCGGATTCTCCCCTTAAAAAGGTTTTTGTGGTACAATGATTTCATCATAGGACCTGATTATGAAGACCCCGGAAATAAAAAAATTAGTAGAAAAGTATTCTCCTGAGCAGCTTGAGACCTGCATCCTGCAGCAGCTTGAAAAAGGAGAGAACGCCTGTGACATCGTCGATGAATCAGACAAGGTGATCGCCGAGTTGAGCAAGGCTGCGGTCATCAGGGAGCTCATGGACACAGGCATGAGGTTCTCTGATGCGCTCCGGGAGCTCGCCCGAAGGATACGGGCAGTGTACGGCAAGGAAGAAGAGACTTCAAAAAAACAGCAATAACATCTCACCACATTAAAACGATGAACAACAAAGCTCTCTGGGAACGATATAAAAAATATCTCTGCGTAAGCCCTTCCATCGGCCTGACGCTCGACATCAGCAGAATGAACTTCAGCGACGATTATTTCGATCGCATGGAGCCGGAGATACAGAAGGCGTACAAGGCCATGGACTCTCTCGAAGCAGGCGCGATCGCCAATCCCGATGAGAACCGCATGGTCGGACACTACTGGCTGCGGAGCCCGGAACGCGCGCCGAAGCCGGAACTGCGACGCGAGATCGAGGACGCCCTTCGCTCTATCAAGGAATTCACTTCCAATATCCACTCAGGAAAGATCAAACCCGAAAAACGAGACCGCTTCACCAGGATACTGAGCATCGGCATCGGCGGCTCTGCCCTGGGCCCGCAATTCATCGCGGATACACTCGGCACAAGCGCTGATAAAATGAAACCCTACTTCCTGGACAACACCGATCCGGACGGCATCGACAGGGTCCTTAAAGAGGTCGGCGACAATCTGGCGGAGACCCTCACCATCGTAATATCGAAAAGTGGCGGGACTATTGAGACGAGAAACGGGATGCTTGAAGCTGCGGCAGCCTACAAAAAAATAGGACTTTCGTTTGAGAAACATGCGATTGCCATAACAGGTGTGGGAAGCAAGCTCGATAACATTGCAAAAAATGATTCGTGGCTTGCCATATTTCCCATGTGGGACTGGGTCGGTGGGAGAACAGCTGCTACGTCGGGCGTTGGACTTCTGCCTGCGTCCCTCCAGGGACTCCATATAGAAGAATTGCTCAAAGGGGCCTCATTATGCGACGAGGCCACCAGAAACAAGCAAACTCCTAAAAACCCGGCAGCACTTCTCGCCCTTGCCTGGCACCATGCAACGAGCGGCCGCGGGCAAAAAGACATGGTCATCCTTCCTTATAAGGACCGCCTTGCCCTTTTCCCGAAATATCTTCAGCAGCTTGTGATGGAGTCCCTGGGAAAAGAAAAAGACTTGAATGGCAAGGTCGTAAACCAGGGCATCGCTGTCTACGGCAACAAGGGTTCGAGTGACCAGCATGCCTATGTTCAGCAGCTCCGCGAAGGAGTGAATAATTTCTTCGCGACTTTTATAGAAATCCTCCTTGACCGCGATGCCAAATCAATCGAGGTGGAGCCCGGCGTCACGAGCGGCGATTATCTGAACTGTTTCCTCCGGGGGACCCGCAGCGCGCTTTTTGAGAACGACAGGGAGTCTATAACGATCACGATCGACAGGCTTGACGCCCGATCAGTCGGAGCGCTCATCGGATTGTACGAACGGGCCGTCGGGTTCTACGCCACGCTCGTGAATGTCAATGCGTATCACCAGCCCGGGGTCGAGGCAGGAAAGAAAATGGCAGGAGCGGTCATCCGGCTTCAGCTCGATGCCGTCTCATTCCTTCGCAAAAATCCCGGAAAGTCATTCACCGCCGAAGAGATCGCCAAGGCCATCAACGCGGAAGAGAATGTGGAGTCAATCTTCAAGATACTCGAACACGCGGGCGCGAATATGGACCACAGCGTGAAGAAGATTTTGGGGAACAGTGTTTTCGAAGCGAGGTATGAGTCAGTTGCGTGAGCGACGTGCTTTCACCTGATCCGGGCAGGCCAAAACCAAAATTTTGCCACGAAGACACAAAGGCACGAAGGTTGGCTTGGGGTGAGGGTTATAGCGAAAGAGGGGCGCTCCTCCCTTTGAAAAAGGGAGGCTGGGTGGGATTTTTAGAACTTCCTCACAACAGTTTCCTTTTTTTGATCTCTGTGAGAAGGGTTTTCGGAACAGGGCGACAGCCGCATTTTTTGGCATGGGCCAAATGCCAGCGGATCCGGTCGTCGACTGATGCCTTCTGAGAAAGTTTATTTGCTTTATGCCATTCCTTGTTCATGCGCCGTCCGTCTCCAATGATAATGCGAAACTAACCGGCCGCCTGCTTTTTGGCGACCCGTGTTGAGCGCTTGGCTAAGCGAGTGTTGGGAACGAGCTTGATCTCCAAGCGACAGCCGACTGCCCGCGCATACTTCTTGAGCGTAGTCAGCGAGGGGGCATGCTTACCCGCAGCTTCCAGGCGTGACACAGCACTTTTTGTCGTCCCCATCAACTCTGCAACGGCTTCCTGAGTGAGGCCGAACTTGGAACGAGCGGCAAGCATCTCACGCGTAAGCCGGTACTCTTCTTCCAAATCCCCGTATGCTTTCCTGAACCCTTTTCGTTTCGAGGCCTTTTTGAGGAAAGCCTCATGGTCATGAGAAACGGGTTTATACTTTAAATCAGCCATTTCGTACCTCCTTCAATCTTTTCCGGGCAAGGCGTAATTCTTTTTCCGGTGTTTCCTGCGTTTTCTTTACAAAAGCGTGAAGTATCACAATGCGTTGACCATCGACATAACAGTATAATGCACGTCCGATACCTTCACGGCCGCGTGGCCGCAATTCAAAAAGACCGTCGCCCATGGCACGCGAATGCGGCATCCGCAGATTCGGGCCGAACTCCATCAAGAGTTCCACCAACCGCGCATAATCCGCCAATATACCATCGGGCCAGCTTTCGATGTCGCTTTTGACACGGGCATGGAAGTACCCGATGGAATATTTCATGTTCGCCATGTTAGCAAATTTGATAACCATTGTCAAGCAGTCTCTATGGTGATAGCGGGGGGGGTTACAGAGAAGCAGATCGATAGGCTTTAGCTAAACAATAAGGTGAGAATAACTCGGCTGTTTTGTCGGTTCCGTGCCGGTCACTCGGTTTTTCCCTTGCATTTCTTATTAATGCAAACCGGCGTTCCGGAAGACATGCATTCATTGATCTTTCTGCTGCATTTCATCACGTCTTTATATTTTTCTATTTTTGCAAGAAGTTCATCTTCCCTGGTCGCTCTATTGACGAACTTATAACACCCAAAATCAATATACCATCCCCCTAACCGAATAACTTTGCAATCACTGTCCGCGCTGCAGAAGTTGGCCTTTTTAAAATCATTTTCTATTTCATCGTGCAATGCGTCGCATTCTGCTTTAGAAACCTCTCCGGCAAATGTATTGTTTTTTGCCAAAAAGAATATCGTCAGTGTAATAAGAATGGAAATGCCTACACGTATCGTCAATGCTTTAGTAATTTTGCTCATCATTCTTCCTCCTGATTGATTGTCTTTGAATGGAGCAGTTAGGCCGCAGCCCTGCCATCAATGTCTTCGGATAAATAGATGAATGCGTGATTCGTCGCCCGGGGACCGCTCAATAAAAAGATGTGCTACAGGATACGACGTGGGTTGTAACTGCCATGGAGTGTACCGTTCCGGTGACGGATTAAACCATGGCGGCACCGAACGAGGCGATATTTCCTCCCACCTGACTTCCCGAAAGCCCTGTCGGACCGTCTCAACCCATGATTTCGATGCAATAAGCTCGAACTCCCAATCTCCGTTTCGCTCGCCAAGACTGATGACGCCGAACAGCTTCCGATCAAAACGTTCCACGCGACTATTCAATACCTCAGGACGCGGCCCCTGCATCTCCGGAAAGATCCATTGATAATTTTTTGTCTGGTCTTCGCTTACTCTTGGTACTGGCGAGGTACACCCGCAAACCACAAGAAAGACGGCAAAGAGCCAAAACCAGCTTCCGATCGAATATCCCCTGTGCCTTACTGTTGCCGTTCCAATAGAAGAACCCATAACTCCTCTTCAGGCATACCGCGCGGGCGAGGGGCGACTTTTTACCAGCCCTTCCCGACCTGCCGCTTGGAATCATTGTGTCGAGTTTGGCCTTGCTCTACCCGACCTGCAAAACTATCATGATCGCGCTCAGCCGCCCCGCTCAACCACTATCGTTCGACCAAATAAAATTTTATTACTCTGTTCTCGTCATTGAGTTCAAACTCTAACTGACCCGGATCGGCCACAAAACCTTGCATCCCAATAAGATAACTTATGAAGTGTCGCTTATTTCGTCTATCGGGTTTGCCCAGCAGTTTGATCACTTCTCCTCTCGTCATACCAGCTCTCAAATGATTTCTTTTTAAATCATATATCATTTCTGCCCTTGGGTTGTCGGGGTGATAATTATCGTAATTTATGATCCAGAGCTCCCGGTCGAAGGCACGATTATCGAATGGTGTATCGAGGTAGTTTATGAGAACAAATGTACCCAAACAAACAATTATGCCGACACTTAGTGCCCCTATTGACAAAATATATTTTGTTTTTTTTCTCACTCGTTTTTGCTCCGACGCGCTGGTGAGGGCGCTAGTTATGCGCCCCTCCCAATCCGCCGACTGGGATCATTGTGTCGGGTTTCGCCTTGTTCTGTACGCCCTGTAAAACGGATTCAGCCCGGCTGCTATCGCCGCTTCTGAGCGGCATCGACGCTCCAAATCCCGCCGCCCTGCGTGGAGATGAACAGAAAAACAAAGCAGTAAAGCGCCGCGAGTTCTCCAGCGTTTTGGATCGGCAGCACCGCCTTTGTCCCGTGCCCCATCCAATACGCGGCGGCCATCTGACCGCTTGCGAGGAAGGCCGACCAGCGCGTGAACAACCCGATCATGACCAGCGTGCCCCCGATCAGCTCGATCGGACCGGCGACGTAGGTAATGAACGCGGGGACTTCTCCGGGCATGGGAATCGGAATACCGAACAGCTTCTGGGCGCCGTGCCAGAGAAAAAGAAACCCAACGACGATCCGCATCAAAGCGTAACCCTGGGAATTGTAGCTCGACAATGTCTTCATGGGAACACCTCCTGTTAGATTTTAGCGGTTAAGACGTTCAACCGCTCTTTCGGTCCGATAACATGCCTTACGGCAACTTCCTGATCACTGATTGAAGCTCCCCGCAGCTTGCTGCGGGGAATGCGCTCACTCCAGAATTCATCGCCTTTACGGCGAACGCATGCGTCAGCGGTGATGCATCCGAAGGACAGCGGCGAACCAGCTAGCCCATCTTTTCCATAGCAAGTATTCGCTTTCGTATCTCTTCCGGTATCGCAGTCTTCTTCCCCTCCCGGTAGTCGTACATCACGACCACGCCATCACCCTCTGCCGCGATCTTCTGATGCTTGTGGCTAACCACCACGTACTTCATCGTGAACCGGTCCTCTGCGATGTCAATGATCTTTGTGCCAACGGACACCGTGTCGGGATAGGTGAGAGGAAGCCTGTATTTGCAGCTCGTGGACCCGAGGATCGGGCCGATGCCGGTCTCGTCCTTATATTTGTGCAGTCCGAGCTTTTCGGAATACAGGATGCGGGCGCTCTCGAAATAACGGAAGTAGGCTGTGTTGTTCACATGCTGGAACGAATCCATCTCGCCCCAGGCAATGGGGATCTCTATTACAACTGGATAGCCTTCTAATAGTTTATTGTCCATAGTTTAATTGGTAACAGGTCGGCCGCTCACCGGGGCGATGGGCGCGCGAAGCGCGGCCATCACCCCGGCTGAGGGGCGCGGTTTTCGCGACCCGCTCGAGCCGACTGGTTAGAATCAGTTGTCGGGTTTCGCTCGCGCTACCCGACCTTCCGGCTTATTGGCATGGTTAAAATCAATATCACTTCGGTAGGGGGACATAGAAACTTCGTTTGTATCCCCCGTGTTCTTCAACGAACTCGATGTATGCTTGTTCTTCTATCTCTTCCTTGGGGCCAATATAACCTTCGTGACCGGGTATGCTGCTTGGATCGGCTTCGCCTCGGGGAGAGTAAAAGGAGGCTTTGAATGAGGGACGATGCTTCAGGAACACATGTAATTCCGACCACTCGCGATTCCTAAAAACGCCCACGAATAGCCACACGGTAAGGATTGTAACAGCTCCCAGCATGCCGAGCACAATTCTTTTCCTCTCTCTATTCGTCATGACACGTGTTGAGGAGCGAGCTCTCCTTGGCCCGAAGTCCTGACCTCCATGCTGCCTGATAACCAGGCATTGCGCGGTTCCCGTTTAACATCCGTTTTGGAATGTTAAACGACTGGACGTTCACAAAAAATTGCTGTTTAATTAACGTATTTTATAGAACAGTGAAATTGTGGCATACATGAGCGCGCAATGTCAAGGAGATAAGGGTAGAGTTCAGATTTTTCCCAAGAGGACGGTAAATAAACGTTCAAGCTCTTCATCTGTATTGTATGTATGGTAAAAATGTGGTGATATGCGGAGAC
>Ga0209521_10002587_pt1 | contig 14764 bp, 22 predicted proteins | sample Rifsed19ft4_FD_184016 | JGI IMG/M metagenome (GOLD analysis project Ga0209521, IMG submission 184016) | Soil microbial communities from Rifle, Colorado, USA - sediment 19ft 4 (version 2) | ecosystem: Environmental > Terrestrial > Deep subsurface > Rock core/Sediment | place: Rifle, Colorado...
CCCTCTGCCTTTCCACCCAGTCCGGCTGCGCCCTGGGTTGCCTTTTCTGCGCCACCGGCGCCCTCGGCTTCAAGAAGAACTTAACTGCCGCTGAAATTGTCGACCAGGTCCTCTACTTCATCAAAAATGACATGCCCGTTGACTCGATCATCTTCATGGGTATGGGCGAACCCCTGGCCAATCCCGACAATACCTTCGCCGCCATTGACCTCCTGACCGCCCCCGACGGCCTCGCCTTGAGCCCGCGCCGTCTCTCCCTCTCCACCGTCGGCATCGTCCCCGGCATCGAACGCTTGACCCGCGACTATCCCAATATCAACCTCGCTTTCTCTCTCCATAACCCCTTCACTGCCGAGCGGCTCAAACTCATGCCCATTACTAGGGCGTACCCGATCGAAAAAGTCCTGGCCGCCATCGATGCCCACCTCGCCGTTACCAACCACAAAGTCTTTATCGCCTACATTCTCCTCGCCGGCGTCAACGACTCGCCCCGCCACGCCCAGGCTCTGGCTGATCTCATCACCGCCACCCCCAACCGGAAACGGCTGCTGCACGTCAACCTCATCCGCTATAACGCCACCGCCAACCCGACTCAGTATCGGAAACCCAGTCACTCCACCGTCGAAAGATTCCAAGCCATCCTCACCCAAAATAAAGTCCATCACACCATGAGACAGGACTTCGGCACCGATATCCAAGCCGCCTGCGGCCAACTAGCCGCCAATTATAAAACCAATTAAAATACGTCCTCTATCTTGATTCCCACTCCGCTCTTCAACAAATCCTTATCCCGAGTAATCACTTTTAATCCGCCATTTTCAGCCATCAACGCATAATGAGCGTCATAACTCGTCAAGTTATGTTTATATTCTGCCTCAAGTAATCCACTCCAGTCTTCTCTACCCAGCTCAACAAAAACAATACCAATTTGTTCCAAATGACGAATCACAAACTCAATCTTTTTTTGACTATAGCTATATTTCCATTTCAGTACGTTAATTATCTCCACAATCAAAAATCCGGGAGCAACCAACTCTATTTCTTTTGATATCAATTGTTCAATCAACTTATGAACCAGCATCTTGTCGTCATCTCCAAATACTATCCAATCTAAGATGACACTTGAGTCGACTACAAATTTTGCCATGATCTACTCTCCTACTAATTGTTTCAGTCTTTCATCTCTCATTTCTCTAACCGCCTTCACGGGATCAATCTTGGGAGTGCTCTTTGCCAGTTTCTTAAAAAATTCCCGGCTCTCTTTGATCTTTTGCTTGACTTCGTTTTCAGAAAGAGAGAAGGACTCACCCGCCAATTTCACATTCACCACCCCGGAGAAAGACATTCTCTTGGCCGCGGCCAAGCGGCGCAAATTATCATAAACGTCCTCTCTGAGACTAACAGTCGTTCTGATCATATTCATCCCTGCATACTAACACAATGATGCGTTGATGTCAATCATATCAAACTACTAACTAGTATCTCATTTATCCTGCCAGTAGCCATAGAGCGCCTTAACCCCCACGGCCTGCGCCGCCAAAATCTGATCGTCTGTTTGCTTCGGCCCGCCAACGATGACGATGATTTTTCTGCGCACCAGCTCGGCGTCGATTTCTTTTTCCAACCGTTTCCCAAAATCTACCGGCGCCAGCCCCCTTTTCAACGCCCACAAATCGCCCCGGTGAGTTAATAACAGGTCGGCAATCACTTTTCTGAACTCATCAACCCATTTCTGGCTGGACTTAACCTGAATGTAATACTCCCTTAATAACCGCAACTTGAGCCTGGGTACCACTACCACGTCTTTCCAGTCCAAATCCTCCTCGCTTCTTGGTTCGGTCACTCTAACCGCTCGCACCAGCGGGCTTTTTTTAATCAGCCTGGCCACTCGCTTCTCCGCCTCCCGACCAATCAGCTCCAGGTCATCGATTAGCCCCTTTTCGACCAGCACTCTCTCCGCCTCGTCGGCAGTAATTCCCGGATTGGCTTTTATTAGATCTAATTTTACCCCCAACCTGGCCGCCCCCAACTGCCTGTCCCTGTTTTTTCCTCCTCTTTCAGCCATGCGGCCATTTTACCATTAAGCCCTACCGCGGCGCTCATTTTTTCCCGGGATCTTTCCCCGAATTACCAGGTTGGGTAGACTGGTCCGATACAATCGGACACGTCATCTCCCTTAAAAAGATCTTGTGGAGGAAAAACCTCCCGAGACTTCTAAAGCGCCTTTGATAGGGCCTACTTTAAGTATAGCGAGAAAAGCAATACCCTCCTTCCGCTACACCCGCCCCTCACGATCCCGCCCTGCGGGACAAACCATTGACCTTCTCTGAAATGAACGCCCTCTACGGCCCCTGTGTCAGCCTGCCCGTCCTAATGTATCACCACACCCAAGACAGTCAAACGGCCGCCCAAAATGGCAATGGTTATCTCACCGTCACCCCCGAGACTTTTGAAAAACAACTCGCCTACCTAAATGACCAACACTATGTTTCGATTGGCCCGGCCGACCTAATCGCCTTTTTCAATTCCGGACAATCCTTACCCAAAAAACCAATTATGCTCACCTTTGACGACGGCTATTCCGACTTTGCCACCGTTGCCGCCCCGCTCCTGACGCGCTATAGCATCAAGGCCACCGTCTTTGTCCCCACCGGTTTGCTTGAAAACCCCGGCTACCTCTCCTGGTCAAACATCGCTTCCCTGGCCCAATCCGGCTTCTATTTCGGCAACCACACCTGGTCGCACCAAAATCTGGGCACCAGCCTGGAAAAAATTAAAAAAGAGGTCGACACCGCCAAACTTCAACTGACCGACCACGGCCAGGATCCCTTCAAAGTCTTTGCCTACCCCTACGGCACTATCAGCCAAAGAGCCAGCGGCTATCTGCGGCAGTCCGGCTATCAACTTGCCTTTACCACCATTCCGGGGCGCGTCCAATGTCAGAAACAACGCCTTAGCCTGCCCAGAATCAGAATCGGCAACACCGCCCTTAGTTTCTACGGCCTCTAGGTCTTGCCTTAGTTAAATGCTAAAATAGGCCTATGTCTGAAAAAAGACGGATTTTTAGTGCGCCAGTTGAATTCATACGGGAAGTTAAGGTAGAATTAGCCTCTGTTAAATGGCCTTCCCGCCAGGAGACATTGAAGCTAACCGGTATGGTTATCGCTGTTAGCGTCTTTGTCGCCCTCTACATCGGCGGACTAGACCTGGTTTTTACCAGCCTAATCCAAAGCGTTATCAACCGCTAAAATTAAAATGTCAAAAGCAGTCAAACCAGAAATTACCGCTACAGACAACGTCATCTCCGCCCCGGACGTCAACCACCTTATCGTCAACCCCGACGCCACGACCAATGCCAAGTGGTACGTCGTTCACACCTATTCCGGCCACGAAACCCGCACCGCCAATACCCTCAAGACCAAGGTTGAATCCATGGGCCTGACCGACTACGTCTACGAAATCCTTATCCCCACCCAGGAAAAAATAAAAATTAGCAAGGGCAAGAAAAGCACCGTCAAGGAAAAAATCTTCCCCGGCTATATGCTCGTCAAGATGATCGTCAGCGATAACTCCTGGTTGGCGGTGCGCACCACCCAAGGCGTCACCGGCTTCGTCGGCACCGGCAACAACCCCACCCCGATTCCCCAGAAAGAAGTCGACGCCATTCTCGCTTTTGCTTCCCAGGCCGCCCCCAAATTCCAAACCGCTTTCTCCATCGGCGAAGCCGTCAAGATCATCGAAGGACCGTTTACCGATCTGCTCGGCACCGTCCGTTCAATCGATGACGCCAAAGGCAAGGTCGAGGTCCTCGTCAGTATCTTCGGCCGCGAAACCCCCGTCGAACTCGACTTCCTTCAAGTCAGCAAGATCTAATTCCAAGCTTGCTTTTTCCCATTTCCAGTCCTATAATACTCTCCGTAGTGATTTCAAGAAGCGCCCGGATCACCTAACCGCGGTCTATCGCTTCAAGAAATGACTGTACCTTAAATGGAAAAGAAACGTTTGCGGGCCGCTTTTGCCATCTGTCTCTTTCTCCTGGCCGCGGCTACCGTCTTCGCCGCTGTTGTTCTGGGGCCGCTCAAAACCTTCCTGATCATTTCAGGCGCCGGCTTCATGATCTTCGCCGCCCTAGTCTGCGCCACCATCGGTCTGGGCTATCCTCTCAGACTACTCTTCACCGACCTGCTCCCCTCACTGGGAGATATGGTAAAGATCGTCATCTGGAATGCTGAGGATATGAAGTATCCTCCAGCCTAACGCACGGGGGCACCCGCCCCCGTGCCCCTTCCTCTTCATTAACTTGACTCACTCGCCCCAGTCTGCCATATTGGTCTTAATGAAGGATTTTTCTGCCTCGGATACCCTTTTGACCGCCCTGCCGGTTCTTCTGGTTCTTCTCGCCTTGGTTGGCGCCGTCATTTTCTTCCCCGAAGGCAGTACTCTCGATATCCGCGGCCGGGCCGCCCCGGTCAAGCCCGCCCCGACAATAATTGCCGTCCCCACGGCCACTCCGACGCCCGAAACCGTCTGCTCCGACCTTTACAAACCGGTCTGTAGCACCGTCGACAATAAAACTTACGCTAACGACTGCGAGGCGGGTCTGGCCAATGCCCTACCGGTTCGCGCCAGTGAATGTCCAACCGTCACCCCCGCCATTCTCCCCAGCTACTAATTCCTAACTCGAAAACCGATGCTTCAGCAAGATCGACAGGGTCAGAGCATCCTCAGCCGATTTTTCTCCCAAAACTCCAACCCGATCAAGCCAAGTCGATATTTTCTTTTTGCCAATTTCTCGCTTATCATCTCCAAATTTTTTTTTGTCTATCTCAATAAACTTTCTCGCCAAAGCGCTATCTCCATCCTGTAACCAGACCGCAATTCGCCTCAAATCGGTGGAAAGATTCAAATAGTCAAGATTACTCATAAACCAAACGTTCTCTTAATTATCGTCTCCATTTTATTTCTTATCGCCTGGTCCATTACTTCCTGACTGCTGGATACCCCCGGCCGCATATTGATCAGGGAAACGAAGTCAATTTTTTTCTTGGCCAGGTTTATGCCGCCCCCCCACAGAAATTCCTGCTTACTCCCCCTCTCCAGCAAGACTCGCTCGGCGTCGGCATGCCATTCACCTCCGGCCGCCAAAAAACCTTTCTCAATATCTACCACCACTTTCACATATTCGCCATATTCTTCAGAAGCCAAGACTACCTGTTCTGGAGTTATTGCCCCCTCAATAATTACCACCGCCATAGCCAAAGCTTAGCACACCGCCTGCCTCTTGACTTATTCTGATTTTCTGATATTCTGAAAATGTGACTTATGTTGCCGCCGTCAGACAAAGAGGCCAAATCACCATCCCCGACAAAATCAGAAGCGACCTGGCTTGGTTAAGTACTGGTTCCATCATCCATATCACCCGTATCGACAACCGCTCAATCCTCGTCAAACCCTATCAAGAAGAAGCCAAACAAAAACCCGATTGGAAAAAAATTTGGGATTCCATCGCCCTGGCTAGAACCTTCAAAGGCGAAAGAGGAAACTTGTCCGCTTTTGTCGTCAAGGACCGGGAATCACACTAAATGAAAAGAAAACTGCTTGTCATTGACACATCAGTCATGGTCAAATGGGCCAATTCCCAGAACGAAAATGACCTAAATCAAGCCTACAAGGTGTTAATTAACGCCGAGAAGAAAAAGGTCGAACTTTTGGCTCCCGAGCTTGCCAAATACGAAATAGGCAATGCCCTACTCAACAAAAAGATGCTTCTGCCGGAAACAAAGCTATCACTTCAGACAATTTACTCGTTGCCGATTATTTTTATCCCGACGAATCAAGAGAGCGCCACCGAAACAATGGAAATCGCCAAGGAAAATAGCCTTACTTATTATGACGCCGCGTTTGTTCAGTTAGCCAGAGAAAAAAACGCCACCCTGGTCACCGCCAATCCCAAGCACCACCGCCAATTCAAGGACATAAAGGTTATCGATTTGAAAAACTATCGCTAACCAAATCCTCTTTTGATTTGATTCCCCATCTTATATAGGCTAAAATCTGCCTAACCCAAAGTTTTAATTTTGGCCCGCACCTTCAAAAGGAGATCCCAAATGGAAAAACGGTCATATACCAACAATTGGCTACTCGTCTTGCTACTAATGGTTATGGCGCTGATAGGCGTGATTCTTGTTGGAACATTGTCGGCACCGGAAAAAGAAAAACCCGGCCCCGAACAGGCGCTGACCCTCGCCCACCAACGCGCCATCGCCGCCGGCTTCACTGACGGCAAAACCGTTGCCCGACCTTCACTGGGAGAAGATGCCCGCATTGAATATTCAACGCTGTGCTACTTCTACAGCCCGGCCAACTCGGACCGCACCGGAGTGATTGTTTGTGACGAACACACCACCATCATCTACGATGGTGACAGGGGCGTCATCAATCTCCATCCTCAAGCCCTAAAAATAGTCCCCGAGCTGCTCCAAAACATGCCTCCGGGGACCGATCTCTACATCACGGTGGTCGAAGAAGCGGCCAAAATCGACCAAATGATCTTCTGGTTCGATCAAGGCCGGCTCTACCCTGAGGCCGCCAAATAAATAAGGAGATTAAAGTGACACATCAACCAATACCGGGCGAGAAAATTGGATGCGCCGCGTCCCCCATCCTGTTCTTCATTCTGATCATCGTTATCGTCCTGCTCATAGGCGTCGCGATCTTGAATGAACCCCACGATCAGGGTGACCTCTACAACGCCGTGGGCAACTACTGCGGCGATGGGGTTGTATGGCAATGGGACTTCCCGGAAAACTTGGACCCTTACACCAAGGTCCTGCCGGGGACTTGCCTCCTCGATGAAGGGTCGACCTCAAACTTCTGGGTCAACCTGGAAACTGGCGACGTCACCCCCAGATAGTCACCCAAACAAAGGTGCTCCTTGTCCACCCCCGCTTAGCGGGGTGGACAATCCTTCATTCCTCCACTATAATCTCTCCTGTTAATCCAACCTCGGATTGCAAACCCTGAGCGTAGTCGAATGGGGTCAAATCGAGGTAGCGATCAGTCGATTGCGAAAAGAAGTTTTTTGTTCCCCTTTTCGCTTTCTGGATCAAACTATAAACTACTACATATGGCTGCTAAAAAAATTAAAGTCCTTCTCAAATTAAACCTTCCCGCCGGCGCGGCTAACCCCGCTCCTCCCGTCGGTCCCGCCCTCGGTCAACACGGCGTCAACATCATGGAGTTCGTCAACCAATACAACCTCAAAACCAAGGATCTGCGCGGCCAGGTCATCCCCGCCCTGGTCACTATCTACGAAGACCGCACCTTCACCTTTGTCCTGAAGACCCCTCCCGTCGCCGAACTCATCAAACAAACCCTCAACCTCAAGTCCGGTTCGAAAGAACCCCAAAAAACCAAGGTCGGCAAACTGACCATGACCCAGGTCGAAGACATCGCCAGGAAAAAAATGGCTGACATGAACACCACCAATCTCGCCTCCGCCGTTAATATGGTCGTCGGCACTGCCCGGTCGATGGGCGTCGACGTCAAATAACTATGGCGACCAAAACAACCAAGACCACCAGAACAAACTGGAAACAACTATATCTCGATCTGCCTGAAAACGTCGCCGCTATTCTCCGCGACAAGCGGGTTAAACCCGAACAATTGACCGGCTTGGCTGATGGTGAAATTCTGGCTCTCAATCTTTCCGACGTTGACCTCGAAACCATTCGCGCCAAATACCCGAGTAGCCTCGCCGACGCCGAGAAAAAAAAGAGAAAGGAAACAGAAAAAGAAAGTCCGGCGAAGCTGGACTCCGCTAAGCGGAGCGACAGTCATTTCTACAAGTATCCCCGCCAAGTCTATGGCCGTTCGGCTCGCTACCAGGCCCTCGCCAAAAAAATCAACCATGACCAAGCCTCCGCCCCCCAGGCGGCTCTCGAGCAGCTCATCGCCTCTACCGGAAAAGACCGCGGTCTTGACCTCCACGTCAACACTCTCGAAACGGGGCTCCGTGGCGAGATCAAGGTCCCCTTTTCTACCGGCAAGACCATCCGCCTCGAAATCTTTTCCGACCAAACCATCACCGCCCTCAACAATAACGAATTTAACTTTGACGTTCTTCTGGCCACCCCGGCCGATATGCCCAAACTGGCCAAGTACGCCAAGGTCTTGGGTCCCAAAGGCCTGATGCCTAACCCCAAGAACGGGACCATCGTGGCCGACCCCGCCGCCCGCGCCAAGCAAATGAGTTCCGGCGCTTCCGTCGCCTACAAAACCGAACCCAAGTTCCCCATCATCCACCTTTCGTTGGGCAAAACCAGTCAAAAAATAGACGAGCTAACGGCCAACCTGACCACTATCCTCCAGGAAATCGGCGTCGCCAAGATCAAGTCCGCCTACCTGACCTCCACCCAAACCCCCTCCGTCCGCCTTGATCTCTCTTCTCTCTAGGGATACAGCCTTGGGTAGATGCCATAATCATTCCAGCACATCGCCCCCATGCCCCCGGCGTCATTGGCGGCATTGATTTGTTTAACCACATCCGCATTTTTTACCAACGGGGCATAGGCTTGAATCCAGGGACGAACTATTGCCCCGGGATTGACCACCGCCAGTCTTTCCAGGGCCCGGTAAGTAGTCCAGTAAACAATTAGGATATTTCGTCGCTGGCTTGCAGCCCCCCGAACAGGGTTCCTGTAAGCCCGCGCCATAGGTCGAGGGATAGGCCTGAAACTCGGCTATTTCGGCAGGTACAAATCGACCGCCGCCTCCCGACTGGCCACTATCTGCCCTCCCCATTTGTCTTTTAACCCCAGACCCGGGTGCTTGCCAACCAGGACACTGTCCGAAGCGACTACCTGCCGGCAGACGACATAAGCGCCCTCGGCCCCCGCAGCCAGTTAACCAACTCAATCAGCGCCTTGACGTACCTGGCCTTCGGCAAAAGGTACCCGAGCCAGACCCGGCTCCGGAAAAGTCTCACCGTCAAAAACCAGCGGATAGTCCACCTCCTCAAAAATGCGAAAGCTGCGCTTGATACTGGCCTTGGTCCTGTTTCGCACATAAATATGGTCGTGCGAGTGGTTGCCGATCTCGTGCCCGGCCGCTTTCACTTCCCGCCACAGGGCCGGGTCTTTTGTTAATACCTTCCCCATTTTTCCGCGATCGCCAAAAACTGCTTCACCTTCTCCGGATCCCAGCCATCATCCAGGCCGATGCAAACATAGGGCTCATCGGTCTTGACCCTGATAATCGGCCAGGCGCGGGGCAACTCCGGACCCAAAAGTGCTTCGAGCGCCTTCCCCCCCACCCCTGCCCCCAATTTGAGAAATTCTCGTCGGCTAAACATGAAACCAAGTCTATCATAAAAAAAGCCGGGGCTTGTCCTACCGAGCTGGCGGCGCCACCAAGTTAAACAGCGTTGCCCCCAAGCTGTCCGTCAGGCTGGGCAAGACCCGGCCGCTCTCGGCCGAAACATCAACGGTTTTCTCCGCTTTGATATCAAAAAAGCCAAACAATTTTCGCCCTACTTGGCCGCTCATCCGGTAGGCAATTTTGCCATCGTCTCTCTCAACTAGTTCGATCTGTTCCGGGTTAACCGCCGTCAAGGCGCCCGCGGCCAACGCCCTTGTCACCGCCGTATCGGGCAAAATCGCCACGGTTTTGATACCAATACTCGTCTCCACCATTAAAGTATTGCTGTCCAAATCGACCAAAAGCGGCAGGCTGGTCGCCGCCTTCGCCGTCCCGCGGTTAACTACCAATTCCGCCGCCGCTCGCCCGACTGACAAACCCGAACCCTGCCGCAGGGCATCGCTAATCTTGGCCGACTCCTCAGTCGCCAGGGGATAACTCTGCCCGCTCCTGACCTCCACCACCAGGCCGACCGCGCCGTCAGTCGCCCGGAAACGCAAACGCGCTTGTCTCTGGACGCCCGTCCCCACCGTCGCCTCCAGTTCTTTCAGAATCTCACCCACCGACCGTTCATTAATCACTTCCTCCTTCACCGTGATTACTTCCGGAACCGGCGCCGGTGTCGGCGTCACCCGCACCGGTAAACCAATCTGCCTCAAAATCGTCCTCACCGTTTCCCCCGCACTTGGGGCGGACTCCTCCGAGGTGGACTGAGTCGGTGTCACCGTCGGCGCGGACTCCTCCGAGGTGGCTGTCACCGTCGGCGCGGACTCCTCGGACGGTGGCACCGAAGGTGACTCCTCCGAGGTGGCTGCAGTCGCTGTTGGGGCGGACTCCTCGGGGGTGGCGCTTGACGACTCCCCCGAGGTGGCTGACGTCACCGTCGGTGTTGCTGTCGGTGTTGCTGTCGTCGTTGGCGAAACATTTCTGCGCCTATTCCACCACCAGTTGCTTTCTTTCTTGTCATTGTCGTTTGAGTCGCTTTCCTCACCCAGAACCGTCCCCTTTGAATAGTCCCGCACCACAGACAAGCCCATTTGCGTCCCCGTCAAAACAAAAAGCGCCACCAAAAGCAAGGCTAAACTCCGACCAAAAAACAATGAACTATCAATTCTTGTCTTCCCCACTCCACCTAGTCTACAAACCCAAACTACTTCTGTCAAACAGCGCCTTGGCCTTCGCCATCACCAACTCTAAAGTTAGCCTGGCGGCCCTACCGGAAGCATAGCCCACCGCTCCCCCGGCCATCCCGAGCACGATGAGCCCAAAAGCGGGAATCGCTCCCACACCCTCACCAATTCCATTGACGACTGGTCGCACCAACTGATCAACCACCTTACCCAAGTTATCGTTAAACTCCTTTATTTTCGCTATTTTCTGGGGCTGCTCCTCAATTGTTTTCTGAGCCGCTTCAATCTCCCGCTCCAGTTTTCTCATGGTCGCCTCTGCCCGGCGGATCCGCCAACCAGCCACCGCTTCATAAACCCCAATCATCGACTGTTCATACAGTTCCAGCCCAGTTATCCAAGCAGCGGCATTCAGAATCGCCATCCCGTTTTCCAGAAATTTCTGTCGGCCCATCGAGGTTCGGTAACTCGCCAAGGCCTTGTTAATAAACCAGGCTTCCAACTTCGATAAGTTCTCGTACCCCAAAACACCCTCCATTCCCACCACCAAACTCGACCGAAATACCCCCCTCGCCTTCCTGACCATCTCAGCCTCACCATGACTGATTACTTCCGTCATCGACGGAACTTTTTCTTTTGCTCCTTGCATGGCAAACTCGGACTAAATCTTAATCTATTTTTTTAGACCTTTGATACCTGTGTAAATCATCGAGGCAAAAAATGGTGTTGCCGGCAACGCCAGAAGGCCCCACGGTCCAAAGGCAACAACACAAGCCACAGTGAGAGGAATACCACTACCCCCACCAATCGCCGTCCAGGCTACCAATTTCGGATCAACCCCAATTTGTTCCAACCACCTATTCCATGCTTGAGCGTGACCTTTCATCATAGCAGGAAGCGCCTCTGAAGCTGCCTCTAGGACTTGTCCGGTACCAGTCATCAAAGGTGACGCCACCGTTGCGGCCGCCAATTGAGCACTAACTCTCTTGCCTTCTTTCAAGACGTCTCCATTCTTCTCCAGTACCTCGGCTACTTCCGCCTCCGCTTCAATTCTAGCCTTCTCTGTTCTCGCCTTAGCCGGTTGAACCCTTTCGGCCGCGTTGGCCGTCTGTTCTGCTAATTCCGCCTCCATAACCGCCTTCAGTGCCGCAGTCGTCATCACCGCCTCGTGATCACCCATGGTCGAGGCAATCTCTGCTCCAGACAAAAGTGTCTTTAAGACCGGAAAATAGACTTTGTCCATGAAAGCCGTTAGGCCCTGTTTGGTGTTCAAAGACGGGTAGTTGCCCGCTCCAACTTCCAGTTCCATGGATCTCTCATAGAGCTGTCTCCAATTACCTTCAATGCCCATCGCTCCGGTTGTTTCCAGCGCCCGCGCGGCTTGCCTGGCTAAATAGCTCATCCTCTTCTCATCATTTTGGGCCATCGCTTCCAACACCAGTCCCTCCCAGTATTCATTCGAAATGCCCATCGCCGCATGCCTACCTCTTTCAGACAACACATTGAACGGTCTGACCATCACCATTTGGGCACTTTCTATAAAGCCACCAGCCTTTTCTCGTTTAACCATCCCGGCCGAGAAAGGTCCGCTATTAGGCATAGCTTCCGCCGCTTTCTTGTTTCTCATGTAGGCTTCCGACATCAGTTTTGTCGCTATTGCTACCACCGCCTTGGCCGCCTCACCGTCGTAACCAACGGCCTGAGCCGCCCTCTCCAGCTTCGCCTCCAAACCACGGGCATTTGTTAAATCCTTTTCTGACAACGTCAAAACAGTCAAACTTTCTTCTTCTTCACTTTCATCGGGAATAACCAACTTATATAATCCACCTTCCAAGACCACGAATGTGCGGGCCAGTAAGTCTGGTTTTGCCGCCAGCTTTTCTGTCACTGCTTCTAAATTAACGCTTGAAGGATGAATTAAAACCCCACCTTCAACTACGGTCTCGAACTCAACAGTATTCTTTAGCATGGCCGTATCTTACGCTTCTAATCTTATAATTGTCAAATATCAGTAAATATGGGGTGGGGCCGACGGCTTTCCCGTCGCACCCCACCGGTTTTAGAAATTCAGAGAGCGGCCCAAACCAAAGGCCGCGACTAACCCCAAACCCAGCGCGGCGGCGCCCCAGCGCCAATCGCCGGTCCAAATCCCCACCGCGATCGCCGCCACGACAACTACAATCGCCACCACCCGACGCAACACCGGTAACCAATTCATTACTGCCTACCTTTCTTTGAATGTACTTGCTTCCGCTAGAAAAAACTATTTCTAATTTCCTCTAGCGGAATCCCGAGGGCGCGGCATCACTGCCTCACCCTCGGGAAAAACTTGCTCCACATCTCACATCAACTTGGCCAGCGCCGGCGCCCAGTTCATCACGAAGATTACCCCCAAGGTCATCAGCAAAAAGATAACCGCGTCAATCTTCTCTGAGTCACCGACGACGACACTGCCCGACCCCAGTCGTTGGATCTGCGGAGGCACAGCCGGAGTAGCCGCATAGGTAATCGTGGTCGCCACCAGCCAGCCGGTCACCAGGCCGCAGACAAACCGCGCCTGATAAAGCCAGGTCGCCAGGACGGGGTAGTCGCCCGCAGCAGCACTGGCCAGATACCGAAAGGCCAGGGTGAGAATAACCGTCGCCACCACCATCACCAAAATACCAAAAGCGACGGTAAAGAGGCCGGCCACCGTCAGTTTGCCTCCCGACAGGCCGCCGATCTCACACAGGTAGATCAGAACTCCCAGGGCGATCACGCCGACCGCGAAGGTCTGGGCCACACCCGCGGGCAAAAGCAGCTTGGCCAAAACGCCAACGATAAAGGTGCCGACCGCCCAAGGGGTCAGGTCAACCTTACCCGTCAGCGAAGAGGCGGCGCCACCGATAAACACGACCATAAAGGCGACGACCCACATAAACATCGAGCCGGTATTGATCATGTCGAGGCTCAACGCGTTCATCGGACAATCCTTGCCGGCCCAGTAGACACACTGGTCCACCGCGACGACAACAAAGCCCTTGGCCGCCACCATAATCAACATCGCCAGTAGCAACAAGCCGCCGACAATATAGAAGTCCCATTCTTCGCCGCGGTGCCGCGCTTCTGACCGGAAGAACAGGATGACCAGAACGAGCATCACCCAGGTCAATTCCCAGCCCAAACCCCACTCACTCCGGCTTTGCGGGACCTTGAATGTATAGTCCCAGCCGGACCATGGCGTTGTCGGCTGAACTACGACTGGACCCGGAGGCGGTTCGAATACCGGCGCCGAAACCGTCGGCGCTGCCGAAAACTCGCCCCCGCCAAAGATCATCGGCCAAACAAACATGGCGGCAACACCAATGACAATCAAAACGACGCCCACCACGCCGACCACGAGCCACTTCTTCTTGCCCATTTTGCCGGCGCCAGAAAGCATCGAGGTTAGCTTCCCCAACAAGGGGAGCTTTGACGAATTTCCGCCACCGCCGCTGCCCGTTCTCGGCTGTGAACGGACTTGTGCCCTCAGTCTTTCAACTTCAACGTCAGCGGCCGGGGCACTATCGGCCGGAGGCGTTTTGGGTTCGGGCGCCGCCATGGGCGGCAACCCATCAAGCGGATCAGTCATGGTACACCTCCTGTGTCGACTGACAAAAGAATCCCCGCCTAGGCGGGGTCAATAAAAACTATGGCCCCACTGGTTTTTTTAGGCTTACTCGGTTCGGACCTCGACTGCCCAGGCGGCAGGCAGAGCTTTCACCCTTGTCAAACCACCAGTTTCGTCACCTTCCTGGACCCGTGCAAGACCAAGTCTGACCAGCGTGGCCACGTGATCTCCATTGCATTTCAGCTTCAACAAGCCGATGCTGCTCCCTTTTATTTTTGCGAGCAGCTCAACGACCTCCTGATCAACAACGACAATTTGCGCCATAGATCTCCTCTTAGTTTTTTATTTCCAGTGGGGCCAACCGACCCACCATGCGCCATGAGTCCGTTGTCCCCACCGGAAAAATAAGTATGTAGAGCATTTTAAAGAACCCCTGCTTCCAAACCTTTTCCCCACCTACTACATAGATGTATAAAGATCCAGATCAGATTACCCATAATTTTACTCCTTCGGTCAAATTTAGTCCAGCATTGACAAAAAGTAATGTATACATTATTGTAGTTCTATGACCCGTACCCAAATCTACCTGCCTGAAGAAATGCATGAGCGCCTACTGCACCTGGCCAAACTG
>Ga0209521_10002592_pt1 | contig 14749 bp, 15 predicted proteins | sample Rifsed19ft4_FD_184016 | JGI IMG/M metagenome (GOLD analysis project Ga0209521, IMG submission 184016) | Soil microbial communities from Rifle, Colorado, USA - sediment 19ft 4 (version 2) | ecosystem: Environmental > Terrestrial > Deep subsurface > Rock core/Sediment | place: Rifle, Colorado...
CCAGCCCGTGACCAGAGCAGCCAGCCCAAAACCGATTAATACGATCCATGCAACCACCAAGGTCGGCCGCGAGCGGGTGACAGGAGCGGCGCGCCGAATGCCTTCGTGACTCACCAGGCTAAGCAACAACAGGGCTGAAAATGAAGCCATTAAGGAGGAACCTCCATAAGACACGAACGGTAGGGTAACCCCAGTAAGCGGAAGCATGCGAATATTGCCACCGATGATCAATAAACTTTGGCCTGCCAGATAGGCGCTAAGGCCAACGGCCAAATAGCGCTGGTAGGCATCTCGAGCGCGCAGTGCAATACGCAGGGCGCGTAAACAAAGGAAGCTGATTATTCCTAACAAGGCAACCGCGCCTACTAAACCGGTCTCCTCGACAATGGAGGTGTAAATGAAGTCACTATGCGAGACCGGCACAACACCTGGATTGCCCAACCCGGGCCCGCGTCCAAGCAAACCCCCGGAAGCCTGCGCCAGCAAACCTTGCACGATCTGGTAGCCACTCCCAATGGGATCACTCCAAGGATTCAGCCAGATCTCCACGCGTTGGTGCACCAGGCCTACCAATTCATAGCCTGCCACCAAAGCGAGGATCAGAATAAAGGCGGACGCAACCAGGAAACGCCGGTGGCCGGCGGCGTTATATATCAGGATCATGTAAATAAAAATAAAGACCCAAGCTGTCCCCAGGTCGCGCTGCACCAGTAAGAGGAGCAGGGAAAGGCCGGCCATCAATGCTGTAGGAGCCAGCAAGGGCAGCCAACTCGTTACTAGCGGCTGGCGATCGGCCAAGTAAGCAGCTAAGTAGATGACCAGTAACAGCTTGAGAATTTCGGATGGCTGGAAATAGACTCCGCAACACCCGAGCCAAAGGCGGGGTTCTATGCCCGAAGGGTTGGTCCCGAAGAAAAAAGTCAGGGCGGTGATGGCAAAGCCGCTGAAAAGCCACGCGTATTTATATTGGCGCAGGGTGGGCAGGATCTGCTCCCTGAACTTCAGGGCGAGGATGAATAAGAAGCCACAAACAGCCAGCCACAGCGTTTGCCTCAGACCGAAGAGCGTGGTCAATCGCAGGATGGTGAGTAAGCCCCAACCACTCAGCAGCGCAGCCAGCGGAACCAGAAAGATATCCCGGTTAGGGAGATAGATGCGCACCTGGCGGTCCATCAGGAAGAAGACCGCCACCCAAACCGCGAAACCCACCCAGTGGACCCAGCGCAATTCCGCAAACCCTTCGAATACACGGTCACGCACCGCGGGGGAGATGGTTAGGCCCAAGGCGTAAGCGCCCAGGAATAAAGCCGCCAGCCTGAGCAAGCTGGCGGATAGGCTGGCCGGCAGTAAGAGCCGGAAGTGTTTTAAGCTTTTCATCTGATAATTAGCATGATCAAGCAGCCATGCGAATTTGATCGAAGTTCTTCCTTGGTGGAGCGATCATTTGTTTAAGTATTTATCAACCAGCAAGCCCAGTTTCTTGCGCTGAACTTTAGGGATATGTTTGGCACCGGTGATCAAGGCGGCGGAAAGGGCAGTACCGCAATCGCAATGCTGCTCCATGTCCAGGCTGGCGGCCAGATTTTGCACGGCTTGCTGCGCCATGAGCAGATTCTTTTGCATAGTGCTGATGACCATATCCACATTCACCGGTTCTTCGTGCCATACGTCAAAATCGGTCACGTGGGCCATGACCGCGTAACACAGCTCGGCCTCACGGGCTAAAAAGGCTTCCGGTGAAGAGGTCATCCCAATGATAGAATGACCCCAGGAGCGGAAATTATTCGATTCCGATCGCGTTGAGAAACGCGGGCCCTCGATCGTGATATAGCTGCCGCCCAGATGCACTTTGGCCTTAGCTTCCTGGCAGGCTTTGTAAAGCTGCTGGCCAAATTGGTTGCAAAATGGATCAGCCACGCCCACATGGGCTACCAACCCCGGCTCATCAAAAAAGCTGCGATGCCTGAGATGGGTGAAATCAAAGAGCTGCGTGGGGATGACTACATCCCCGGGCGCATAATCTTCGCGGAGGGAGCCGCAGGCGCTTACTGCGGCCACGAAACGAACCCCCAGGGATTTGAGGGCATAGATGTTGGCGCGGAAATTGACCTGGGAAGGTGGGATGGTATGCCCAATACCATGCCGCGCCAGGAAAGCGACCTGGCGGCCGGCCAGCTTGCCGATCATGATAGGCGAGCTGGGCTCACCAAAAGGTGTGTTGACCTTAATCTGGCGAATACCCTCCAGCCCCGGGATCGCATAGAGGCCCGAGCCTCCAATGATGGCCAATTGGGGATGTTCGCTCATGTTTGCTCCTTATCTTGGTCTTCAAAGGCAATAGTAAAACTTACCTGCCCACAGCGAACCTCGTCAAGGTCGGTTAACACAACGGGAGCGCTGAGTGCTTCTCCATTCAAAAACGTGCCATTGCGGGACCCCAGGTCTTCCAACCACCACTGGTCGCGGCGGAAGCTCAGGCGCGCGTGGCGCGAGGAAACGGTTTCATCGGCAAAGATCCATTCGCAGCTGGGATGGCGACCGATGGTCACCTCGGGAGTGGTGAAGCGAAGGGGTTCACCAGCGCCGTTGCCAACCAAGGCGGCGTGCAAAGCCGGGGCGCGCTGCTTGGCCGCGCTCTCCGCCTGGAGTTTCAAATCACGCCACAGAGCCAGGAAAGCCCAGCCTAAGAATGCGTATAAGGCCAAGGCCATAACCAGGCGCAAGGCCAACAAGATAAATGCGCTTGGATTTTCCATCAATCTAGGCGCTGGGGCTGGCAGCTTTGTTGGCAGGCCGATATTCCTGGGTTTCGGAAGCAGATAACACGGCTTCATGCCCATAGATCAATGGTACACCGGCGAGATTGATGACATCGCCAGCCAACAAGATGGCGTTCTTCACGTCCACGTTGTTGATCTTTGATCCACCGGTGGAGCCAAGGTCAAAGAAGTGATAATGACCGGAAATGGCGCGCAGCTGGGCATGCCTACGGGACACTGCGGGAATTTCGATGACCAGGTGGTTATCCTTCTTGCGTCCGATATTAACAATAGGCAAAACAAGAGGAAAGATCTCGGAACCGCCCACGATAAGAAACGCACCCGGGGGAATATGCCGTTGGTCGGGCGCGGGGATGGAGCGCAGCCCTTGCGTCTGGGAGAGGTTTACGCCCACGCCATCGCTGCGCACTTTGAAGTCCCCGTAGGCCAAATCTTCCTGAGCCTTGATGTGCAAGACCGGCTCGGTGGATAAGGTGATGCCTGATTCCGAGGCGGCATTCAGTAAGGTCACCTTCAATTCCTCAAGAAGAACCTGGTTGGTTTGCAAGGCCAAGGCATGGTCGCCATTTACTAGGATGGTGTAAACGCCGGGAGCTACCAGGTCTTCACCTTCTCCAAATTGCACATCGAACTGCATGGCTTCAATAAGGCGTGAGGCCAACTGATCCTTGAGATTACGCGAGGAGAACAGCTTTGCCGTACCTTCCTCGACCAGGTGCTGCAATCGAGCTTCGAATCTGCTCAAAGGATGGCTCATGTTGCCGTATTTTATCGTTTTACGGCACCTGGCGTCGGCTATCAGCCGTTCTTTATTTAGGATTAATTCGTTATGATGATTGAGCCTGATGATCGCCACGAAGCCCGCTGGATTTGAGGAAATAGCGCATACCGCGGATTGGTCGCTGCGAGTGTGGGCACCCGACTTGGCTGGCCTGTTGGAGCAGGCGGCCAGGGGCATGCTGGAGCTTTCGGGCATTCGCTTGGAAGCTGGGAAGAGAATACGGCGAAGACTAACCGTGGAATCCACAGATGCCGAAGGTCTGCTGGTTAACTTCCTAGCCGAACTACTTCACCTGCTCGAGCAGGAAGAACTGGCTTTTGATCAATATGAACTCGCCGTGTCTGAGAATGTAGTCAAAGCTAACCTGGAAGGCGCCCGGGTGGCGGAACATAAAAAAGAGATCAAGGCGGTGACTTACCACAATCTTAAAATTGTCAAAAAAGGTGCCCAAGTTGAAGCGGAACTCGTATTTGATGTTTGAAAAGCAAGTCTTATGGTGGCGTTAAGCGAACTGAGGAGAATCAACGAGTTCGAATGGGAGATTCCATCCTCGTTTCGCGCCGACATGCGCGTTCCAGTCCATATTTTCGCCACTCGCGACCTGTTGGAAGCCATCGCGCAGGATAAATCGCTGGACCAGGCAGTGAACGCGGCCACCTTGCCCGGCTTGGTAGGACGCGTGCTGGTGATGCCAGACATGCACCAGGGATATGGTTTCCCTATAGGTGGGGTGGCGGCCACGCAATATCCCAAAGGCGTTATTTCCCCCGGCGCGATTGGGTACGACATCAATTGCGGTGTGCGCTTGTTAGGCTCGCAGATCGAATTGGATGCGGTGGCAAGGGAGTTGGATGAGCTGGCTGCTGCCCTTGACCGGCATTGCCCAAGTGGCGTGGGGCAAAAGGGTCAGTACCGTTTGAGCAATAAAGAGATGGAACAGGTGATGCTGGATGGCGCTCAATGGGCGTTGAAAAAAGGGTTTGCCAGCGAAGCTGACCTGAGGCGTACCGAAGAATTTGGGCGGATGCCCGGCGCGGAACCCGGCTATGTAAGCCCCCGCGCCCAGAGCCGCGGCCAGGACCAACTGGGCACCTTGGGAGCGGGCAACCATTTTATCGAAGTGGATGTGGTTGACCGGGTTTTCGATGAACAAGCTGCCCAAGTGATGGGTATAGCAGAAGGCAGTCTGACCCTCATGATTCATTGTGGTTCGCGCGGCTTTGGCCACCAGGTCTGCACAGATTACGTCAGTAGTTTCCAGGGTGCGGTGCAGCGTTATGGCATTGACTTGCCGGACCGCGAACTGGTGTGCGCTCCGATGGATTCAGCAGAAGGCAAGGCCTATATGGGCGCTATGCATGCCGCCGCCAATTTCGCGTTTGCCAACCGGCAAGTGCTTGCTTATCACGCCCGGCAGGCTTTTGAGGAAACGCTGGCCGGGCGAGTGAAGAACTGGCACCTGCACCAGGTCTACGATATTGCCCATAATATGGGCAAAGTGGAAACACATCAGGTTGAAGGCAAAGCCATCAAAGTGTGTGTGCACCGAAAAGGAGCCACACGCGCCTTCGGCCCCGGCTCCCCCGGGCTGCCTTCTGAATACCAAAAGATCGGCCAGCCGGTGTTGGTACCCGGCAGCATGGGTACTGCTTCCTGGGTGCTGGTGGGCACGGAAGGCAGCATGCAGCGTTCGTTTGGCAGCTCCTGTCACGGGGCAGGACGCACCATGAGCCGATCCAAAGCCAAGCAGACTGTGCGCGGTCATGAGCTGATCAGAGAGTTGAAGTCCCAGGGCATCCATGTGCAAGCCGGCTCGTTACCGGGCCTGGCCGAGGAAGCGCCCCAAGCCTATAAGGATGTGGATATCGTGGTGGAAACCGTAGTCAGGGCTGGCATTGCCCGAAAGGTGGCACGCCTGCGCCCTGTGGCGGTGGTCAAGGGATAAGCCAAGGCGCGCATGAAGGGAACATATTAGGAAGCAATTCGTTGTAATGGATATAGGAGCGAATATCGCAATGAAGCCCACCTTAATTCTTTTAGTGTTATCGGTTGCTGCCAGCCTGGTCGGTTGCACAGCCTCAAATGCTGCCCCCACGAAGGAGCCACAGGGGGGCGCAATCTACATCGATTCAGCTGACTTGCTGATCATGGAAAGCTATCCAGTGCAGATTTCGTTGCATATCGTGGGCAACTTGCCCACCCCTTGCCATGAATTTCAGTTTTCAGTGTCTCAACCGGATGCAAAGAACCGCATTTACGTGGCGGCATGGAGTGAAAGTGATCCCACCGCCATCTGCGCTCAAGTGTTACAATTCTTTGAAGAAAATGTGGGTATTCCCATGGCCGGCGTAGCGGATGGAACGTATAGCGTGTGGCTGAACGGCGAGTTGGTAGGCGAGTTCAATTACCCCGGCTAAGTTCAACAACCAGACCTAAAGAGCCCGCGGACGCGGACTCGAGCTAATTGGCGCGACGCTCTTTCAAGACCTTCGTTAGCGCGGGGACGATTTCGAACAGGTCCCCAACAACGCCATAGCGCGCCACTTTGAAAATGGGCGCCTCTGGATCCTTGTTGATGGCTACTATGACTTTGCTGGTGCGCATGCCAGCCAGATGTTGGATGGCACCGGAGATGCCCACGGCGATATACAGATCGGGTGAAACAACTTTGCCCGTTTGCCCCACCTGATGGGCGTAGGGCACGTAGCCTGCATCCACTGCGGCACGGCTGGCGCCCAGAGCGCCGCCCAAGGCCTCGGCGAGTTCGCCCACCATCTTGAAACCTTGCTGTGCGCGCCAGATCTCTTTCTGCTTTTCATCGGTGAACTCGGCGGGCGGCGCAAGGTTGGGATTATTCGAAACGCCACGTCCCCCCGAAACAATAATAGCCGCGTCCCCCAGGGAGACCCGGCCTTCAATCGTGGCGTAGTCCACAACTTTGGTGGCAATTTCGTTTTCGGCAAGAGCGGGGGCAACTTTGGTAACTTTGCCTGAACGGCTGGCGTCTTCCACTGGCTTGCCGAAGGCGCGCACGCGCAGCGTTAGTATTTGTGGCTTTGAGGTGCAAGCCGCTTTGGCCAGCAACTTCCCCGCATAGATCGGCCGGGTGGCAACCAGCCGGGCGCCTTCCTTGTTGATCTCGATCACATCGGGCAGGACGCCACTTTCCAGGTCGATGGCAACCATGGCGGCCAGTTCGCGGCCGCGAGTGCTCGTGGAAAAAAAGATAGCCTCAGGCTGCTGGTCTTTCGCCAGCTTCGAAAGCAGCGTGGCAATTGGTTCAGGGCGGTAATCGGCAAAACTGGGATCATCGCTAACCAGGGCTTCATCAGCGCCGTAATGGATGGCAGTTTGTCCCAAAGTTTCGGAGTTCGTGCCCAAGACCAGGGCTTTCACTGTGGCGCCCGATGTTTCAGCCAACTTGTGAGCCACGCTAACCACCTCCCAAGAGGCGGGTAACGCTTTGCCTTTAAATTGATCGATGTAGACCAGAATGGAACTTGCCATCACAACACCCCCTCAGTGATGAGCTTGTCTGCTAATTTGTTGGCGATTTCCTCGGAGCTAGCGCCAGTGATCAGTTCGCTGGTTGCAGCTCGCGGGGGCGGGCTGGATATCTGCGGCCAAGACACCTTCGATTCCGGGGTTGAAATCCCCAGATCAGCCAAAGACCAGATGGGAATCTCGGCTTTGGAGGCTTTGCGGATTCCCATGAAGGAAGGATAGCGCGGCTCGCCAAAATCCTTGACGATGCTGAGCACAGCTGGCAGCTTGCTTTCGACAATTTGGCGACCTTCTTCGATGCCACGTTCCACCCGGATACTTTTTGCGCCAGCGTCCAGCTGGGTTACTGCCGCCACCAAAGTAAGCGAAGGCCAACCGAGAAGGCGGGCTGCCATGGGGGTGGTAAGCCCGGTATCGGTGTCGATGGCTTGTTTGCCGAAAATGGCCAGGTCAAGCTGGCCGAGTTTCTTGGCAGCTGCAACGAGCACGCGGGCTGTTGCGCTTGCGTCGGGCGCAGAAAGCGCAGGATCTGAGATAAGGATGGCTTGGGCACAACCCATAGCTAGAGCGTGCTTGAGCGCCTCTTTTGCCCCCTCGTCGCCCAGGCTTAGAGCCGTGACCTCTCCGCCATACTTTTCGGCCAACCATAGGGCGGCTTCAACGGCATATTCGTCCCAGGGGTTGATGACCAAGGGTGCATCTCCCCAATGCACTACTCCGCCCTCTACTGTCATTTTGGCGGCTGAGTCGGGGACTTGTTTAACAAATACCGCGATTTTCAACGTCGGCTCCTTTTTGCGTGTAAGCTAACTTGATAATAATAATTTGCCAGCCGAGCTGTTCACCATGCTTCCAAGTTCCACCGCGAAAGTTTTTAGGATTGCTATACAGCCATGCCTAGCTGGCCTGCCAGAATTCGGGGTCAAAAGCAGGCAGTTCGCGGCGTAGGTCGGCATCTTCACGATAGCCCAGGGCGTAGCCGGCTTGCATCAATTGATGAATTTCGCTGGTGCCTTCGTAAATGACGGCGCCTTTGGAATTGCGCAGGTAGCGTTCCACATCGTACTCATCGCTAAATCCGTAAGCGCCATGTACCTGTATTGCCTCGCTGGCGGCCTCGAAGGATGCATCGGTGGCGAACCATTTGGCTAGCGAAGTCTCGCGGGTGTTGCGCACACCCTGGTTCTTCAGCCAACCGGCGCGCAGGTACAGCAAACGAGCTGCTTCATAAGATTGCACCATATACGCGATCTTTTGCTGCACTAATTGGAACTGTCCAATTTCGCGGTTGAAAGCTTTACGGTCGTGCGCGTATTTGAGGCTGGCTTCTAAGCAGGCACGGATCAGGCCAGTGGCCCCGGCCGCCACGGTGTAGCGGCCGTTGTCGAGACAGGACATGGCGATCTTAAAGCCCTCGCCTTCCTCACCAAGTCGATTTTCAGCCGGTATTTGAACGTCCGTCATGGAGATCCACCCTGTGGACCCGGCGCGTACTCCTAGCTTGCCGTGAATGTCACCGGTCTTGATGCCTTTGCGATCCAGCTCCAGGATGAAGGCGGTGAGTCCGTTGTGGGGGTCTTCTGTGGACGCGTCGGTGCGCATCACAACCAAGGCATGATGCGCCTTGGTTGCCAGCGAGATCCACATCTTTTCACCGTTGAGCACGTAATCGTCACCCGCGCGCTTGGCTGTGCTCTTGATGCCAGCTACGTCAGATCCAGCGCCGGGTTCGGTTAAGCCAAAGCAGGCGACTTTCTCGCCCTTGGCCTGCGGCACCAGGAACTTTTGTTTCTGGTCCTCTGTTCCCCATTGCAGCAAGGCCATACTGTTCAAACCCATATGCACGGACATGATCACGCGCAAGGTCGTATCCGCAGCTTCAAGCTCTTCACAGACTAAGCCCAGGGACAAATAATCAAAGCCCTGGCCTCCGTAGCGAACCGGGATGTTGATGCCTAAAATGCCCAGTTCTGCCATGCGCGGCAGGATAAACGGCGCCATTTCTTGTTTGCGGTCCCATTCTTTGATGATAGGCACCACCTCTTTTTGAGAGAAGTCCCGCACCATTTTCTGCACCATGCGGTGCTCTTCACTTAGTTGGAAATCCATCAGGCCTCGTGGGGAAGGTTGAGATGAACGGCGCACGGGATTATACCGCGAGGGTTCATCTTTCCTAAATTGACCCATCCCACCCCGTATAATTCGGCTGTGACCCGTTTTTTTGTGCGCCGAGGGTGGATCGCAATTGTGATCGGGCTTGCCCTTTTGTTGGTGCCGAATGAGCTGTGGCGCAGCCTGGTGCCGATTGGAGACAGCTTGCCAACCGCTACTGGGTTGCCGACTCAGGATGCGGGTGAAGCTGCCTACCAGCAAGGTCTGGCTCTGGCCGCCAGCGACCCGCTGGCAGCCCTGCCGTTGTTGGAAGGCCTGATGTTTTCAGATCACCCGGCCGCCGATGAGGCGCGCACCTTGGCGCAGGCAATCCAGGCAGGCCGCCTGGCAGACAATCCTGCTTACCTGTATACAATCAGCGGCCAGGCCCTGGCTGCCATTGGGGAATGGAGGTTGGCGAGGCAGGCTTTGTTGCAGGCCGTACAACTAGCTCCGGATTACGCCGAAGCCTGGGCTTATTTGGGCGAGGCGCAATATCAGACTGGGGAAAATGGCTACCCAGCTTTGAAACGGGCTTTGGATTTGAACCCCGATTCAATGTCGGCACATCTATTTAGCGCATTGTACTGGCAACGCCAGCACGATTACGAACAGGCAAACCTGCATTTCTACGTGGCGGCTAGTCTGGATCCCGAAAACCCTGACATCTATGTTCAATGGGGGAAAAGTGCCATGTTAGCCGGTGAACCGGTGGAAGCCCGCTCATTATTCGAACGGGCGGCGGAATTGACGCCGGATGACCCGCAGGTGTGGATTGCCCTGGCATACTACAGCGTCGAAAGTGAATTATATGTGGAAGAGCTGGGCGTGCCGGCTGCCTCGAAGTTGGTGACTGCAGACCCCACCAATGTGGAGGCGCTAGTGCTATTGGGGCGAGCCTATGTGCTCTTGGGCCGAGGGGAAACGGGAAGGGTCTTCCTTGAACGGGCAGTCGAATTGGAGCCTGCTTACGCACAAGGCCATTATTTTCTCGCCATTTTCCAGCTGGCCGAAGGGGAATTTGAACCGGCCCTGGTGCATCTGAACCTGGTAATTTCCTTAGCACCCGGCTCACATGAAGCCAGGCTAGCCAGCGAGCTGATCATTCAATACACTCATTAACCTGCACACCGGCCCATGCTAGAATGAGTCATCCTCAAGCAAGGCGGCGTAAAAATGGCTGAGCTAGACTGTATCTTTTGCAAGATCGTGCTGGGGGAAACACCGGCTCAAAAGGTGTTTCAAGATGAGTGGGTGACTGCCTTTCGTGATATTCACCCCCTGGCCCCGGTCCATATCCTCATTATTCCAAACCTGCATTTGACCAACACGAACGACTTGAAACCCGAGCATGCCGTTATGGCTGCGCGCATGCTAACGGTGGTCCCTGAACTCGCCAAGCAGGAAGGCATTGCCGAAAGTGGTTATCGCCTAATTATGAACACGGGCCTAGACGGCAACCAGATCGTGATGCACATGCATATGCATCTGTTGGGTGGAAATCGCATGCAGCATCCCATGGGGTAGCCAAGGGTATAATTTCTTTATGGCCCTGAAAGCAGATCTGGAACAAGCGCTGAGAGATGCCATGCGTTCAGGCGACACCGTGCGCAAAAACACCATGCGCATGGCGTTATCCGCGGTAAAGGAGGCAGAAGTACAAAAGAAGGCTGAGTTGGATGATTCGGCCATCCTGGCTTTACTGCAGAAAGAGATCAAAGCCAGGCAGGAAGCCTTGGCCGAAGCCGAAAAAGCTAAGCGTGCAGACCTAGCCGAGAATGCCAAGGCCGAGATCAAAGTGCTGGAAGGCTATCTACCCCAGGCGCTGAGTGCGCAGGAACTCGAAGAGATCGTGCACGCGGCAATCACCGAGGTGGGCGCTACCACCCCTGCCGATATGGGTAAAGTAATGAAAGCCGTGTTGCCCAAAGTGCAGGGTCGCGCCGATGGGGGCCAGGTGAGCCAACTCGTGCGGACCAAGCTCCAGGGTTAATTCGTTTTACTTCCTATGACAGAACAAACCAAGCCTCGGCGCAGCCAGCGCTGGCCTGCCCGTCGCCGGTACTTTTTCGGGTTTCTCTGGGTGCTTTGCGTTTTGATTTCCGTGGCAGCCCTGGTGATGCCCTATTCCTCACGGCAGTCCACGTTGGTTATGCAGTTAGGTGACGTCTCCGGGCAGGATGTGCTAGCTCCCTATACGCTCAGCTATCAAAGTGAAGTGCTCACTAATCAGCAACGTGAAGAAAACGCCAACGCAGTAGCGCCTATCTATGGATCCCCGGACGCCAACGTGGCGCGCGACCAATTGGGTCAATTGCGCGCGGGTTTGGCCTTTATCAACACCGTCCGGCAGGACAGTTACGCTTCGCTAGATCAGAAGATCGACGACCTTTCGGCGCTGCAGAGCGTCAACCTGAGCCAGGAGACCGCCCAGAGCCTATTGCTGTTGGATGAAAGCGCGTGGCAGAACGTCCAGCAGGAGACGATCGTGGTGCTGGAACAGGTGATGCGCAGCAGTATCCGCCAAAATCGCTTGGATGAAGCTCGCAGCAGCGTGTCGGCTTTGGTCAGCCTCTCTATTCCGGAGGACCAAGCCAGGATCGTAGCGGAGCTGGCGAGCGCTTATGTGATGCCCAATAGCTTTTATTCGGAAACCTTAACCCAGCAAGCCCGTGACGAAGCCCGCGCGGCGGTGCAGCCGGTAACAAGGACTTTTCTGAGTGAAGAAGTGATCGTGCAGCGCGGTCAGGTAGTTACGGCTGTCGACATGGAAGCTTTGCAGCAATTCGGCTTGGTGCAGTCGGAAGCCCGTTGGCAGGATTATTTCAGCGCGGCGGTGTTAGCGGTGGCAGTGCTGGTGTTGGCCGCGCTCTACTTGCGTTACCGACCGACTCTGGCGGAAGATGGCCGCGGGCTGGTGATGGTGGCGTTGCTGTATGCAGTTTTTCTACTGGCGGCGCGCTTGATCATCGTCGACCGGACGGTGATGCCGTATGTCTTTCCGGTGGCTGCCTTTGGGTTGCTGGTTGCCAGCTTATACAGTTCCCAAGCCGCCATGCTTTTCTCATTCGTGCTCAGCGTGCTGGCTGCTTACGGGTTGCCTAACGCGCTTGACCTGACCCTCTACTATTTTGTGGGCAGCTTATTCGGCATCCTATTCCTCAAACGCGCCAAACGGGTGATGTCTTATTTCTGGGCTGGGGCGGCTGTTACTGTGGCCAATGTAGCCGTGCTTTTGGCATACCGCCTGCCACTGGCCTCCACAGATACCTTCGGTATGTTGACTTTAATTGGCGCGGCTGCATTGAACGGCTTTATCGTAGCCAGCCTTACCATCGTGCTGCAGCTTTTTTTGGCGCAATGGCTGGGCCTCACCACCACAGTGCAACTTCTGGAACTGGCGCGCCCCGATCATCCTTTGCTGCAATTTATTTTGCGCAATGCCCCGGGAACTTACCAACACAGCCTGTTGATCGCCAATCTTGCCGAGCAGGCGGCAGAAGCTATCGGCGCCGACACGCTGCTCACCAGGGTCGGCTCGCTGTATCATGATGCCGGCAAGGCTCGCCAGCCGCATTACTTCATTGAGAATCAGGTGCCGGGGTCGAAGAATCCGCATGATGCGCTCAGCCCCAAGGAAAGCGCCAAGATGATCCTGGCGCATGTGCCGGACGGATTGAAGATGGCGGCCAAGCACCATCTGCCAACCCGGATCAAAGATTTTATCGCCGAACATCACGGCACGCTGATCACCCGCTACCAGTACGCCAAGGCTTTGGAGGCCGCCGGCGGCGATGAAAAGAAAGTCAACATTAGCGATTTCCGCTACCCAGGCCCCAAACCCCAATCGCGCGAGACAGCGCTGGTGATGCTCGCTGACGGTTGCGAAGCGCGCACTCGCGCTGAGCGACCAAAAACCCGCGAGGAATTGCGTTTGCTGGTCAAAAGTGTGATGGATAATCGCGTGGCTCAAGGTCAACTGGATGAGACCTCGATCACGATGCAGGACCTGAAGACGACTCAAGAAGTGTTCATTTCGGGGTTGCGCGGCGTCTATCACCCACGTTTGATCTATCCCGAATTGAATGAAGAAACTATCGGTTCCTTGGATGCACAACCGAATCTGGAAAGCTTTAAACCCAAGCAATGATCCACATGATCGTCGACCATCGCTATCGGAAAGAACGCCTGGACAGATTGCTCCGGAAGACTGCCGAGTTCACCTTGGAGCATCAGAAGCAGGATCGAAAGGTTGACCTGAGTTTGGTGATCACTGGGGATGCCAAACTAAAAAAACTCAATGCCCAGTTCCGGGGCAAGGAACTAGCTACAGATGTTCTCTCCTTCCCGTCAGGAGAAGATAACGCTTCTGGACACAGCAACTACCTCGGGGACGTCGTTATTTCCCTACCGAGGGCACGGGCGCAAGCCAAAGCAAGGGGGCACAGCCTGCCTGAGGAATTACAGTTGCTGACGGTTCACGGAATCTTGCATTTATTGGGTTATGACCATGCCACGCTAAAAGGGCGGGTGCGGATGTGGAGTGTCCAGGGCAAAATCCTTCACAAGGTTAATCCTTCTATCAGTAATCAGCTTATCGAACAGCTTTAACCCTAACTATGATCGCATTCTTACGTGGCCGACTGGCATCATTTAAACCCGCCCTGGCGGGATTAAGGCATGTTCTAAAAACCCAACCGAACAGCTGGGTGCACGCCTTTATTACCGCTGGGGTAATCGCATTAGGAGTTTGGCTGGCATTGGACACGATGCAGTGGGCGCTTATTGTCCTGGCCGTGGCCTTAGTCTGGGTCACTGAATTTATGAATTCAGCCCTGGAAACCGCTATTGATCTGGTAAGCCCGGATCATCACCGGCTAGCCGAGATCGTAAAAGATGTTAGCGCTGCTGCCGTAGTTCTGGCAGTGCTGGCGGCAGTGGTGTTGGGGTTGCTGGTGCTAGGGCCCCCATTATGGTGGCGCGTGTTCGGTTCATTTGGGGGATGAAAGCTCCAGAGCATACAAGGTTTGACCGATTGCAGGCAGACATGAAGGCTTGTCGAGCCTGCCTGCAAGCCGGCTATTTTGTGCAGCCTCCCGCGGTGGCTAAGGGCAAACGCAGCGCGCGAATTATGACCATTGGGCAAGCACCTGGGGTGACCGAGGTGCAGGCCGGTCGGCCTTTCAATGCAGGCAGCGGCAAACGCCTATTCCTGTGGTTGGGCCAGGCCGGCATCGACGAGGCTTGGTTCCGGCGCACTCAATACATGACCGCGGTTACCAAATGCTATCCCGGGAAAAACAAAGCCGGCGGAGGCGACCGAGTGCCGACCAGGGTGGAACAGGAACTATGCTCACATTTTTTGAAGCTGGAACTGGAATTGGTCCAACCTAGGCTGATCATCCCAATTGGGCGATTAGCCATTTTGAGATTCTTTTCAGCGGAAAAAGCCCTGGAGGACCTGATTGGCACTGAACAGGAGATAGATGGACGCTGGGTGGTGCCGTTGCCTCATCCATCGGGGGCAAGCCGC
>Ga0209521_10002597_pt1 | contig 14738 bp, 16 predicted proteins | sample Rifsed19ft4_FD_184016 | JGI IMG/M metagenome (GOLD analysis project Ga0209521, IMG submission 184016) | Soil microbial communities from Rifle, Colorado, USA - sediment 19ft 4 (version 2) | ecosystem: Environmental > Terrestrial > Deep subsurface > Rock core/Sediment | place: Rifle, Colorado...
AGCAGGAGCCCCGCCGTACCTGCGCCAGAGCGCACTAAAAGGGCTTTAAGATAGGTGTGAGTCAAGCTCAGTATCAGCAGGTGATAGAGGTACATGGTATAGCTGTACTTCGAGACGGCCGAGAAGAGCTTTTTGAACGGCAGGTACCTGCCCGTGTCAAACGACACCAGCGCCAGTATCAACGCCGAAAAACCCGCACCCGTCAGCGTGAACTGCCAGCACACATTGAAATAGCCTGTGCCCAAGCCCCCATAAACGAAACTCAACCCAAGGCATATGGACGCGGCCAGCGCCAGCGCATACTTCCAGACGGACGAAAGCCTCCCCCTGAAGCGGATGAACAAAAAGGCCGCCAGCACTCCCATCAGGAGGTTGTCGAAGCGGATATGGAACGGGGCAAGATACGCCGACCAGAACTCTTTACCGGGTTCGTAACTTATAAACCTGACGGCGATACCGATGAGGGCCAGGGCGCCTAACGCAAAAAACAGGCAACGGCTGTTTTCACTTTTTATTCTGGAATACAAAAAAAAGATTATGACAGGCAGAATGATATAGAACTTTTCCTCGACCGCAAGCGACCAGTAGATGCCGTTGTACATCATCTGGGGTGACTGTATGTAATCTTGGAGATAAAAGGCATGCGCCAGAAAATATTGAATACCTGGCTGTTTTTGAGGATGAAAAAACCGTTCATGTAGGAAAAGAAAACCACGAACACGGCTATCGCGAAAAAATAAGGCGGAAGTATCCTGAAGGACCGCTTGATGAAAAATCTTTTGAAGCGGAACTCGCTGTTGCGGCATTCACCTATAATCTGCCCGCCTATGAGAAAACCGCTAAGGGCGAAAAAGAGGTCAACGCCGTGCCAGCCCCATGAAAAAAAGACCGCAAGAGGTCCTTCCGACCCTTTCATAAAAAGGTCATAGAAGTGCCTCATCAGCACGAGCGTTATGGCCATGGCCCGGACTAAGTCCAGTTCAGGATAATGCCGCCTGAAAAGAATATGCCTGTACCCCTTGTCCCGCGTGCGTGTTCGTAGGATCGATCTTGATCAATTCACTGTGTACTGTATGCACAATGAATATCACGCTCCCTCAGACAAAAAACCTGTCCTCTGTTACAGGCTGTCCATGACTGAAGAAAAAGAGAGGGGACGACAGAGGTGTATGTCGCCTTTTTAGACGCGGGGGTGGCATCGGGTTGGAACTAAAAGGGGGATGAAAAACTGAATTGCTTACAAGTACCGCATTGCGAGCGTAGCGACAATTTTTGCAGGATAGCAAAAATTGAACTTCGAGCGGGAGCGAGAAGGCTATCTGGGTCGAGCCCTGGGATGGGGCGAGATAAGAATCTTCGGGTAGTTTGCGCAAAAAGGCCGAGATTCTTCGGTCGCCGTGCTCCCTCAGAATGACAACTCGGTCCCACCTTTAGAAAGGGGGGACAAAAACCGGATTGCACTCGCCAAGCAATTTTCAAGCTGCTCAAAAAAGCTCCATATGTGAGGCGTCAAGGAGCGAGACACGAGGCGTACTTTGTTTGTACGCCGCAGTGGCGAGCGACGCTGACAACAAAGCAGATGGACTTTTTGTACAGCCTGCCTAGACCTTCTCGTACGGGTCGAACAACTTCTTGTATTCGTCGAGGGCGAACCTGTCGGTCATGCCCGCGATATAATCGCAGATAGTGCGCTCAGTGCCGTACTTCTCCATGGAAAGCACTGTCTTAGGCGGCAGGAGCTTTGGCTCTCTGATGTAAACGGAAAAAAGATTTCTTAATATCCTTCTAGCCTTGTCAGCCATCCTCACGACCCTGTGGTGGCTGTAGAGGTTCTCCTTCAAAAACCTCTTCAATGCCCCGTTCTTCTCTTCCATCTCCGGGCTGAACCGGGCGATGTTATCCTTTCTCGCCCTTACGGCCTCAAGGCTCTTTATGCCCTCCGCGTCGATGGTCGAGATTATCGTATTCACCAGGTCTGTCACCTGCGAGTTTATGATGCGGATTATGGTCTGCGACTTCAATACCTTGAAGTCTTCGTCCGGGAACTGCCTTCTGACCTCTTCGAAATGGACCTTCCACAGCTCTACTTCGTGCATCTGGCCGGGCTCGAGCATATCTGAGGACAGGCCGTCGTCTATGTCGTGGTTGTTGTAGGCTATCTCGTCGGCTATGTCCACTATCTGTGCCTCAAGGCACGAAGACTTCCCCTTTTCATACTCAAGGTTCATGCCCGGCCTGTCATGCTCGGAAGAGTGCTTTATTATTCCCTCCCTCACCTCGAAGGTAAGGTTCAATCCGTTGAAGCCGGGGTACTTCCTCTCAAGCTCCTCGACTATGCGCAGGCTCTGAGAGTTGTGCTCGAACCCGCCGAAGCCGTCCATGAGGTGGTTCAAGGCGTCCTCCCCGGTGTGCCCGAAGGGCGGATGCCCAAGGTCGTGCGCTAGGGCTATTGCCTCTGCCAGGTCTTCGTTCAGCCCAAGAGCCCGAGCGATGGTCCTGGATATCTGGGCCACTTCTATGGTGTGGGTGAGCCTTGTCCTGTAATGGTCTCCCTCGTGGTATACGAAAACCTGGGTCTTGTACTCGAGCCGCCTGAAGGCATGGGAATGTATTATCCTGTCCCTGTCCCTCTGGAACGGGGTGCGGAAGGGGTGCTCGGCTTCCTTGTGCTTCCTGCCCCTTGTCCCGGAACTTTTCGCCGCGAAAGGCGCGAGCCTCTGGGCTTCTATTTCAGCAAAGCTTGTAACATTTGTCATTTGACAATTCCCCGGAAAGGACTAAAATCTTGATATGAGAACACTCTTCCTGATACTCACAGCGATAATCATAGCAGGATGCTCGGTGGTGCCAAAAAGCATCCTGAAAGAAGTCAACCGGGACATAACCCTGGACCAGGTACAGTCAAATCCGGCGCAATACACCGGCCAGAAAGTGCTCTGGGGCGGCATCATCCTGAACTCTGAAAACCTTGAAAAAGTTACTCAAATCGAGGTCCTGGAAACAGAGCTCGCCTATGACGAACGGCCTGAGGACGGCACATCGAGGGGCAGATTCCTCATTCAGTCGCCAGGCTACCTCGACACGAATATCTATACCAAAAACAAGAGGATAACCGTCGCTGGCACGGTAAAGGGCGTTGAGACAGGCAAGATAGGCAAGATGGACTACCGGTACCCGGTTATAGAACCCATCGACATGCGCACCTTCGAACAAATGACCGAGCGGGATTATAATTACCCGTACTACCCGCAAATGTACGGCCCGTACTACCCTTACAGCCCGTTTTACCCCTATGGGCCTTTCAGCCCTTACGGACCGTACAGGAACCCGCTTTACCCCTATCCTTATCCATTCCCCTGAGGGCGTTTCCCCCGGGGTTGACCAACGGTTCTAAATAAAGCCGTCAGTTTTCAAACTGACGGCTTTCCTTTTAATCTTTCGGGCCACATCCATCCTTTACGCCCTTCAAAAAAGCCAGATACTCATCATAATAGTCGTCCATGAACTCGAAAACATTTCTGGAATCAGTGTCTATCCCCTTCTTTATCTTGAGGAACTCCTTGAAGGTCATGGCCGTGTCTCCTGATCTTTGCTTGTAATCCGGTAAGTTATGGGGTCTTCCACGCCTGCTTCCGCAAACCCTCTGAGCCTCAGGAGGCATGAATCGCACTCTCCGCAGGCTAACCGCGATTCCCTGTAGCATGACCATGTAAGCGGCAGCGGCGCGCCCAGAGCCAGGCCTTTTTTCACTATATCAGATTTCCTCATTTTTATGAGCGGAGTTATTATGCTTATCCCGCTCCCCGGCCTTGTACCCAGGCTGGCGGCCTTTTCAAAAGCGTCGAAGAACTCCCGCCTGCAATCAGGGTACCCTGAGCCGTCCTCCTCGACCGCGCCGATATAGACCTCGTGAGCGCCCAATACCTCAGCCCATGAGATGGCTATGGCAAGGAGGTGAGCGTTCCTGAAGGGGACATAGGTAATGGGTATCTCTGATTTGCCCAAGTCACCCTTTGGCACTTCTATTTTCCTGTCGGTCAAAGCAGAACCGCCTATCGCACGGAGGTGGCTTATATCGACAGAAAGCCTCTCTTTGACGCAATAGAAGTCCGCGATATCATTGAATGCTTTAAGCTCCCTGCCCTCTGTCCTCTGCCCGTAGTTAACATGAAGGAATGCGCTCTCGCCCTTTTGGGCGGCTATGGCCGCGGCCACGCAGCTATCCATGCCGCCGCTGACCAGTACTATCGACTTTGGTGTCATTGATGAAATTAAAGCACAGAGGCTGAAAAGGCTCAATCAAAAAGTGCCCTGAAGACCTTAAGGAGGTTCTCCTGAAGCGTCCGTTCGGCAGCCGCGACGATGTGAGGCCCCTGGATCTCCTCGAAGGCGGCCTTCTTCCCAAGGTATATCCGCCGGTCAGCGTCAGATACATTGCCCACGGCCCACCTTCTTTCCTCGAGCCTTGCCCTTACTGTCGAGTTCGAGGCGAAACACTCGATTATCTGGGCCTTTGCCCCGGCCCTGTCAGCGGCGTCCATGACCTTTTTCAGGTATCTCTTTTTAGAGAAGGTCGCGTCGGTTATGACGGAGCGCCCATGCTTTAAAAGCCCTTCGGCCCGCCTGGCAAGCTCGGCGTAGGTCCTTTCGGTGAAGTGCTCGGAGTAAATGCCTTCGCCGTAACTCTCAGGGCGGGCTTCCCCGGGCTTGAGCCCGGCAAGCTCTTTTCTTACCACATCAGAAGCGAGGTGCACGAAGCCGGTACGCTCAGCTACCCCCCTGGCAAGGGTTGATTTGCCGGTTCCCGGAAGCCCGCAGACTATGAGGAGCATGGGCTTGACCCCGCCCGAGGCGTAAAGCCCGGACAAATGGAAGTGGTACAGGGCCGAAAGGAGCGCGTCACTGCGCTCTGCCTCCTCGACCTCCTCTTCGAAAGCCTTGAAGCCCTCGACCTTTCCCCTGACATACGCGCGGTAGCACTTGTAGAAGTTCAGAAGGCGCGCCCCTTCCTTGTCGCCAGACTCGGCGAAGTACGCCAAATCCAAAACCTCTGACAGGTCGTGCCTGTTGTGGTAGTCGAGGTCCATCGACAGGAAAGATTCGTCCGCTACGACATCCGAGAACCTGAACCGCTCGTTGAACTCTATGCAATCGATTATTTCTATGCCGTCTTCGGCAAAGACATGCTCCGAGTGGATATCCCCGTGGCAGTCCCTGATAAACCCTTCAGCAACCCTCTTTTCAAACAGGCTTGAGTTGGCCTTGATGAACGATTCGGTATACTCCTTTACCTTGAGGAACAGCCCCTGGCTTATGGTCTTGCCTATGAAGGGCTCTGTCTGGGTGAAGTTCTCCCCGGTGTTCCTGCCGATGACTTCCAGCGAGCCGAACTCAGAGATATGGCCGCCTGTAGCGGCGTTCTTATGGAAAGAAGCCAGCACATGCGCGACGCGTCTTATCAGCTCTTCCGTAACGGCCCCGGCTTCGAGCATGCGCTCGAGGCAGCGCTCCTCTGAAAGCCGCCTCATCTTGACTGCGTACTCCATTGGCTCGCCTTCCCCGCCCATGAGGTAGCGGCCGTCCTTTTCGGTTATGCCGACGACGCCCAGATAGGCCTCAGGGGCAAGCCTCCTGTTGAGCCTTACCTCCTCGTCGCAGTAAAAACGCCTCTTTTCGAGGGAAGTGAAGTCAAGGAAGCCGAAGTTGACGGGTTTTTTTATCTTGTAGACGAATTCCGGGGTAAAGAGGAGATATGAGACATGAGATTGCCTGAGCTCGATCCTGCCCGGATGTATCGGGTAGGCGGAGCCATTGAGAAGAGCTTCTATATGGGCTGGCAAGCTTGTTGGCAATGAGCCCCCTTTAGCCGTCTTCAAGGAGGTACAGGCCGGGAAGATTCCTGTACTGCTCCTTGTAGTCCATGCCGTAACCTATGACAAAACCCTCGCCTATCTCCTCGCCGACAAAATCGACATGAAGCCCCGGTGCGCCGTCCTTCCTCTTCAGAAGGGTGCACAGCCTTATGGACTTCGCGCCCCTTGTCCTGAAATGCTCAAGCAGTACCCTGGCGGTATGGCCCCTGTCGATAATGTCTTCGACTATGACCACATCGCGACCCTTGAGCTCGGCGGTTATGTCGCGCAGGATCAGGACTTCGTTGGCGGGGATATCCCGCATGCCATAGCACGCAGTCTGGATAAAGTCTATCTCGTGGTCTATGCCGAGCTTTCTTGAAAGATCAGCCAAAAAGACGAATGAGCCCTTGAGCACGCCTACGAGAACCGGGTTCGCGCCCTTGAGCGTTGAAGCCATCTCAAGGGCTATCTGCCCCACTATTTCTTCGAGCCGCTCCGGCGGAAGATATGGTTTGAGTCCCATAGTCAAAAGGCCTTTTTTTTGATAAGCATATAATCCCGTCCCTTGCATGTCAAGGGAGGAGTTTGTCTTGAATTGACCATTGCGCTGTGCTAAATATATTGAGGCTACCTCTAAAAATTGCTCTTTTTCCTGACCTCTTCGTCAGGGCGGAAATAAAAATGCTCACATATTCTCATATATGCTCCGCTTTTTATTTCCACCCTTCCTTGACTTCAGAAAAAATATCTAATTTTTAGAGGCAGCCTTGAATTGCGTAACAACCGCGGATATCGGCCAGGCCAGCAGGGTTAAACCTGAAAGAACGGGTTTTTTTTATGATAATACAGTGCGACAAGTGCGCGACAAAGTTCCGGCTTGACGACTCGCGCATAACCCCGAGTGGCGTAAAGGTGCGCTGCACCAAGTGCGATAATGTCTTTATCGTAACGCCTCCGCCTCCGCCCGAAGAGGTACAGGTCGAAGAGCTCTTCGGAGTAGCTCCCGGAGACGACAAGACGGCCCGCCCTGCTGCCAACGGCCCTCAGGCCAAGGCGCAGCCCCCGAAAAAAAAGGAAGAAGACAAGCGCCTTGCCTTTGATTTCGACAGCGAAGTCACAAGGGAAGACATATTCAAAACCCCCGACAACCCCCCGTCTCAGGATGACGGCAAAGATTTCAGTTTCGGCCAGGGCCTCCCTCCCGAGCAAAAGAGCGGAGAAGGGCATAAGCTCTCCCTCGATGACCTGGACTTTTCCTTCAGCGAAGACCGCTCGAACGAAAAAAAGAACGAAGAAGACAGCTGGGGAACCTCGGAAGAAGAGGACGACCCGTTCTCTAGGGCTTTTGACAAGCCTCTGTCTGACGAGCCTGCAGATAACGGAGAGGACTCCGGCGGCGACTTGAACGCCGGGGCCGGAAAAGACGATAAAACTGAACTCGATTTCGACTTCAACGACTTCTCAGCGGAAAGCCCGAAACCTTCTGCGCCCTGGCCCGAAGAAGAGACCGATACGGCAGAACCAGAGCCCCGGAAACCAGAGATAGCCGAAAATGTCATTCCGTTTTCCGCGGCAGCCTCTGCCTATACAAAAGAAGGCAAGGCCCCTGCGCCAGTAAAGTCCGCCGCGGATGAACCAGCGGAAACGGATGAGGCTTTCAAATCATACCTCACAAAAGCCGTTGAAAAAAACGAGCCCCTCTCCTTTGGAGCCTCTGACGAAGAGGAAGAAGAACAAGAGGAGGAGGAAGATTTGCGCGCTCCGTACAGGGCCAGCCAGCCCAGGATGGGCCTCATCATTGCCGCCCTCGTAGTAATCCTCGGCGGCGGGCTCATTTATTTCACTGGCGTCATCGACAAGCTCACGCACATCCTCATGCCGCCCGCCGAGATCAAGGTGGTCGAGATAGAGTCCATCAAGGGCTTCTACGAAGAGAACAAAAACTTCGGCAAGCTCTTCGTGATAGACGCCCGGGTCAAGAACATAACGGACGCTCCTCAGGAGATAAAAGCCGCAACAGGCGTCATATACAATGACAGCGGCGATAAAATAGCCGAAAGGTCCGTCTCTCCCGGCAGGATATTGTCGATAGACGATATCAGGAACCTCCAGAAGGAGGAGCTTGAACGGGCCTTCAGAGACCCTTCCGGTGGCATCATACCTGCCAAGGGCAGCGTACCCGTCATGATCCTTTTTATTGAGATTCCGGAGGGGCTTTCCGAATTCGGCCTCGACATCGTAAAGTAAGGGGCTTTTTCCCGCCTTTCAACTCAATGGGTCTTGTTGATGCCTGACATCGAGGCTCTCGCAGCAAAGCTCTTTAACGACATCTCGGGCCTCCCCGAAGAGCGGATGAGGCTTGCCCTCCTCTGCAAGACCCTCTCCACGCTTGCCCCCTTTGATGCCGCCCGGCTTCTCGATACAATCTACAACAAAGACATCGAAGATAAATCAGCGTCTATCGTACGCTCGTTGATGGTCGATGACGAAGCGGTGCACAGCCAGATAGGGGACGGCGCCTATAACTCCATCTACCTTGCCGCCTTGAGGGGCGGCCTCACCCGTATATCGCGACTGTTTACAGAGTTCGAACCGCACAAAAAAGGCGTAAGCGGCTATGACGAAGAAGAGTTCATCAAGATGGAGCACCTCACTCTTGGCGAGCGCCGGGCCCTTTCCAAAAGCCAGCTCAAAAAAAACATCGACATGCTCCTTTCAGACCCGGACCCAATCGTCATAGGCAACCTCCTGGGCAACCCTCGAATAACCGAGCGCGAAATCCTGAAGATAGCCTCAAAAAGGCCGAACTCGGGGCGCATATTGAAGCTTATCGCCCTGCACCCGAAATGGTCGAAAAGGTACGAGGTCGCCAAGGCCGTGGCCTTGAACCCGTACACTTTGCCAAGGATTTCCATTGCGTTGATTGAAAAGATGCTCACCCAGGATTTGTCCGCGATATCGGAAGACGGAACAATACACCCGGAAGTAAGGGAGAGCGCGAAGGACTTGCTTTTAGACAGGAAGAAAAAAGGGAAGATACATTAGGAAGCTTATTTTTCGAGCTTCTCTTTACCTTCTTTGGGAGCGTCGGCGTCCTCGTTCGAGGCCTTCTTGAAGTTCTTTATCGCCTTGCCCAGACCAGAGCCTATCTCCGGGAGCTTGCCAGCCCCGAACAGCACCATGATAATGACGAGTATTACTATAAGCTCTGTAGTCCCGAGCCCGAACATTGTATAACCTCGCGATAAAGGGTAAAATATCGATTACAGGATGCCTCTAAAAATCAGCTATTTTTTCTGAGGTCGAGGCAGGGTGGAAATAAAAAGCGGAGCATATATTATAATATGTGAGCATTTTTATTTACGCCCTAACGAAGAGATCAGGAAAAAGAGCTATTTTTTAGGTATCCTAAATTAAAGTTTGACAGATTTAAGAGAACATGTCAATTAAAACATTCCCCGGAAAATCGCAGTCCGCCTTCCTGATATTCCTTATACTTTCGGCACTTATGCACCTGGGTATATGGGGCGCGCTGCAGCTGCTGCCGTCGGGCGGTAACGCGCGTAAAGGCGAGAGGCCGCCCATCCTGGTCGATGTGGTCGATTTGCCCCCAATTCCGCCGGATGAGCTTGCGCCTGTAAAAAAACCTTCGACCCACGCCGCCCAAAGGGAGCAGAGCGTTAAAAAAGAGAGCTGGCCCATGCCTTTGCCGAAGGTTCATCTGCCTGCTCCGGCTGTGCCGTCAAAACCGGTTGAGCAAAGCAAGCCCGCCACAAGACCTTCCCAGAAGGAAGATACTATTCAGCAAAAGACTGTAAAAGAAGGCGTCGGCCCTGTTGATGAGCCAATCAAGTCAGAGCCAGCCCAAAAAGGAAGAGATACAACGGAAAAAGAAGAAGCTAAGCCGCAGCCGAAGATATTTGCGGAACCAAAAAGGCCGAGCCTTTTCCCGACAGACGACCGCATAGCCGAGCTTGCGAGGAAGTACGAAACAGAGGCCCCGAAAGGCGAGGTCGGCAAGACCCTGTCACTCAACACCTCCGAGCTCAAGTATCAGAAGTACCTCATGGACATGAAGACAAAGATAGAGTTTCACTGGGAATACCCTCAGCTTGCCGCCCGAAACGGCTGGCAGGGGAGCCTCAAGATAAACTTCAAGATAAACAGGGACGGTTCAGTGTCTGATATATCGCTTGAAAGGTCTTCCGGCTATCCCATGCTGGACGACGCCGCCATTACCGCCGTAAGACTCTCAGCCCCGTTCCCGCCCTTCCCGGAAAATTTCAGCATAGAAGACATAAGCATAAAAGGGCAGTTCATTTATCATCTGATTGTGATGCCGGAGGGGAGGCCGTAGGGGTATCGGCGCGAGAAGTTTAGGCTTAAAAAGAATAAAACCAAATCAGGATAAAAAATGATGGAATACGAACCAAATAAACATTGGTCGTTTGTTGTAACAGATAAGAAATACCTTTATCCAATTGTCGCACTCTTATCTGTCATAGGTGTCGTTATAGGAAGCAAATTTGATGACCCCACTTATTTCTCCAGGGTAGGCAACTTCATAATTGGAATTGGAGTCTGGATGAGTATAAGATTCACGTTGCGCGAGGGCATTAACAAGAATAAGGATTATTCAAAGTCCTTCCCAGCACTTCCAAGTAACGGGCGTCTCCCTCAGCTGAACGCAAAATATTTCAACGAAATTGCCTTTTCAATAGGAGATGCAAAGTTGCAACTTCACGGATTTTTTATCATCATCTATGGGTCTACGGTTTCTTCTTTTGGCGATCTGATTTTGAAGTGGGTGATAGAAAATTGCTGACAGTCAAAAATAGTGTTGGCTTTCAGAAAAAGATCTCTTACCCTTAATTGTTTTGGTTACTTTCATTAGTTCTACTTTCATTGTTATCAAAAATTTGGAGGGATAAGGAATGAAAAAATTGCTCTTGTTGGCGGGTCTGCTTTTTGTGACAGGTTGCGCGAGTACCGGACCTATTTCTATGGGTGACAATAATTATCTGATTTCAAAGCGTGGATCCAGCTTCCTGGTTTCTACTGGTGCACTTGCTTCCGAGATAATCGATGAAGCCCATGTGTTTTGCGGCAAGCTGAATAAAAAAGTCGTTCCGGTGTCAACCCATGTTATACCTGCCGCTGCATTTCAGTTCCCTGAAGCACAGTTTCAATTCACTTGTGCAGATAAATAATATGACTTCCAAAGCTTTCTGGAGTGCCAATCGGATTTCGCTTTATTCAGAATGACAAAACTAAAAAGCCCGCGAAAGCGGGCTTTTGTCTTTCTATTTATCAGTGCTCCTAAAAATCAGCTATTTTTTCTGAGATCAAGGAAGAACGGAAATAAAAAGCGCAGCATATATGACAATATGTGAGCATTTTTATTTACGGTCTGACGCAGAGATCGGGAAAAAGAGCGATTTTAGACTTTTTTCCACCTGAGGATCGGCTCTCTTGCCGCCCGGGTCTCATCAACCCTTCTAATCTTCGTCTTGTTGGGAGCGTCCTTCAGGAGCTGCGGGTCTGTCTTCGCCTCTTCCGCTATCGCCTTCATCACATCTATGAACCGATCCAGCGTATCAATCGTCTCTGTCTCTGTCGGCTCTATCATTATCGCGCCGTGAACGACCAGCGGGAAGTAGACAGTCGGCGGGTGATAGCCGTAGTCGATGAGCCTCTTGGCTATGTCCATCGTGGAGATGCCGCTGCCGAGCTGGAACTTGTCGGAGAATACAGCCTCGTGCATGCAGGGCTCGTCAAAGGCAAGGTGGTATGTGCCTTTGAGCCTCTCTTTGATGTAGTTGGCGTTCAGAATTGCCGTCTCTGAGGCGCGCCTCAGACCAGATGCGCCCATGCGCCTTATGTAGCTGTACGCCCTCACCATTATGGAGAAGTTGCCGTAGAAGGCCTTCATCCTGCCGATGGTATTGGGCCTGTTGAAATCGAGGCTGAACTTTCCGCCGTCCTTCTTTATCCTCGGGCACGGCAGGAAAGGCTCCAAGGCCTTGCCTACTCCGACGGGGCCGCTTCCAGGGCCGCCGCCGCCGTGCGGGGTGGAAAAAGTCTTGTGGAGGTTGAGCTGTACGACATCAACGCCAAGATCGCCGAGCTTCACAAGGCCCATGACGGCGTTCATGTTCGCGCCGTCGCAGTACATAAGACCGCCCTTTGAATGGACGACCTCCGCTATCTCTTTTATGTTCTTTTCGAAAAGTCCTATAGTGTTCGGGTTCGTCAGCATGAGCCCGGCCGTGTCTTCGTCCATCACTGCCTTGACCATCTCGACTGATAGCGCGCCCTTGCCCTCGGTCTTAACAGGCACAACTTTGAAACCAGCAAGGTGCGAGCTCGCGGGGTTTGTGCCGTGGGCCGTGTCAGGGATTATTATCTTTGTGCGGGGCTTGCCCTGAGCCTTGAAATAGGCGGCCATCATGAGAAGGCCGCAAAGCTCGCCGTGCGCCCCGGCGGACGGCTGGAGCGTTATCGCTTCCATGCCGGTTATCTCGGCAAGATAATTTTCGAGCGAATGCATGAGTTCCAGAGCCCCCTGCGAAAGGTGCTCAGGCTGATACGGGTGGAGCATGGCAAAGCCGGGAAGACGGGCGGCCGCCTCGTTTATCTTGGGGTTGTACTTCATGGTGCACGAACCGAGCGGATAGAAGCCCGAGTCAAGCCCGAAGTTCCACTGCGAAAGCCTCGTGTAATGGCGCACAGCGTCCATCTCGGAGATGTCCGGGAAGCCTTCTATGCCCTTCCTCAGGAACTTCGAGGGTAGGGTCTTTGAAGGGTCAGCCTCAGGTACATCAGAGTGCGCTGGCCCAATGCCTACGCGGCCCGGTGAGGATTTTTCAAATATGAGGGGCTCGTCAAGAACGAGCCCCTTTGTGCCGTTTGCTTCCATAGTCACTGTCTTTCTGTTTTAAGGCACCCTTTACTTGAGCGCAGCCGCAAGAGAGTCCATTTCTTCTTTCGAATTCATCTCGGTTGCCGCTATGAGGAGATACTCACCAAGCTCGGGGTAGTGCCTGTTCAGGGCAAGCCCGCCGATTATCTTTTTGTCGAGGAGCTTTTTGAGAGCAGCCTCAGCGCCGCCCTTTACTTTTACGGTGAATTCGTTGAACGACGGGGAGGTAAACGCGACCTCAACACCCGCTTCTTTAAGCTTCTTTTTAAGGTACTCTGCCTTGGAAAGGTTCAATTCGGCAAGCTTTCTGAGCCCGCCTGAGCCGAGGCTAACCATGTGGACAGAGGCCGCAAGAGCGCACAGGCCGTGGTTCGTGCAGATATTGGAGGTGGCCCGCTCCCTTCTTATGTGCTGCTCCCTCGTGGCGAAGGTGAGGCAGAACGCTCTTCTGCCTTCCCTGTCGACAGTCTGGCCGATGAGGCGTCCGGGCATCTGCCGGACAAACTCGGTCTTAGTGGCCATGAAGCCAAGATAAGGCCCGCCGTAGCTCAACGAGTTTCCGAATGACTGGTTTTCGCCGACCGCGATGTCGCAGCCGGATTCCCCAAGCGCCTTCAATAGCCCAAAAGATACGGCCTCGGTCACTGCGACTACGAGCAGCGCCTTTTTCCTGTGAACGACTTCCGCTATTGCCTCGATATCTTCAAGCGAGCCGAAGAAGTTGGGGTGCTGTATGACAACGCAGGCCGTCTTATCGGTGCAGGCCGCGTCTATAGCTTCAGGCAGCGTCGTTCCGGTCTCGGCGCAATAGAGCACCTCAGAGAGGTGGTCGCCCGTGCCCGTCAGATAGGTCGCGACGGTCTCCCTGTACTCGGGGTGAAGAGCGTTTGCCAGGACTATGCCTTCCCTGCCGGTTATCCTTTTGGCCATAAGGCAGGCCTCGGCAACGGCGGTAGCCCCGTCGTAGAGCGAGGCGTTGGCAACATCCATGCCCGTCAGCTGGCATACGAGCGTCTGGTATTCGAATATGGCCTGGAGCGTTCCCTGCGAGAGCTCGGGCTGATACGGCGTATACGAGGTATAGAACTCGGACCTCGATATGACGGCATCGACTATTGAGGGTATGTAGTGGTTGTACGCGCCCGCGCCCAGAAAGCTCGAGTACTCTTCGATTGTCGAGTTCTTCGAGCTCAGAGACTTCAGGTGGCCAAGGAGCTCCTGCTCGCTCAGCCCGTCAGGGATGGCAAGCGGCCCTTTAAGCCTGGACGCGGCTGGAAGCTGGGAGAAAAGCTCTTCTACAGACCCGGCTCCAACCGCCTTGAGAATCTTTGCAATGTCTTTTGCGGTATGGGGAATGTACGGCACAGCGGCTTACTTCTCTTCTTCGATGAACTTTTGATACTCGTCGGCGTTCAGAAGGTCGCTGAGCTCGCTGGCGCTGGATATCTCGACCTTTATCATCCAGGCATCGCCGTAGGGGTCTTCGTTTATAGCCTCGGGGCTGTCGACTATCGCGTCGTTTACTTCTGTGACGCTGCCAGAAAGGGGCGCGTAAAGGTCAGAGACCGCCTTAACGGACTCGACCACGCCAAAGGGCTCGTGCTTGGTGACGGACGCGCCTTCCTGTGGAAGTTCCACATAGACCACATCTCCAAGGGAGTCTTGAGCGTAATCGGTTATGCCGACCGTTGCGATATTGCCTTCGACCTTAACCCATTCGTGCTCCTTGGTGTACTTAAGGTCCTTCGGGAACTCCATAGTAACTCTCCTTTCAACTTGTAAATAAAACTCTGATTATTTTCTGTAAAAGGGCAACGGTACTACCTGGGCCTTGGCGGCCCTTCCCCTGATAAGGATATCGAGCTCCGTGCCAGCGGCCTTATTCGGCGTTGTCACGAACCCGGTCCCTATGCCTGCCTTTAATGAAGGGGAGCTGGTGCCGCTTACCACGGTACCGATCG
>Ga0209521_10002599_pt1 | contig 14735 bp, 23 predicted proteins | sample Rifsed19ft4_FD_184016 | JGI IMG/M metagenome (GOLD analysis project Ga0209521, IMG submission 184016) | Soil microbial communities from Rifle, Colorado, USA - sediment 19ft 4 (version 2) | ecosystem: Environmental > Terrestrial > Deep subsurface > Rock core/Sediment | place: Rifle, Colorado...
TAACTGGTCCCGTGGTGTAGCGGCCTAACATGCGGCCCTGTCAAGGCCGAGATCGCGGGTTCGAATCCCGTCGGGACCGCTGGTTTAGACAACTTGGTAAGTTTACACCAGGTTGTTTTCTTTTAATTGCTTAAACCCGAGACCACCCACTTTTCATAGTTGCCCTGAAGGAAATTGCCCGTGATGCCGATCCCAGTGGATTATGAATAAGTGTAAAACAGCATGATAATCCTCCTTCCATCCGTTTTACCTCACAAATCCGGGCGGATGACCGAAGTAGTCAGCCCAGCCACAATCCACTGGAATAGAAGTTGTTTTGAGATTTTTCGGGATAATAACCTTAAACTCCAGCGAGGTTATGTTACACTTGCGCTCGCATATATCTTCACACTGGAGATCCCCCATGCCTCGTCCTCAAGATATTGCCCCAACTTATGATCAGGCAATAGAAAAAATTATGCGCGACGAATCTGGTCCGATGTCCGCTCAAGAGCTGGCTGAAAAGATTCTCGCCGCGCGCCCGTCCAATGCAAAAGATCCAATGAAGACCGCGCGTAATAAGCTACGGGAAGCAATTGGCCGTGAATTGGTTTTTCTGGATCCCGATACTGTTTTGCCGCTCCGTTCGGCATGGCAAGGCACGCGTTTTCGTTTGCAGTTGGAACGCGAGGAGGTGAACGAAGGATTTTTTGATGTTGCAAACGCCTTGTCATACTATCTGCCGAAGGGATTTAATCTGGCAAAACTCCGCTTTGTGGATGTGGACGGGCAAGCAATTGAGTTTCAGATCAAACCAGTCACTAAGAAAGTTAAGGGAATTTTCGGGGATTCTGAGCTTACCGCCTACTATGCGTATTTGCCCATCTGGTTGCGCAAACAAAAGTTTTCTCACAAGGATTATCTGCTATTCACGATTTTGGATTGGGAAAACGGTGTTTTAAAATTGGAACACGAGCCGTATGGTCAGCGCAATGAGAAACTGTTGGGGAACCGTAACCGTTTGTTAGCAGACATGCTCTATGAGATGCTGGAGAATGCAACAGGAGAAAGGATTTACATCCACGATAGTCTCCCTACGATGTACGCGCGCCTACCTGAAAAAGATGGTTATCCACCCGATCATTGGATGGTAATAGTGGTGAACGACGAACGCATGGACACTGATGGGTGGGCTATTTTTTATCGCGATGAAAAAGAATCCATGCTTGAGATGATCATGGGTGAGACCGGCGGAAATACGCGCAGACCACCCAAAAAAACCATTTCCAAAGAACAGAAGAAAAAGGTTTACCGTTTTAAGGCTGCGTTGAAACACCACCCCAAAATCTGGCGCATGGTGGAAATTCAAGGCGAACATACGCTTTCGGATTTGAATACAATTCTGGTCAGTGTATTTGAGCATGACTTTGATCACCTGGGTGGTTTCTGGAAACTCGTCCCGCGCAAAGGAACAAAGCGCGGCGCGGCGCGCTATCGCGAAGTAGATTTGGGAAGTGTGGATCCGTTTGGCGAAGGCGACGCCGCCGATATCACAATCGCCGAGCTCGAACTTTCCGTCGGTGATAAGGTGAAGTATGTTTTTGATTTTGGTGATTGGATCGAGCATGTGTTAACGCTCGAAGCCATTGAGCCACCTCAGCCCGATGCAGAGTATCCGCGCGAAGCAACGCGCAATGCGCCAAAATATACCGATTGTGTGGAGTGTCAAAGAAAGGGCAAAAAGAATACGGCGGTATTTATCTGTTTGAGTTGCACAAAAAGTCCTGATGACGAAAGACTCTTATGCGAGAAATGCGCTGAAAAACACGAAGACCATTACGTGGAAAAGATTCTATATTGATGAACACGATGCCTGCTCCCGATGTTCGATTAACGCCCATTGACGAGACTGTATTCAAGGCGATCAACGCGGGGAAGTTTGCCAGCCGCGAGTTGTATCACTTACGCTTATGGGCGGAGTCCGCGCAGCTTGTGAGCGGCTTCGACGAGCTGATCTGCCTTGACCAGTTGAACTTCGCGCCCTTCGATTATCAAACGCGCGCGGCGCAGATCATGCTGCGCCGTTTTCGCGGGCGCGGGATGTTCTGCGATGAGGTCGGTCTGGGAAAAACCATCGAAGCGGGATTGGTGATCAAGGAATATCTGGCGCGCAACATCGTCCAGCGTTTGATGGTGATGACGCCCGCCGCGTTGGTGGAGCAGTGGCGCGAAGAACTCGCAGTCAAATTTGGATTAACGGGATTTGTCACCACTGCGGACGCCGAGTTTCGCGCAGCGGGCGCAGAGGCTTGGGAGCGATTTCCTCTTCTAATCGCTTCGCTTGCTACCGCGCGCCGCGCCGAACATCGCGCGCGTCTCTCCCAGATTCCTTTTGACCTAGTTGTGCTGGATGAGGCTCATCATCTCAAGAATCGCAACAGCGCTTCGTGGAAGTTTGTCAACGAATTGCAGCGCAAATATATTTTGTTGTTGACCGCCACACCTGTGGAAAATAATCTCGACGAACTGTACAATCTGATCACCCTGCTCAAACCCGGTCAGTTGAAAACGCCGCGTGAATTTCGCAAACAATTCGTGGTCAGCGGCGATCCGCGCCTGCCGAAGAATCGCGGTCAATTGCGCGAGCTGCTTGGCGATGTGATGGTGCGTCACACGCGCAGTCAGGTAAATATCAACCTTCCGCCGCGCCAGGCGAATACTGTGCGCTTGAATCTATCACCTGATGAAGCGGAGTTTTACAAAGCGGTGAGCGATTATGTGCGCAATACACTCGCGCCGTCTAATGATGCCACCCCTGAAGGAAACGAGGGCATTCGCCAGACAGATCGTTTTGCATTATTAACGCTCCAACGCGAGATCGGCAGCAGCCCAAAGGCTGCCGAGGCGACATTGCGTTCACTCGCTGCACGTGTTATGAATGAAGAGAACCGTCAGCGCCTGATTGGTTTCGCGGAACAGTCCACACAAGTCCAATCGTGGGCAAAGGGAGAGGCGTTGGAAAAACTGCTCAAAACGATTCTGCGCGATCCAGCCGAGAAGGTCATCATATTTACTCACTTCCGCCGCACGCTTGAAAAACTGGTTGAACTCCTACGGCGCATGGATGTGGACTTTGTGATGTATCACGGCGAGATGGACATGATCTCCAAGAATCAAGCCATTGCGGATTTTGAAAGCCGCGCCAATGTTTTGCTTTCCACGGAAGCCGCAGGGGAGGGACGCAACCTTCAATTTTGCCGTGCGATGATCAACTTCGATATTCCGTGGAATCCCATGCGGATCGAGCAGCGTGTTGGGCGCATCCATCGCGTAGGGCAGACGCGCGATGTGCGCATCTACAACCTTTCGGCGCGCGGCACGGTGGAGGATTACCTGCTCGAAATTCTAGACCAGAAACTCAACATGTTCGAACTGGTCATCGGTGAAATGGATATGATCCTTGGACAGATCGAAGACGAGCGCGACTTTGAAGACCTGTTGGTGGATGCCTGGCTCGGCGCGCAAAACGCAGAGGACTTACGCGTGAATTTCAAGGAACTTGGCGATAGACTGGTCGAAGCACGCAAGACGCATCAGAAAACGCAAGAGTATGATGAGTCATTGTTTGGCGAGGACTTCTCGGCTTAATAAATTATGGCTCAAGACTCAACTTCCCTCGAACAACTTGTATTGGGATATTGCCGCCAGGTGGGCGCATTGGTGGAGCCGCCTGCGTATGGCGTATACGAAATCCTCCTGCCCGACCAGACAGCGGCACGCTGGGGAATTTCACCACACCAGCGTGTCATCTTCGACGCGGCAAATAACCAGGACGGCGTTATTTTCTTACATTACGGGCACGCACTGGTCGAAACCATCGTCGAAGAATTGCGCGGGCAAAGCGCAAACGGGCATTTCTTCATCAATAATGTGAGACCCGAAAAACCAGGTTTTCTTTCTGAGGTTGAAAGAACTTTTTCTCTGCCAAACGCAAAATTTTTTTTCATCCCTGCCGAGAAGGAACGTGCGCGCCTTCATCATTACGCGCGTTTCAACTTCAAGGTGAGTCTGGTCGCCGATGAAAAGCGCGAGTTGGTATTGCCTGTGTGGATGGATTTGCAAAACGGATATCCAATCAATGGGGCGGATATCGAACGATTGGGGATTCTCGATGCCGACAACCACTTCGCTCAAATACCATCCGCGCCTGCTTTTTGGAACAATGAAACTGCCCTCAGCCCGAAGACTCTTGCTGCGCTTTTGGAACGCGCCCGAGAAGCGGCGCCGCAAGAATTGGGCGAGACGCTGTCGCATTTGCAAAAGAGACTGGCGCGCTTCCTTGAACTTGACCGCGCCCGCTTGAACGACTATTACGCCGATCTGCTCAAGGATGCGAAGAAGCGCCTGCAAAAGGCAGACGAAGATCGCCGCTCTGCAATGGAAGCAAAGATCGCTGCCATCAACGCGGAGCACGAATCCAAGCTGGTGGATGTGGAGCAGAAATATCATCTACGCGTCCAGCTGGAGTTGGTGAATCTCGCCATCATTACCCTGCCCAAATTGGATCTGACAGTGGAGATTCGCAAACGCACATCCGCGATCAAGCGCACGGTCAGTTGGAATCCGTTGCTGCATATTGTCGAGCCGTTACCGTGCGATGTATGCAACCGCGGGGGGATGACACTTCATCTGTGCGAGAACGGTCATTTGGTTCATGCAGAATGTCTTGCGCCGCAATGCGTGGAGTGCAAGCGGACCTATTGCAAAACTTGTGCGCACGAGGTGGCGGAATGTGTCGTGTGTGCACGCCCGATTTGCGTTCACAGTTTGACGCGCTGCGCGACCTGTCAGCGCGTGACTTGCGGCGAACACGCGGGCGAATGTCACGCATTGGATGGCGAGCCGCGCAAAATTATCGTCAGTGAGGAAAAGACCGAAGCAACCGGATCAGATTCGGGGAAGAAAGCAGCATTCGCGAAAGCTGTATCCGTTCCACAAGAGAAAAAGTATATCAAGCGGGAGTCACCCAAGGTTAAGCCCATCCTCAAAAAGAGCATTGCGCCGCCTAAACCGCTTGCCGATTATGTTGAGGTTTATGCTGACCCGTCGGAGGGGACGATCACAGCCTATATGATTCGCAGGCAGCATGAATTGGCGGTGCGCTGGTGGACGATGACCGAGGAGGGGATTCTGGTGAATTGCAAGTGCGAGAAAATGTGGAACTGCGAAATGAATGGAATCGTGTACCGCCCGTCGGATGATTTGGAACGGCAAATGAACCTACTGCTCACGCGCTTCCGAGAGGAATACAACCTGCCCGATAAGAAGACGCGCTATTTTCAAATCCGTGTGGGCAAACCTTTTGAGGAAAAGAAGTTGAAAATCCCATCGAGTTGGAGGGATGAGGCGGCGCTGGAAAAAGCAAGGAAGGGATTCGATGAGTTGAGTAAGAAGAAATGAAAGAGTTTTGGGTGAATTCCCAGTTGCGTTGGGATTTATATTTTGCTCAACAGGATGGGGTCAATGTCTTGAAAACAATTCATCCGTATTCGACGGTGGTGTAAACCGAGGTACAGATACCAGTGCTGGCTATTTGTCTCATCCTCCAGATTTTTGGGGAGTGTAGTCAAACGATAGACTTTTTCTATCCAGTGGATGTGGACCACCACGGATAGCGGTTATATCGGAGGTAGCTTTGTCGGAAAAGCATCGGGTATGGCGCAAAAGCATCGGTAGGATTAGTTGAGAGCCTGCCAGGAAATCTGAAAGCGACCACTGTGCAGGTCACTCAATGCGGCTAACATGGATTGAGCATTCTGGCGTTGCCAGCCATGTCCTTGCCGCTTCATGCGATGATGTACGACAGTATTGATGCCGCTTTCGACTGTTCCGCTTCCAATGGGAAAGCCTTCTTGTCGGAAACGCGCATAGTCCATTTTTGATTGGCGCGACTCAAAATAGGCAGGCGATTGAAGCAACGAAGTTCGAAATGATAGAAACTATCGCCAGCGGGGAATACGCTCGGGAATCCGCTCTTCACCCAATTCATAACAGATCTTTTTGAGTCGCTCCCAGGCGCCCTGCCACTTTAAGTCGCTGAGTTTCTCCTGGAGCGGCACATCCCGGCGAACAGTAGCTAATTTCTTGTAGAGCAGGGCCTCCTCCCGACGTTGTGACAGACTCTCCGCCAGGCTGGCAGCGCGGCCGGGGCTCACGGAGCTCAGTTTCCATTTTCCCGGATCGTCCGGGATCGACTCCAAATGTTCATACCGCGAAAGCACTGCCGAAGCGGATTTTGCTCCCCAGCCCGGAATGCCGGGATAGCCGTCTGCGGAATCGCCGACCAACGCCAGCCAATCCGGGATGGACTGCGGACGCACCCCAAATTTTTCAACTACACCTTTCTCATCAATGATGATTTCGCGGCGTCGATCCCAACATACAATATGCCTACCAGAAACCAATTGCGTCAGATCCTTGTCCGGCGAGCAGATGACGATCTGTTCCACTGTTTTGTTCTTTTTGAAGCGCGCGGTGGCGGTGGCCAAAGCATCGTCGGCCTCGAACTCCACCATGGGCCAGACGACCACTCCCAGCGCGGAAACAGCCTCCTCAGCTAACGGGAACTGGGCCAGGAGGTTTGGATCAACCCCTTCGCTTGTCTTGTATCCGGGGAAGAGATCGTTGCGGAAGGACTCGATCACGTGATCAAAGGCACACGCGACGTGGGTAACTCCTGGACTTGTCAACAGCATCAGCAGGCTCCTCAAGAGCCCAAGGGTAGCGCCGACCTCTCGTCCATCCGGAGCCTTCTTCGGGGGAGCACCGAAGTGGTTTCGGAACAACTCATATGTGCCATCCACCAGATGGATTTTCATTTGCAGCAAATTCCTCTCCGTTCAATAGTCCGTGGTAGTTGTTATCTTTTATTAGGTTGGTAGATTAGACTAACGACGCCTGAACGAAACTGTATTCATCAGGCAAAGGTTGAACACTACGAGTTACACGAGCCAGATGCGCTTGGCAAATTCATTGAACTCTTCATCCGCGTTATGCCAGTTTATATCCCGGTCCGGTCCTTCAAAGTAGCCATCCAGTGTCACGAATTCTGTTACCACTACTTTTCTCATTAGGGCCTCCGTTTTGTTATCTGACAGAATTTAAAGTTCAGTGGGTGAGCAAAAGGAAAGTCCTTGCCCACCCCTGATAAAGAAATGCCCTGATTTTAGAATACGTGTTCTATCATGTCAAGGTGAAAAGTTCGGAATTCACCGAAGACACTCTCATGCCAATTTACTGGACCCTGGTTGAGATCGCCTCATACCCGCCGCCACCCGGATACACCCAGCCGCCTGTAAGGATATTGCCGTCTCTGCTAAACTGACCCTTGTAGTATGCAGGCGATCCCTTTTCACCGCCCCAAATCGTTAGGATATCACCGTCTACCTCATACACATAATCGAGGGTCATGCCATCCAGGAAACTGTAGAAGCGCGATTTGATGTCCTTGCTCGGCTCTTCTCCAAATGCCTGGAGGTGTCCGATGATCTCAATGCCTTTGATCGGATGCCCATCATGCTCCAGGTTAACGCGCTGGATGAGGAAGAAGCCGCCCTCCATCCACTCATAAGTAATCTCCCCTTCTATGCCTCCGGATTGTTTCCATGTACCGATCAACCTTTCCAGCGTTCTAAGGTCGGGATTCGGTTTTGGTTGTTCATTTTGAGTGTATTCTGTCATGGCATTTCTCCAACTATAGAATTGTTTGATCACCGATGCGAGTTCTTCAATTTGGTAATGATCTCACCGACCTTCATATGCCTGCTTTAGGGCTGCAACATTGATTTTATTCATCTTAAGCATGGCTTGCATCACCCGGTTCGCTTTGTCGGGATCCTTGTCTCCCAACATCTCACCTAAAGCAGACGGGATTATCTGCCACGACAAACCGTACTTATCTTTAAGCCAGCCGCACATGCTTTCTTCGCCACCGTCGGCAGTGAGTTTTGCCCACAACTCGTCCACTTCCTCCTGGGTCTCGCAATCCACGAAGAACGAGATGGCTTCGTTGAACTTGAACTGCGGACCCGCGTTCAACGCCATGAACTCCTGCCCGTCAAGCTCGAATGTCACAGACATGGCTATGCCATTCGGTCCTGGAGTAACGCCAATGACCTTCGAGTTATTGAAAATGGAGACGTAATAATTCATAGCCTCCTCAGCCTGGTTATCGAACCAAAGGAACGGGGTAATCTTTTTCATGATCTTTTCTCCTTTTTTTGCATTTCCTGTAAGACTTCGTCGAGGCGATCAAAACGCTCATTCCAGAACTGCTCAAAGGGTGTGACCCAGTCAAAAATGGGTCTGAGCCGTTCCGCGTTGACTCGATACATTCGCTGGCGGCCCACCCGCCTCTCGCTCACCAGCCCAACCTGCTTCAACACCCCAAGGTGTTTCGACACCATGGGCTGCGGCCATCCAAGTAGATTAACGATCTCAGTGACCGATAGTTCTTCTACACCCATAGCCGCAAGGATTTGTCGCCTCTTGGGTTCAGCCACGGCATTGAAAGGGTCATGAGTGGTCGGTGTGCGTGCCATGACCGTATTATATTCCCATATCGGAATATGTCAATGCCCCATTTTAGAATATATGTTCTATTTTGTCAAGAGGCAAAAATCAGGGAATTTTAGAATGTCCCGCCAGTGCATCAGTTCCAGCGTATTGCCGATTTTATTGAACAACATTGCGTTCCCTCATCGTTCTTTTGATGAACGTTTCCAATGATGTGGGTTCGCGATGCAAAAGCCATCTCAACACATTGGGATTCCGCGCCCGCCCCCACTTGTCATAATACTCAAACATCTTGACCAGATTTTCAATCGCGTACTCACTCATTCCGCTCGCGCGCAATCTCCACTCTCCAATCTCTTCCTTCTCAGCCCGCACATCACGATTTAGCACACGGCTGAAAATCTCTGCAACCTCAACATGTGACATTGGCGACGTGCCAACGAGTTCGTATGTCGCGTGGATGTGATTCGGTTGGGTCATCACGATACAAGCAACTTCGGCGACATCTTCAAGGTCAATGAAACTGAATTGAGCATTGATTGAATATGGAACGCGCAACACGCTATCCTCGACAATACTTTTCCAGCCTGCCGATAGATTTTGCATGTATGGCGCAGGTTGCAGGATGGTAAACGGCAATCCTGACTCGAAGATCATTTCTTCCACGCGCATCTTTTGCCAATGATGATTCATCTTCTCCGTTTGCGGATGCAAGACAGCATGATAGACAAAATGCTCAACTCCCGCTGCACGTGACGCGTCAATTACCGATTTACCAATTACCACCTCATCAGGATTCATATTCGGGCAAATATGATACACCGCCCGCGCGCCTTGCATGGCAGAACGAATCGCGGATTCATCGCGCATGTCACCGACGATGACTTTGTCCGCGCCCAAAGATTTCGCAACCGAAACATGTTCTTCGTGATGAACGAACGCGCAAACGCTCTCGACTTTCGAGAGCGCCTTGATCAGAGTCCTGCCTGTTTTACCGCCAACGCCTGTGATGAGGATCATAATTTTGAATATAATCCGTTATACAGAATAGTTCTGTGTCACTCATGGTTGAGCGACTTCGTGGGTTCGGAAATCACATTATTCCCGTCTTGTCAAAATAGAATGTCCGTTCCATAATCAATACAATTCTTACCAATGGATTGGTCATCACCCTCACACAGGAGACTTTAGAATCATGAACATTCAAGGTATCAGAACATTCGTTTATCCCGTCAAAGACATCGCTCAAGCAAAGACGCTATACAGCAAGCTTTTAGGTGTCGAGCCTTATATGGATGAGGCCTATTATGTTGGCTTTAAGATTGGAGACCAGGACATAGGTCTGGATCCCAATGGACACAAGCAAGGAATGACGGGACTTGTCGGCTACTATCACGTTGACGACATCAAGAAAAATCTGCAAAACCTTCTTGACGCTGGCGCACAGATACAGCAGGAGGTCAAAGATGTCGGCGGAGGCAAGTTGATTGCAACTGTAAGAGATGCAAGTGATAACATAATCGGACTCATTCAATTACCCTAGATTTGCTTATAGAAAGGAAGTGCTCAGATGTTGAATCTAAATTCGGTCATGATCGGAACGAAACAGCCCCTCGTGTTAGCTGCTTTCTATGAAAAGGTTCTGGGAAAGCCAGCGGACATGGTCGATCAGGAGAATGGTTTTTGGGGATGGCAGGCGGGAGGTGCGTTTATATCCATATTGGAACATTCGGAAATGGGAGGTAACGCAAAAGATCCCGGGCGAGTGATGTTGAATTTTGAAACCCTGCAGGTCAAAGAGGAGTTTGAGCGAATCAAAGCCCTCGGTGGTACAGTCGTCAAAGAGCCCTATGAAATGGGTGGAGCGTGGATTGCGACGCTGGCTGATCCGGATGGAAACTATTTCCAATTATTAAGCCCAATAGGACAGTAAGTTGTGTGATGGGAATGTCCTGCTGTGCTACAGGCCGATGAGGTGATGAAGGAGCACCAGAAAAAAGGAGAACTCATGAAAAGCAAAAAAGTTGGCTTTAATTCAATTGATGAGTACATTGCAACTTTCCCCAAGGACGTACAAAAAATAATGAAACAATTACGGGGGACAATAAAAGCCGCCGCTCCTGAAGCAGAGGAAAAAATTAGTTATCAAATGCCAACCTTCACTCTGAATGGTAAGTATTTGGTTTACTTTTCTGGTTTCAAAAATCATATTGGGTTTTATGGTGCGCCAAGAGGAAATGCTGACTTCAAAGAGGATCTGTCGGTTTTTGAATCAGGTCAGGGCACTCTGAAATTCCCGTTCGATAAGCCAATGCCCTTCGACTTAATAACCAAAATTGTTAAATTTAGAGTTGCTGAAAACCTAAAAAGTACTGATAAGAAGAAATATTAGGCTGCGCCAGGAAAGGAGTCTCTTGATGACCGAGAATATTCTTGGGAGGTTATTTGAACACAACAACTGGGCGAACCTCCAGATCATTCAGGCTTGCTCCGCCCTTAGCGACGAGCAACTCGACGCTGAACCCCAGTCAGTCACGAAAGGGAGCATTCGCCAAACCTTGTCGCATCTCGTGAGTTCGCAGCATGGTTACCTGTCACTCCTGACTCTGCCAGTTGAAGCGAGGCACCGTATCTCCCCGGCATTCGCTGAGTTTCAGGAGTCCGTGAGGATCAGCGGAGAAGGGGTGCTTGCACTCGTGAGAGGCAAGCCCAGCAATGACCTGAACACTCGACTTCAAACGACAGATGGATACTTCGTGGAGCCCTGGGTTGTCATGGTTCAGATCATTAACCATGCGACCGAACACCGCGAGCAGATATGCAGTATGCTCACCGCTTTGGGAGTGACTCCTCCTGACCTTGATGGGTGGGACTATGGAGAGGCTACAAATGCACTTATTCTGATTTCAACGTGACAGTCTCTAGTCGGGACGACTTCCCCTTCGCGACACTTGCGCCTGGCGCAAGTGCAGGTGAGCACCCTGTGGGCTCCCGCTGGGACGTGTGCCCGTAAGGGCAGAGGGCGGGTTGAAGGTTGGTGTAAAATACAGGCAGGAGTACGAATATGAAAAACTTGAAGCGCATTACCTTTGACCCCAATGTAATGGGCGGTAAGCCCACTATTCGCGGTCTGCGCGTGACGGTGGGGATGATTATCGGTCTCATTGCGGCTGGACACGACAATAAGGAGATTCTCAAGGCATATCCCTACCTTGAAGAAGAGGATATTCGCGAAGCCTTGACCTATGCCGCGTGGCGCGTGGAAGAAATTGAGTTGCCCTTGGCTGGCGCATAAAGATTGAATTTTGATGTATATTTAGGTCATCACTCTTCCCAGTGGAGTTGCCTGTGTATGAGCGAATCCTGAATCAACTGAGAGAAAAAGTCCGCACACGGCAATATGTGATGACCGTCCGTGCCGATGAGGAAATGGATGAAGACGGCTTGACGATTTTCGATGTGGAAAGTGTCATTCTGTCAGGTAAGATTGTCGAACGTCAGAAAGACCAGAGTACAGGCGAATGGAAGTATCTTGTCAAAGGTGAATCGCTGGCTGGCAAAAGTGTTGTCACTGTAACCAAAATTGGTCCGACTGGCAAGTTGATATTTATCACCATATATCGTGATTAGACCAGGAGAAACTATGATTTGCGATATTTGCGGCAAAAAAGGCGCGGAAGTGCGCCGTGTGACGCGCAGTTATGGCAAGGGCTCAAACTTGCTGATTATTGAGAATGTGCCTGTGGTGGTCTGTCCCAATTGCGGGGAGAGTTATCTCACCGCGGAAACGCTGCGTGAGATCGAGCGAATCAAGATGCATCGAAAAAATCTCGCAAAAAAACGAGGCATCGCTGTCGCGGAGTTTGTAGAAGCGTAATAAGAATGGCTAAACCAGGAGTAAAAAAGGAAGTCGTCGAGCGCAATGTGCGCCTGACGGGTGAGATCATCAAATACATTTTGAATAACCCGAAAATGCTCGATGTTTTGCCAGAGAAATTCGAACTGGTGCTTTTGCCTGAGGATGATCCCGAAGTGCGCATGTTGAACCTTGATTTGCTGGATAAATACGGAAGCGAAGGCAAACCAATTGTCTTTGCGCGGGTCAACACGCACACAATGACATCCAAATGGAAGCCGAAGATTTTTGTGCCTATTGCGGCGTAAGTGAAAATTACGTTTGATCAAACTCCGAAGTCGCATGACTTCGGAGTTTTTGTTGGGAGGGACGACTCCCCCTCTTCCGCTTCCCACGGCTTGGTGGATAATCAATATCAGTAGTAATATCGAAGCAGGTGAAGAACGCCGTTGAATCCAACCGCCCTCAAAGGAGAAGCCATGAATAAGTCAGATCGCCCCCATCGGGTCAAAGGACTAGGTGAAGTGTCAATCCGCGTCAAGGACCTGGACGCCATGCACAAGTTTTATGAAGAAGTGGTTGGACTCGAAGTGCTCAGGCAAGACGAGAGTTTTGTGTTCTTCAAAGTCGCAAAGGGTTATGGCGGTCACACCCAGAATCTCGCCCTCTTTGATACGAGCAACCGTATTTTCCTTGAAACCAAATCTCAACAACTTAGCTCGGACCAGACGACGCTCCATCACATTGCGCTCAATGTATCGCTTGAAGATTTCGAAACCGAGAAAATGCGTCTCGAGGGCTTGGGGTTGAAGGTAGATGCGACCGTACACGAGTGGTTGCATGTTCGCTCGCTGTACTTCTCCGACCCAGAGCGGTGTCCTGAGCCTGTCGAAGGGGGGAATTTGCTGGAGTTTGTCTGTTACGATGCAAGCGTGGGATAGGGGAAATGCTGGCATGACTCAAAGAGCGCTTTGACAAGTTCTGCCTGTTTTGCCGCCAGCGTATGTGAATGAGGGGGATCATAAGTATTAAGACGCTCCAGTCAACTCCTGCTGCAAAAATTCAAACGGGGTTGATATTGCATACAATATCATATATAATACCGCAATGAGCGTTCCCAACATCGTACTGGATACCAACGTAATCATCGCCGCCCTGCGTTCAAAGAGGGGCGCTTCGAACAAGTTGTTGACATTGGTTGGGACGCATCAGTTTGAAATCCATGATTCGGTCGCCCTTATCCTTGAGTACGAAGATGTCATTCAACGCTACCGAGAAGAACTTGGATTATCACAAGAGGATGTGTCAACTTTTATCGATTCGCTGTGCTTGATGGCGCATCATCACAAGATATATTTTTTGTGGAGACCGTTTTTGACCGACGTAAATGACGAACTTGTACTTGAATTAGCGGTTTCCGCAGGATGCGAATATATCGTGACACATAACATCAGCGATTTCAAAGGCACGGAGCAATTTGGCGTCCAGGCAATAACCCCAAAAGAGTTTTTGCAGATTATTCGTGAGGTGAAAGAATGAGCGCATTAAGTCTACGTTTACCCAAATCATTACATGAACAACTTCGTGAACTGGCACAGGAAGAAGGCATTTCGGTTAATCAGTTTGTCATGCTTGCCGTTGCCGAAAAAGTTGCCGCCATTTCCACAATTGAATATTTGGAGAAAAGAGCCAAGCGTGGCAGTCGTGAAAAATTCCTTGAAATATTAAGTAAGGTCCCTGATGTGGAACCAGAGGAGTCTGATAAGTTGTAACTTTGGGACGACTCCCCCTCTCCCGTTGGGAGCCCCAAAAGAGGAACCATGAACAAGTCAGCCCGCCGCCGTGTCAAAGGACTAGGCGAAGTGTCAATCCGCGTCAAGAACCTTGACGCAATGCACAAGTTTTACGAAGAAGTGGTGGGACTCGAAGTGCTCAGGCGAGAGGAAAGTTTGGTGTTCTTCAAAATCGCCGAGGGTTATGGCTGTCACACCCAGAATCTCGCCCTCTTTGATGCGACCAACCGTATCTTCCTTGAAACCAAATCCGAACAACTACATTGTGCCGCATAAATAACCAACCTTGTATTTGAAGTTCAGCTTACGAAAGTATTCAAAAAGTTTAATTATTAATGAGACAAGCGGTAAGCCCAGCAGAGACGACGCTCCATCACATTGCGCTCAATATATCGCTTGAAGATTTCGAATCCGAGAAAATGCGTCTCGAGGGCTTGGGGTTGAAGGTCAATGCGACTGTACACGAGTGGTTGCATGTTCGCTCGCTGTACTTCCCCGACCCAGAGCGGTGTCCTGAGCCTGTCGAAGGGGGG
>Ga0209521_10002600_pt1 | contig 14734 bp, 15 predicted proteins | sample Rifsed19ft4_FD_184016 | JGI IMG/M metagenome (GOLD analysis project Ga0209521, IMG submission 184016) | Soil microbial communities from Rifle, Colorado, USA - sediment 19ft 4 (version 2) | ecosystem: Environmental > Terrestrial > Deep subsurface > Rock core/Sediment | place: Rifle, Colorado...
TTGAGCGGGCGGGAATGCCCCCGGGACCCCGGTTCTCCGCGGTCCCCGGCGTGGGGATCCTCTACAACGAGCTCGGGACGGGCTGGCAGTTGCAGCGCGGAGGAGTCCTTGACCCTTCCGCCCGGGGTGCCCTTGGGCTCTCGATGGACGTCCTCATCGACCCGACGACGCCTCTCAGCTTGGGGGTTGGGGCGGCGGCACCGCGGCTCGCGGCGAAGGGGTCCCGGGCACTTAAGCCCGGGGCCAAGGTGTTCGCGCTCTCTCGGAAAGGTGTCCTTGAGAGGGCCCGGCTCGCCGAGTCGGAGCTCCCCCGGGCCCAGAAGCTCGCCGAGCGCTTCCTCCGCCGCATGAAGGACGTGGACCCAGTGACCGGGGTCAAGCGGGCCGAGGACGTCGAGCGCCTGACCGAGGAGATCGCCTACCGGCGGGCCTCGAACCGCCTCCACACCCGCCTCATGGCCGAGGAGACGGCGGATCTCCTCGACCCCGGCGGGATCAAGTGGGCGGGCCGGGTACTCGTCCCGGGAGAGAGGCTCCGGCCCTTCGGCAAGGCCCTCGGGGCACCGATTGCGGCGACGGTCAAGCGGATCGAGGAGACCCCGATCGGGCAGCAGATCTTCCAGTTCGGCCGCCAAGTGGGGACGAACCTCGACCGCAGCTTCCGGGAGACGATGAAGGCGGCCGAGCGCGTGCCCGGCTACCGGGAGATGGTCGAGGAATGGCGAACCGGGAAGCGCGCGGCTCGGAACCTACTCCGGCGCTGGATCGGCGAGACGACAGCGGGGATGGACCGCGGGACGGTCGAGCACCTGGGCCAACGGATGACCGTCTCCGCCTACCTCCGGCGGGCGCTTGAGAACGAGGCGAAGTACCCGCTCGAGAAGGTGCCAGCCGAGTTCCAGCCCGCGATCGGGAAGATCCGGGAGGCGTTCGACCACTGGTTCGAGGGCGAGCTCCGGGAGGGCATCGTCTCCAAGGATCAGTACCGGCAGAACTACGTGCCGCTCCTCTTCAAGAACTCCCGGGCCGAACTCGCCCAGTTCTCGCGGGCCCACCGCCGAAGCTTCCCGACGTTGAAGGCCGACTTGGCGACGATCGGGCCCTATGGCGAGGTCCGGAACTTCAAGAACCTGGATGAGGCAATCGACTTCCACAAGAAGCTCCAAGACGCGGGGATCGTCAAGTGGAAGCTCCGCCCGGTCGAGGACCTGGAAGAGGTTCTCTGGAAGCGCGGGCTCGCCCACTACTCGGCAATCCACGGCCAGGAGTTCTTCCGGAAGGTGAAGGGGCGCCTCGGGATCGCGGACCGGCGGGTGCAGCGGGAGATCTTTCGCCGCGCTCTCCCCGGGGTGGCCGAGGCGATCGACCAAGGGGCGCCCGCGCTCCTCGGGAAGTTCTCGCCTGAGGACCTCACGCAGGCGATCAAGGCGTTCGCCCAGGCGAGGGCAGGGATCAGGGTCAAAGGCTACAAGGCGCTCTCGCCCGGTGCCAAGGCACTCACGATCGCCGGGCGACTCGCCTCGGCCCCAAGCCCGCGACACTTCTTCCGCTACTTGAAGGCGTCCGAGCGACATTTCGCGGAGCTTGATCCGGACCTCCTCCACACAATCGACGAGACCGTCATGGGCGAGCGGCTCAAGTTCGTGGGTTCATTCTCCGAGCCAATTGAGGAGTTCGTCCGCCCCGGGAACCCCCTCCACGGCTACTACCTCCCGCGATCGATCGCCGAGGACATCGCGCACAAGGAGGACCTCCTACCACAGACGGTCCTGAAGGAGCTCCAGCCGGCGGTGGCGCTCTACGATCGCCTCCTCGCCGGGTTGAAGCTCGGGCTCACGCTTCCCTGGCCCGCCTTTCATGTTCGGAACATGTACTCGGATGTCGCGGCGAACCTGATCGATCTCGGGGTCCAAGCCCTGAACCCGGTGCAGGCGTTGAAGGCACTCCAGATCGTCGCTGGTGGCGAGGGCACGCTTGCGACCCCGCTTCGGAACTATACATTCGACGAGTACCGTCGGATCCTTTCCCGTTCGGGGATGACGGGGCACGTCTGGCAGGCGGCGGACATCCTTGGCCCCGCAGCCCAGGTGCCGCGCCGAGGGGGACTCTTTCGCCGCGGGGTCGAGCGGTTGGAGAGTGCCGGGCGAAAGCGCGAGGAGCTCTCGCGGGTCCTGAACCACTTGACTTGGATGGAGCGTGGTCTCACGCCGACCGAGGCCGGGATGCGAGTCCACGCGGTCCAGTTCGACTACGAGCAGCTCTCGAACTTCGAGCGGGCGTGGATGCGGCGGCTCTTTCCCTTCTACACCTGGCAGAAGAAGAACCTCGCTCGGGTGGGGCGCGAGCTGCCACGGAAGCCCGGAGCCTATGCCGCCCAGATCAAGTTCACCAACCGGGAGCGGGGTCCCGACGAGGCGGCCTTACCGCTCTACATTCGCGGCGACTTGAAGCTCAAGGTCGAGCGGAGAGGCAAGGTGACCTACATCCACGGGATGGATCTCCCCTTGAACTCGGCAATCGATCAAGTGTTCGGGCGCTCGGCGAGCGAGGCTTTGAGGCGTCTCTGGGGCTCGACGACCCCGGCGCTCCGACTCCTCTACGAGATCGGGAGCCAGACCGAAGCCTACACGGGGCGCGAGTTCCGAACGGCGCGCCAAGCGATGGGCGCCTTGGCGCCGCTTGTCGAGAAGATGCCAAAGGCGACCCAGGACTACCTTGAGTACAACCCCGAAGACCAGACGATGAACGGGGGGAAGTTCTACTTGATCGCCAAGAGCTACGCGCTCTCGCGGGCCTTCGGTTACCTCGCCCGCATGCCAGAGAAGCCCGACGAGCTCGACGCCTGGGCCGTCGACTTCCTGACGGGTCTCAAGTGGAAGGAGTTTGACTTGACGGAGCTCGAGGAGCGGCGCCTCCGAAACCGCCTCGGTCAGGTCGAGGACCGGCTCATCCGGTTCGGCCGGTTGAAGACGACCGAAGTCCCCTATGTCCCCAAGGCGCAATGAAGAATGGGACGCGCGTGCTGATCGGGATCGCGATTCTGATCTGCTTTGTGATCGCGGGCATGATCTATCTTGAGTCGGGGCGCCAAGCCGCGTACAGGGAACGGGGCTTGCACGCGATGGCGCAGATCGATACTCTACGACGAGAGCGGCAAGAGATAAGTCACCAGCACGCAATTCCTGAGCTCGATACGCTCCGCAATGAGGTTGACACCCTCAACATGCGATCGACCAGGGTAGAGAAAGCACTCTATGCCAAATGAACGGGACCGACTCATCGGCCTCGTCTTAGGGGCGATCTTGACGCTCTCAATCGGCGGCCTCGTTGCGAAGGTGAGACAGCTCGACGACAGTGTCTCAAATCTGCGCGTCGATATGGCAGTCATTCAGAACGAGGTTCGGCACGCGAACGCGACCTTGAGCCGAATCGAGGTCGCAATCGAAGAAAGGACGCCATGAGCTGGTTCAAATCACGCACGTTCTGGGGTACGGTCCTCATCGTCATCCCCCAGCTTCTTGAAGCTGCGGGGGTGGTGATCCCTGGCTTCATCGTCTCGCTCCTCCAGGCGGTCGGTGGAGTCCTCGGAGTAATGGGAGTTCGCGGGGCCGTGCTTAAGGCCGGCGGTCTCCAAGGCTGAAAGGAGTCAAGCGATGAAACGCGGAATCCTGCTGCTGTTGCTCGGTATCCTGGTCCTTGCTGGTACGGCAGTCGCCGGTGAGAAGGAAGACGGGCCGAGCCGGCCCACCCATACCTTCCTCGGGGTGCCGACCCATCCCTACACGGCGATCACGCTCTCCCGCCCCTCGGGGCCCGACGATTGGTCGACGGGGTTCGAGGCTGGGGTCGAGTTCGACATCGAGCCGATCTGGATCGGTATTGAGTACACGCTCCACGACATTCTCGACGAGACCGAAGTCTACGAGTGGGATGGGACTTTCTCCCTCAAGGCGGGTCTCTACTGGTAGGTGACCCATGGACGGTGAATCGAGAGAGTCGATCCAGTCAGAGACGAGCGAGTTCGAGGCGGTGGCGGACGCAACGGCGCTGACCTTCAAGCAGAAGAAGTGCCGTTACTGCCGGGCGATTTGGGAGCCGCATCGGCCAGCGAGCCATCTGCCTGGCTGTCCAAACGTCCCCAAAGAGAAGTAGGCTTGAGGCTGAGGACCGATACTCGCCGGAGGTTCGCTCTCACCTCGAGTTCTCCGTTCACGACCTTCCACTCGCGCTCGATCCCCGAGAAGTCGAGGTGCGTCGAGTTGTAGTAGACGACCCAGATCCGGCCCTCGGGGTGCATCGCGGTCAGGATTGAGAGCAAGAGGGAAAGGGTCTCGGCGTCAAAAGGGTTGAACAGATAGAAGAAGCGCCAGTCCTTCCTGATCGTAGCAAGAATCGATCCATCTATGATCTCGACTTGGGGGTTCCTGAAGTGCCGCCGGGAGCGGGCGGCGACCTCGGGGTCGATCTCGGCGCCGACGATCTTTCCTCGGTGTCCATGGGCGAGGAGCCAGCGGATGACCCGCCCCTTGCCTGAGCCCACATCGACCACCGTCTCGTCCTTCGGGAAGAATGGCAAGATCGCGTCTAAAGCATTGACATCACTAGACATAACGGCATGAGCGCCGGCCTGATCGGCGGCCGATCGGTGGATCCCACCATACCAACCGCCATGTCGGAGATCCCAGGTGAGGTTTCGGACCTTGTTCGAGATGAGGAGCCAGAAAAGGCCAGCAAGGAGCCGATACTGGCCCCGGCGCAAGATAGGCCAAGCGAAGGTTAGGAGCCAATGGAGGAAGGAAGTGTGCCCCATGGCGGGAGGATAGTGGCGGCCGAGGTGTCTAGTCTACAAAAAAGTTCTTTACTTACTTTTGCAGCAAGGGGTATCCTTCCTCTCATGGCCCAGCGCACGGTGAATCAAGGGGCGGAGTCCCAGGTGCCGCAGGCCATCAGGTCGCTCCGAGCGGCGCTGGGACTCTCGCTGGCCGAGTTCGCGAGGCGTTGGGGAGTCTCCCGGTCGCTCGCCTACTCGATTGAGACTGGGAGGAACCCAAATCCGAGCTGGCAGACGCTCGCGAGGCTGGTCGAGAATCTGGGCTGCGATCCGCGGCTCCTCTTTCCGGGCAGCCCGCCGAGGGAGCCCGGAAGTAAGCGACGAATGGAGAAGCGTCCATGAACCAGTCCGAAACGATTGACGCCTTGGCGCAGGCGCTTGTCAAGGCGCAAGCGGAGATCGAGGTAGCGAAGCGCCAGCAGTCGAACCCGTTCTTCAAGTCGAGGTACGCGGACTTGGAGGCTGTGTGGGCGGTTGCTCGTGGGCCGTTGACGAAGAACGGCCTTGCGATCGTCCAGACCTTGAGCGGGACGGTCGCGGAGGTGACGGTCACGACCCGCCTCCTCCATCAGTCCGGCCAATGGATTGAGGGCAGCCTGACGCTCAAGCCCGTGAAGGCAGATCCCCAGGGCATGGGGTCGGCGATCACCTATGGCCGGCGGTATTCGCTTGCGGCGATTGCCGGGGTGGTGGTCCAGGGCGAGGACGATGATGCGAACCGGGCGAGCGGCAAGCTCAAGAGTCGGGCAGGGACCGTCATTCTGGGCCAGGCGGTCGAGCCAGTACCGCCTTCCGAGCGAATCGAGGCGAGCCCGGAGCAGAAAAAGCTCCTGTGGGCGATGATTCGGCTGGCCGAACTCGAGACCGACACGGATCCCGAGGGCCACACGGTCCTCTACATGCCTGAAGAGCCGGATGGAATCGTGCTCCGCGACTTGGATCGCCGAGCGCTCTCGGCGCTGATCGATCGCGTGCGGGCATTGGCGAGCGAACGCGACCACGAACCGGAGCCAGCAGCATGAGCTACTACAACTACGCTATGTCGCAGCGAATCGTGCGCGGCGACCCGCCGTTCTACGCCCTCATCATGGCTGCGATGTGGAAGGCAGACAGTCGGAACTTCGATTTGCTCAAGGAAGCGTGGCCGGAAGTATGGGCGGAGTTTATAGCTCGTTACGATGCTCCTGCCGGCCGACTCGCCGGAGAAGAGAAAGAGCCACTTCTTCGCTCGCAGTTCGAGAGGGCAAGGAAACCGTAAAGAAGGAGGAGCCATGAGCCCGTGGATCGGATTTCGCCCCGGCTCGGCGGATCATCTCCCCGAAGGGCTCCAGCGCGGGCTCGCCATCCTCGCCCGCAAAGAGCGCAAGGGCGATGTCTCAGTCTCAGAGCTCGTCGACCCAGTCCAGATCTCGATCCTTCGCCGACGCTACGACTACCAGAGCGAACCCGAGGAGATGATCTGGGCGCTCCTCGGGAAGGCCGTCCATCTCGTGATTGAGAAAGGGATGGGAAAGAACGAGCTCGGGGAAGAGACGCTCACGACCTCGCTCGATGGGGTTACCGTCGAGGGCACTCCGGACCTCTGGGACGAGACAACCGTGACTGACTTCAAGACGACGAGTGTCTGGTCGGCGATGGATCAGGCAGGGCCGAAGCCCGAGTGGAAGACCCAACTGAACCTCTACGCCGTCCTCCTCCGAGAGCATGGGTTCCCGATTGAGTCGGGCCAGGTGATTGTCCTCTACCGCGATTGGCGACCGCGGGAGCAGCAGAAGTATGCCTGGTACCCCCGGCAGCGGCTCGTGGTGATGCCAGTCACGCTCCTCACAGCCAAGGCTGGGAGAGCGGACCTCCTCGAGCGGGTCGAGCGTTGGAAGATGGCACGGGAGCGGACTGACGACGGCCTGGCTGAGGACTTCCCCTGCACCGAGGAGGAGACCTGGGGAGGGCGGAGGTGCGAGAGTTACTGTCCGGCGCGCATGGTCTGCCGGCAGCTAGTCGGGCGGGGCGGTTCAGTGGGGCTATCCGGCCTGGCCGAGATACGGACCTAGGACTGCCCCGCCCGCGATAGTAGGGTGGGACCAGGCGCCTCCTGGGACCACCTGCGGGGCCGGGAGACCATAGGAGTGACGGACGCACCTATGAGCCCCGGTGACGGGTGAGGGGGGCATTCGCGGTGCCCTCCTCGCCTCCCAGGCGCGGCCAAGAAACGGGCGAGGTAGGTTTTGATCCCACGCCGGGCGAGGAAGGTCGATGAGAACCAGGCGGGGCTCGTTCGTGCCTTGCGCGAGCTCCCTGGCGTGGGAGTCCTCGTCTGGAACGGGGACGTGGATCTGATCGTGGGCCGAGGAGGCCGAACCTATCTGCTCGAGGTGAAGCCGCCGAGGCAACCGCCTTCGCGTCGGGACCGTTCGCTCAAGCAGGCAGAGCTTCGGGCGAGGTGGCCCGGGCACTACGCCGTCGTCTCCTCGGTCGAGGAGGCGCTGGTCGCCATTGGGGTCGGAATCGAAGCTCCGTGACTACCTACTACGTCTCCAACTCCGGGAATGATAGCAACGCGGGGACCTCCGAAGCCGCGCCTTGGAGAACCGTCAACAAGGTCAACAACACGGTCTTCCAGCCCGGTGACTCGATCCTCTTCAAGTCAGGGGGCCGATGGCGGGAGAAGTTGATCCCATCTTCGCCAGGGACTTCGACCCAGCCGATCATCTATTCCAAGTACACGCCGGGGAACAACCCCGAGATCTCAGGTGCCGACCAGTGGACGACCTGGACTCTTGTCGGGCTCGACTGGTACTCGGTTGCGGGCTCGCAGAGCGTGAAGCCACTCCACGTCTACGAGAACAACACGTTGATGACCGAGGTGGCGACTCTCGCGGCGCTCGCGAATGGGAAGTGGTTCTGGGATGCGGTCGCGAGCCCCGACCGGCTCTACGTTCGTATCTTCTCGGGCGGGGACCCGAACACGCGGACGATCGAGAGCTCGGCGCGGGATCACGCGGTCGAGAACATTACTCAAGCCCGGGTCTATAACCGTTTCGAGAACCTGACGCTTGAGAAAGCCCAGGGGGACAACTTCCTCTCGACGGCACCGAACCAGACGCTATCCGCAGTGATCTCAAGGCGGGCATTCAACGAGGGGATCGCAGTCCTCGGGAACGATTCGACGCTCGACTCGGTCACGGTCTCCGATTGTCGGCGCCGCGGGATCCGTGCCGATATGAGCGGTGCCACGGGGCTCACGATCAACTTCGCGACGGTCTACCGGAATGCGCTCGACGGGATCTACCTCTCCGGGCAGCAGAACTTCTCGATCGCGGGCGGAGAGAGCTACAACAATGGCTCCTCGGGGACCGAGGGTTCGGGCCTCGTCCTTGAGGGTTGTGCAGTCGGGAACGTGCAGGGACTGTTCGCCGCGCACGAGAACCACGGCCACGGAATCTGGATCACGGATCTCGATGGCACGGGCACTCGGGACGTGACCCTGAACCAAGTCCTTTCGTATCTGAACACGGATGGCCCGAACCCTTGCCGTGGGATCTTCGTTGACACGAGTTCGCTCCGGATCTCGATCCGCCGAGCTGAGGTCTATCAGAATGAGGACGTCGGGATCGAGTTGAAGGCGGGGGCATCGGAATGCACTACCTTCTACAACGCCGTCTACTCGAACGCGGAGGGGATCAAGTCGAACCAGGCGGGAGCGAACAACACCTACGACAACAACCTCTGTTACTCGAACTCCTCGGCGGGGGGGCAGGGGGCCGGGTTCTCCATCCTCGGGGCGACCGAGACTCACTCGATCCTCCGCCATTTCTCCCAGGCGGACATGCGGAACATCCAGAATGGGAGTTTCAATTATGGCCCGTTCGATGGCTTCGTCTATAACCGGCAGTTCACGGACACGCTCGCCGACCAAGCGGCAATCGCGTTGATGAATGCCTCGAGGCGGGGGTTCTTCTACTACTCGGTGCTCGATTTCCCGTTCAAGGTCGAGACGCTCTCGGGGCCTTGGTTCGACTGGTTCCGCACCAATATCCAGTTCGCGGGCCCAGTGGCGAGGATCCTTCGCACCCGCGGCCCGGACCAGGTCGTCGGCCTGCTGCGCTATTTCTGCATCGCCGGCGAGTATCGTGAGCTCATCGACTGGGAGAAGATCACGAACGCGAACTCGGACACGATCGCGAATCAAATGCTCGACATCTCGCTCACACTCCACGCGAACGCACTCGCCTTCCTCGATCAGAGTTGGCTTGACCTCCCGAACTACTTCATCTGCGACCTCGGGGTGGTACCGCCGCAAGGGACCTGTGGCGCGTGCATCTCGGGGCATGGGGCGGTGGCGAGCGGGGTGCCGAAGTATCTCGGGGCGACGATCGCCGAGATCGAGGCTTCTGACGATCCCGCACTTAGAGCATCGCGCGCGAACTACTTCTACGGGAAGATGCAGACCCTTTGCGCCGCACGCAACAACGGCTGGGCGTTGAAGAATGGCGAGTCAGCGACCGTCCAGGGCCAGACGGTGCCGAAGCCCCTCTTCATCGAGAACTGGGATGGGGTCAACACGACGCAGCTTGCGGCTTGGCGCACGGATCCGAGAAACGTGCTTGAGGTCAAGATCCAGCCCTACCCATACCCCTTGGGCAGCCATTTCTATGCCCTCCGGGATCTCTTCGCCGCCGAGGGCAGATGGGTAGCGGTGAACGGCTTGGGTGGGCAAGGGGGGGAGCCCGCGGAGACGGCGACCGGGATTCGGATGCAGGAAGCCTACGCGCTCTTGAACGCTGCGCGCGGGGAGGCCAAGGCGACGGTCCGGAACACGATCTTCTCCTCGAACAAGCGCGGGATGTACTTCGACGCGCCAGCGTCGGTCCTCGGGCATACGATCCAGTCGAACGACTACTACGCCAACGCTGTCGCCGCGGTCGACTTCAATGGCACGCTTTACACCGAGGCCCAGATCCAGGATGGGAGTTACCGGGCGATCACGGGGCACGATGCGGGTTCGATTGGGCTCGACCCTGAGCTCGCGAACCCGCCGACCGACTTCCACCCTTCGGCAGTGTCGCCGGTCATCGATAAGGGCCGGGACGTTGGGTTGACGCTCGATTTCTACGGGCAGTCGGTGCCGATCGGGCTCTTTCCGGAGATCGGGATCGCCGAGGTCTTTGGCACGGCACCGCCGCCGCCGCCGCCACCTCCGCCGCCACCTCCACCGCCACCGCCGCCACCGCCGCCTCCTCCGCCCCCACCTCCGCCACCTGGTGTCGTGAACGTACCCCAGGCGCGGATCGAGCTCGGCTTGGCATTCATCGATGTGCAGGAAGCGATCAACATTCTCACTCAGGGACTTGGGCAACAGGGTTTCGATCAGGCGTTCGCGGTGATGCTGAATGTGGCGAACCTGGTCTCAGAGGCGATTGAGGGGCTCCGACCACTTGCCGAGCCTCCCCCCCCACCACCTGGGCCGCCGCCGCCGCCCCCACCCCCGCCACCGCCTCCACCCCCGCCAGTTCCTCCGCCGCCGCCGCCGGGGCCAGTGCCGATTCGGCCATTGCCGCCGCTTGTTGCTCGGTTCGCCGATTTGATCTCGATCTGCCCAGGTGTGGGGCCGTGGATCAACTGGGGGACTTCGGTCGCGAACGTGACGAACTTCGGGCCGGAGGGGATCCTCGGTCGCGGAGCCCAGGCGGTAAAGCCGCTCCCGATCACCTATGGGGTCAAGTATACGTTCGAGGTCAAGTTCGATCGCATGACTCTCGTCCGGCCCTCAATGGAGAATGTGGTCGCCGGGGTGGCGAGTTACGGTGGGATCTTTGTTCCTCGACAACGGATCGTACCATCGGCGGCACCGCCGCCGAACCCGTTCATCAATCTGGCGCCGCTCCAGCATGAGCTGGCAATGGAATCTTTGGCGCTCAAGCTCTTGAAGCCTGAGACCGATGGCCTCACTGTCGAGGTGACGAACGTCTTTAATAGTGAGCGCATGGTGCTTTCCACGGATATCCGCGAGGCGGATGTGTTTGCGCCGGGGATCTGGACACGAGTCGAGCTCCGCGCAGTGCTGGCGCTCGGGGACAAGCTCTATGGGCAGGTGCGGTTCGCGCTCCTCGATACAGACGATGCGGCAGACTACGGCGAGGTGAACACGTTCGAGTTCGATCTTCTGGCAAGGACGACGACCCCGTGGGTTTGGGCATGGCTCGGCCCTTCGCACTTGCCAGAGGGAGGGTGGCAAGCGTATCGTTCCTTTGTGGTCAACGACCGGCCGGATGAGTGAGAGATGGGACTAAGAGAAGACGCAATCGCCGAGATCCAAAGCGCAAAGCTGCATCTCCTCGCAGCGCAGTCGAACCTTGAGCCGATCGAGCAGGTGACGGGCGTCCAGAACGCCATGCTCGCGTACGCGAACATTCTATCTTCGATCGTGCTTTGCAACCAAGCAATTGAGAACTTGGGTCTCGTGCCTGGGAATCCGCTCATCCAGCGGGCTCCCTCGAGTCTCGTCTTCGTGTTTCCAGCCGCTTCCGGGACGATCGGCGTCCGGAACGCAGGTACGGGGACGCTGACCGGCACGATCAGTATACAGACGCCGGGCGGTGGACCGCCGCCGAACTGGGTAACGGTCATACCCTCGACTTTCATTTCGACTGGACTTTTGGATGAGAGTTTCCATGTGGTGACGATCGACTATGGCTTGATCGCGGCAGGCGCGACAGTGAACGCCGAGATCGTCTTCAACTCGAATGGCGGCAGCGCGATCACGACGGTCGAGGCACAAAACGGCACGGTGCCGGGGCCACCAGTTCTCGCTGCAACTCCTCCGAACTTGATCCTTACTTATCCTGAGCCGTCGGAGATCTTCGAGATCTTGAATATTGGCGATCAGACGCAGCCGATCGCTTGGGCGGTGACCGAGTATCCTGTGGTCAACTGGGTGGGGGCGAATCCGTTGTCGGGGACGGTGACGACCGAGCGTGATCCGGTAGTGGTAACTCCGGACTGGTCGACCTTTCCGTCGGATCAAACGACGACACGAAACATGCAGATGGTTGTCGATGGCCTTTTCCAAGGGAATCCGGTGCAAGGTTCGCCGACGGTTATCGAGGTAACGGCAACCCGTACGGCAGCGCCACCACCACCGCCGCCCCCGCCGCCGTCGCCACCTGGGTTCTGCGCCGAAGGGCGGATCCGAGCGAGCGGCTGGTGGAGCGATTGGTGCGTTGATGATCCAGGGAAGTTCATCACCATTGATGCCCAGACGGGGGCGATGGGGAACAATGTTGACGCGCGGCGAGGCGTGAATCTCGCTGCCCCAAACCAAGGCACAGCGCCGCCGACTGCGGGATCGAACCGCGTCATCATGGAGTGCGACATGCGGTTCGATTCCGGTTGGCTTCAAGGTCTCAATCTTGGCGGCCAGCATCTGATGATGTTTGGGCGGGCTCCATACAACCCGAGCGGCAGGGATCAGATCCGGTTCGATTTCGGGGCAGCGTCTGGAGCTCCTTACCCAGACTTCTCCTATGGCTTCGACTACAACATCTACCATCGCTTCCCCAATGGCACTGGTGGAGTATTCGGTGGGGGACAAGCATTCAAGGTGGCGAACATCTTCCGCGTCGGGGTCTGGACTCATCTCAAGGTAGATAGCGTCTTTGATCCGGTGCTCGGCCGGTGCACGACAACGATGACCTTCACAAATCCTGGCGACTCGCCGATCGTGAAGACAGGCGTGGTAACGCAAGCGGCGCTCGTTGGGTTTACGGCCAAACTCGGCGACGCCTTGGGTTGGGGAAACGTCGACGGGCGCCCAAGCGGAACCTACGTTTACATCCGTAACTTGAGCTACAGGACGAGCTGATGCGGCTCCTCGCCTACGTACATAGCCAGGGGCGGCTTTATTGGCGGCTCGAGGAGGCGCCGATCGTGCCTTGGATCGCTGCGTTCTCTGGCCCTTGGGGCAAGGGAGTGGCGCCATTGGGTCTCTACCAGATCGAGGGCCCGCGGACGTTGGCGAAAGTACCGGAGAACGATCCTTACACGGATAAGAGCGGGTTCGGGTGGTTCGCGCGGTTGATCCCGCAGTTTGAAACTGAGCGCTCCGGATTCGGGATCCACCCGGACGGGAACGTGCCGGGGACGAGGGGGTGTATCGGGCTCAATCCCGAAGTCACGCGAGGGGTCTACGATTACCTCGTCGCCCAGGCGAAAGTGGAGCCGCTCTTTCTCGTCGTACTTGGATGAAAGTCCTGGTCGAGATAAGAGCGGTTGACTGGGATCGTTGCCAGCGGTTGATCGAGCTTGCGGGTCCGCGGCTGTCCCGCTCAATGGTGATCCTGCCGGATGGCCGGCAGGAACCCGATCCGTACCGCACTTCGGACGGTATGTTCCTGCCCCAAGGCGAGAACGAGGATGTAGTCGCGGTCGAGACCTTGATCGCCGAGCTTTTGGGCTTGCCGGTCTCGCACATGGAGAGCTTGCAGGTCTTGCGCTATCGGCCGGGGCAGGAGTTCAAAGCACATCAGGATACGTTTGACCCAAAGGATCCTGGGCGCGCGGCCTATCTTGGGCAAGCAGGACAGCGGCTTTGGACAGGCGTTCTTTGTCTCCGCCAAGCAGCTCAAGGTGGGGAGCTTGCCTTCCCCAAGGCGGGGATCATGCTCAGTCAGCGGCCGGGCGACCTCTGCATCTTCTCAGGCACGGGGGCCGATGGTATCCCTGATCCAGCGGCGATGCACCAAGCTATGCCAGTCAAGGCGGGTGAGAAGTGGTCAGTGGCCTCATGGTTTCGGGAGCGGCCGTTTCGCTGATTCTTCGACGATCGTAGTCCTAGGGCTCCATGGTCCGCGCTTGCCCGGGATGATGATGGGGAGCCCGTCCTTCCCCACCGGGACCATCCATGGGGCATAAATCCCTACCCAAAGTTTCTGAGCGCCAGGGATTCTACCTTCACGGGCGAGGTGGGCAAGCCGATCTCGGCGCATGCCGAGGCGGCGGGCAGCTTCGACAAGTGGGATGTAGTCATGGACGCGAGCATCGCGGAGAATGGCGATGATCTCGCGGTCGCGGTCAGTGAGGGGGGGTCTATTCGTCACGGCTCCTTTCGATGCCGAGCACGTTGAGGAGTCGTTCCGCTTGCCACTTTCGCTCGGCGGCCCAGGCGGCGTCCCTGGCGGCGCCCCTGGCGGCGGCCCTGGCGGCCCAGGCGGCCTCGGTGGCGGCCCAGGCGGCGGCCTCGGCGGCGCCCCTGGCGGCGGCCTCGGCGGCGGCCCTGGCGGCGGCCTCGGCGGCGGCGGCCCTGGCGGCGGCCTCGGCGGCGGCCCAGGCGGCGGCCTCGGCGGCGGCCCAGGCGGCGGCCCTGGCGGCGGTCAACTCCACCTCGCTCGCCTCTCCATTGGCGTACTGTCGCGCCACAGCGATTGCGCGCACGCAGTCGGGATGAGGCCCAATCAGATGCACCACGCGGTCGGCACAATCGGCGGCGAAGAGCCGCGCCGTGCGATCGGTCCAGGTCGCGAATGCCGGCCCCGTGATCCTCGCCTGTCGGGCCACGATCTTGTCCCCATTATCGATCCAGTCCTCGCCATTGATCTCTGCGGGATAGATCGCTGGGCCGAGCCATTCGATGAGATGTTGTTGGCGGCAGAGATGATATCCGCGCTCGCAGGGGATGAGGTCTCCCTCGATCGCTGGCATCCAGGCACCGGAGAGATCCCAGGTATTCTTGCCGCCGTTGCAGCAGGTACCGTCCAGATTCAGGACTTTGTACAGCGGCCCGAGGTTGTGATTCATGCCATTTTCCCCTCTGCTTTGACCTACGCACGGGGCAGCGGTGGGCGAGAGCCAGGTGAGTCTGGTGGATACCCTCACTTAATGGGTTCAAGTCCCTCCTCCACCAGGATC
>Ga0209521_10002602_pt1 | contig 14731 bp, 12 predicted proteins | sample Rifsed19ft4_FD_184016 | JGI IMG/M metagenome (GOLD analysis project Ga0209521, IMG submission 184016) | Soil microbial communities from Rifle, Colorado, USA - sediment 19ft 4 (version 2) | ecosystem: Environmental > Terrestrial > Deep subsurface > Rock core/Sediment | place: Rifle, Colorado...
CTCCTTTTGAGGGGAGGGCGGGGGCCAGGCTTGGGGGAGCCTAAAGCTCTGGAGCATGATCCGGAAAAGTGGGCACCGGTTTTCCGAAAAGATCATGCTCAATCAAAAAGCTAGAGCGCTATCTCGATTCAACTTTAACCGATAGCGCTCTAGGGCTAACGCAGCCGTCCGCTCGCATGCGCGAGCAAGAGATAGACGCGTCCCGACTCCGACGTCAGGTAGTTCTGCAACATCCGCCCATCGGGATCGGATGCTTCCGCCTCGCCAAGCAGCCGCTCGAAGTCGCCGATATAGCGGTCGATGGTCATGCGGAAATCGGCCTCGCGATCGTAGCGGCGAGCCATCTCGTCGAAGGTCGCCTGGCCGTCGATGGTGTAGATGTGGCGGCCGAGCACGCCGCGCTCACCGGCCCTGAAGCGCTGCCAGACGTCGGCGGCGGTGCGGTAGTCGATGGCCCGCGCAATCTCGTCGAGACGGAGACCGCCAGCCTGCATCGGCGATGCGCCGCGGTTGCCGAAGGTCTGGCCGCTGCCGGCATAACCCTGATCGGAGTCCGAGGCGCGGGAGAGCAGATCGCCGACGGACCACTGGCCGCCCGCTTGACCCTGACCGCGCGGCGCATGCGAGACGCCGGCAAGCTGCTGGGCAAGACCGCCCGCGACGTGTCCGATATCGCCACCATCCGGCGCGGAGAGCTGGCGGCCTCTGGGGTCGAAATGCGGAGGCGAGCCGACATCGAATTGACCCGGAGCCGGCGGGAAGCCTTGCGGGCGGGGCTGAGGCGGCGGCGCCGCCGCCCGTGTCAGCACGGGCGTGATCGCCTCGATCTCCCGGAGCTGCTCGCTGAGCGCCTTGCGGATGGCCGCCGTGGCTTGCGCGGTCTGCTCCGGCAGGGCCTGCATGCGCTTCTGCATCTCTTGACGGATGCTATCGAGATCGGTTGCCGTCTGCTGCGCCGTCTCGCGCATGCCGCGCGAGGTGTTGTCGAACTGGCCGCGCATCTGCTCGAGTTGCCGGCCGATCTGGGAAATGACGGTCTCGAAGCTGCCTTTGAGGTCGCCGACCGCGCGCGCGGTGTGGGCTTGCGCCTCCTCGCGCAGGCGCTCGATCTGAGCCAGCGCCGCTTGCGCCTGGCCCGACGTGTCGCGGGCGAGCGCACTGCCCACTTGCTTGGCTCGCGCTTCCGCGTGGCTCATCGCGTTCTCGACCATGCCCGCATAGGAACGCATGATGTTGTCGAGGTCTTGCGCCTTGGTGTTGACCGTATGCAGGAGCGCGATGATCGCCTGATGCCTGCCTTCCAGGATCGAGTCGATCTTGGTGTTCGACGAATCGAGCGCCTTGGCGGCGGTGAGGATGGCTTGACCCTGATTCTCGAAGCGCTGGGTAAGTCCGTGGATCTGCTCGAGCAGCCCGCGTGACACCTCTCGCAGCGTCTGCGTTTGGCTGGTGAGGATGGACACGGCCTCCTTGGACTGCGCGCCGACTTGATTGGCGGTCTGCTGCATCATCGCCGAGTTGTTGGCGAGCACCTGATTGAGCTGCGCCGTCTGCTTGCCGAAGGTCTCCGCCGTTGCCCGCGCGTGCTCGCCGAGCATCCTGTCGGTCTCGACGCTGCGCTGGCCGAAGGTGACGTCGATCGCCTTCAGCCGTTCGGCCAGCGCGACGATGACCGCCTGCGCCCGCTCGGTCATGGTCTGGTCGAGGGTTGCGGTCTGTTGACTGATCGCGGTCTCGAGCGCCTTTACGCGCTGGAACAGCGAGGTGGTGAAGCTCTCCGACCGCTCGGCGAGCGCCTTGTCGAGCGCGACGGCGCCCTGGTTGATCGCCGCGATGAATTGGGCCGTGCGGTCGTGCAACGACCTATCCAAGAGCGCCGACCGCTGATCGACCATCGCGTTGAACTGGCCGGTTCGGTCGGCGAGCGTCTTGTCGAGCTTGGCGGCGCCATCGCCGATCGAGGTCGCCAGGGCGCTGGTCCGCTGTTGCAGCGTCTTGTCGAGCACGACGGCGCCCTGAGAGACGAGGCTCATGAAGGATTCGGTGCGATCCTTGAGGGCCTTGTCGAGCGCGCCTGCGCCCTGGCCGACCGTCGCCACGAACGCCTCGGTCCGGTCTTTCAGGGTCTTGTCGAGCGTCTGCGCTCCCTGGCCGATCGAAATCGTCAGTGCGTCGGTCCGCTGTTTCAGCGTGTTGTCGAACAACACCGCGCCCTGAGAGACGAGGTTGGTGAAGGCGTCGGTGCGGTCCTTCAGTGTCGTGTCGAGTAGGATCGCGCCCTGCGCGACGGAGGTCTCGAGCCCCTTGATGCGCGCCGCGAGCGAGGTCTGCAGCGCCTCGGTGCGCTCCTTCATGGTCGTGTCGAGGGCGTTGGTCCGCTGCACCACGACGCTCTCGAGAGCCGCGAGGTTCTGGGTCGCTCCTTCGATCACCTGGGAGAGGCGTCCCTGCTCCTTGCTCAAGCGCTCGAGCAGGCCGGGCACGGCCTCTGAGACCCGCGCCTGGGCCTTGTGCACCTGTTCGGCCGCCTCGCTCGAACGCGAGACGAGAAGCTCGGTGAGCTGGAGCCCGCGCTCGGCGAGCTTCTTGTCGATCGAGTTTGACGCGTTCGAGATGTCGCGCGCGACCTGGGCGCCGACGCCCTTCAGCGCGTCGCTGACCCTTTGGCTGTTATTGGCGAGCGCCTCGCGCTCGGTGGCCAGCTCGCTGATCAGAGTCCTGACGCGGAGTTCGTTCTCGCCGTAGGACCGCTCGAGCGCAGCGACCTCGCTGTGCACCATGGCCTCGAGCTCGCTGGCCCGGCCAATGGCGCGCGAGATGGCGTCGTTCATCGCCGCGACCTGGCGCCTGATGGTCTGTCCCACCGAAGCGACCGACTGCTCCGCCAGCTTGTCGGGCTCGGCGAGCCGCACCGCGACCTCGGTCATGGCCGAGGCCATGAGGCGGAGCTCCTGGGCGCGCCAGACCAGGAGCGCGAGGAACCAGAAGATGACGATCGGAACGAGAATGGCGACGGCGGCGGTGAGCGCGGAGGCGCTGCCGACCAGGCCCGACACCCCGGCTGAGGAAACTTGCGTCGAGATGAGTCCGAAAGCGAAAAAGCCGCCGATGAGGAACCAGGCGACGGAAGCGGCCAGCGCCACCAGGAAAGGTGTGCGCGACGGTCTTTGCTGAAGGGCGAAGATCAGCCCGCCGATCGAAGGGACGTCGTCATTGGCGGGGGTCGCGGGACGGCGTTGCGGGGGTGGTCCCGCCGGACGCCGCGTCCGGATGAATTGCCGCGGGGGAGGCGGGGCGCCTGGGGCTGCTGGCGCTTCGGCAAACTCCAAGGGCGGCTTCTTGGCCTCCTCGGGCGGTTGCGCCTTGGGCTCCTCGCGTTTCGGCTCGCCGCCCTCGCGCTTGCGCTGCTCGGCCTTGAGCCGCTCCGCCAGAGAGGTCCGCTTGGGAAGGTCGAGGCCCCGCTCAAGGGGTGGGCCATCGCCCGGCTTTTCGTCTCGTTGCCGGGTCATTGCATCAAGAGGCTTTTGCGCTTGATCTTTTGCCCCTGTTGCCGCAGTTCCAGACTTCGCTTGCTCTTGCGCCATAACGCGTTCCTCGTGACCAAACGAAACTCATGAGAGAATTTACGCGCCTTGCACTCGATACCCGCCAGCAAGCGGCGCGGAGCGTCATAGCGGGACGGCCCTGATTTCCGGACTTAAACCTATCCGGAAGGGCCCCCGACGCATTTCCCCCTCTCCCTTTATCGTTAACGAATTTTTAGGGCTAAAAAAAGTTTAATCGGTGGTTATGGTTGACGCGCCATAAGGCTTTAATATTGCTTATGAATTCTGCTGCCCTGACGGCGCGAATCACGTAAGTGATGAGGCGTGGTTGCAGGAAGGTAACACGGGCTTTTCGCTCAAAGCCGTCACACAATCGCCGCGCGACCTCCGTGACTGCACCCAAAAAGCGCCCGCATAGCTTTGCTAGGTACAAGGCCAAACCGGGCCATAGAGCGAGGGAGAAGAGCCTCATGGCAAGCGAAATGGCAGTTCGGGCTGAGGCCGGGTTGCCCGAGGAGGGGCGCAAATCATCCTCCCGGCCTGTCGATCTCGTGCATCTGTCCCGCTACACGCTCGGCGAGCGCAAGCTCGAAGCCGAGGTGCTCGAGCTGTTTTGCACTCAAGCCACGATCTATATCGAGCGGCTCCGCCAGGCTGGGTCGGACAAGGACTGGAAGGACGCCGCCCACTCGCTCAAAGGATCGGCCTCCGCCATCGGCGCCTGGCGTGCCGCCGAGGCTGCCGAACGCGCCGAGGCGCTGTCGGGCGAGGCCCTGGCGCAAGGCCGGGATCTCCGTCTTCGCGAAATCGAGTCCGCGGTGCGCGAGGCCGAGACCTATATCGGCACGCTGCTTGAGGATCGCTGAGCGCGCGACCATGAGATAAAGCGCCGCGAAGGCGCTGGAGTCTCACTTTCAATTGCCCTATAGAGCACCGGGCCGCGAGCGGGCAGACCTTCTCGCGCCGTCATCCTTCGGGCGCGAGCCTCGACCGCCGCCCGGTCCCCGAGCTCGGAACACACCGAAGCGCGCCAATGTCATGGCCAGGATCACCTTTATCCAGAAAGACGGGACGGAACGCGTTGTCGAGGCGGAGCCCGGCATGACGGTGATGGAGGCCGCGGTAAAGAACGCGATCCCGGGGATCGCCGCCGAATGTGGCGGTGCTTGCGCTTGCGCGACCTGCCACGTCTATGTGGATGATGCGTGGCGCGAAGCGACGGGGAGCCCGGAGCAGATGGAGGAGGACATGCTCGATTTCGCTTTCGACATCAGGCCGTCGAGCCGGCTCTCCTGTCAGATCAAGGTGACCGAGGGGCTCGATGGCCTCGTGGTCCGCATTCCCGACAAGCAGTTCTGAGCCGCCCATGTCCCAGGATGCGATCAAGACAGACGCAGTCATTGTCGGCGCGGGGCCGGTAGGGCTGTTCGCCGTGTTCGAGCTAGGCCTCGTCGACATCAAGGCGCATGTCGTCGACATTCTCGATCGCCCGGGCGGACAGTGCACCGAGCTCTATCCTGAGAAGCCGATCTACGACATCCCGGGGCTGACCGTGGTCACCGGCCAGGAGCTGACCGACCGGGTCATGGACCAGATCAAGCCGTTCGGCGCCGAGTTCCATTTCAATCAGAGGGTGGAGAGTCTCGAACGCCTCGATGGCGGCTTCCGGCTCTTAACCGATGCCGGCACCGTACTCGAATGCAAGGTCGTGGTGATCGCCGCCGGCGGCGGGTCGTTCACGCCGAAACGGCCGCCGCTCCCCGGCATCGAGCAATATGAAGGAACCTCCGTCTTCTATTCGGTGCGCAAGATGGAGCACTTCAAAGGTCGCGACGTGCTCGTGGTCGGCGGCGGCGATAGCGCTCTCGATTGGACCCTGAACTTGCAGCCCGTCGCCAAGTCGCTGACCTTGCTCCACCGCCGCTCCGAGTTCCGCGCGGCGCCGGCCTCGGTGCAGAAGATGCTCGCCCTTGTCGAGCAGGGCGACGTGAGCTTCAAGCTCGGTCAGGTGACGGAGTTGCACGGGGAGGGCGGTAAGCTTCGCTCGGTGACGGTCAAGGGCTCCGACGGCGCCATCTTCGAGCAGCCGGCCGAGGTCTTGCTTCCTTTTTTCGGCCTCACCATGAAACTTGGGCCGGTCGCCGATTGGGGCCTCAATCTCGAAGAGAACCTGATCCCGGTCGATACGGCCAAATTCGAGACGAGCGAGAAGGGCATTTTCGCCATCGGCGACATCAACACCTATCCGGGCAAGCTGAAGCTCATCCTGTCGGGCTTCCACGAGGCGGCGCTCATGGCGCAGCAGGCCTACCACTATGTTTATCCCGACAAGAAGCTCGTGTTCCAATACACGACCTCGTCGACGAGCCTGCAGAAGAAGCTCGGCGTGAAGTCGTGAAGTGATGTATCAGGACCTCACCCTTCGAGACGGGCCTGCGGCCCTCCTCAGGGTGAGGACGCTCTCCTCAGGGTGAGGATGCCCTCATGGTGAGGAGCGCCCGAAGGGCGCGTCTCGAACCATGAGGCCCCGGCGATCAGGCGAGCGAGCGGTAAAGCGCGACCGCGTAAGGGCTGAACAGCTTAACCTTGGCGCGCTCGATGAGCGGAAGCTCGAGACGCTGAAACACACCGCTATTGTCGATGAGGTCCGTCGCCACCGGCTCGATGAGGATGAGATAGAGCCGGCGCGGGCGCTTGCGATAGGAGACGACGAGGTTATTGAGGACCTCGGCGAACACCTCGCGCGAGAACGGATCGAAGAAATAGTGGACCGCCTCGCCGTCGGGCGGCCCCACCTGGCTCGCATCGTCGAGCACGCATTCGACATTGCGGCACTTCATGCGGCTGCGCGGGAACTGGGCGATGTTCATGATCGCGTCGTCATGCAGCTCCTCGGCGAACTCGATGCCGCCGATGGCCTGGAACGGATGCTGTGAGGCGAGCAGCAGCACACGCCCCTTGCCCGCGCCATAGTCGACGAAGGTGAGCCGCGACAGATCGTAGTCGATCGCGGCGACCGTCCATTCGAACAGGCTGCACGGCGAGGCCCGGTAGTCGTGGCCGTGCTCGCGATTGTTGCCGCGGATGGTGAGGTCGGCGAGCGCCACGGGATATTTGGTCGGCTTGAAGAAGAGCGACTCGATCGGCGCGTCGAGCACGCGCTCATGCAGCATGAGCAGATATTCGCGGTAGTCGTTCTTCAGCCGCTCGGGACGCGTGCGCTCCTTCAACTTGGCGCCGGTGCGCTCCAGTTCGGGGAGCACGCTCTCGCGTCCGATCTCGACGGCGCGTGCCAGGCCCACTTTGCTCGCAGCCACCGCGGTCGCGGTGGCGCTCTTGGTTTGGTTGGCCGTCTCGTCGGCGAGCTTGGCGATGCGCTCGGCGACCCGCAGGGCGCTGGTGGCAATAGTCTTGGCGTGCTGGCGCGAGGGCGCGACAGCCTGCGGCTTGGTCTTTTCGGATCTGTGGGGCACGACCGACATCGGCATTATCCCCTGCTCGCGCAAAGATTGGGCAGCTTGCGGCTCGACGCAAGCGCTTTTTGTCACATGCCTTGAGGCCGGCGGGTCTTGGGGTCCGGCCAAATATGCTATCCTCTTGATTCGCGTGGGGTGTTCCCGCGCGGCCAGCACTCACCCAAGCGGCGGGGGGACAGCTTAAGTGCAGGCGGAGGAATACCACGATTCCATACGGCCCGGCCTCATTACCATGCTGCCGAGGCTGAAGCGGTTTGCCGACCTTCTCGTAGGCGAACGAAGGGAAGGTACGGCGCTTCTTGGCCGCGCGCTTAACTACATGCTGGCCGAGGAGCACCGCTACCAGCGGGGCACAGCGCTCGATCGCTGGGCCTTCGCCGAGATCTATCGGCTCTGGCTCAACGAGCTCCGCGGTCACGCCGACCCCATGGGACAGGCCAAGGCCGACGATGCGAGCTTCGCATTTCTTTTCCGCAACGAGGAGGGGGAGGAGCTCGACGCCTTCACCACGGGCTTCCTTCGCAACCTGCCGCCGCAGCAACGGCTAACCCTGCTGCTCGTTTATGGCGAGCGCTTCGACCATATTGACGCCGGCCGCGTGCTCGACGTGCCGTCCGAGACGATCGGCGCGCGGCTCGTGCGCATCAGCGCAAGCCTGGCCGACCGCTTGAGCGTGCGCGGAGAGGCGCCAGCGAGCGCCACCATCGAAACGCTCTACCCGGAAGGGCCTCCATCATGACCGAACTCAGCGACGAACTGCTCGTGGCATATGTCGACGGGCAACTCGCGCGCAAACAGACGCGCGCGGTTGAGAAGGTGCTCGAGCAAGACGATGTCATCGCCCGGCGCGTCGATGCGCTGAAGGACGCCCATAGCCGGCTCGAGGCGGCCTTCGAGGCGATCCTCGCCGGAGAAGAGGCCGATGCCGCGGCGCGGCCGGTACCGCAAGCTCCGGGCCTGTTCATCGCGTGGGACACGCTTGCCAAGGGCGGGCTGGCTGCCGCCGGCATCGCCGCTGCGCTCATTCTCGTCGTCGCCGGTTATGGCTGGCCGCTCGTCATGCCCGAATTCGCCCGCCATCCTTCTGCGGCGGGGGACCCTGAGTATGTCGGCAGCGTCCAACGCACCTGGCAGGAGGAGGCCGTGCGTGCGCAGGCGCTTCTCAGCCGCGCCAGTCTTGAGGTTGGTCTCGAGAGCCAAGGCAATCGCGACCTGGTCGGTTTCCAACTCGCGCAAGCCATCGGCCCCGGCTTCAATCCACCCGACCTCGCGCCGCAGGGATTTCGTTTCATGCGCGCGCAGCTCCTGCACTTCGGCGCCGAGCCTCTGGCGCAGCTCCTCTATCTCGGCACGAGCGGCGCGCCACTCGCGCTCTACGCCAAGAAGGGCGAGGGGGCCTTGACGCCGCTGTTCAAGCAATATGGCGACATCGGCAGCGTGGCCTGGTCGCAAGGAGGCATCGCCTATCTCCTCGCCGGAGAGGGGGACCAGGAGTTTCTGCTGCGTCTCGCCGAAACGATAAGTAAGGAAGAGCCGAAGGCCGCCGATAGGCCGCCGCCTTACTCTCCGCTGCCGCCTCCACCTCGGCCCAAGCGCAAGCCTTAGCCGCGTCTCACTGCGCCATGCGCGCCGAGGGCGCGTAGTCCCCGGCAAGGTAGCGGTTGAGGTCGCGTCTTATGGCGGCCGTCCGCTCCTTGTTGCAGTAATGCAGATCGTCCTTGATGGTCGCGAGCACGGACTCGCGCGTGTAGTCGTAAGCCTGCGCGATCTTCTTCATTTGCTCCTGCGGGATCCCAGATCGAATTTCGGCCGTCAGGAAGTCCCGTCTAAGCTGGTCGGGATTGAACACGAAGCCGCAATGACTCGCCCGCGCCGAGGTCCATCCGACCTGAATGGGTCTTGCCAGGGGGTCCTCGGGCGCCACGTTGCGCGCTTCTTTCTCGGTCGAGGCGCCGTCCTTGTTTCGGACGCGATCGATGGTGCCGCAGGCCGAGATCGCCGCGAGCAGGAGCGCCGCGGCAACGGCAAGAGCGGCATAGGCCGCACGCTGTGCACCAGTTCCTTCCATGACGGGCGATCTTAGCGGGGGCGCGTGCGGCGCTAAAGAGGCGAGACGAGGGCCGGAAGAGGGCGCCAAAAACAGGAAAGGCGGAGCTTTGGGGCCCCGCCTCCCTGTGCGATGTCGAGCCTCACGCCCGTTCGGGACGATCAGTTCGGCAACCGCGAGACCTTTCGGTCTCTGGATCACGCGCTCGGCCTCATGGTTTCCCATGAAGCGGCGGCGTGACCCGACCACGGTCCTTGTTTTACGTCGCGTTGCTACGACGTGGCTTCCGCCCTGGCCGGGCTGACGCCAATTAGCGGCGGGATTTGTGGCGCAAAGTACCCCGACGACTCCGCCTCACGGTATTGCGGCGATGCCGCCAGACCGTGGCACTTCGCGCTTACTCACCCCTCCGCCTTGAGCCGCCCATGGCAATGGGCGACCGTGGGCTTGCCTGCCCCGTGAGCTTTCCGCCTGTTTCCCGGAGGCGCCGGATTTCTCCGCCGACCCCTTCCACAACCGGTCCGCTCACAAATGAAGCATACATGAGCACGCGCGCGCCGCATCCGGGAAGGAGCGGATTATCCCCATTATCCACCGGGCCCCTCTCACCACGGAGCGACGTTTGCGCGCCGGATCGACGAGGCGCTTCCCTTGCCGGCCAGGATCGTTAAACTGGCACCTTCGTGCGCGAAAATTTTCGCGCTTCTTTAGCGGCGTTTTGCGGGTCGTACCATGCGTGCCGTGGGCAACCACCGTGGCGCCCGCCCGATCAGTCTAGCGTTGGTTGCGGGCTTGGTCGCCTTCGAGGCCGTCCTCGCGCTTGGCACGGGGGCGGTCGGGATTCCTGGCGTGCTCCTCGTCCGCTTAGCGGGCGGGAGCGGTGGCGCTGGAGCCACGGCTACCTCTGAGGCGCCCGAAGGCGGGGAGAGCGTCTTCGCCAAGCTGTCCTCGGCGCCAGCGATATCGACACCAAAACCAACCCCCGCCGACGAGGCGGCAGAGGCTGTCTCGCCTGCCGCCGGCGAGCCTCGGCTCGACGGCCTCGCCGAGATTCCCCTCAAGGAGTGGGATCGCGACGAGGCCGAATCCGCTGAGCCCCAGGCCTTCGGCGAGAACTCAAAGACAAGGGAGGTGCTCCCGTGGGACGCGGTCGAGCCGGTGCCGTTCACCGCCGCTACACCGGTCGCGGCGCCGGCCCAGTCCCCGGCACCTGAAGCGCCGCAAGCGACCCCCGCGCCCGCGCTCCTTCCGGCCAGCGGCGATGTCGAAGCCTGGGTGAAGGCAAAGGCGACCGAGATTAAGGGCGGGGATCGCGCCCGGCCGCTTTACCACTTCGAGTTTTGGCTCGAGCCGCCGGAAGAGGTGAAGCGTCGGCTGGTGGCCGTCGCCTATGAGTTCAACACGCCCGCGGTCATGCCGCAATCGCAGGTGTCGAGCGAGCAGAAGACGGGCTTCCGCGTGAGCGCCGGCGGCCTTACTTGCGCCGACAAGGTCACGGTCACGCTCAAATTCAAGGACGGCCAATCGCAGCAGGTCGCCGTCGATGGCTGCCGGCTGGTGAGTTAGCTTGAGCGGATGCCGGCGACCTCGGCGACGAGCTCGCGGAAGCGCGGTCTCTGGCTCTCGATATAAGGGAGCGGACGGCACACATCGATGGCGGCGATGCCGATTCGCGTGGTCAGCGCGCCGTTGAACAATCCTTCGCCGAGGCGTGCCGAGAGTTTGGCGGTGAGCCCGTGTCCGATCATTTGCTGGATGACGTCGTCGCCGAGCGCGATGCCGCCGGTCAAGACGATATGGGTGACCACCATGCGCGCGAGCTTGAGCAGCGAGAGCGTGCCCGGCCGCGCGCCGTAAAGGGTCGCCAGCCGGCGCAGCATGCGCAAATTCTCGGCGCCGACGAACATCATGTCGATGAGCGCGCCGGGGCTCACCGCCGTCACCACCGACACGCGCTTGGCGGAGGAAGCGACGATGGTGCGGGCGAAAGGATCGAGCGGCGCCACCAGCGTGCGCTCGGCGAGGCGGAGCAGCTCGCCAGCGTTCATAATGTCGTGCTCATGCTCGGCGAGACGTTTCAGTCCCCAGGCGAGATCCTTGCGTCCGCCATAGAGGCGCTTCAGGCGATGGGCGACATCGATGGCGAGCGTCTTGTCGTTCTGGCGGGCGGCGCTGTCGGCCTCGTGCCTGATCTTGCCGAGACGCCCGAGGCGCGCCAGCCCTGCCACTTCTCGAAGGATGATCATCAGCAGCGCGAATAGGACGAGGGCCAAGAGCCCGACCGCCGCCCAGCCGATCCAATCGTCGCGCGCGATCAGCGCCAGCACAGTGTCGTAGAGCCAGAGCGAGGCGAGCAGGCTGATGAGCCCGCCAAGGGCGCCGATCAAGATGCTGCCCCAGCGCAAGCCCCGGCCGAGATCGGGCATGGCGCGGACGCGCGGGACGGGAAGCGGGACCGGCTCCGCTGCAATCTCCGGCGCCGCGGGTGGAACGAACACCTCCACCTCCTCGACGCGAAAGGCGGCCGGTCTCCGGTGGGTTTTCTTGCTCATGCCAGATGATCTCCGATCAGCGTCTCGATGGCGCGGTCGAGGCGGATATTTGGGAACGGGGCGAAGCCTCCGGAAGGGAGCGGCACCGGATTGGGAGGCCGGAAACGGACGAAGCGCATCTCGCCCTGCTCGGTATGCCAGCCTCCCAGCGCCTCCGCCGGGTCGGCGGGAAGGTCGCCGGGGAAGATGGCAAATGCCTCATTGCCGTCGAAGCTGCGCTTGCCGATGGTCTCGCCGGGAAGCGGATAGCCCACGATGCAAGGAAGCAGCTCGCCGTCCCGCTTCGCCTCGCCTTCACGGGTCGCGCGGATCGCGGCCATCGCCAATACCCTTACCTCGGCGCCGGAATATTCCGCGCGCGCCATGGCCCTGCCGGCGAGCTTGGTGAGAATCGCCTCGAGCCGGTCATGGCTCTGATGATGCAGGTGGTCCGCCTTGGTGGCGGCGAGCACGATGCGGTCGATGCGCGGAGCAAACAGGCTCGACCACAAGCTGTTCGACCCCGTACGGAAGCATTCGAGGATCTCAGTCATGGCGCGTTCGAGGTCGGCGACCGCGGGCTGGCCGCCATTGAGCGCCGTGAGCACGTCGATGAGCACGATCTGGCGGTCGAGTCTGGCGAAATGATCGCGGAAGAAGGGCCTCACCACATGGCTCTTATAGGCTTCGTAGCGCCGCTCCATCATCGTCCACAGCGAGCCGCGCGGGAAGCTGTCATCCCCGCCGGCATCGAGGGGGGCGAAGGTGAGCGCCGGCGAGCCGGCCAGATCGCCCGGCATGAGGAAACGCCCAGGGGGAAGGGTCGAGAGCGCGTGCGGGTCGGCGCGGCTCTCGCGCAGATAGGCCTTGAACAGATCTGCGAGTCTTTCCGCAACCGCCTCGTCGGCGGGGTCTTTAGGATCGACCAGGCCAAGCGAGGCATGCCATAGCTTGGCAGCTTTCTTGCGGCCCGGCCTCCGGCTCTGCTCGAGCGCGGTCCGCGACCAGTCCCGATAGTCGAGGCGAAGCAGCGGGAGATCGAGCAGCCATTCGCCGGGATAGTCGACGATGTCGATATGCAGCCTCTCGCGGCCGAGCTGGCGCTTCCAGAATCGCGTCGAGGCATATTCGATTGTGAGTCTGAGCTGGCTGATGCGGCGCGTGCTCTCCGGCCAGCGCGGCGGGTCGGCGACGAGATCGGCGAGGTGCTTCTCATATTCGAAGCGCGGCACGATTTCGTCGGGCTGCGGCTCCAAATAGACGCGCCCGACGCGCCCTTGCGCCGCGGCATCGAAGAAGGGGAGCCGCGCGCTGGCGATGAGATTGTGCACGAGCGCGGTGATGAACACCGTCTTGCCCGAACGGGCGAGGCCGGTGACGCCGAGCTTCACGGCAGGGGTGACGAGGCCGGTGGCGAAGTCGCCGATGCTGCGGAAGGCATCGCCGGCGGCTTGGGTGTAGGTGGAAATCGCCACGCCTTGATACGTCCTTTGCGCTTGTTTCCCGCGGGACGCGTACCTCGCCCCCCGCTAAGGACTGCCTAAGAAATGGGCCCCGCCCGGCCCTTAAATATGACGGATTTGCAATGATCCGGCTGACGGTGCTTCGCCCATTTGTCAAGCACGTCTCGTGTCTTGACTTGTTGACTCGCTTCCGTAAATACGTGGCTGCCCGGTGGGGATCGCCCAACCATGCGCGAGCCGGTTAAGGGGAGCAGGGTCTCAAACCCAAAGAGGAAACGGATGCGTCTGGAAACGACCATGCGGGCCAAAAGAAAAATCCCCGAAGATTATCGCCCATCGGAAAACGAACCCTTCATGAGCGAGCGCCAGCGGGCCTATTTCCGCCGCAAGCTGCTCAGCTGGCGTGACGAGATCCTCCGCTCGACCAAGGAGACCCTCAAGCACCTGCACGACGATTCGGCGCAGCACGCCGACATCGCCGACCGGGCGACCTCGGAGACCGACCGGGCGCTCGAGCTTCGTGCCCGCGATCGCCAGCGCAAGCTGATCGCCAAGATCGACGCCGCCATCATGCGCCTCGACGACGGCACCTACGGCTATTGCGAGGAGACCGGCGAGCCGATCAGCCTGAAGCGTCTCGACGCGCGGCCGATCGCAACGCTCAGCGTCGAGGCGCAGGAGCGCCACGAGCGGCGCGAGCGCGTCTACCGCGACGAGTAGCCCTGCGGCTCAATCGGAAAGTCGAAGACCGTGTCGGGATAGGGCTCCGGCTCAAGCGTAAAGTGCCACCACTCCTTCGGGTAGTTTTTGAAGCCATGCGCCTGCATGGCCTCGACCAACACGTCACGATTTGCCCGCTCCTCTTTGCTCAAGCCCAGCGCCGCGGTGTTCGCCTTCACGTCGAAGCAGTCGAAGCTCGTGCCCATGGCCAGGCTGCCGTCCGGCGCCTTACCCTTTTGCGGCACTGTGCAAGGCCGTGGTTTGGGGTCCTCCGCTGCGGGCGAAGCCTTGGCATCGACATCGGTCGGCACCAAGGTGAGGTCCATGGTGGCGCCGCGCGAATGGCCTGAGCGCGTGGCGATGTAATCGGGGAACAGGGCGCCCTTGGGTAGATTGGGATAGTAGGTTGTCTTGGCGTGCGGATCGTCCGGCTCTTTCGCCCAATCGACGAAGGCGGCCACGGCGCGGGCAGGGCGATAGCAGTCGTAGACCTTGAGGTTAAGACCCTTGCCGCGGAGACCGGCTTGCACGTCCTTTAGCGCCTCGGCGGCCTGCCGCACCAGCACGCATTCGGGCGCCTCGTAGCCAGGGACCTTGGCACCGGTGAAGTTGTCCCTCCCGGCATAGCGCATGTCCTGGAGGATGGTGGGATCGATGTCGCGGAGATAGACGAAGTCCTTCGGCATCTCCGCAGCGCGGGCTGCAAACGCCGCAAGGGAGAGGGAGCCCGTAAGGATCAAGCGTGCAAGGCTGAGCGCTGCGCCTTGCTTCCGCTCCCCCCTTGTGGGGGAGCACGCGCGCCCTCTTAGGCGCGCGGAGGGGGGTGATGAGTGCAGCGAGTCTTGGTGTACGACCCCCCTCCCTAGCCCTCCCCCACAAGGGGGGAGGGGAGGGCGAGAAGCTACGTCTTGACCATCCATCAGCTGCACGAGCATGGTCCAACTTCGCA
>Ga0209521_10002603_pt1 | contig 14724 bp, 15 predicted proteins | sample Rifsed19ft4_FD_184016 | JGI IMG/M metagenome (GOLD analysis project Ga0209521, IMG submission 184016) | Soil microbial communities from Rifle, Colorado, USA - sediment 19ft 4 (version 2) | ecosystem: Environmental > Terrestrial > Deep subsurface > Rock core/Sediment | place: Rifle, Colorado...
TTAGTCCTCTTGGGTCCAGCCGGAGGAGCCTTTTGGGAGCTTGGTTTGCCGGCTGCCTTTCCAGAGCCTGAACCGGGCTTCTCTTTTTGCATCTCTTCTAAAAACCAGTTGTAATCGTGCTGTGCCCTTTCGGCTTGAAACTCTGAGCCTAGATCTGTGTCCCAGGCAGAAGCGGGCTCGATGCTCAAGTCACCCTCCCCTGGTCTTAGCCACTCTTCTGCTGAACCGGTTTCAGCAGGAGGTTTGCCTTCACTGAGAATGGAATCGATGTCTAAAGCTTCTTCTGCTCCGAAGATATTACTCAGATTCTGTTGGGACTTGGTTTGATTCTTGTGATTGGGCACCAGAGGCTCATCCTTACTGGTAGCGGCTTTCTCTAGCAGATATACCTCTATTTTCTCCAATAGATCGCGTGGATTAAAAGGCTTGACCACAATATCGCTGGCCCCGGCCTGTCTTAGCTGCTCAGCCTGTTTAATCTCCTCCAAGCTGACTAGAATAATAACTGGAATATTTTTGAGCCGTTCTTCCTTGCGGATTTCTTGGCAAATGGCTTTGGCTCCAGGCTCGGGCAGGGAATTATCCACCAGCACCAGATCGGCCCGAGAAATCCCCAGCCAATCTAAAGCCTTATCCGACTCCTCGAAGCTGACCACTTCCAATCCCTGCTCTTTCAAGAGGGATTCCAGCATGCTGCGGATGGTAGCATTGTGCTCCACCACTAAGACTTTACCCCGCATTCATCCCTCCTTTTTGGCTAAGGTTTCTGGGAAATCTCTTTGTTTTCGGACAACAGATGAGAGGCTTGATCCAGTCTTCTCTTTTCATCTCGGGTCAGGCTGGCCATACCCTGTTTGTTGATCTTGTCTAAGATTCGGTCCACCTCTTCCATCAGCCTCTTTTTCTGCTCTTCTTTTCTCTGCCGGGCTCTCTGTTTCCGATTATTGCCTATCTGTTGGAATTTTCGGAAAAAGTTGTCAATTCTCCAGTCGAATTTTAGGTAAAGATAGCCTATCAACATCCCCCCCAGGTGGGCAAAATGGCCGATCCCGTCTGGGGTGTGGTTAAAGGAGGCAAAGAACTCCACCACCGCAAAGAAGGCCACCAGGTACTTGGCTTTGACCGGAAAGAAAAAGTAGAGATAAATATAGCGGTCTGGAAACATCAGGGCGTAGGCCACCAGTATCCCAAAGATGGCTCCCGAGGCTCCGATTGTGGGAACATTAGATCCCAGCGAGGTCAGGAAAGTCAAAAGGCCGGCCCCTACCCCACAGATGAAATAATACTTCAAAAATTCTTTGGTCCCCCAGTATCTTTCTATTTCAGTCCCGAACATCCACAGGGCAAACATATTGAAAAGGAGATGAAAGATCCCCCCATGCAAAAACATATAGGTGACAAACTGCCATAAGAACCCTTTGTGAATCACTAACTGGGGAATCAGACCAAAATACATCACCAGAGCAAAACCCCCTAGAAGCTGCAGGGCAAAAGCCACCCCGTTGGCGATTAAAAGCCCTTTGACCGCCGGAGAGAGGTCGTAACCTGGACCAAAGCTGGAATAGCCGTAACGCATTCTTATTTATCTATAACCTAAGTATCGGACTGGTCATTTGGAGACTAAACCAGCCTGAGTGGGGTGACTCTCCTTGAAGCTCTTGCCTTACAGTTTGGTTTTTCTTCACTTTAAGACCGCTTCGACCTTGTTAATGAACTGCTGCTTTGGAATAGCTCCTACAATCTGCTCTACTACTTTGCCATTCTTGAAGAAAAGCAGGGAAGGTATGGAGCGGATCATATAGTTTAAGGCAGTCTGGTTGTTCTGGTCTACGTCCACTTTGCCCACTTTAAGCTTTCCGTCGTAGGTCCGGGCTAGCTCTTCCACGATGGGGGCGATCTGTTTACAGGGCCCGCACCACTCCGCCCAAAAATCGACTAAGACCGGGACCTTTGACTCTAAAACTTCGGCTTTGAAGTTTTCATCTGTCAAGACAATCGGCTTTCCCATACTCTCCTTTCGAATCTATAAGAAATACGTGTGAATCGTTGGCGGTTTATCAGTGAGTCTGCTCTAGCTGGGTTATTTTTGCTTCCAGCTCCTTTATTCTTTCTACATACTCTGGCAGATGACTCAAACAGGCTTCGATCCTTTTGGCTTTCCGGTGCTCTCGGGCCGGATATCCGGACACGGTAGTGCCGGCCGGTATGGACTTGGTTACCCCGGCCTGGGCTCCTACGGTCACAAAGTCTCCCAGGTTGATGTGACCAATTAAGCCAGCCTGACCGGCCAATGTGACTTGCTTGCCTAACTTAGTACTACCTCCTATACCGACTTGGGCTACTACAATTGAATTTTCTCCGATTTCCACGCTGTGGCCGATCTGGATCAGGTTATCCAGTTTGGTACCGCGTCCGATCCGGGTTGAGCCTAAGGCGGCTCGATCGATGGTGCAGTTTGAACCAATTTCTACCTCATCTTCAATGATCACGTTACCTATCTGGGGAATCTTGTGGTGTTTCCCCTTTTCAAAAACAAATCCGAACCCATCCGAGCCTATGACTGAACCAGAATGAATAATGACATCCTGACCGATGCTGCAGTTGGAGTAGATTGTGACTCTGGGGTAGAGATAGGCACCTGGTTTAAGTCTGGTTTTCTCCCCGATGAAGCAGCCCGCTAAAATAGTGCAGTTATCTCCGATTTCGGCTTTATCTTCTATTACGGTGTAGGGACCGACGTAGACTTTTTCGCCTAACTTGACATCTGAGCCGATTACAGCAGAAGGATGAATCCGGGGTGCATACTCTGGTTTCTCCGGGTGGAAGAGTTTGATTACTAAGGCAAAGGCATAATAGGGATTGGGGTGCAGGATGACCGAAACTGCTGGGTAACTCGGCTCTGTTTCAGGCAGGATCACTGCTGAAGCTTTGGTACTGCTAAGCAAGTGCCGATACTTGGGACTGGCTAAAAAAGTGATTTGGCCTGGCCCGGCTTCTGGCAGGCCAGCTACTCCCTCAATCTGTAAGTCTCCCTTCCCCCTTAAGTTTCCTTCGACCCGGCGGGCAATCTCAGCCAAAGAAAGTTTCATTTACCCAATTCTTGCAGGACCCTATCGGTTAAGTCATACTGCGGCTTGGCATAGGCAATATTGGCATTGACCGCGTCGAAGATGTAGGCGTAACTTTCTTGTACGGCTATCTTCTCTAAGACCGCATTGATCTTGTCCAAGAGGGGCTTGGTCAGCTCCGCGTTCTTCCTCTCTAAGACCCCATCTGGGCCAAAAGTCTCTTCGAAGAACTTACGGTACTCTTCTTTCTTGACCTCAATCTCAGCCTGTTTTTCCTTCTTCTTAGCCTCGGAGAGCAGAAGTGACTGCGACTCAAATGCCTTAATTAGGCTGTCTAACTGCATGCGCTTGGCCTGATCTAGCTTTTGTTGCTCGACCACTTCCTGGTCGAACTTAGCCTGGGCATCAGCAAACTCTTTGAATTCATCCCGGACCCGCACCGAGTTGATATAGCCGATTTTTAGATCCTCGGCCCAGGCAACCTCTGCAGTGGAAAACAAAATAGCGGTCGTCAGAGCCAGACCCAAAAGGCTGATTAAACCCCATCTTTTCATTTAAAACTCCTCCTTAAAATTGTTGTCCAAACTGAAAGTGAATTCTTCCTTTATCTGGACCAGTATAGTCAAACCCGTAGCCGTAATCAAACCCAATCATCCCCAGCATGGGAACCAACAGGCGGACCCCTAGGCCGATGGATTTGTTCAAATCTTTGGCAAAACCCAAAGGGCGGACCTCCCGGCCAGTCAGCCAGGCATTACCTGCGTCCGCAAATAGAATCCCGTAGATTTGCTGCTCCACAATGGGAAACTGCAGCTCCAAATTATAGACCAAAAGAGAGCGAGCCAAAAGGGTAGGCTCACCCCGGGAACTATATCTGTAATCCTTGGGGCCTATCCAGCCATCCGGGTACCCTCGAATGGTTCCGTCCGGGTCAACTCCCCCAGGTGTAAATCTCTCACTTAAAGGTACGTTGTTATCCACATCTTCTTTCCAACTGTCCACCACACCGGTCTTGGCTTTGGCTAGAAATACCAGCTTGCCAACCAGCCGGGTATATTTGCGCAGCTCCACTACCTCTTTGACGTAATTCCAGTCCCCTCCCAAAAGGCCGCCTGAGAATTCGGTGTTGAAGGATAGCACCGATCCCCGGGTGGCAAACTGAGACAGATCTCGGGAATCCCTCAAGACCGTAAAGTCTGCCGCAGAAGTAATGCGCGGCCAGTCGACTTGGTCTAAGAAGGTGAAGCGGGAGGAGTCATCCAGATAGCTCTGCGAAAAATTATCATAGACAATCCTTTCAATCCGGTATCTCCAGAAAATTCGGAAGTAGTTATCCGGCCAGGTCAGCCGCTTACCCAAGCGCAAGCCCAAGCCCTTCCTTTTTTCGGTGAAATTATTGCTGTAGCCCCTCTGCTCTAAATTGTATAAATCAAATCCGACCGAAGTAGGAGTGTCTCTAAACCAGGGGTCAGTAAAAGAAATCTGGATGGAGTTGCGGCGTTTTCCGAAGTCCCAATTCAGCTCGGCTGACTGCCCGTTGCCGAACAGGTTAGGAATACCTAAGGCGATGGTTCCTACTAACTTATCGCGCTCTGAGTAGCCTGCCCCAAAGGAAATCTGCCCGGTTGGTTTTTCTTCTATCTTCAGCTTTAAGTCGACATCCCCATTTTCTAAGACTTCGTAATCCGGAGTCACGTTGGTGAAGTAGTTGAGGACCATCACATTTCTGATCGAGCGCATCAAAAGCGAGCGCCGGAACAGATCCCCCGGTTTTAAGAAAAGCTCTCGGCGAATCACCTTCTCTTTGGTTTTGGTGTTCCCTTCAATTTCAATTAAGTTGACATGGGCTGGCACCCCTTCTACCAGGCTCAGTAAAATATTGACATTCTGATTTTCAGTCTTGATTTCGTCTTTGACTTGCACATAGAGGTGCCCCTGGTCAAAATACATCTCGGAGATGCCTTGCAGGCTCTGGTCTAACTTTTTCTGTGAAAAAATTTCACCAGTTTTGAATTTGAGCCGGCTCAAGAGCGCCTGCTCTGAGAATAGCTGCTCCCCTTCCAGGGAAACTTGACCGAAACGGTACTGCACCCCTTCGTTGACCGCCAGCCAGACCTGCATTTCCTTTTTGTCAGGCCCATACCAGACCGAATCAGCCACAATAGTGGCGTCGACGTAGCCGTTGTCCCGGTAAAAGTCTATGAGGTTTTGCTTCCCCTCCTGAAATTTCTGTTCAAAATTATCGATTTTAAGCTTCAGCTTACCTTTGAGCTTGGATTGAGTGAAAGCCCGGTTCCCGGTAATCAGGACGTTTTTAAGTTTAACCTTGGGCCCTTCTTTAATCTTGTACTGCAAGACCAGCTCCCCGGATTCGTGCTGGATGGGATTGGTCTGTACTTCGACTAAAGGATACCCTTTCTGGTGATATAGATCTAGAATCTGGTTGAGCCCTCTCTGCACCTGGCCTGGGGAGGCCCGCTCCCCTTCTTTTAAGGTCAGCGCCTCTTGGAGGTCGTCCTTTTTGATTTTTTTGTTTCCCTCGATTAAGACCTGCCTGATTTTAGGGTGCTCCTTTACCTGGATGGTCAGGTTGATTCTATCCCCTTTTTCTTCCCCTAAGATTTTAACATCTGAGAATAGCCTAAGTCCGTATACAGCCCGTATGGCGCTCTGAATGGTTTCAAAGTCAATTGTCATCCCCTCCACCAGGCCGGAAACTGACATAACCAGGCTCTTGTCAGCGCTCTGGTTTCCCTGGACATCCAGGGTACCGATGACCGCCCTTTGAGCCAGGATAGGCTCGCCCAGGAGAACGACCAAAAATAAGCTTAAGACAGCCTTAACCAGCTTGGACTGGATAGATCCCAAGGGAATTACGACCCCTTTTGAGGTGTGGGGATGCGGCTGATGAGAAGCTCGGTAAAATCTTGGCGGTGTCCCCGGGTGCGCCGGTATTCTCTTCTTTTCTTTTTCTTGTAGACGATAATCTTGGGGAGCTTGCCGTTTTTGGTGACTTCCGCCTCAATGGCCACGTTTTCCAGATAAGGGGTTCCGATCCAGGATTTCCCTCCCTCGACGATTAATAAGACTTTGTCCAGTTTGAGCTTGTCCCCTTCTTGGGCGGCCAAAAGGGGGACCTGGATTTTCTCCCCCTCTTGAACTTTGAACTGGGCTCCGCCGGTTTCTAAGACTGCGTACACTAAAATCCTCCTTTAATCAAGGCATAATAAACTTAATTGGCAATCTAGTCAAGCATTTCCTCTTTCTATCATTCTACATTGAAACAGACTGTAAAGTTGGGAATATTTGAGCCAACTCGAAGAGAATCGTAGACCCAGGTCGCCTCAACCCGGGTTCTCCCAATTCGACCGTAGGCAGGGTTCACCCTGCTGGTTCCGATTTATCCCGAGCTTTGTCGACTCGTTCCGATTCGTCAGAGTGAAGGGATTCGTCAGAGTGAAAAGGGTTCATCCTGAAGGGATCTCTTCCCCGCCTCTCTTTCCTCCCTCTCCTCTTAGGGGAGGGAGGGGAGGGGTTGGTTGGTCTCCTCTCTTAAAGAAAAGGCTTGGGTAAAGTGACTCTAAGTCATCATTGCGCTCCCCGTCAAGTCGGGGCGTGGCAATCCCTCTAAAATAAAAACTCACCTCTCCCCACCCCTCTCCTACAGGAGAGGGAGCTTCGTCTCCTCCCCTTAGAGGGGAGGATCATGGTGGGGTCATACTCTCTTAGGTAAGAGTGGAAGGCCGGATTCCTAGGCGGGGTTCACCCTGAAGGGTCTTCCTACCCCGCCCTCTTTTCCTCCCTCTCCTCTTAGGGGAGAGAGGGGAGGGGTTAGTAAAAACCAAATTTTGCGAGGAGTCCCGACTAAAGTCGGGACGACGTGGCAATCCCGTAACATTTTCTGCATCTTCTAACCACGAGATTCTTCACTTCCTTCGACCTGGCTCAGGACAAGTCGTTCAGAATGACAAAAAGTTGCTAAGATATGTCATTCTGAGGAGCCCCGATAGTATCGGAGCGACGAAGAATCTGCTTTAAGTCACCTTTCCTCTCTTCAGCCACATCTCATACAGAATCGTCAGGGCCATGACCGTAAACCCGCCCGCAAAGATTACCCCAAAAATAGCTGTAAAAATCTCCAGTTTAGCTGAGACGTATTTTATTCCCCACCAGGAACAGATATCCAACAAGGCAGCCAAAACAGTTACCGCCGGCAGCCAGGTTTTTAGGAATTTCCTTTGTTCCGTGAAAAGATATAAAAAGCCGGTTAGAAAATACAAGGTGGCATAGCCAAAGAAATGCGGATGCGAAAGTGAAACCAATTTGGTCGGCTTCAAATAGAAAAAATATTCTTCCGCCGAAGGGTTGACCACTCTAGTCTCTAAGTAAGCCATGGTCAGGCCCAGAGCCTGGGCCAAGAAGTAACCCAAGAGAAAGATGGTTACCAACAGTTTAAATCCTAAGGGTCCTTCTCTGACTTTAAGGTTAAACATCCCTGCTCCTGTTTTTAGGATTTCAAACCATAGTAATTGATTAGAAACAGAGACTTCTTGGCGTAATCAGTCAGCTTCTGAGAAAAGGTGGGATAACTGGGAAGGGGTTGAACTTGTTGGCCGACTTTGAAGTCAGAATCACTCTTCTTCCCTACAAACTGTCCGGTAAATGCTTCCAGAGACAATCCCTTCTTGACCTGCTGCTTGAAGATGGCCAGCTTGCTTATTTTTCCAGTGGTATCACAGGCCAATCCTCCTACCAAATGTTTGTGATGTTCCATTTCGAAAAACAGAAGCGCGGTTCCGATTCTATTGGGCGCAGCCCCGGTAGAGTAAGCCTGGTAAAAAGTCGGCACCCTCTCATCTTCGGTCAATTTTAAGCCGACCAGCCTTTCAAACTCCTTAGTCTTGAGGCTGTCTAAAGTGGCGTAGCTAATCGTAAATGAGACTGGAACAGAAAAGAGTTTCTCCAGCAGTTTTTTGGGGATGAATTGGGCTTCCTGCTCAGACAAAAAATTTCCGGGCTTACCAGGAGTGCTTCTGGAATCACCTGGATTGGATTTGGCCTCTATCTCGTCTAGATTAGTAAACCCGTCCTGGTCTGAATCTGAATTCTCCAAGGCAGAAAAGGCTGCCAGATTTTCTCCCTTACGATGATAGGCCATCCCATAATCATTGTTTTCTGTGCCACCCCCCTCTGTGTGGCAGGTGTTACAGCTGGTGCGATACCCATACTTCAGCTCAAACAAGCGCCACTTGCTGGGAAATGATAAGACTGTGGTGAAGATTGTCAGGACAAAGAGGATGACCAGTACTATTTTGGCATTCGAAATGTTTTTCAAAACTTCTCCTTTTTGTATTGTTACGCAGCTGGCGTTACTCGTATTAAACCTGAATTGCCCCCAAGAAGATTCCCAGAATCAAAACTAACAGCACTGCTAAGGAGACCAGACCGTATTTCTTCTCTTTTTCAGATATAAAGTGAATCAAACAGACCAGCACCACTCCAACCGGCATAAGCATCAACACCATTATCCCCAAATTTAACAGGTGGGGGGGACTGTTGGGCAAGAGGTTCGAAAGGAAATTTTCGGTATCGGGAGTTTTTAAGCTTCTTTCGGAATCTGGAAGAATAAAGGACCAGATAATCCCTAAAAAAAGAATGGTCATGGCTAATAGAGAGCCATATTTCAAAAGCCAGGCTAATTTCTTGTACAATTTTTCAGAGTGATTCATAGATTAAAACAGGCCCAGGTTTACTCCCTTTAGAAACATTTTGAACGCCATCAATAAAAGTATCACCGCAAAAACCGGCCTTAAAATTGAGCTTTTGATCCGGAAGAGAAAGAAAGATCCCAGATTGGAACCAAAAAGAACTCCTAAAACAATTGTTCCGGTTACCAGAAAGTTAACCTCTCCCCGGAAGTAATACAGGAAGGCCGAGGCACAGCCGGTAATCCCGATCATAAAGCTGCTGGTGGCCGAGGCAATCTTAAAAGGCACTCTCATCACCAGATGCATGACCGGCACGGTGACCAGCCCTCCTCCTATTCCTAAGAGCCCGGAGATATTTCCAGCCAGAAAGGAGGCTCCGTACCCGGCTGGGTAATTTCTGATTTGATAGTCTGTAGATTTCTCTTTTTCCGGAGAATCTCCGCCTGGTCTTTTAAGCATACTTCCGCCAGCATAGATCAAAACCAGTGAAAATAAAAGCGAGAGCACCTGTGCATTTAGAAACCCGGCCGCCAAACCGCCGCAGATTGCTCCCCAGACTGTGGCCAGACCCAAACTTAATCCCAGTTTTAGATCTGAGAATCTGTTTCTTAGATAAACCGAGGAGGCGCCCGATGAAGTGGCAATTATGGCTACCAGACTGGCAGCAATGGCCTGGTGCATAGGCAAGCCAAAGACCAGATTAAGCCAGGGGACGATAAAGAGTCCGCCCCCGATCCCCAGAAGAGAGGCCAAAAAGCCAGCCAAAACTCCCCCGGCTCCCATCAGGGCATATTCTATCATCCAGAAAGCAAGCTGTGGTACGATTTTCTATTGCGCAGAATCTCCTGAGCCTTAAAAATCTCCGGGTGGGTCAGAAACCAGACCTTCTCGTAGCGGGCTTTTTCTCCGAACAGATTGACTAAAATAGCCTCTTTGATTCTCCGCTTCAATTCTTCCTTAAGATTCTGGAAGATATTTTTCTCCTCTTGCCGGATGAACCACTCTAAAACCGCCATCCTCTGTTTCAGAGTCGGCGAGCTAAATTCCTCTTCTGCCATTTTGCTAAGGTTCTCTAATTCCAGGCGGGAGGCGCTGCGGTACTTGAAATCTTTACCCTGGGCAAATTTCATAAACTGGCTGTAAACCTCATCGGACACTTCGAAGTCAATCGTCAGATTGGGATGATGACCCAGATACTCCACGGCAAAGTCAAAGAATGACCCTTCCCGGGAGAGCTGGTACTCTAGAGCGGAGAGCTTAAGACCGGAGACGATTATATCCGGGACAATCCCTCCGCTTCCCGGCACTTTCCGGCCAGCCTCGGTCTGGAAATACTGGATAGGAGCTGAGCTATCCGGTTTACTACCGGGGTGCCAGCCCAGCGAAGCCAGCTGGGAAATTTCTCCCCCATTCTCTTTTTGCAGGCAGCGGCCCGAAGGGGTGAAGTATTTGGCAGTCGTCAGTTTTAAGGCTAGCCCTTCGTCCAATTCCAGAACCGACTGCACCATGCCTTTACCAAAAGTCGTGTCTCCGATAATGATCCCCCGGTCCCAGTCCTGTATCGCTCCGGCCACAATTTCCGAGGCAGAGGCCGAACCTCCGTCAACTAAAACCGCCAGAGGAAGGTCCGGCAGAATTCCTTTGCGCTCTGAATAGAATTTCTGGTTCTGACTAACATCTTGTCCCCGGGTCTCCATAATTAGTTTCTTGCCGTCTAAGAAGAGACCGGCTACTTCGATTGCTTGAGACAATAGCCCACCTGGATTTCCTCTCAGGTCCAAGATTAAACCGGAGAGTTTGCTCTGGTTCAGCTCCTTTACGGCGGAAGCAACTTCTAAACTGGCATTCTCGGAGAATCTTTTCAGCCTGAGGTAACCGATTCCTTTTCCAATCAGACCATAATAGGGGACTGTCTTAATCTCTATTACTTCTCGGTTAAGCGTTAATTCCAGAGGAATTGTGCTGCTTGGCCTGGAAACAGTCAGCCTGATCTTGGTTCCTTTTTCTCCTCTTAGCTTCTTGACCGCCTCTTCTGAGCTGATCCCGATGGCATTTTCTCCGTCAATCTTGATAATCTTATCCCCGGCCAATAGTCCGGCCCGATGAGCCGGTGTCCCTTCTAGAGTCGACACAACGGTTAAAAGTCTATCCTTGACAATAATCTCTATTCCCAGCCCCTGAAATTCTCCGGAGGTCTCTTCCAACAGGCCAGTATAAGCCTTGGCTTCCAAAAGTTCAGAATAGGGGTCTAGTATAGAAAGCATCCCCTGGATTCCGGCTTCTTTCAGTTCTTCTGGGTCGATTCGGTCCACGTAGCGGTTGGAAAGGTTTACTGCAATCTGATCCAAGTTGGAGAGCCGGGTAACCAGCACATCCCGGGCGGTCAGATAGATCCCCCCGGCCAAAAGAAAGACTAGGGCTAATCCCAAGATTATACTTGCCCTGGTATTATTGGACATATTTACTCCTCATTTTAGCTTAAACATTTTATCGACCACACATCTTATTTTCTGCCAGATTTTTTCAATGCCTTCATCTCCTTTTATTATTTTGAATCTGGCGGGCTCTTTTTTGGCTAAGGAGAGGTACCCGGCCCTGACTTTTTCATGGAATCTGAGCTTTTCTTTTTCCAGCCGGTCCGGTGACTTCAAGTTACCTTTAGCTCTCTTAAGCGCCAGCTGGGCCGGCAAATCAATCAAGATGGTCAAATCCGGGGCAATTCCCCCGGTTGCAAATTTATTCAAATCCCTGACCAGTTTCAGATCCAATCCCCTGGCATAACCCTGGTAGGCGGTGCTGGAATCATAGTACCGGTCACACACCACAATTTTGCCTAACTTAAGAGCCGGCAGGATAATCTGGCTGACCAGCTGGGCCCGGGCGGCCTGGTATAATAAAAGCTCAGCCCGGGGAGAAAGACTACCGCTTTTGTGGGAGAGCAGAATCCGGCGAATTTTTTCAGAAATTTCTGTGCCGCCCGGCTCTCGAATCAAAAGGGCATCGAACCCCTTTCTTTTTAAGTAAAGTGATAATCTACGCGCCTGGGTGCTTTTACCCGTGTTATCTATCCCTTCTAAGCTTATTAGTTTCCCCGGCATAAGAAAGCAAAGATTGAAGAGGAAGATTCTTCGCTATGGCTCGGAATGACAAGAAAGATTAGGTGTCATTTGCGCCATAGGCGCATCCGCCTCTGGCGGACTGAGCAGCCCCGATTCACTCTGACGAATCCCTCGACAAAGCTCGGGATAAATCGGAACGAGCAAGTCGGGACGACCAAGAATCTGTTTTTCTTGCAAAAAGGTGGCTGGCAAAACCACCTTTTTTAATTAACTGATTACAATCTCCTCACTTCTTGGATTTTGGCGATGCCTTCTTAGCCGGCGAAGTCTTCTTCTGCCCGTACTTGGTGATATACTCCTCCATCTTCTGTCTGGCTTCATCGTCGGTGAACTGCACCGGCGGGGATTTCTTCAGGTAGGCCGAAGGCTCGATTATGGCTCCGGAGAGTCCGTTATCTAAGGCCAACTTGCAGCAGCGCACCGCGTCCATTACCACTCCGGCTGAATTGGGTGAATCCCACACCTCCATCTTGACCTCTAAATTGAGGGGAACATCCCCGAACCCCTTTCCTTCCAGGCGAATATAAGCCCATTTGCGGTCTAAAAGCCAGGCTACGTAATCCGAAGGGCCGATGTGGACGTTTTCTTCACCGATATCATAGTCTAACTGAGAAGTAACCGCATTGGTCTTGGAGATTCTCTTAGATTCTAAACGGGAGCGCTCTAACATATTTAGGAAATCAGTATTGCCGCCGACATTGAGCTGATAGGTTCTCTCTAATTTTATGCCCCTGTCGCGCAGCAGACGGACTAACACCCGGTGCGTAATGGTAGAGCCGACCTGGGACTTGATATCGTCCCCTATCACCGGCAAGCCCCGCTCCTGAAATCTTTTCTGCCAGTATTTCTCTCTGGCGATGAAAACCGGGATGCAGTTGACAAAGCCACACCCGGCATCTAAGACCTGCTCCACATACCATTTAGTGGCCTCTTCTGAGCCGACCGGCAGATAGTTAACCACCACATCGGTTCCGGTATCTTTGAGAATTTTGACTATGTTGGCAGTAGGGCCGGGCGCCTTCTTGATGATTTTGGATAAATACTCCCCCAAACCGTCGTGGGTCATCCCCCGCTCGAGCTTGACTCCTAAATGGGGGACCTTGGCAAAGACATAGGTATTGTTCGGTTTGGTATAAATAGCTTCAGAGAGGTCTTTTCCCACTTTGTTGATGTCAATCTCAAAGGCGGCTGAAAACTCGATGTCAGATACATGATATCCTCCCAGATTGACATGCATCAAGCCCGGGATGAATCGACCAGGCTTGGCATTGCGGTAATAATGGACTCCCTGTACCAAAGAGGAAGCACAATTCCCTATCCCAATAATCCCTACTCTGACTTTCTTGCTCATTCTCTCTCCTTTTTCCTATGAAAGCTTAGGTCTGGAGACCGCGCAGATGATTTCTGATATATACTATTCTCTGCACCACGGTCACATTAGCTAAAATAGCGATTACCCACAAAAAGAAAATCATCATAAAATGCCGGGTATAAGGTATGGACCCCAATATCCCACCGGCCGCCAAAAAAGTCATCCTCTCCGGCCTCTGCATGATTCCAATCTTGCATTCAATCCCCAATCCTTCTGCCCGGGCCCTAGTGTAGCTCACCAAGAACGAGCCGGCTATGGCTAAGATAATCAGGGCGTGGATATAGGAACTCTCTGAGCGGAAATAGGTGGCTATGCCTAAGAAGATTATCACTTCCGAGTATCTATCTATGGTGGAATCTATTAAGGCTCCGTATTTGCTGATTTGATTGGTAGCCCGGGCCAACTTGCCGTCTAAAACGTCGCACACCCCGGTCAGGATTACCATTATGCCGGCCAGGAGAAAATGCCCTTTGACGAATAAAAAAGCGGTTAAGATTGAAATCAAAAGGCCCGCCCCGGTGATGACATGGGGGTGAACTTTCCAGGATACTAGAACCTTCTCCAGAGGCTCAATTAGAGATAAGAACCCGTTGATTAGCTTCTGGTTAAGGAGTTTGAACTCACCCATAATAAAGAAAGTAAAATAGAGGCAAGAGATAGTGAAGTCAAGGGAAAAAGTTCACTCTGTCCCAGAGGGCTTATGACGGTGTTCTTTAGCCTCTCTCCACTGAGGGCAGGATTAAGAGGTTTTGGTCTTTGTAGCGCCCTGGCTTTGCCCAGGGCGAAAGAAACGTCCGAGGCAAAGCTCGGACGCTACATTTAAGAACGTAGGCTGGGTTCATCCTGAAGGGAGGATTAAGGTGGGGTTTTAATTTGACAGGGATGCTTGGATTTCTAACCTCACCCTATCCCTCTCCTCTTAGGAGAGGGGATTAGACTTGCTTGCCCTCCTGTCTCTCTACTTCTTCAATGCCTCCGCCAGCGAAACCGGCATCCCATCCGGGTCCAGACAGACCGCCAGTATAATCCCTTCTTTATCCCTCTGGGTCGGCGGCATAGTGAATTTGCCCCCTCGAGATTTTAGCTCTTCAAATGCTTTCTGCAGATTTTCCACTGTAAACCCGATGGAACAGTTGCCAGCCAACTGTCTCTCGTCCGTGCCACCGGGAGGATCCGGATTGCGAACACCTCCTCCATGCAGGGCTAAGGTAGTCGCGCCGGTCTGAAACTCTGTCCACTCCGGCGATTCAAATTTCAAGGGAAGTCCCAGAATATCCCGGTAGAATTTTATGGACTTCTGCATATCCGAGACCACCACCATTACATAGTCAACTTGTTTGAACATTGATTCCTCCTTAAAATGGCAAGTTTTAGATTGCGTCAGGATTCAGCGAGAATTTAATCTCCGAGCGAAAATTGTCAAGCGTTAAGAACCCTCTCCTTTTAGGGGAGGGGTA
>Ga0209521_10002605_pt1 | contig 14716 bp, 14 predicted proteins | sample Rifsed19ft4_FD_184016 | JGI IMG/M metagenome (GOLD analysis project Ga0209521, IMG submission 184016) | Soil microbial communities from Rifle, Colorado, USA - sediment 19ft 4 (version 2) | ecosystem: Environmental > Terrestrial > Deep subsurface > Rock core/Sediment | place: Rifle, Colorado...
GACATCAGGCCGGCTTCTGCTCGATGACGGTCGGCTCACGCTCGAAGTGGTTTCCGTTAAAGAGCAGAACGCGCTGACCGCGAAAGTCATCATCGGTGGGTCGCTATCCTCCCATAAGGGGATCAACCTGCCCGGAGTCCATTTGCGCATTGCAGGCTTCACAAAAAAGGATAAGGCGGATCTCGCATTTGGCATGTCTCAGAACGTGGATGCTGTCGCCATCTCATTCGTTCGCACGGCTGAAGATGTCAAAAAGGTCCGCGAGGCGCTGGAGCCTCTCTCGAATGGAAAACGTCTGCCATTGCTCATCGCAAAACTTGAAAAGCCCGAAGCGCTTGATAACCTCGATGCGATCCTCGACATCGTGGATGGCGTCATGGTGGCGCGCGGCGACCTTGGCGTGGAACTCCCACCCGAGCGCGTGCCTACTCTGCAGAAACAAATTATCCGTACTGCGAATGCCCGCGCAAAGCTTGTGATCACCGCAACCCAAATGCTCGAATCGATGATCTCGAATCCGCTGCCAACGCGCGCGGAAGCCTCTGATGTCGCGAACGCGATCTTCGATGGCACGGATGCGGTCATGCTTTCTGCCGAAACTGCGGCAGGGAAATATCCTGTTGAATCTGTTCAAATGATGGATCGAATTGTACGTGAGGCCGAAACGCATTTCATGGAATGGGGAGCGCAACAAAATGTGTCGGGTTTCGAGCACAGCGACGCGGCTTCGATGTCGCGCGCCGCGCAGGCTCTCGCCAACGATAAGAACGTTACGGCGGTGGCGTGTTTTACCACACGGGGTCAGACCGCCTGGCTGATGTCCAAGATCCGGCCGCGCGTGCCTATCATCGCCTTCACTCCAAATCAGGATACCTACCAGCGTCTGACGTTCCTGTGGGGCGTGCGTCCGCAACAGGTGGAGTTTGTAAATTCACTCGAGGAAATGCTTTACCACGTGGAAGCGGATCTTCTGCGCTCGTCCGTTGTGCAGCCCGGCGATCAGGTTGTTATGGTCTGTGGGTTCCCTGTTGGCGCTGTCCGGCCCCCGAATATGGCGCTGTTACATACAATTGGAGAATAAAGGCGTTTACTTCAGCCAGAGATATTGATAGGGAGCCAGCGTCATTTCAATGGCTCCTTCATTTGAAACAAAATCCTGCTGTGACAAGAGGTCGGTCAGCGATTTGACCGGCCCTTTTGTTTCCAGCACAATGCGTTGTTCCGAGTCGCTGAGGTTGTGGATTGCCAAAATCGTCTCACCTTCAAAAGTCCGTTGAAACCCTGCGATGCGATTGTTCTCGATATCGATCCATTCAAATTCACCCCGGCCAAAAGCTTGATGCTCTTTTCGGGTGGCGATCATGTGACGCAGGGTGTTCCAGAGCGAGTTGGAGTCGCGGCGTTGGGACTCAACGTTGATCTGGGCGGGGCCATGGAAGTCATCATTGATAATAGGAGCGTACAGAGATTGAATGGAGGCAACGGAGAGGCCGGCATCTGGTTCGGCGTTCCATTGCATCGGCGTGCGGACGCCGTTCCGGTCTGGCAGCCAGATGTTGTCTCCCATGCCGATTTCATCTCCATAATAAAGGATTGGTGATCCGGGGAGGGAAAAGAGCAATGAATGAGCAAGTTCTATTTTCCGCCGGTCATTATCAAGCAGGGGTGCCAGGCGTCGGCGAATACCCAAATTAAGGCGCATACGCGGTTCCGGCGCGTATTTCTCCCACATCCACTGGCGTTCCTCTTCCGTCACCATTTCAAGTGTAAGTTCGTCGTGGTTGCGGAGGAAAGTACACCACTGGCAGTTTTCAGGGATTGGCGGTGTGCGCCTCAGGATTTCAACCATATCCTCCACGCGGCCTTTTTTGAGCGCCATATAGATACGCGGCATGACGGGAAAGTGAAACCCCGTGTGGAATTCATCGCCATCACCGAAGTAGGGACGGACCTCCTCAGGCCATTGGTTCGCCTCGCATAGCAGGATCCGACCCGGGTAATTCATGTCCATGAAGGCGCGCAGCTTTTTAAGATAAACGTGTGTCTCGGGGAGGTTCTCACAGTTCGTGTTCTCACGCTCGAACAAATAAGGGACTGCATCAGCGCGGAATCCGTCAATACCCAGATCGAGCCAGAAAGCGGCGATCTTCAACATCTGCTCCTGCACGCTGGGGTTGTCGAAATTCAGATCAGGCTGGCTGGCATAGAAACGGTGCCAGTAAAATTGACGGGTCTTTTCATCCCAGGTCCAGTTGGATGGTTCCGTATCCAGGAAAATAATACGCGCGTCTTTATATTTCTGGTCTGTATCGCTCCAGACGTAATAATCACGATAGGGAGAGTTGCGGTCTGAGTGCGCTGCTTGGAACCACGGATGCTGATCCGATGTATGATTCAGGACAAGGTCCATAATGACGCGTATGCTGCGCGCATGGGCGGCATCCAGGAGTTCCTTGAAATCATCCAGGTTCCCATAGCTCGAATGCACACCGTAATAATCGGAGATGTCGTAGCCGTCATCCTTGAGAGGGGACGGGTAGATGGGGAGCAGCCAAAGGCAATTGACCCCCAGTTCCTTCAGATAATCCAGTTTTTGCGTCAATCCCTTCAGGTCACCGTGCCCATCGCTGTTGCTATCATAAAAGGCGCGGACATAGACCTCATAAAAGATTGCATCCTTGTACCACAGTGTTTGATCCATGTGCGATGTTGTATCCCGATTTTACCTCGGAACCGCACGTGCCAGCCTCGCGCGGACCAAATAGCTCTGAGAATCAGTTTTTACCAGTTGGTTGACGGATCGCGGCTGGAAATGACCAATCCGACTCCGATCAGCATTCCGCCGACGAGAAAAAGCGGGGTGATCTCCTCTCCCAGAAAAAGCCATCCCAGGAGAGTTCCAACCACAGGCTGTGCGAAAAAGGTCAGGGATGCCAGATTCGCATCCAAGTAAGCGAATGCGGTATTCCATAGGAGCATCGCCAGCGCAGTGGATATGATCCCAATAAAAAGCACGCCTTCGACGACCCCCAGGCTGATCTCTCCAACCCCGATCGTTTTCAACTCCCACGCGCCTGCAGGGATGGAGACCGGCAAACCGCCCAGAAACGCGATCAGGCTAAAGGGAAGCACATCAAGAGCCTGCGTTGCCTTGCGTACCAATACGGAATACAACGCCCAGGTCAGCGCGGCGCCAAGCAACAGCAGATTGCCCGCGAACAGATCCGGATTAAGTTGCGCGGAACGCGGGTCTATTACGGCGACCACACCCAATGTCGCCAGAAGGAGTGCAATCAGCCTCAGGGACGTAATCTTTTCCTTAAGCAAAATCCATGCAAAGATGAGCACAAACGCGGGAGTTGCAGAAGTCACCAGTGAGCCGTTCGCCGCGGTGGATAATTTTGTGCCAAGAAACTGGAGACTGAGCGAGACACCATAGCCCACAAAGCCAACGCCAACTGCCTGCCAGAACTGTCTTCGAGTAATTTTGGGGAAGCCGCGCACTGCAAGCACGATTGCCAGTGTGAGCGCGCCTAATAGTAACCGGAGGGATACCAGTGAAAATGGCGGAATGATATCGAGCACAACTTTGCTGACGACATACATCCCGCCCCAAATGGAGGCTGCGCCAAGCCCACAAAGAATACCCACAAGGGTTTTGTTCATAATTCGTATGATTTACTTTGCCTGACCTTTTTGATTTCCCCTCTTCTTTTTTTCTCTTTCAGTCTTTCTTCTTTTGATGCCTGCGTGGGTTTTGTTTTTCTGCGCGGCTTTGGTTTCACGGCAGCTTTCCGTACCAGCTCGACAAATCTTTGAATTGCATCGTCGCGGTTTTGTTCCTGGGTGCGGAATTTTCTCGCCTCGATCACCAGCATGCCTTCATTTGTGACGCGTTTTCCAGCGATAGTGATCAACCGGTTTTTTACATCTTCCGGCAGGGAGGCGGCGCGCAGATCAAACCGCAACTGCACTGCCGTCGCGACCTTGTTGACATTTTGCCCGCCGGGCCCTGAGGCGCGGATAAATTCGAGCTGCAACTCGCGTTCGTCGATTTTCAGAGAAGGTGTGATTTCTAGCATAACAAAAACCCTCCCCCATTGTAGCACTTCAAAATGGGGGAGGGTGCCGAAGGCGGGTGGGGGCGGGTCAGAACATCAAAGCGTTGACTTTGTCGATCATATCGGGAGCAGGCCGCAAATCAGGTTCTTCGAGGCGGTTGAGAGGCGCATCTACAAGGTTATACACCTCGGTCAATGAAGGCTTATCTGTTTCAATGTAGATCAAGCCGGTCGCCAGCCAGTTATTTTGATGTGCTTCCGCCAGCGCGTTCATCGCCTGGAAGCGATCCGTGGGATTGTAATCTTTCTCGAGATTTTTCAGAATGACGACCGATCCATCGTGCATGCTTACTTCGCGGATCTCGCCTTCCTTCATCTCTTCTTCGAGGATGATCTCGTTGCGCGGCGCAATGTAGGTGATGTCGTGCAGGGGCTCTTCGTGATCCTTGCCCCAGGCGTACGAGTGATAGGCATTATCCTGGTTGTTGAACGTCACGCACGGGCTGATGATGTCGAGCACAGCAATGCCGTTGTGTGCCATGGCAGCTTTCAACAGCTCTTTCACCTGCTTGGGGTTGCCTGCAAAGGAACGTGCCACAAAGGTCGCGCTGGAGGCCAGTGCTTCCATGCAGATATCTACAGGCATGTACTGGTTCGCGCCCTGCTTCTTGAGGGAAAGTCCCTTTTCGGCAGTTGCAGAGAACTGACCTTTCGTGAGACCGTACACGCCGTTGTTCTCCACGATATACACCATGTTCACGTTGCGTCGTACGACATGCTTGAACTGGCCCATGCCGATACTGGCAGTGTCTCCATCGCCCGAGACGCCGAGGCCCTTCAATGTGTGATCTCCGAAGAGCGCGCCGGTCGCGATGGACGGCATGCGCCCGTGCAGGCTGTTGAAGCCGAACGAACGGTTCATGAAATAGTTGGGGCTTTTGCTGGAGCAGCCAATGCCGCTGAACTTGATGACGTTCTCAGGTACGATGCTCAGCTCATACATCGCGCTGATGATCTGGTTCGAGATCGAGTTGTGCCCGCAACCCTGGCAGAGTGTGCTCGGGTTTCCGCGGTAATCATTCTTGATAAGACCGGCAAGGTTCACGTTTGTAGGTGTGCCAGCCATGGGGAGTGGTTGAGTCATGAGATATTACTCCTTTCGCTCTCTTACTTCTTATTACCGGATGTGTTCTTCGAAGAAGATTTCGCGGTTTTGGCGGCTGCCGTTGCTTTTGAGCGCGGCTGCTTGCTTCCACCGTTGAACTTTGTACCCGGCGTGTACTTCGCCAGAATGCCTTCACGTACCCACCTGGCAGATGCCGGCATGCCATCCCCGTATGCCACAGGTTTGAAGTACGGGGCCCTTTGTGGATATTCAATCGTAAGGATCTGGTTCATTTGCCCATCACGGTTCATCTCAACGACAAAGACCTGATCATACTTCGCGACAAAGTCTGTCACTTCCTGAGTGAAGGGCAACGCACGAATACGCAGGAAATCTGCCTTGATGCCATGCTCCGTCTCAAGCTGGTGCATCGCTTCAAGGATGGCTGCTTCGGTTGAACCGAAACCGATGATGCCGACCGTTGCGCCTTCCGTCTTGTGGAGAACAGGAGCAGGTACGAAATTGCGGGCGGTCTCGTATTTCCTCTTCAAACGATTCATATTTCTCAGGAAGACAGGAGCTTCTTCCGTGTAGCGTGCCTGTTCGTCATGGCCTGTCCCGCGTGTGAAATAGGCGCTCGTCGGATGTTTGTTGCCCGGGACGGTGCGATACGGGATGCCGTCATTGTCTTTGTCGAGATAGCGCGCCCAATTGCCTTTTAGTTCCTCAAGGTCTTTTTCCCAGAGCACTTTGCCTCGATCCATGGGCGTGTTCGGGTATTCAAAGGGTTTGCTCATCCATTGGTTCATACCGATGTCGAGATCGCTCAAGACAAAGACAGGAGTCTGCTGTTGTTCCGCAATATCGAACGCGCGCCAGCCAAACTCGAAGCATTCGGCCACATCACCGGGCAAAAGAATGATCGAATGGGAGTCGCCGTGGCCGATAAAGTTGACGAAGGTCAGATCGGCTTGCGAGGTGCGTGTGGGCAGGCCTGTGCTCGGACCAATGCGCTGCACATCCCAAACGACCACAGGTACCTCCGCATAATATGCCAGCCCTGCGAATTCCGTCATCAGGCTCAAGCCAGGACCGGAGGTGGAGGTCATCGAGCGCAGTCCGCTCCAGCCTGCCCCAATTGCCATGCCGATCGCGGCGAGCTCATCTTCCGCCTGGAGGACTGCATAAGTATGTTTCCCATCTTCACGTTTTCGAAGAACGGGCAGGTAATCGTTCAGTGCCTCGGCGAGCGAGGAGGCAGGCGTGATCGGATACCACGCGGCAAATTGAACGCCGCCAAAAATCGAACCAATTGCCGCGGCGGTGTTGCCGTCTGCCATGATCAGGCCCTCGGTTTTGTTCATTGGCTCCAGATAGAACGGATCCTTCTTTTTGAGATTTGCCTTTGCCCATTCCGCGCCCGCTTTGACCGCAGTGAAGTTCATGTCAATCGGTTTTTGTTTTCCTTTGAAGTGGAAACTCAACGCGGCAAGGATTGTTTCAAGATCGATGCCTATCATTTGTGCGAGCACGCCCACATAGACCATGTTGCCGACCAGATCACGAAAATCATTGGGTATGGTGGGGTCCCCGCGCACGATCTGTTTGACGGGCATCGGGTATACGGCAATATCTGCGCGCGTGATGGGCTGTTTGATATCGTCGGCGTAGAAAAAGGCCCCGCCAACGGCAACAGACGCCAGGTCCCGCGCGAACGAATCGGGATTCATTGCGATCACGATCTCCTGCTCCTCACGTCTCGCCGTGAAACCATCCTTGTTGGCACGGATCGTGTACCAGGTGGGCAGGCCCTGAATGTTCGACGGGAAGAGATTCTTTCCCGAAACCGGGATGCCCATCTTGAAGATGGCGCGCAGGATGGTGGTGTTGGCTGTGGAACTGCCTGAGCCGTTCTTTGTGCCAACGATGATCGAAAAATCATTAACTACTTTGTTCATGAGACTCCTCATTGTCGTTATGTCATTGCGAGCCTCGGTTTCGATACGGCGGCGCTGGTCGAGTAGTCAGAAGGATGTATCGAGGCCCGCCGCCTACTCAACCATGGGCTTCTCACAATGACATGGTGTTTACGGTCTGTGATGCAAAAGGTCGGTATGTTTGACGAGCGCCTCATATCCGGCCTCAAAATCGCCATTACAAATTCCTTCGACCATCTGTTCGTGATACTGCCAGACTTCCTGTAGATAGTCATACCCGCCCGCGAATACGTTCAAACCCACGGACTCATATGCATCCCAGTACGCTTCAAGGATGCCCGTGACGAACGGGTTCTCGAGACGGCTGTAGACCAGCAGATGTAAATTGCGATGTTCTTCATGTGGGACCTGTATCTGTGCGCGGCGCAGTTTCTCCCAGGCGCGGGCGACGATGGCTCGCAGTTCTGCCTTATCCCCGCCGGTAAGCTTCTCGACCGCTTCATACCAGAATGCAAATTCAACGTGATTACGCAGTTCCGAATATTTTCGGAAGTGCTCATCGTTGAGCGCGAGCGCATAGCGCAGACTCTGCCGGACGGCAGGCGTGAACGAATAGGTACGGCGCCTCGTTCCCAGCCGCGGCCTGACCTCCACCAAACCAAGCGCGCGCGCCACCTCCAGTTGTTCCCGCAGAGAGGCAACGCTCAGGCCCAACTCCCGACTCAAATCGCTCAGGGAGGGGAGTTTGTTCTCGGCCTCTTCATGTACGGCGAGGTATCGAAGGAACTCAGAAATATCTGGGGAAACGCGTTCTCGAAGTATCATAAGTATGATTAATCAGATTAATAGATTTTATAACTATCTTCCCCAAAAGTCAATGTGTCAAACATTACATTTTGGTTGTGGATTGCCCCCTCCGTCACTTCGTGACACCTCCCCCAAATACGACAAATTGAAAGTTGAATCGGTAATATTGATCAGACAATGAGAATACAAACACCAGTGTCGGATTTGGGGGAGGCCGGGTGGGGGTCGGGTCACATCCCCGGCAGGGACATCTCGTGCCTGAGCGTCGACTCGAGCCCCTGGCGCAGTGGACGCGGGTTGTAGCCGAGGAAGCGTCTGGCTTTGCGGTTATCGCCCCAGTAGGTGACACCTCCGAGGACGCGCATTCCTTCGGATGTGTAGATTTCAGGGAGAAAGGAGTCGAAGGGTTGCACAAGAAACGACAGGGCTTTGAATATTTGATATGGGATAGCCGTGGGAGCGCGTTGGCCGGTGATATGGCTGGCAATCTGAAAGGCGTTCTGAACCGTGGACGGTTCCCCGGCGATAATGTAGGTTTCCCCAGGCAATCCCTTTTCCATCGCCAAAATGTGGCCGTGTGCAGTGTCGTCCACATGTGCAAAGCAGTAGGCATGTTTGGTGGGGATGATGGGAAGCCTGCCTTGCAGGAAGGCGATGAAGTTGCGCCGCAAAGCGGATGTGTCGCCCGGGCCGTAGATCAGACCGGGCATCACGATGATGAGCGGCAGTCCTTCGCTGATGAAATGACCTGCGATATCGTGCGCGAGGGCCTTGGTGCGGTCATATTCGCTGATGTGTTTGCCCGTGAAGTGATAGGACTCGTCCATGAGCTGGCCGTGTGTATCGGAGTTGACGGCCAGCGTGCTGGTATAGATGCCTCTGGGGATGCGCAGTTCCTTCATCAGTTCGAGCACATTGCGCGTACCCTGCACATTGACCTTTCCCCCGTTGCTTTTGTCGCGCCCGCCGATCTTGTACCAGCCCGCCACGTGATAGATCCCGTCAACGCCCTGCATGGGTTCGCGCATGGATTCTTTATCGGTCACGTCGCCCGCGAATAATTGCACGCCCAGGCTTTGCAGGTCACTTGCCTTTTCGGGATTGCGCACCGAGGCATGGACCTCATGTCCCGCAGCGCGTAACTGACGTGCGATTGTGCTGCCAACGAAGCCCGTGGCTCCTGTTAGGAAATATTTCATGATCGTTTCTCTGGTAGTTTATTTTGTTTGACGCTGGGCGATGCTGATGTATTTGTAGGATAGCCTCGGCATTTTGTTCGGATCAGGCGCATGGAATTGGGTATTGGGATATTGTTTGGTGTACGCGTCGTACTCTTCTTCCGCCCGTTTGTACCATTTTTCAATTCGCGTCTGCCTTTCTTCTTCCGAAGTTACATCCTGAGCTTTTAACACTTTGAAGTAGCCATGTTCTTCAAGGGCTTGCACGGCTTCATCCATGCTGTAGGTCCAGGCCCACATCCACTGGTTGATGTCTATGTGATACGGATCTCCGCGCCAGCCGGGGTGCAGGTCGTAGGCATGCAGGAATAATAAACCATTCGGTTTGAGCGCCTGATATAGACGGTATATACTGTGGGACAGGTCGATCGGGTCAAGATACAACATGGAGGAAAGCGAACACGCGCCGTCGAATTCGGCTTCGTAAGTCATTTCGCTTGCCAGTTGATTGACGAACGGAACATTTGGGTAATTTTCGCGCGCGCGTTCCAGCATTTTAGGGGAAAGATCTGTGCCTGTGACGCGGTACTCTTTCTCGAGCAGGCGCGCAATAAACGGCTTGCCGTGCCCGCATCCGATGTCGAGGATATGTCCACCTGCCGGGATGTCGTTGAGCCACGAGTCGAAGTTTTCCGTCAGCAGCGATTCGGAGAAATAATCCTCCGCATAATCCAACGCGATCTTGTTGTAAGCCTTTTGATTGACCAGACGGGCAAATGTCCAGTCGCTTGAACCTGCTGGAAGGTTGGCCGGGTCGGGGTGTTTTTCCTGATAAACGTCAGCAATCTCTTTTGTGAGGTGCCGCATGAAATCAATACCTTCATCCGGCTCCTCAGTTTCGATCTTGATGTTGATCCTGCGCTGCCCGGGACCCGACTTGCCGATCACGGCGCCTGTATCGGCTGAGATCTCAAGGCAATAATCAATATAGGTTTTCTGCTCATTGCTCCCGTCGTTGTAGGTATGTTTTTCACGCCTGAAGATTATGGATGTCTCGGGGAGCATATCGCCAAAGCGATATCCGTCGTGTTCCCCGGCTTTGAATTTTTCAAGCGATTCAGCTTTTTCTGTGATGGGAAATTGAAATTCGACATGGTGGATAAAACTGCGGGTATAAAAGAACTGCACATCGTTGACCGAATAGATGATCTCGATCAGGATGTTGGTTGTGGCGTCGAAATTTGCCCCACTGCCAATCACGAATTCCTGATGGCTTTTTCCGCCCAGCCGCCAGGGACGTACTTCAATCCGCTCAACGGTGGAGGGAGTGCCTTCTTTTTCTTCTGATCGGTGTTCAAACGTAGCCATTTTGTCTCCAAATACTGCGACCCCAGCAACGCCCCCGATGGGGGCAGGCGCAATTCCTTTTTGGTTTCAGACTGCAATAGCATCAGCAATGTGAGCCGACGCACTTTGCGGAGTACTTTCATCTCCGCCTTCGCTTTTTTGGGGATGGTGGGGACACAATGGCGGGACGAAGCGCCTTGGATATCGGGGCAGGCAATCCAGAATGAGAACAAGTGATGGGGTGGCGCATTTTATTGGCTGATAGAGTGGAGGTTTGCACCATCATGACATCGTCCTGCCCGTCTTTGAGGGAGAATTCCAATTGAAAATCTATTACATTGCGTCCATCTTCAAGTTGTTCCGTATTCCATGACATGGCTTGCAGGACGCGCCCGCGCAAGTGTCTTTTTTCCGTTTGCAGGTCAGGGCATGCCAGTGGCTGCCCGCAACAATAGCAGAGGAGGGGTAATTCATGCCTGTTCTCAAAGACATAGTAAAGGGTGTCATTCCGCTGGACGACATCGGTTATTTTCTGCCTTCCAACGCAATAATTCACAAATTCCGCAAGACAATGCTGTTGCCCATTAATGTCCAGGATGGGAAAGCCATCTCGTTCGCATTCAATTAGTTTGATCGTCATTGCAAAACACCTCCGCGCAAAATAATATCATATCCAACATGCCATCGTCAGGTCTTCAACTCTCCTTAAACGCCCGATCCAGCACGGACGGCAGCAACGCGTCCAATTCCTCTTGCGTTTCGGACTGCAACCTGAGCAACGCAATGAGTTTTATGCTCAAATCTTTTCAACTCCAGCCATTTCAGCACCTGTAAAGTCTGTGTTTGTCAGATCAGCGCCTCTTAGGTTAGCTCTGGTCATTTTGGCATTGATTAATCTAGCATCACTCAAATTCGCGCCGCTCAAGTCAGCGTTTGTTAGATTAGCGCCAGTCAAGTCTGCCCCACTTAGGTTAGCATTTTTCAGGTATGCTCCATCTAGGTAAGCGCTTGTTAGATTGGCATTGCTTAGATCAGCGCCGAACAGATGTCTTCCGCTCAGGTTGGCACCGCTCAGGTCAGTACCGCTTAACTGCGGAGGTCCTGGTTGATTTATGAGATCATCAAGTTCTTGATCTGTGAATTGCATATGGCAGTTCCTCCGATAATAAGTGGAAATCTTTGGTCTTAATTCTATGACCTTCCAAAAAACGCCCTATCCAGCACGGATGGCGGCAACGTCCGCAAGCGCAACTCCTCTTCCGTTGCGGACTGCAACTGCCGCAGCGGCTAAGGCTACAGGGGTGGCAGAATCGACGTTGCCAGAAACCGCTACCACTAGGCGGGAAAAGCCGGCATCGGTGACCGTCTTCTTCAGGAATGAAGTGATCCGTTCAGCAGTCCCCGGAATGTCCAGTTCTCTCATCAGGGCTATTGCAGCCTGATTTCACCATTGATCTTCACGCTCAGGTTCAGCCCGGCGACTTCCACCGTTGCTCTCGCCGGAAAGGACTCGCTGCCATCGATGAGCCCGTCCTCAAGGGCCTTACTCACCGCCCGTTCGATTTCGCGCTGGGAATTAATGCCGACCATCTTGAGGAATTTGCGGATGCTGAGGTTGAGGGTTTCTTCATTCATCGGGATCTCCATTCTTCCGGTGGAGGTGGAAAACCAATGGCGTTGGGGCCTACGTGCCTGTTATCCACCAGGTGTTTAGCTGTCTGAAGTATACAGCAAATCCGCAGCATGTCCCGCGCTTCAACAACCGCGCGAGTCAAGCCTTCTTGAAGAAGAACGGTCTTGCGGCTCAAGATGGACTTACAGGCTCTAGGTCAGCCACCAACCAGGAGCCTGTGTCGCATAATGACGCTAGGCTACAGAGATTTTACGGTTACCGCGTAACTCTGCGGCCTGATCTAATACACCCGTATCACCTGCCCGGAATAGATCCGGTTTGCGTTCGGTATGCCGTTTAGCGATTGCAGGTATCGCCAGGTCGTCCCGTAATATAGAGCGATCCCACCCAGGGTATCGCCGCGACATACCACGTAGTAGCTACCGTAATAATCATAGGAAGGGCCACAATATGGGGCCGGATCATAGCCACCGGGGATTGCCAGCAGCTGCCCGGGATAGATGTAGTAGCCTACCCACGGGTTTGCGGCATATAACGAAGACAGGGTGATGCCGCAGCGCCTCGCAATCTTTGCCAGCCAGTCGCCCCGCTGGACAACGTAGGTACTGCCGCAGCTCGACCATGCGTCTGCATTGCTGGCCGCCGCAAAGGTCGCCACCAGCAACACCAATACCAGACCGAATTGAATCATTTGTTTGACTGACATTGCTTTACCTCCTTGACGTGAAACATGAATGAGAGTGACTCCAAAAATATTGTACAACTTTCGGCGACAAATTTCTACAGCCAATTTCGATTTTTCACAAGACGGGAACTTTGATCTGGTGCGCATCGTCCATTCTCCATCTAAACCAATAATCCTTGGAGATGAGAATGAGACTATTCGCTTTTATTATCTTTGTGTCAGTAATGTTGCTGGCGACCTGCTCCGCACCCGGAACCACGCCCGCGCCGGTGGAGACGGAGATGCCTGCACTCCCCATATCATCCCCGCAGCCGACGAATACCCGGCCCTTCGACCCTGCTCAGGACAGGCCCGCTCCCGCGCCGACGGAGACGGCTCCCAGCCCGAAGCTCCCCGCTGCGTCGTTCGAATCAGAAACCTATGTCAATGAGGAGGCCGGCTTTGCGCTGGATTACCCCGCCGGCTGGACGGTCAACGAAATTGTGATCGGTCCGCGTGGCACGCAGGTGCAGTTCCTGTCTTCGCCTGAGATCGCTGAACTGGCGGCGCTGCCCGAAGGCGAGACGCGCGTCAATGCCACGATCTACCAATGGGACCCGAAGAACGATCTCGCGGCTTATGTCGCAAAATGGAAAACTGCCTGGGAGAGCTCCGGTTTCACAATCCTGGAAGAGGAGCAGTTGGTGCTTGAACAGGGATTGCCCGCTGTGAAGATCACCGTGCAAACTACCGAAGCGAATGTGGTATTTCTGGTGACCGCGCTGGAGGATCAATACCTGGTGCTTAGTGGAGAAGGAAATATGGATTTGGTGCAGGAGATCGTCCAGAGACTAAGGCCGATTTCGGTCAAGTAATAAGACGGTCACTTGATGCGCTGTTGAAATAATTTCTCGAAAGTGGAGCTGACGATCTGCGCGGTCTGCTGGGGGGTTTCGGGTTCGATGAGGAAAATATCTGTAAAGCCCGCTTTATATCCAAGTTCCCGGTTCAGGGATCTGATCCCGGTTGGCAATCTTTCGGGGTGGTAATTGAAGATGAGCTTATTCCATTGGACGAGGCCTTTCAATCTCTCCCGGATCTCAGGCTGGACCGAGTCAGGGATGGATGCCAGCCAGCGCGAGCCGATCACATAAAGCCACGGATATGTGGCATGTTCGTGCTCGTTCATGTCCAGCAGGTCAAGGTAGCCGGTGGTAAATTCGGGGATAAACCCCTTCTCTAAAAATAAATTCTCATACTGGTCGAAGTCAGTCCTGTCTTCTGGTGAAGCGAAGAACTTGACGCGCGCGCAATAACTTTGAACGGGTTTGCCGGGATCCAGCAAAATGTCTTCGGCTCGCAGTAGAACCGTATCGGGTTTTCTGTTTTTGTTGGGGAAATACAATTCCATATCCTGGATATTGTGTATGTACCCGTCGCTTGGGTAGCAGGTCTTGACGCGTCCAAAGAAGACAGGCGGGCGCCCATCGCGCCTGCGGACAAGCTCCAACATGCAGAAGTAGTTTGTGTTGACCCATGCTTCGTATGGAGAAGGGAGGAGCTGGCTCTTAAAGAAATCATAGGCATCGTGCACATCGCCGAGCGTCAGGCTGGCAAGGTCACGGTAGCCGCGCATGTCACGGCCTGGTTTTGGGCTATCCTCCTTCTTTCCTCCCGGGGCCTGACCTTGCTGCGCCGGGGTGGGTACCTTGTCCCCAAGCCAATGCGGCTTACGCGGCTTGTCTTTCCCCGTTTGAATAGGGGCAGGTGAGAACAGGAAGCGCCTGAGGGTGGTTTCGAGAGCCATATGCTGGGTAAGGATACAACTAAATATTGATCTGTGCAACCCCAGCCCCACCAGACCCTGCCCACTTCGTGGGCGGGTCACCCTCCCCAAATTCGAAAGGCGAAATTTGGTTGCGAATAAGAAATCTCAATGCCGAATTTGGGGAGGGCGGGGAGGGGCCGGGTCAAAACAATTGTT
>Ga0209521_10002607_pt1 | contig 14708 bp, 11 predicted proteins | sample Rifsed19ft4_FD_184016 | JGI IMG/M metagenome (GOLD analysis project Ga0209521, IMG submission 184016) | Soil microbial communities from Rifle, Colorado, USA - sediment 19ft 4 (version 2) | ecosystem: Environmental > Terrestrial > Deep subsurface > Rock core/Sediment | place: Rifle, Colorado...
TTGGCTCAGCCACCCCGCCGGTGGAACTGATGTACACCGCGCAGAGCAAAAGTTGGCCGGTACTGGCGCTGCCGGAACGCATTATGGCACACAAGGCCACGGTTGCCAGCCAACTGGAGCGGCTGGGAAAAACCGCCAATTTTATGGAAGAGGGTGGCGAGGGGTCGTTTCTGCCACTGCCGCCGGTATCCATCGTGGACATGCGCCAGGAGCTCAAAGCCGGCAATCGTTCGATGTTTAGCCGCAGCCTCCACGAAGCGCTGGAAAAAACTCTGACATCCGGGCAGCAGGCCATCTTATTCCTGAACCGCCTGGGCAGCGCCACATATGTTTTCTGCCGCGACTGCGGTCATGTGCTGCGCTGCCCGCGCTGCGATCGGTCGCTCACCCTGCACGCCCAGGCTGCCACGCTGGTGTGTCACAGCTGCGGCTACCGCCGCAAAATGCCGCCCAAATGCCCCAATTGCGGCAGCGCTCAGATCCGCGATTATGGCACCGGCACCGAACGGGTGGAGCAGGAAGTCTTGAAAGTTTTTCCAAATGCCCGCACGTTGCGCTGGGATTCAGAAACAACCCGTCAGAAGGGGGCGCATGACCTGCTGCTATCGCATTTCGTCTCGCACCGCGCCGATATTCTGATTGGCACGCAAATGTTGGCCAAGGGATTGGATTTGCCGTTGGTGACGCTGGTTGGCGTGATTTTGGCGGAGGTGGGTCTGTATCTGGATGATTTCCGCGCCCCGGAACGCACTTTCCAACTGTTGACGCAGGTCGCCGGTCGCGCCGGTCGCAGCCCGCTGGGCGGTCAGGTGGTGCTGCAGACCTACCAGCCGGAGCAGTATGCCATCCAGATGGCTGCCGGGCACGATTATGCCGGTTTCTACCGCCGCGAGATCGAATCCCGGCGGGATATAAATTACCCCCCATTTTCGCGCCTGGTGCGGCTGGAATACCGGCATCGGGAAGCACAAAAAGCAGAGAACGCGGCTCAACGGTTGGCGGTTCAGTTGGAGGATTGGCTGCGCGAGGGTGGGTTCAGCAGCACAGAAATCATTGGGCCAGCCCCATGCTTCTTTGCCCGTATGAACAGCCTGTACCGCTGGCAGATCGTGCTGCGCGGTCCAGACCCGGCGGTGGTGCTGCGCGGCAAGAATATCCCCGACTGGCGCATCGAAGTCGACCCGCAAAGTTTGCTGTAGGGAACGACGCCCGCGGTCTTTGCGTCCCTGAGCGTAGCGAATGGGACCGTCATTCCTGGAGGTTCTCGGCGTTCCCCGAGGCCTCTCCCATTCCAGTTGTTCGAACAAAATTACTTTTTCGCTTTTTCTGCCACACGAATCTCAACAATTTTTCGAATCAAATCATACGGCACAGGCTTGTTCAGCGGGAAATGAATCGTGGCTTTGGTCCCCTTATAGACTTCGACTTCTTTCAGCGTCTCCATACCTGCCGTTCGCGGATAAATGCTGATGTACTTCTTATAACCGGCAAAATAGATCAGAACGCCGTCCAAATGATAGGCTGGCATCCCATAGCTGATTTTTTCCACGGCGTCCGGGGCTACCTCTTTAATTATCACGCGGATTTTGCCCATGATCTGCTGCACATCTGACGGGAACAGGGCAATGTATTCATCAACTGTGGCCGGAGAAGCTGGTTTATCGTCCATATGGTATTCCTCAATCCAATGAGAAGGCCGTCATCGGATTATAGAACATTTTAATTTTCATCTTTTAACAAAAAAGGGTCGGCATTGAAGCCGACCCCTGCATGATTCTTATTCCCTTTACGGCAGCACGTACCAGGGGTTGATGAAGCCACCAAAGTAGCGGATCTCAAAGTGCAAGTGCGGGCCAGTAGAGTTGCCGGTGCTGCCGGCGCGGCCAATGACCGTGCCCTGGCGCACGCTGGCGCCGCAGCGCACATTGGTGCCGCTCAAATGCGCGTACAGTGACTGGTAGCCGTTGCCATGGTCGATCATCACCATGATGCCATAGCCGCCGCCCACCGCCCCAGAATACACCACCAGGCCGCCATCGGTCGCGTAGATGGGGTCGCCGGTGAAGGCTGCAAAGTCCAGCGCCAGATGACCGCCCCAGTAATCGTTACCGGAGAGTACTATATTTGGCGCCGGGTAGATAAATGTACCGGAACCAAATGCGCCGCCGGCACTGGTGTCACAGGCGCCCGGGCCGTAGATGCTGGTATTGACGCCGGCTGCACCGCGTGGAATGGTAGGCACTACCCAGGTGCGAAATTCGCGTTCGCCTCCAACGATCATGACCATCTCATCTGGGGTAAAAACCGGATTGGTAATGTCGATGTGATTGCCGGGCCACAATAGGGTGTCTTCGGGGTTAGCTTTGAACTGACCGGCGATATTTTCAATTTTGTCGCCGTCCTTCCATTTATACAAGACCCCGTTCGTTGGCGGGATTAACAATTCCTGGCCAATCGAGATCATGTGCGGGTCGTCGTTGAGTACGTCGCCGTTGGCCCACAGCACTGTCTCGGGGTCGAGGTTGAAGTTTTGGGCAATGCCAAAGACAGAATCACCTGACTCAACGGTATAGCTAATGACACCCTCCCGTGGGCGGGTTGGCACGATAGTACGCGCATTCGCCTCGCGCAAAATGGCATGGATCATTTCTGTCGGATCCAGTACCGGCAGTTGAACGATCGCCGGCGCCTCGCCTAAATCCGGGGCTGTCGGCAGGTTATCCACTTTTTGAGTTGCGCCGACGACGCCGGTTCGCGCCAGAATGAAATAAATCATCAGGGCGGTCATCACCGCCGCCAGGAACCAGGTCAGATACACCAGCCAACTTGAACGGGAAGCCGGCCTATGGGCCGCTTCTGGCTGGTTGGGACTGGAAAACGTCACATTTCCTCCGAGAGGCTCTCCAGGAAATCCATATTGTTCTTGGTCTTTGATATCCGCTGGATGATTGCCTCGGTCGCCACCGACTGGTCCAAACCTGCGCCAGTGGGCGGGGGGGCGATCATCTGCAAATACATGCGGCGCATCAACCAGGAACGCTGCAGGACGTCCGGTCCGAGCAGCAGTTCTTCCCGCCGGGTAGACGAACGTTCAATATCGATGGCCGGGAAGACGCGGCGTTCCTGCAGCCGGCGTGAGAGATGGAGTTCCATATTGCCTGTACCTTTAAATTCTTCGTAAACTACATCGTCCAGACGCGAGCCGGTGTCGACCAGAGCAGTTGCCACGATGGTGAGCGAACCGCCTTCCTCGATATTGCGGGCTGCGCCAAAAAAGCGTTTCGGCGGATAAAGGGCCGAGGGGTCCATGCCGCCGGAGAGCGTGCGCCCGGAGGGATTGACCACCAGGTTGTACGCTCGCGCCAGACGGGTAAGCGAGTCTAGCAATATTACCACATCCCGTCCAGTTTCCACCAGACGCTTGGCGCGCTCCAGAGTGATCTCCGCCGTGCGCACATGTGAGGTTACCGGCTCGTCAAAGGTCGACGCAACCACCTCGGCATCCACCGAGCGGTCCATATCTGTGACTTCCTCGGGGCGCTCGCCAATCAGAGCCACGATTAAATGCACTTCCGGGTGACGCGCGGAAATGGAATTTGCCAACTGTTTCAGGATGGTTGTCTTACCGGCTTTCGGCGGCGAAACGATCATGCCGCGCTGCCCCTTGCCAATAGGCGCGATCAGGTTGATTAATCGGGTGGAGATAACCGAACGGTCGGTCTCCAGGTCAAAGCGCTCATCCGGGAAGATGGGCGTCAACCGTTCAAATACAGGCCGTGCACGGGCATCTTCCGGCGAAATGCCGTTGATGGTCTCGACTTTGAGCAGCCCAAAATGACGTTCGGATTCGCGCGGCGGGCGGACCGCCCCGATCACCAGGTCGCCGTTGCGCAGGTCGTAACGGCGCAGTTGGGCCTGGGAGACATACACATCTTCCGATCCGACCTCGTAATTTTGACGTAAAAAGCCAATACCTTCCGGCATAATTTCAAGGACGCCGCCGCGAACCTCCATGCCTTCTTTCTCGGCTTCGGATTGGCGAAGACGCAGAATTAAATTTTCTTTTTTTAAGCGGGAGGCATTCGGAATGGATGCTTCCTTTGCCTTCTGACGCAGCAAATCAAGCGGCGCGTTTTCAAATTCAGTGTATTTAATCGTTTGAGTGTCCATGGGTCCACGCGTAGGAAAAATACCCGCGGCGGTCAGCCGTTGGTTGGATGGTTTATTCGGTTAATTGCTTTGGGAAGAAGAGGTCCCCTGACGTTTCATTGTCCGCCTCAGTTTCTGGGGATGCCGAAATCGTTCATGAGGCTAAGAAAATTATAACACTTGGCAATATGCGCTGCAAGCTGATAACCAGACGTTAACCTTCGACCTTAATAAATCTAATTAGTCAGCAATTTATCTGTGAAGGGTAAAAACCACATTTACCCTCCACATCATTGGATTATGCCTTGCCGATCAATGCTTTTAAGAACACACCAGCCTTGAAGGTTTGACCAGATAACAAATTCTGCGCGCGGAAAAGGCCTGCCACCGCCCTGACAATTAAAACCGCTGTACCGGCGCACAACAACGCGGCTAAGGGGGGCTGCCACCAGGGAACCTGGGCGCCTGCCAGGCGGCTCAGCATCGCGATGGGGGCTGTGAGGGGAAAGAGGCTGAGGATTGTGGAAAACAACCCGTTCGGTTGACCAATGAGCGTATTGATGAAAAACAGTGGGATGATCAATGGGAAGATGACCAAAAAGGTAGCCTGCGAACTCTCGCGTAGGTTGGGGACCATCGCGCCGATCCCAGCCATCAGGCTGGCGTACATGGCATACCCCAGCAGGAAGAACAAAAGCCCCCATAACAATATCGATACTGGCAATGCAAATTCGAGCGGCAGCTGGAAGGTCTGGCCACTTAAGCGGTACAGCAGGAAGGCCGAACCGGACCAAAACGTAGTTTGCAGCAAACCAATCAGTCCCAGTGCGATGATTTTGCCTGTCAGCATCTGCATGGGAGTTACGGAAGTAAGCAATATTTCCATTACCCGATTCTGTTTTTCATTGGTGATGCTGTTGAGCATGGTGCTGGAGGTTCCCAGAATCAGGATATAAAACATCATCGTCACGGCATAGGGCAGGAAAAAGGTCAATGCACTATTGGGGTCGCGCTGAGGTTCGCTGGTTTGGTACTGTGTCTCAAGGTTTACAGGCTGACGGAATAACTTAAGCAAGTCAAGGTTATCTGACATCAGGTTTTCTTCCAATAACCCTCGAATCAAATAAGTATCATCCGATTCACCCATTACATTGAGTTCAGATTTGTACAGGTCTACTTGACCGCTGGTTAGATAATCCGCCGCGACCACATAATAGCCGGCAATTTCACCATTACCCACCGCTTCCCTGGCACTGACGTCGTCGAGAAATCCCACGATTTGACCTGCGACATACTCAGGTACAACCTTGATGATGCCGCTGTGATCGATCAGACCCATGGTTTGAATCTTTGCCGGCGGGGTCAGGAAACTAAAAATGGATTTAGCCTGATTGTTTTTCTGCAATGCAGACATGACCAGAACCGCGATAAAGCCGATCAGCGGTAAGAGAAAAAGCGTGAAAATGAACGAACGCGAGCGCAAAACGTTTAGAAACTCGTATTTCAGGATAGTTTGGATTTTGCTCATGTTTTGCCTGATTAATAATTATCCAAATTATGATGTCCCGCGCATTAACTCGCGCAGTGAAAGTTTTTTACCATAGCGCAGCATTCCCAGTCGGAAAGCGCGGCTTGCCAACCAGACCGCGCCGACAGCACATACAACCAGAATCGCCAACGAAAGGGCAATTTGCCAGGCAGGCACGGTTGAGAGGGCTACCCTGACCGGCAGAGTCAGCGGGGAAGTTAGCGGGAAAAGGCTAAACCCAACCGCCAGAGGGCCATCGGGATGTTCGATAATGATGGTGATGAACCATAATGGCATAAAGATGGGGATACTGAAGATGCCGGCAATCTGCTGGGCTTCACGGGCTTCGGTAGCAGTCGCGCCTACCATCGCCATCAACGCCGCGATCATGATAAAAGCAGGGATAAAAGTCACCACCAATACCAGCAAATAAGAGCGCAGCATTTGCGTTCCGCCCAACTGTGTCTCAATATTGGCGAAAAACACCGCGCCAATGGCTGCGGCTGACAACCAGATCAGCAATTGGGTTAAACCAACGCTCAAATTACCCATGATTTTGCCCGCCATCAACTGATCCGGTGAAACCGAGGTCAGAATGATTTCCATGGTGCGGTTTTCTTTCTCCTCCACTACTGCCTGGAGTAAATAACCGCCGCTGATGTTGATGACGACCACAAACAGAATGCCCGCCAGGATAGGCATGATCAAAGCCAGGACATTGGAGGGATCGACCGAACGGGAATCCGCCAGCGAGTGGATGGTGATCTCGGGTCCATTGAGCAAGCGCTCGCGCAGGTCGGCGGGTTGGGTCTTGACCAAATTTGCACGCAATAAATTGGTGAAATCGCTGGATGCTTCCGAATCCAGAGCTTTTACCGCCGTCAAAGTTATGAGCCCGTCCTTCAAATAATCCGGTCCAATGGAATAGAAACCCTGGATTTCTTTATTGTTCAAAGCCATCTGAGCCTGGGTTTCGTCGTTATAAAACTCAAATTGGGTGAATTCGAAAGGTCCCCGATTTTCGTTCGGGTTGATTAATGGTTCTGCCAGGAGTCCGGACCGATCGATGATGCCTACTGGGGTACGGTCGGTGCCAAGGAAAACCGACAAAAAACCCAACCCGATCGACAGGCCAACAAAGAAAGGGACGGAGAGTACCGCGAGGATGAACCTTCTGGTCAAGACATGCCGAAGGTACTCATGCTTGAACACCAACCAGAACTTTTTCATTGCGTTCGACCTTGTGCAGTCACCACCTGAATGAAAATCTCGTCCAGGGTGGGTAAGGCGATTTCGAATTTCTCCAGTTGAACGCCGCTTTCGACCATCGTCTGAAGCAGTTGCTGCGGCGAAGTTCCAGCCTGCAAGTGGATTCGGTGTCCGGAGTTATCCGCTTCGATCGAGGCGATCCCGGGCAGGCTGGTGGAGATGTCACTCAGAGCATGGACGCGAATGTCCTTGCCGGAATAACTGCGCTGAATTTCCTGTAATCCGCCGTAAAGAACCACCCGTCCTTCGTTGATCAACACAAGCCGGTCGGCTAATTCTTCTACTTGATGCATCTGGTGGGTACACATGACAATGCATTTGCCTTTGTCGCGTTCCTCGCGCAGCAGGTCTTTAACCATCTGGGTGTTGACCGGGTCGAGCGCGCTGAATGGTTCATCGATGATCACCAGTTCCGGGTTATGGATCAAGGTGACAATCAATTGAGCCTTCTGCTGCATGCCTTTACTGAGCTCTTTAATCTTCTTTTTGCGGTGATCGTAAAGGTCGAAGCGTTTCAGGTCTTCGTCGACCTTGCGAATCGCTTCCGGACCGCTCAGTCCTTTGAGGGTCGCGAGATACACCAGGGAGCGGTCCAACTGCACATCCTGATACAATCCGCGTTCCTCGGGCAGGTAACCCAGGCGGTTTTTCTTGTCTTCCGTCATGGGGCCGCCCATTATGGAGACAGTCCCGCTGTCCGCTTTGAAAATATCCAGGATGATGCGGATGATCGTCGTTTTTCCCGCACCATTCGGGCCAAGAAGGCCGAAAATTTCGCCCGGCTCGACGCTAAATGAGGCCTGATCGACTGCGGTCTGCGAACCAAACCGTTTGGATATTTGATCGACGACTATCGTGGGCATTGAATCTATTTCCTTACATTAAAATGGATTTCTTTTCAAAACTGAGGAAGTAGCCTGATTATATCAACATCGGCTTGCAATCATTTTCACAATAATTAGTACGGAATTGATCCTGAATAGTTTCACGCCTAAATTGCCTTTCGGACCGGAGACTAGATTGGGCATGTTACAATTAATTTTGTATTAGGAAGCGATTTATTCAGGGTACAGGAGGAAATTTTCCATGGCAATGACCTCGCGCGAACGTGTGCAGGCTGTGCTCCACCATGAAGTTCCAGACCAGGTTCCGGTGATTATTGGCGTCAGCAATGCCACCGGGATAAAAATGATCCCATACCAGGCTGTGAAAAAATTGGCCGGAATCACAGCTCCAGATGAGTATATTTATGACTGGCCGGAACTGGGCACCGCGCTGCCCGATGAAGCCACCATGCAGCGCCTGCATAGCGATGTCCGCGGCGTGCATGATAGATTCCCGCAGGCTGTATTAAATCGCAACAAGAACCGCCCGCCGCACAGCAACTTCGTTGACGATTGGGGCAGCGGTCAAAGTGAAATTGAGGAAGGGGTGTGGTACCCCGGCGTCCATCCGCTGGCGGAAGCGACCACAATCGAGGAAGTCGAGGCCTACACCAACTGGCCGGATATGGACGATCCTTTCCGGGTAGCGCATGTCAAAGCCCAGGCCAGACAGCTGGCTGCCGATAACCAATACGCAATTATGGCCACCCCGTGGTTGTTGTTCCCCTTTGAACGGGCGCATGCCATGCAGGGGCTGGATAAATTCCTGTATAACATGGCGGTGGAAAAGGATTTCTCGAAGTATTTGCTGGAGAAAATTTATGGCTACTGCAAGATTTTGATGGGGCACTTTTTGGATGAGCTGGGCGAAAATGTCGACATTATCAAGATTGGCGACGATCTTGGTACACAGGAAAGCCTGCTGATTTCGCCAAAAATGTACCGCGAGTTTCTCAAACCCATTCACGCTGATTTCATCAGCTTCATCAAGTCGCGTACCAAAGCCAAGGTTTTTTTCCACACCGATGGCGACGTCTTCAATCTGATCGATGATTTTATCGAGATCGGGGTGGACATCCTTAACCCGATTCAGACTTCAGCCGGACGAATGTCCAATCTGGCAGAATTGAAATCGCGCTTTGGCGGGCGGATTGTATTCTGCGGAGCAGTGGATACCCAGAAAGTGCTGCCGTATGGCTCACCGGCTGAAGTGCGGGATGAAGTCAAACGAGTGATTCATGCGCTGGGTGAGGGCGGCGATTTTATGCTGGCATCAGTGCACACCATCATGAACGAAGTACCTGCCGAGAATGTGCTGGCAATGGTGGACGCCGCGGTGGAATACGGTAAGTACCCGCCAAAGTAAAGCTTTTCTGAGATTTAAATCAAAATATCAGGCTTTGCGATGTTTTCGCAAAACCCGATATTCGTTTTTATTATTCTTTCTCGTAAGGTACGCCTTCAGCCGCAGGAGGCGTTGTGCGTCCGACCACCCCCGCCAGTACGATCATGGTCACAATGTAAGGTGCCATTTCCAGGAATTTTGGAGGAATTGGAATGCGGAGAATGGTCAACTTGCCTGCCAGCGAATCTGCAAAACCGAAGAGCAAACCGGCACCGAGCGCACCGGTCGGCATCCAGTTGCCAAAAATCATAGCCGCCAGACCGATGAACCCGCGGCCTGCGGTCATTACCTCATCAAAACGTCCTACCGAACCCAGGGTGAAGTAAGCGCCGCCAAACCCGGCAACCATGCCACCGAGAATTGTGGCAATGTAGCGGGTACGGTTGACGTTGATACCCAGGGTGTCGGCTGCTTTGGGGTGTTCACCCGCCGCGCGCAGTCGCAGTCCCCACCGGGTATGGAACAAGGCGATGGTCAGCACGATCAGCAGGATGAACATGCCGTAGACGAACAGGTTGTGGTTGAAGAGAATCTGTCCGAAAAACGGAATTTTTGACAGTCCGGGGATTTCCCAGGTTGGGAATTGGCCTGGACTATTCAAGTTTTGGTATTTTTGCAGGAATTTCGCTGATAAAAATGACGTCATACCGGTGGCAAAAATATTGATCACGGTGCCTGAGATGATCTGATTTACCTTATATTTGATTGAAAACACTGCCAATAGCCAGCCAAACAACGCTCCGGTAAGGATGGCAGCAATCAAACCGACCCACAGGTTGCTTAAGGAGGCAGCCACCGTCGAGGTGAAAGCGGCGGACAGCAGCATGCCTTCGATGCCGATGTTGATAATTCCGGAGCGCTCGCATAATATGCCGGAAAGTGCTCCCAGGGTCAGTGGCACAGCGCGAACCACTGCTACTTTGATCAACCCGGCCAGGTTGAGTGATTTATCGGCAGCACCCCAGGCTAGGAATGCAATCACGAAAAAGAGAGCAAGGATACCGAGCATGGTATTTGTCCGGCCTTTGAATCCGCGCACTATTTGGTAAGCGCCAATTGCGGCCGAAATCGATGCCAGGACGTTCAAAATTGGCAGGGTTTTAAAAATTAAGTCCGGTGTTGGGTCTGACCCGCCCGGCGACATGACAAAGGTCGTCATCATCTGGCCCGTTGTGGTCCGGGAGAAGAAACCCCAGATCATTAAAGCAATCACAAGGAAGACAATGCCCATCACGCGCTGGCGGATTGGAGAAACGTAGCCGTTTTCCTTTGTTTTTGTTGAAACCGCAGTCGTTGTTGTCATGGTTGTTGTTCCTTCAGCTTGGTAGATAATACTGGGTCGGCAACAGTTACTTTTGGTTCCTTCAAGCGATAGATGGTACGGATAATCCCTGGGGCAGCAATAAATGCCAAAATTGCCGCCTGCATAATCGAAATGATGTCGATCGGAATGCCGGCCTGTAATTGCATACGCAAAGCGCCATTCCGTAAAAAGCCGAATAAGAGCGAAGCCAGCACCACCCCCAGCGGGTGACTATTGCCTAACAACGCCAGAGCGATCGAGTCGAAACCGTAGCCGGATGAGAATGCCACACCCAGGTTGCGGTTGACACCCAGGACTTCATTGGCGCCGGCCAAACCAGCCAATGCGCCGGAAAGCGACAGGGCGATGACGGTATTTTTGACGATGCTCATGCCGGCGTAGCGAGCAGCATTCGGGTTAAACCCAACCGTGCGCAGCTGGAATCCAAGGGTGGTTTTGAACAAGAGCAAATAAACCAGATAAGCCAGCAGCAACGCTACAAAAAACCCGACATGGAAGCGGTTGGGAGTTGGGAATAAGCGCGGCAGCCAGGCGGCGGTATCCACGGTGGCGCTGATCGGGTGGGCTTTGGTCGGATCCTTAAGCACGCCGGTCAGCAGGTATTCGCTTAAGCGGAAGGCAATGTAATTCATCATCATGGTGTTGATAACTTCGTTAGCACCTGTCTTAGCTTTCAACAATCCGGGAATAAATCCCCATATAGCCCCACCTAGACCGCCAATCAGGAGCGCCAATGGTGCGTGGATGATGGCCGGCAGTCCGTGAATATGCGTCCCAGCCCATACTGCTGCCAGAGCGCCAACGAAGATCTGGCCTTCAGCGCCAATATTGAACAAGCCTACGCGAAAACCCAGTGCAACAGCCAATCCTGCCAAAATATACGGTGTTGATTGCACCAGACTTTCGAAAAAGGGCGAGAAGGCGATATTTATTTGCTGCCAGTCACCGGAGGCAATGGCGGCCCGAATGACCGCCGGTTGGCCGAACGAACCTGTGAAGAGAGCCGAGTAGGTCGCCCCAAGGACTCGGAAAGCTTCACTGAAACCATAGCCGAAGGAAAATTTAAAAGCCTCGTAGACGGTTTCCGTTGTCAACACCGCTACCAACCCGCCCAATAGCAAGCCGGTGACTATTGCCAGGATCGTCACGGTCAGCGAGTTGCGCGACACTTCCTCGAGGAAAATACTAAAGGCGTTGGGTTTACTGGCTTTAGCAGGTTTTTCGGATTTTCCGGCAGGCGTTGGGGTGTTTTGTTCAGGTTCAGTCATGTGCGCTTCCTTTCTAACCTACCGAAACTGGCTGTGAATCCGGAGTTTTGGTTTCACTGTCTATACCAGCCATTAATAAACCAATCTCTTCTTTCGTGGCGCCTTTGGCGGGCAAGATTTTGATGATCTTGCCGCCGAAAATGACGCCAATTCGATCGGAAAGCTGCATGATTTCATCCAGTTCGGTGGAGACCAGTAGGACCGCGCAGCCTTCGTCTCGTTTTTCAATCAAACGGTTATGAATGTACTCGATGGAACCGACATCCAGACCACGGGTTGGTTGTGAGGCAACCAGAAACTTGATCGGACGGGAAAATTCGCGCGCAACAATAACCTTCTGTTGGTTGCCGCCGGATAGGGTTCCCACCGGTGTCTCAATACTTGGAGTGCGGATGTCAAAATTTTTGACCAGTTCCCTGGCATTTTTTGCTATTTCAGGTTCCTGCAACATGCCTCCCTTTGCAAACGGAGGTTTGTAAAAGGTATTCAAAATTAAGTTATCCGTGATTGGATAAGGCAAAACCAATCCATCTTTTTGGCGGTCTTCGGGAATGTGAGCAGTGCCCAACTCGATAATTTCTTGCGGTGAGGCGTGGGTAGTATCCTTGCCCAGGATGGTTATTTTCCCGCTGACTGGATGCATCAAGCCGGTAACGGTGCGCACCAGCTCAGTCTGACCGTTGCCTTGAACGCCGGCAATTCCAAGAATTTCGCCAGCCTTCACCTCCAGGTTGACCCCCTTCACCACCAGGTGATTATGGGCATCGGCAACCATCAGGTCCTTTATTTCTAGAACTGTATCGCCAACCTTGGCTGGCTTTTTATCGATATCCAGGTCGATATCGCGGCCTACCATCATGGAAGCCAACTTATTTTGGTCAGCTTCAGCCGGGGTGACCGATCCCATAACTTTCCCGCCGCGGATGACCGTGATCCGATCAGAGAACTCGAGCACTTCGCGCAGTTTGTGCGTGATGAAGATGATCGATTTCCCCATGCGGCTCAGGTTTTCCATGATCTTGAAGAGCTCATCCGCTTCTTGCGGGGTCAAAACCGCGGTTGGTTCATCTAGAATCAAAATATCGGCTTCGCGGAATAGCAGTTTAATAATCTCCACGCGCTGCTGAATGCCAACCGGTGTATCTTTGATGTAGACATCCGGGTCGACGAACAAGTTATATTGATCGGAAATTTGCCGAATACGGTCGGCTGCGCGTTTACGGTCGAGGATTCCGCCTCTTTTTACGTATTCATCACCGAGCATCACGTTTTCTGTTACGGTGAAGACTGGCACCAGCATAAAGTGCTGGTGAACCATGCCAATACCGGCGGAAATTGCGTCGCTGGGCGATTTTGGCGTAAATGGCTTGCCCTTGACGAAGATTTCTCCTTCGTCCGGTGAATACAAGCCATACAGGATATTCATCAGGGTGGTTTTTCCAGCTCCGTTTTCACCCAGTAAGGCGTGGACCTCTCCTGCTTCGAGTTTAAGGTCAATGTGGTCGTTGGCAACCACACCGGGGAACCGCTTTGTAATGCCTCGCAATTCCAGAACGGGTGTCATACATTACTCCATTTGAAAAACTGGGGGGAAAACGCAAGGATCGACCACAAGAATGTTATTCAACAGGCGGTGTACAAGGATTCAAATATAGACCCTGCCCTCACCGCCTGGTTGCATTAAATCGTGCTCTATTCGTAAGCGTGGTGCAATTGGAGGTTTAAAACAAATCCTGTGATGTCCCCATGATCGAGAGTATCGTGCAGAGTAAAGTGGTAGGAAATACCTCCAAAAATACCGCTTTCTCAGGTTGTACTTATGTCCGGGGAGGGGTTATTGGCTTTTAAACCTCTTTTATCGTACCGGTCCGGTTACACGTACTACGACCTGATTAATGCCGGTACATTAATGCTTTTGATTGTACCAGAAAATGAAATGTAGCATAAAAAAACCCCTCCCAAATTTTGGGAGGGGTTAGAGTCTTACGATATTTCTTAAGTGGCGAAGATTTTAGTAACGGCCATCCGGGATGGTCTTGATGGTGCCGGCGACGATCTGCGGGATCAAAGCTTCGACTTCAGCCTTGAGTTCAGCAGGGACTTCAACGCCGCCGTAGGTCAAACCAACGCCGCCGTTATCCAAATTGCCGATCCAGTTGCCAGCGGTGAATGTACCATCAATGACGGATCCGATCGTATCGCTGACGAACAGGTCCATGTTCTTCATAGCGGAGGACAGAACGAAGGCTTTCGCATCTGGGTTACCGAGTGCCCAGTCATTGTCAACGCCGATCAGCATACCGGTGCCGCGTTCCTTCATCACAGCCAGGGTGCCAAGACCAACAGGTCCTGCAACCGGCATGATGATGTCAGCGCCCTCATCCATGAGGGATTCGCCCATCTTACGGCCATCATCCGTGCTCTCGAAGTTACCTACTTCCATACCGGTGCCTTCAACAACGTTCCAACCGAGCAGTTCAACAGCTGTGCCGTGAACTTCATTGTATTTTTCGATGCCGAGGCCGAAACCATCCATGAAGCGGGTGGTGGCGGGGAAGGCGATACCTACATAGGTACCGACTTTACCGGTTTTTGTCATGCCGGCAGCCAGATAGCCATTCAGGAAGGTAGCCTGATCGATGCTGAAGCCCGACCCGCGCAAATTCGGTTGGACCTTATAGTCAACGTCAATGGTGGCGAATTTCTGATTGGGGTTGGCGATGGCGGCAGCTTCGGTCGCATCAGCCAGCAGGAAACCAACGGTGATGATGATGTCGCATTTGTCCTGTAAGAAGGCATTGATGTTGACTTCGTAGTCGGACTGCTGCTGTGATTCCAGATATTTACCTTCAACGTTGCCGTATTTGGCGATGGCATCGGT
>Ga0209521_10002610_pt1 | contig 14690 bp, 12 predicted proteins | sample Rifsed19ft4_FD_184016 | JGI IMG/M metagenome (GOLD analysis project Ga0209521, IMG submission 184016) | Soil microbial communities from Rifle, Colorado, USA - sediment 19ft 4 (version 2) | ecosystem: Environmental > Terrestrial > Deep subsurface > Rock core/Sediment | place: Rifle, Colorado...
ATTATCGTGTTGAAGGTCGCTTCACGCGGAGAGGTTTACAAATGAAAGAAGAAATTCAAATTATCGAACGAGATGGAAAGCCCGAATGGGCTATTCTTCCTTACGAAGAATATCTGCAACTTATTGAGCAGGCGGAACTCCTTGAAGACATCCGTGATTTCGATGAAATCAGCGCGGCAATTGAACGTGGCGATGAAGAATTAATCCCTGCTGAGGTGGTCAATGTCATTTTAGATGGTAAGAATCCTATCAAGGTATGGCGCGAATATCGTGGCCTGACCCAGCAACAACTGGCCGATATTGTGAGAATCAGCAAGCCGTATCTCTCACAGATCGAAACGGGGAAACGGACGGGGACAACCGATGTTTTGTCCGCGATTGCGAAAGCGCTCGATGTGTCTCTGGAACAAGTTGCAAGTGCAGAAAAAACATAACGTCAATATTGGCGGGCATCAGGTCCGCCTTTTTGTTTAAAACTTGCGACGAAATCTGAAGGGGCTACCTGCCCCGGCACACCTACGATCACTTATGTAAATCCCAAAAAATGCCACAGTGACTTAAGTTACACAGGAGGGGTGATTAAGGATGAGGGATGGGAAATGTTGATCGAAATAGAATCAGCTTTCGGCTAGGAAGGGGGCGAATAATCGTAACTTGAGTGGAATTATCCAAATAATGACATTTGTTAGGTGGTTTTATGTGACTTTAGTTACAGTCGTTTTTGTGAGGAAATGCTATAGTAAATACATAAAACGACAAAAATTGTGAAATTTCCCACATTATTTTCAGAAGGAGAATGCCATGTCTGATAAGGAAAAGCAGGAGAGCGAGCCCGTTTCGAAGTGGCAAAAAGTGTTTGATAATATCTGGTTGTTGTTTTTGTTGTCGTTGTTGATCAGTACTGTGATCTATAACGTGTGGGGGATTTACAACCTGTTGAATGTACCGCCGGCTCCATAGGCGGAATTTTAGATGAGGAGAGATAAAACATGTTAGCTCCCGAACGAAACTGGTGGAAGCCGATAGGCCGCATTGAAAAGACCTGGCTGACGGTGGCTTTGGTCTGGTGTATTTTCCTGACCATTATGATGCCGCTTTGGTATTTTATGGGGAAGCAGAACGTCCCCACGGAATCGTATAGAACGACTCCGAAGGATTATGCCGCAACGGTGAACGAATTCGTCGCCCAATATCAAGTCGGTGAAGAGAATGGCATTCCTGTTGTTGCCGCGCCTCCGGGCAGTGATGTGTACCTGCGCGCGAGTGCGTGGCAATGGTACCCCATTTTGCAACTGGAGAAGGGGCAGGAGTACCGCTTGCATATCTCTTCGATGGATTTTCAACATGGTTTTTCGCTCCAGCCAGTCAATATCAATTTGCAGGTTCTGCCCGGCTATGATTATGTTGCGACGATCACGCCCACAACCTCGGGCGAGTTTACCATTGTTTGTAATGAATACTGTTTCCTTGGCCATCACACCATGGTTGGCAAGATGATTGTGAAATAGGAGGATCGAGATGGCTACACTTGCACCTACTACTCCCTGGGCAAAGGGCGCGAAGGACGATTACCGCGATTGCCCTGTGACCACCCTCAAAGTGGATATGCACGCCGAACGCCTTATCATCGCCAATGCGGTGATGGCGGTGGTGACATTGACACTCGGCGGCATTGCCGCGTTGTTGATCGCATTGACACGCTGGCAGGCTGTCCATTTATTGGATGCGACGTGGTTCTATCGTTTACTGACCCTGCATGGAATTGACATGCTCGTGGCGTGGATGGTCTTCTTCGAGATGGCGGGTCTGCACTTCGGCTCGACAGTTCTGTTGAATGCGCGTCACGCGGCACCCAAACTTGCCTGGCTTGGTTTTATTATGATGACGGTTGGCGGTTTGATGGCAAACGTCGTGGTGTTATTTGATCCCAGCAGTAATGTGATGTTTACGGCATATGTTCCGCTAAAAGCCCATCCCTTGTTTTACCTCAGTTACATTTTGTTCGCGGTGGGCGCGTTGATCGCGGTCATCACGTTCTTTATCAATATCGTGGTTGCCAAACGTGAAGATCGCTTTGGAGGCTCACTGCCTTTGGTGGTTTTCGGCTTGATGACCGCCGCCATCCTGGCCACCTACACATTGCTCGAAGGCGCGGCCGCGATCGTGCCTGCGTTCCTCTGGTCGTTGGGAATTCTACCGAATCTTGATCCGGGCATCTACCGAAACTTCTTCTGGGGATTTGGGCATCCTGCACAGCAGGTCAATCTCGCCGCGATGGTCGCCATCTGGTATGCGCTCGCACAGATGACCGTTGGTATTCGCCCCGTCAATGAGAAGTTCTCACGCCTGGCGTTCATTCTGTACCTATTCTTTATCAATCTCGGTTCAGCGCATCACCTGCTCGTTGACCCTGGTCTTTCATTCGGATGGAAGGCGGTCAACACATCCTATGCCATGTATCTTGCGGTGCTTGGTTCAATGATGCACGCATTCTCGATCCCGGCCGCGATGGAGATCGCCTTGCGCGCGAAAGGATACCGAAAAGGCTTGTTTGGCTGGCTCCGTAATGGACCGTGGAAAGAGCCTGGGTTTAGCGCGCTGGTCATATCCATGGTTATGTTTGGATGGATCGGCGGTGTAACGGGTGTGACGATCGGCACTGAACAGATTAATATGCTTGTTCACAACACCCTGCGCCTGCCCGGTCACTTCCACGCGACGGTTGTTGCCGGTACGACGATAGCTTTCATGGGCTTTACGTACTATGTTATCCCGCTTATCTTCCGCAAGGAATTAAAACTCAAGAAGTGGGCTGTCTGGCAACCGTATGTGTTCGGGGGTGGTATGTTGTTGGTTTCGTTGGGCATGATCACCAGCGGTTTGCAGGGTGTTGCCCGCCGTAACTGGGACATCTCGTTCGCTGGCGTTGTGCCTGGCACGGTTGATCTCACGCTTGCCATCTTCGGCATCGGAGCGATCATTGCGGTCATCGGCGGCATTATGTACGTGTCAATCGTATTGACCTCCATCCTGACGGGTCCGAGACTCGAAGCAAGCAATCTACTCCTCGTGGCAGGGACGAATAATCCCCTGCTTGAATCCACCACGTTGACCGACCATCAGATGGAAGACAAGCAGAACCAGCCAAAAGGCTCGCTCGTATTGGTGATTGCGTTCCTCGTTTGGTTCGCTGTGTACTATCTCACCAACTGGTGGCTGTTGGGTCGTACCTGGTTCATTCGATAGTTTGATGTTGAAGGCTTCGGAAGTCCCAAAGACTTCCGAAGCCTTTCCAAAATCTATTTTAGCGGTGATGTGATGCTGGCTTCTTTTCTGTTGGGTTTGCTTGGCAGTCTTGGTCATTGCGTGGGGATGTGTAGTGCAGTGGTCGTCCTTCTTGACCGTCAATCATCATTTCAGGAAAATAAATCCGCTTGGGTTCTCGCGCATCTCGGGCGTATCACCACGTACGCATTGCTTGGATTAATTGTCGGCGCGCTGGGGCAATCGTTGTGGATGTTTTCTGCAGACCTGCCCCGAATTCAGGGAATCCTTTCCATTCTTTTTGCAGTCATTGCTTTTTATATGGCTCTTGCCTTTCTTGGGATCGCTCGATCACCTGAATTATTGTTTTCGGGTCTCGTTTCAAAGTGGGGACAAGCCATGCGCGGACTTAAATCTCCCGCGCCGTTCATTGCGGGTTTGCTGTGGGGTTTGCTCCCATGCGGACTTGTTATCACGGCATTGATCCCCGCGATTACATCGGGGAATGCAATCCAAGGCGCGTTGAATATGATCGTATTCGGCGTCGCCACTGTACCAAGTTTGTTTGCTGTGAAATGGCTCGCGCAGAAGACCATCTCACGGACAGGGTCGCGTAGTCTCGCGTCCGTTGTGATGATGTTGTTTGGGTTTCAATTCGCGATGCGCGGTCTTGCGTCGCTGGGGATGATTGGACATTTGATGATTGGATCAGTGGTGCTTTGGTAACTGCAACCGCTACACCAACAAAATCTCTCTCCACCTGCTCGGTGTGTGGACTGACGACTCTGCATCCCCTCACGAATAAAGGTGGGGGTGTTTTCTGCTGTCCATCGTGCAGGGAGGTGGCGGCGCTTTTAGCGGAGAGTCCGATTGTTGAGCAGAAGCAGGCTAAAGTCGATGGAAGAAGCGAGGATGTCGTCCTCACATTGGGCGGGATGTGGTGCTCATCTTGTGCATGGCTGGTCAGTGAACAGTTGCGCCGCACACCTGGGGTTGAGGCGGCAGAAGTCAGTTATATCCAACAGCAGGCGAGCCTGACGTTCGATGCGTCGGTTACAAATCCGAAGAAACTCAAGAAGCGTGTGCGGTCGTTGGGGTATCAGGCGACGTTGCCGAATGAAAAACCGCGCGATGAGGAGGAATCTTTTTATACGCGTTTGTTGATCGGCGGCGTGATGGTCTTGCACGACATGGTCGTGGGCGCGGGGATTTATGGGCGTGAACTGCTTGGGCTGGCTTCGCCCGAAACGCAATGGCTTGTGGATTTCTTTCAAGTGATGATGCTTGTGACGAGCCTGCCTGTTTTGATATTGCTTGGTTTGCCGATTCTACGCGCAGGCTTTGCGAGTTTATTGCGCGGTCAGCCGAACATTCACACGCTTATTACGATTGGAACGTTTTCGGCTTTTGGCCTGTCGGTGCGAAATCTCATCGCTGGCACGGGCGGGCAATATTTTGATACCGCAACGATGCTCATCTTTTTGATCTCGATCGGACGCTGGCTCGAGATGCAGGCGCATAAATCATCGAACAAGGCGGTGGCGCGTTTGCTCGAACAGATTCCTGATGAGGCACATGTTGTCACCGATGACGGCGATAAAAAAGTGAGTGTGGCTGAATTGCGCGCGGGTCAGCGTGTGCGCGTTCGACCAGGTGAACGTTTCCCTGTGGATGGACTCATCGCGACGGGTGATGGGGATGTGGACGAATCCCTGCTGACAGGTGAGCCGCGCCCTGTGACGCGTTGCGCGGGCGATGCGGTTCAAGCTGGGACCGTGAGCCTGGATGGCAGTTTCGAGATCATTGCCACCGCTGTCGGCGACTCCACAACTGCGGGGCAGATCGGTCGTCTATTACATGAGGCGTTATGGAATCGTTCTCCGCTCGAACGGCTTGCGGACAAGTTGTCCGCGTGGATGACTCCGATTGCAATAGGTTTGGCAACTATTGCATTCCTTTTTTGGAATAATCATTCAGGTCTTGAAACGGGATTGCTGGTTGCGTTATCTGTGTTGTTGATCGCTTGTCCGTGTGCGTTGGGGCTGGCAACTCCGTTGACGTTGTGGCTGTCACTGGGGCGCGCCGCTGAGTCGGGTGTCATCCTGCGAAGCACTGCCGCACTCGAACGGCTGGCAAAAGTTGAGAAAGTCTTCTTCGATAAAACAGGCACGTTGACGAAACTTCCGATGAGGGTGAGAGATGTTTATGTTGAGAAATTTACCGCGCAGAGCGCAAAGGACGCGCAGAAGGAAGAAAGAGGAAAGAATCCTGGCGATCTTCGCGAGCTTGGCGGTTCAGAAAAAGATTTTCTTCAGGTTGTCGCATCGGTTGAGCGCGAGTCGGAACATCCGCTGGCGAGGGCAATTGTGAATCATGCAAATGACGAAGGCGTGAAATTATCCAAGCCAGAGTCGTTCAAGGCGATGCCAGGGATGGGCGTGCGGGCAGAATTGAATGACGAGAGTATCGTGATCGGAAATGAACGATTGATCTTTCAAAAGAAATTGAGCATTTCAAAAGATATGATGAATCGTGCAGATGCAATGAGAGAGGCTGGGCAGGTCGTTGTGTACGCGGGGTGGGGAGGGCAGGTTCAGGGGTTGGTGGGGCTGGGTGAGACGGCCCGCGAGGAGGCGAAGGATGTTCTCCATCAATTGCAGTCTCGTGGACTGGAACTCGGTGTGTTGACAGGCGACGAAGAACGCGCGGGTGAAAGATGGCAAAAGGCACTCGCCATTCCTGTGAAAGCCGCGCTGAGTCCTGATGAGAAGATGTCGCATCTTGTGGGGAACACTGCGATGATCGGCGACGGAATCAATGACGGTCCCGCGCTCGCCGCGTCCACGGTGGGGCTGGCGATGAATCATGGAACAGATGTGGCGCGCAGCGCGGCGGATATCGTCCTTATGCGCGATGATTTGCGCGTGGTTCCGTGGCTTTTTGACCTGTCAAAGACCACTATGCGGCGTGTGAAGGAAAATCTTGGCTGGGCGTTCATTTACAATATCATCGGCGTGGGGCTTGCAATGGCGGGATTGATGAAACCCGTCTGGGCCGCGCTGGCGATGGTGATGAGCAGTATCTTCGTCACTGCGAATGCGATGAGGATGAACAAATATCCTTTGCTTGATGAGTCGCCGTTGGTCGAGCAGCCGTAGGTGTACCGAGCAACACGTTTCAAAAGTATATTCGTAACAAATTTGTTTTGCTTATTGGTGGTTTCGATACCCCCTGCGAAAAACACGCAGGGCTACTCAACCACCGATTTGTTGCAAAATAAAAATAACGGGAAATCATTGATGACAAAAAAACTCTACACTGAACGACGCTTTATGCGCAAACTGGAACGAGCCTGGGCCCTCGTCGAAGGCGTTGTAAACCGATCTGCAAAATCGGATTTCAATCCGCTCTACCATCTCGGCACGCTCACCATCTTCATGTTGATTGTGTTGATCGCTACCGGCGTGTATCTCACGGTTATCTATCGCCCTGGTGCGGATGTGGCATATGCGACCGTTGAAGCAATAAGCTCCAATTGGTTCGGTTCGCTCATGCGGAGCATCCATCGTTACGCATCGGATGGCATGATCGTGCTCATCGTTTTGCATTTTATCAAGATGCTTGTCAGCGATAAATTCTGGGGTCAACGCTGGCTGGCGTGGACCAGCGGCTGGCTCATGCTCGCCACGACATGGCTGGTCGGCACGTTTGGTTACTGGCTTGTCTGGGACCAGCGCGCGCAATGGATGACCGAATACATGATGGAAACGCTGGCAGGCACATCGGGTCTTACCTACGTTGCCATAGACATCGCCTCGCGCACATTTTCCAATTTCGTCATCATCCTCTTTTTGCATGTCTTCTTTCCGCTCATTATGTTCCTCGGAATTTACATCCACGGCTTGCGCCTCTCCCGCGCCCGTTGGTGGTCGCCGCGTTGGGTGAGCATTCAGGCGCTTGTTGGGCTTGTCATCCTTTCCCTCATCAAACCAGTTCAATCGTTTGCGCCTGCGGATCTATCCACACTTGTCTCATCTGTCCCAATGGACGCGCTCTATCTTGGGCTACTGCCTTTGATAGAAGTATTTGGAAATGTGATTTTCTGGGTACTTAGCATCCTCATCATTGGAAGCCTTTTCCTGCTCCCGTGGCTCGCCTCAGGTCGGGACGATGGGCCTGCTCTTGTTACCGATCCGAAGTGTACGGGATGCGTTCTCTGCTACGCCGAATGTCCGTACGATGCCATCAGCATGGTGCCGCGTAATGATGACTCGGGCTATCAAAAATTAGCGATCATCAACGCCGCTCAATGTACGGCGTGTGGAATTTGTATTGGGGCGTGTCCCACGGACGCGATTGATTTGAAAGGCGGTTACAATGGCGAACAGGTCTTCGGCGCGGTGAAGGGCGCGTTGCACCGTGAAGTGAAGGACGGGCATCCTGTAACGGTTGTGTTTGCCAGTCAACGCACGAAAGCGTTGGGTGGATTGCCCGCGCAGTTGAATGTCGGCATGGAAAAGGCTCGTGTCGCTGTGGCAGGCTGGGGGGACGCGAAGCGCGAAGCGGGGCGCGTCGTTACGGCGGTTTTGCCCAGCGTGAGCGCGGTCAACATTGAGTGGATCAAGTCGCTTCACAGCGAAGGCGCGCGCGATGTCGCCATTGTTTCACATCCGTATGACGATAGTATGAACCGTGAGGACGCGCATTGGATTTTGAACCGTTTGCATTTGCGCCCCGCGCTGCTGACGGAGGGTTTGCATTGGCTGGAGGCGACGCCTGGTGACTCGAAGACGGTCGCGAAATTTCTCGATGAGTTGCATAGTGATGCGGCGCAGGGGAACAAGCGTGCGCCCGTTTTGCCGCCTGTCAAGGAGCGCAATAAACTTGTGCCTTCATTGGTGAGCGCGTTGATCGGCACAGTATTGTTGTTTGGTTTGTTCGCGCTTGCATTGCCATTGGATGTGCCAGCAGGGATGTCTGCATCAGAGGGTGCGGCGTTGCGGATCGCGATAGACGCAAAGGGTAAGGTTGAAGTTTCTAAGATTCCTGAAGGTGTTGTTTTGCCTGAAGGCGCGGACCCTGCGAAAATATTTGGCGGCGAGCATTTCCCGATCAGCGTGCGCGTGATCGTGGACGGTGTGACGATTCTTGATGACACCTTTGATCCCTCAGGTATCAGCGGCAACGGACGTATCTCCGCGTTGAAGTTCCTTGAAGTGGAATCAGGTACGCATCAAGTGGAAGTGTTGATCAGGGATGATTCGGATGAGTACCGTTCTGCATTTTCAGGGGAGGTTGAATTTGAGAAAGGCAAGGTGCTCATTCTTTCGTATGACGAGCAGAATGATGTGTTTGTGTTGCGCTGATTGAGCAGTAAAGATCAAGCCACGGATTACACGGCTTTTGAATGATTGCCTTGAAAGGGGACAAACGAAAAGCCGGCCTGTTGGATTGGGTCGGCTTTTTTCGTGCGAATCAGGACATCGTGCCCGAAGGGTAAATCCGTGGCTACATATCTTTATGCCTGTTTTGGTTTTGAACGATATGCAATAAAGAACCAAACAAGTATTATGACCAACGCCCCAAAGGAAATCCACGTCAATCTGGCGCGTTCGGCGAGGGCGGCGCGGAATGGTTCGTTGGCTGATGGATTGGCAACATACCATTTATCATCGTACTCCGACGAACCTTCTGCAACTCCAACGTAAAAAACATAGCCCGTGTAGGGATAGTAGTATAGAAGGTCGAATCCCTGAACATCATTACCATCCACATACACGCGGATAATTTCGTAACCTTCCCCAGGGTCAGCAGGCGGGTCAATCGATCCTTGCGAGAAATCGGCAAAGGCGAAGAAATCCTGCGTGAGTGCGGGGTTGGTGATGTTGATCTCACCTGTAATGCCAGGTCCGTCAACAGTGATGTAATCAAAGTTGCCGCTTGCAAAAACCAGCGTGGTTGGAATGAGCAGGCTGAGTACAAGGATAAGGAGTATGTATTTCTTCATGGTTATGACCCTTTCGCATCCAAAGCCCTGAAGCGATGGATGAAATATACTGACAGTGCGAACAGGACAATCGCATTTGCCTGGTGGATGAGGGCGATGACGATGTTCACGAAGGAAAGCACTGTCAGCACGCCGAGCACGATCTGCAAAGCGACGATGCCGATCAGCCATTTGAGTCCGACCTGAATATCCTGCGGATGGTTCCGTTTCCTTGCGGTGTAATAGACGAAAGGCAGGGCGATCAAAACTGCAAATGCAAACCAGCGATGGATGAATACGATGGTCTGCGGCGATTCGATAAGATTGATAAACGAGTTGAACAGGTTGGGCGGAATCCACTTGCCGAACATGAGAGGCCAGGTGCTTGAGACGTGCCCTGCCTTGAGACCCGCTGTGAACCCACCGTAGGCGATCTGTATGATCAGAATGATGAAGTAGACAACCGCCAGTTTCGACGGCAATGACCACTTCGCTTTTTTGCCGGTATTGGGAAAGCCGTGTTTATGTCCAAGCGCGGTCCAATAAGCGAGACCGAGCAAGGTCAATGCGAGCAGTAGATGGACAGTAAGGTTGAAATGGCTCACTGCTGGGAGGTCAACCAGTCCGCTGGCGACCATGATCCAGCCTGCCAAAGCTTGCGAGATGAAGAGCAATCCCATCACCACGTAGATGCCAAATTCCTTCCACGGGATCGCCTTCTTGAAGAGGAAATAGAAAACAGGAATGGCGTATGCAAATCCCGCGAGACGCGCGATGAGGCGGTGTATCCATTCGACGTAGAAGATGTATTGATATGCCTCAAGGGTCATGGATGTATTGACCTTGAGATATTCAGGGGTCAATTGGTATTTTGCGAATTCAGCTTCCCAGGCTTGCGGACCGATGGGCGGGACAACCCCGCTGATCGGATTCCATTCCACGATGGATAACCCTGAGCGGGTGAGCCGTACAAATCCCCCGAAGACGATAAGGAACGCCACGATGAAAGAGAAGATGAACAGCCATTTCAATACGACTTGATTTTGTGTTTTTGGCATATGCCCTCCAGAACCTGATGTCGAAGCGATTATAGCATCAACGTAATACCATCACGCAATGTTATAGGTGTTGAAAACCACTGTGTTTTATGAATTTATTGATACGGCTGTGTCCATTGACGTAGCACCTCCCCGTCCACAACCATAATACGCCTGTCCTCAATGCGGATCGCGCCGCTTTTTTCCAGTTCTTTTAATGAGCGTGCAACCACCTCGCGAACAGTTCCAAGACGCGCAGCAAGTTGTTCCTGGGTCCAATGTGGATGCAGCTCTTCAACTGGCATTTCGGTGATAAGGCGTGCAAGGCGATGCGTAACCTGATAGAAAGCCATCTCGCTGACCTTGCCAATAAGGTTGCGAAGGTTTTTTCCAAATTTGGACAGAATCTTTAACGCAAATTCTGGATTGGATAAAACAAGAGCACGCAACACCCGTGGTTCAATAACCCATACATGCGAGGTTTCAAGCGCCTCCACATTCACTGGATTCGCACCACCATCGAAAGCAGGGACTTCGTTGCAGGTTGCGCCTGCTGTCATGACAGCGATGATGTATTGCCGCCCCTGCGGAGAAACGCGATAGAGTTTTATACTGCCACTTTCGATAATGTGTAATCCTGCGCACGGATCACCCTCCCAAAACAGAACGTCGCCGCGTTCGTATTCTCGCATTTGCGTGTGCGCTGTTATATCCTTCAAAACATCATCGGGAAGCTCATCAAAATATGGATTATTTCGTAGCGTTTTGAGTTTCTCGATATTAGCTACTTCGATAAGTTTCATATTAAATTTTCATCGGAAAAAGATTTAACTTAATTTTACCGCATAGTCTGCAAATTGATTTCGAATCCTTTGCCCTAACTGTTCGATTAGATGTGATAGTTTGTTATGTATAGAAAAGATATGAAATAGCTCTTGCTTTCACTTAGGTGAACCTATTTATTCTCAGCAGAACCCTGATCAAATCGCTTATCCAAGCAGTACAGACTGTCCATTGTTCTTTCTGCGTAAGCCGTAGTCAAGCAGTACTATGTCAAAAGTGACCCCCATATCTGGCTATAGAACATTCTCAAGTCTTATTTTGCCCATATATTGGCAAAGAATCTAAATCCGCTCCTAATTCGAAGTCTGTTATGACGCCCAGGCGCCACTACGGGGGTGGGCAACCAGGATTATGCTCGAAAAGAGATGCTGCTCAAGACGCCCTCACCGGCCGGCGGGAATCATAACCGGGGCCCATTCCCGGCGAATAATGATATATGACCAGTGTTGAGTTTCGTCGCGTCGATACCCCTCTGCGGAGGGGGATAGCGCACTTGCCCATCCCTTCGATTGCTCGTACAATCAGAGCGGTAAAAAAGTAGCAGGTAATCCAAAAGACAGGAAAGGGAACATCATGACCGACCTGAAAAAATTCGGTGATGGGATCATAAATAATCTTGAGCATGTGATCGTGGGGAAAAGTCAATCCATCGAGCTGGTTGTCATTGGTTTATTATGTCAGGGTCACGTTTTGATCGAGGATGTGCCGGGTGTGGGCAAGACCATGCTGGCACGCAGTCTTGCCAAATCACTGAATTGCACTTTCAACCGCATTCAGTTCACGCCCGACATGCTCCCCAGCGATGTGACGGGCGTTTCCATTTTCAATCAGCAGAAACGCGAGTTCGAGTTCCGCGCGGGGCCGATCATGGGGCAGATCGTTCTGGCGGATGAAGTCAACCGTGCCACGCCCAAGACCCAGGCCTCATTGCTGGAGGCAATGGAGGAACGTCAGGTGACGGTGGACGGGGTGACGCATCCGCTCCCAAAACCGTTCATGGTCCTTGCCACGCAAAACCCCATCGAATATGAAGGGACCTTCCCTCTTCCGGAAGCGCAACTGGACCGTTTTCTTCTGCGGGTGCGCATGGGTTATCCCAGCCCGACGGAGGAGATGAGAGTCCTGAACGAGCAGCAGTTCCGGCATCCGATTGAAGCGCTGGAACCGGTCGTCAAGATAAGGGATCTATTAAAGGCCATCGATGACATCCGCAAGATTTACGTTTCTCCCGCGATCCAGAGATATATCATCGATCTGGTCGGGCGCACACGCCACAGTGGAGATGTGTATCTCGGCGCCAGTCCGCGTGGAAGCCTTGCCCTGTTTCGTGCCGGGCAGGCCCGCGCCGCGCTTCAGGCCCGCGATCACGTGCTGCCTGATGATATCAAGGCGCTGGCTATCCCGGTGCTTGGGCATCGCATCATTGTCTCGCCTGCCGCGCGCTTGCGCGAGTTGAGCGCGGACCGCATTGTACAGGAGATCCTATACAGCGCGCCCGTGCCCGGCGGTGATTACCAGACTGATTCTTCAAAGGCAAAGGTCAAGGAACAGTGACGCCGGGGCGCATTTTTGTTTTATTGATTTTTGCAGTAGGGGCGGTCGGAACCATGGTGAACGGCGCGGTGTTTTATATCCGCCTGCTTTATCTGGGTTCCCTGCTGATCATCATTGCCTGGGTGCTGAGGATGATTTCATTGAATGGCATAAAAGTGGAACGCCAGGCGCGTTCCTTGCGGGGTAGCGTGGGTGATATTTTCGAAGAGCATTTTGAGGTATCGAACGCAAGCAAACTGCCAAAACTCTGGCTGGAGGTCTCGAACGAATCGTCCGTTCCAAACGCAACCGGATCGCGCCTGCTCACTCTTTTGCGTTCGGGGCAGAAGCGTTCCTACACCGCCCGCACCTGGCTCACCAACCGCGGCGGTTTCCTGCTCGGGCCGACCAAAATTACCTCCGGTGATCCTTTTGGCATATTCCGGGTTTCGCGCGTATTCCCCGCCTCATCCACGCTGATGGTCCTGCCCATGATGTTCCGTGTGAACCAATTCCTTTCCCCTCCTGGTCTGCTGCCCGGAGGGAAGGCAATACGGCGGAAATCGATCGATATTACCCCTCACGCCGCCGGGGTGCGCGAATATGTCACGGGTGACCCGATGAAGCGCATTCACTGGCCGACGAGCGTTCGCCGTGACCAGCTCATGGTCAAGGAGTTCGAACAGGATCCTCAGGCAGAAGTATGGCTTTTTCTGGACACCTATAAGAGCGCTCATGTTGAAAAAGCAAACGAGGAGCTTATCTCTCCCGTGGATGATCTTATTCTTCTACGGCGGCCAAAGTTCAAGTTGCCGCGCTCGACCCTTGAATATTCGATCAGCATTACCGCGTCACTGGCGCATTACTTCCTTGAGCAGCGCCGATCTGTCGGGCTGGTCACTTCCCTGGGGCGAAGTTACAAGGTCATCCCTGCCGAACGCAGTGAGCGGCAGGAGGCAAAGATCCTTGAGGAACTGGCGTTCCTGCAGGCGGAAAGCACTTTTACGTTTCCCAGCCTGGTCACTGCACAGATGGGACAATTGCCGCAAGGGAGCAGCGCCATCCTCGTTACGCCAATGATCTGGTCTGAGTTATTGCTCGCCGTGGACAGTCTCCAGCGCCGCAAATTGCGATCCGTTGTTGTCCTGCTCATGGCTCAATCGTTTGGCAACCGTACCAGCAATGAAGACCTGGCAAGATCATTGGAAGAGCGCAATGTGCCCGTATGCCGTGTATATTGTGACGCGGATCTTTCTGAAACGCTTTCAAGTTTTGCAACCAACACCTTTTCACAGGACTTTGCATGGCGCCGACCCGTGTTATCACACTTGACTTGAACTTTCAGGGACGCCCGCACGCCATCGCAGCGTATCTAATTCGATACCCGAAGGGAGACGGCGCGGTGCTGATCGAAAGCGGACCCGGCTCGACTCTTTCTTCGCTTCAGGCTGGCCTGGCGGAACAGGGCTTATCTCCCCGCGATGTGACCCACGTGCTGCTCACGCACATCCATCTCGACCACGCAGGCGCGGCAGGCTGGTTGGCTCAGCACGGCGCGCAGATTTATGTGCATCCGGTCGGCGCTCCGCATATGATCAACCCGGAAAAACTCCTGGCGAGCGCGGCGCGTATTTATGGCGATAAGATGGAATCATTATGGGGTGAGTTCCTGCCTGTCCCTGAGAGTCAACTTGTAATCCCGAAGGATGCGGAGGAGATAGCGATTGCGGATTTGAGATTTGTCCCGATCGATACTCCGGGACACGCCGAGCATCATTACGCGTATCTCTTTGAAGATATCTGTTTTTCCGGAGATGTAGGCGGAGTACGAATCCCTGGTTATCAATATTTGCGAGTCCCCATGCCGCCGCCTGAATTACATCTGGAGCGCTGGCATGAGAGCATTGCGCGCCTGCGAAAGGAAAAGTTCGCGCGCATCGCACCGACTCACTTCGGCGTCTACGATGACCCGGAATGGCATCTACGTGAGGTAGAAAAGGGACTCGATTCTGCGGCTCTATGGCTCG
>Ga0209521_10002611_pt1 | contig 14677 bp, 8 predicted proteins | sample Rifsed19ft4_FD_184016 | JGI IMG/M metagenome (GOLD analysis project Ga0209521, IMG submission 184016) | Soil microbial communities from Rifle, Colorado, USA - sediment 19ft 4 (version 2) | ecosystem: Environmental > Terrestrial > Deep subsurface > Rock core/Sediment | place: Rifle, Colorado...
GGAAGCCGCGATCCGTGAACGAGACGTACACCGACTCAGTGAACTGGCTACCAGTGTGGCAGTTGCGCAGGGAGAAGAAGAAGTGTTCCTTCTCGACGCCACTGGCGCGGTCCTGCTTGGCATTGCGCGAGAGCAGGGAAATGCAGGCTCGCCTTACCTGATTCAGGACGGCAATGGGACCGAATTCAACGCGTTGCCATTTGTAAAAAAAGTGTATTTAGGTGAACTGGATACACAGGGTGATAAATTCAGCGGTATTGCTATGCACAAAGGTATTTATTATTTTTACGTCTCCGGACCACTGCGAGATGCCCAGGAAAAGCTGGTTGGGGTGGCGTTGGTTGGCAAATCATTGCACTCCATCGTGGATCAGATGCGGGAGGAAACGCTGGCGCAGGTTTCGCTTTACGACACCAGCGGAAAATTATTGGAATCGACTCTGACCGAGCCTCAATCCATGGCTGAAGATGTTGCCAGTCAAGTCATTGCCAATAAAGACACCTCCAGCTTGAAACGCCTATTAAGCAGTCAACGCTCATTTAATATTCTTGATTTGAATTACACCGAGGTGGTTGGCGCCTGGCAGGTACGCAGCACGGAAGTAATTGGCCTTATGGGTGCCTCGATGATCAATAATTACTGGGTCACCGCCAGCACGCCAACGCGTGTGCAGGTGGCTGGGCTGGTATCTTTGCTGGTTTTATTGGTTTTCGTCATCGGTGTTGAAATTGCTGACCGTATCACCTTTCCGTTAAAAAGCCTGGTGGTGGCTTCGTCACAAGTTGCAGCTGGCAACTTGAACGTACGGCTGGTGCCGGGCGGCAATGATGAAGTTGCCTACCTGACCGAAACATTCAATATGATGGTGGCTAACCTTAACCAGTCTCGGCTGGACTTAATCCAGGCGTACGACGAGACCATTACCGGTTGGGCGACCATGCTTGATCAACGCGACCAGGATACAGAAGGCCACACCCGGCGCGTTAGCGAATTGACCCTGGAGGTTGCCCGACATTTTGGGCTGTCGGATGAAGAATTGGTCCATGTTCGGCGCGGCGCCTTGTTGCACGATATCGGAAAAATGAGCGTCCCGGACCAGATATTAAAAAAGAATGGCCCATTGACACCGGATGAATGGGTGGTGATGCGCCTGCACCCCAAAATTGCCTATGACGTATTGGAACCCATTGAATATCTGCGCCCGGCACTGGAAATCCCTTATTCGCATCATGAGCGCTGGGATGGCAGCGGTTATCCGCGTGGGTTGCGAGGTACCGACATTCCATTATCAGCCAGAATTTTCTCTGTGATTGATGTTTGGGATGCCATGACCTCGGACCGACCCTACCGCAGTGCTATGGCGCCGCAGGATGTGATTAATCATATTTTCGAGCAGCGCGGAAAAATGTTCGATCCGACAGTTGTGGATGTTTTCTGGGACGTCATCAAAGTCGCAGTTCCAGAACTAATAAAACCCATCCTTCCCGTGGATGACCAAAGAAATGTAGCTTGAGATGAAACCAGGGTTCCCTTTGGGTAAGTCTGGCGGGGGTTTAGGACACATCCAGCGTTACCTGGGTATGGTAAGTCTGCTTCTTTTTATTACTGCCTGCCTTGGCATCCAGATCATCGCATTCTTAGCGTCAAACCGCGGCAACGAGGTCCTCACTGGTGTCCGTGTCCTCTCCAAATCCACCGCGGATTATAGTTTTGATGAAATTCTGCGGCTTGCGCCAATTTTGCCGGGAATTTTGGAGGATATTGAACGCGATTTACCGTTCCTTACGCCGGAGGTCACTACACCGCCAGCCATTGGTCTGGTGATACCTGGAATCACAAATACGATCACAGGCACCACTCCGGGGATAATTACGACGATCACACCTCCCGATGAAACAACCTTGCCGACCGGAATCAGCACGGATAATCCTACTCCAGGCACGACAGAGACAACCACATCTCCCCCGACGATTGTTCCGACCACCTCAACCCCGCCTTCAACCGCGACACCAAAGACCCCCACGCCTATCACACCCGTCGTGACCACGCCGGTACCAACTACTCGGGTTCCCACAACTCAAGCCCCTACCACCCTGGTGCCAACGACCCGCGTTCCTACGACTGCCGTACCGACGACCCTTGTTCCAACGCCCATCCCGGCAACGCCTACACCAACCGACATTATCGTGTTTCCTACTCCTACGGATGCGCCTTCCGAGGAACCGACCTGGGTGGAAGAAACTCTGCCTGGGAATGGTTTAGACATTCTTTCGACCCCGGTTGCATCCCTCCAACTAGTACCGTCATTGTGGTCAGTTCTCCACACCCGCATAGGAATTTCAGCTGGAGTCTGCAGCCTGCCAGCATTTAGCCTGGTTCAGCCTGGTGGAAACGAACTATTTTTGAACCTTATCGCAGGTAAGGATTAAATTCTTTTTCTTCGGCGACGGTGGTCTCTGGGCCGTGACCGGAGAGCAGGCGAGTCTCAGGCGGCAGCGTGAATATCTGATTGTAGATACTGCGCATCAATTTGTTCATGCTCCCGCCAACCAGATCAGTCCGGCCTACGCCGTTTTGAAAGATTAAATCGCCGACCAGTGCCGCGCTCGCTTGGGGCAGGTAAAAGACCACATGCCCGGGCGAATGACCGGGTGTGTGCCGTACTTCCACCTGTTCAGCCCCGATTGTCAATACTTGTCCATGCTCAAAATTCAGGGTGGGTTCTGGGCCTTTGGGCGAATCGATGCCGAATTGCCGAGCCCCTCCGCCATCTTGGTACAAACTCAAGTCATCCGGGTGCAAGCCAATCGTAAATGGCGGCTGGGCCAGCCGGCTAAACTCAGCGACTCCCGCGGTATGGTCAAAATGAGCGTGGGTCAGCCAGACCTGGGTTATTTTCCAACCATTCTCGTTTGCCGCCTGGATAACATGGCGGCTGTCAAACGTCGGGTCAACCACTACAGCCAGACTGCTGCCGGGCTCAACCAATACATAAGAATTGTTGGCTAAAGGACCGAGGGTGAAGGTGTGAATATCAAGAGTCATATATAGATTCCGAACTCATTTGCCTACAAAATAGTGAGGTATCGGGGGAAGTCGGTCAGACTGCTAGAGCCGTCCGCTGTGACCACCATGTCGTCCTCAATCCGCACACCGCCTTTACCTGGCAGGTAAATCCCGGGCTCAACCGTATATACCATTCCCTCCAGCAACAGCAGGTCGTTTTCAGCAAATATGTACGGCCCTTCGTGGCCTTCCATGCCCAGGCCGTGACCGGTTCGGTGCGTAAAGAACGTACCGTAATCCCCGCGCTGGATGACGCCGCGGGCCGCGTGATCAATGTCGCCGGCACGAAGCCCAGGTTTTCCAGCCTGCCGGCCGGCGGCATTAGCCTGTTTGACCAGTTCATAGATTTTAGAAAACTCATCGGACACCGTGCCAACGGCAAAAGTGCGGGTAATATCGGATGCGTATCCCTGGTACGAAGCCCCCCAATCAAACAATAGCAAATCGCCGGTCTCAACTGTGCGGTCGGAAGGCACAGCATGCGGATTGGCGCTGTTTGGACCGCTGGCAACGATCGGTGCAAATGGCAGCTCGGAATCCGACCCGGCACGATAAAGGTTAATCAACAACTCAGCTGCCAGCTCGCGTTCGGTTACTCCAGCTTTTACCAGGGGTAAAGTGGCTTCCAAAGCTTTCTGGGCGATTATGGCTGCCTGGCGCATGGCTGCGATCTCCTCATCATCTTTTTGCATGCGCACCTGACCCAAGGCTTCTTCACCGGAGACAAAGACCGCCTTTGGCGCTGCAGTCTGTAAATAAGAAAGTTCCAGGAAGCGCAGCCGGGTTGGTTCAACTCCGATCCGTTTGCCGTCCAATTCCAGTGAATTCGCGGCTTTTTTGAACACGCCGTCCCATTCCAGCATGTTGTCCCCAAAGGAAATCGGAGAGAGCGGAATGCGGGCAGACGCAATTTTCGGTTTTTCCAGTTCCGGCATGATCAATACCGGGGCAGCGGGAGGTGCCAGCAATAGTACCGTCGGTCGTTCCATCAGGTGGAAGCGGAGCCCGGTAAGATAGAAAAGAGTTGGTCCAGGGTTCACTGCCAGGGCATCGAGTCCGGCGGAGGTCATTAATTGATAGAGGCGGTCAAGGCGGGCAGCGGTCATGGGCGATTCTCCTGGGCGAATTATACGCCGGATCGTTCTGGATGACCTCAGTTCAGCGAGCCTGATGGATATGGCAGTCCTTGACAGTCGCCCAGCTTCGAAGTAAAATACCCTTACCCTAAAAAAGGGCCTGTAGCGCAGCTGGGAGCGCGCTTCAATCGCACTGAAGAGGTCAGGGGTTCGAATCCCCTCAGGTCCACTGGGGGCTGAGGCCCCAACCCAGACCGCTAAACGCGGACTTTACCAATCGAGAGAGTACATACTGGGCCCATAGCGCAGCTGGGAGCGCGCCTCAATGGCATTGAGGAGGCCGAGGGTTCGAATCCCTCTGGGTCCACTCAAGAACGAGTTATTTAACTCGTTCTTTGAAAAAGCCACAACGGGAGTAGTAGATCATCCGTCAGCGAGCCGGGAGAGCGAGGTGTGAGCCCGACAATGCGCAAGCGGAGCGCGTAGATCGAACTCGCTCGTTTGCCTGAAATCCAGGCAGGCTGTTCTGGTGAATAATTAGCCAGAATCGGGTGCGCCCGTTATCGCGTCTTTGAGGTGGTCCGGGATTTTCCGGGCAACCAGGGTGGTACCGCGGAGTTCATCCTTCGTCCCTGATCGGACGAAGGATTTTTTGTTTAAGCAGGTCAATCGTTGGAGGACAAGATCATGGCAGACACGAAAACCCCGATTTACAATCCGGCAGAAATCGAACCCAAATGGCAGAATAAATGGGAAGAGGATGGATTAAACCATTCCGACATCGATCCTGCCAGGCCGAAGCATTATGCCCTGACCATGCTTCCCTATCCCTCCGGCGACCTTCACATTGGCCACTGGTTCGCCATGACGCCGCCCGACGCCCGCGCCCGGTTCAAGCGTATGCAGGGGTATAACGTCCTCTTCCCCATGGGCTTTGACGCCTTTGGGCTGCCGGCGGAAAACGCTGCCATTAAGAATAAGGTGCACCCAAAAGAGTGGACCTTCAAAAACATTGAAAAGATGCGTAAGCAGTTCCGCAGCCTGGGTGCAATGTTCGATTGGCGCCGCGAAGCCATCAGCGCTGCCCCGGAGTTCTATCAGTGGACGCAGTGGTTTTTCACCCAGCTGTATAAACACGGGCTGGCCTATCGTAAGTCTGCCCAGGTGGATTGGTGCCCGAATGACAATACAACCCTGGCACGCGAGCAGGTATGGGGCGAAGACCGCCATTGCGAACGTTGCGGCACCCCGGTCATCAAGAAAAATCTGGAGCAGTGGTTCTTCAAGACAACCGCATATGCCGACCAGCTGCTGGACTTCAGCCAGATCGATTGGCCGGAACGCGTGCGCACGCTGGAAACCAATTGGATCGGCCGTTCCGAGGGTGCAGCTGTGTCCTTCACCACCGAACAGGGAGACACGCTGGAGGTTTTCACCACCCGTCCGGATACGCTGTGGGGCGCGACCTTCATGGTGCTGGCTCCCGAGCATCCCCTGGTCGCCAAGCTGACCAGTGCCGAACAAAAAGCTCAAGTGGATGCCTATATTCTGGAAGTCCAGCGCGAGTCGGATATTCAACGCGAGTCTACTGATAAGGAAAAAACCGGCGTCTTTACCGGCGGTTACGCCATCAACCCGGTCAACGATCGACGGATTCCTGTGTGGATTGCTGATTATGTGTTGATGACCTACGGCACCGGCGCCATTATGGCTGTGCCGGCCCACGATGAACGCGATTTTGCCTTCGCGATCAAGTTTGGCCTACCCATCCTGCCGGTTATCGATAGGACAGACGGAATTGCAAAAAGCCTGGTGTTCCCTGGTTCAGTGGCTGAAGGATTTGCCGCGCAACTGCGTGATGCTGGAATTGAATACCACGCTGCTCCAGTAGGGGATCAAGGCGAAGGTTTGTTTGTCACTCTAATTGGGAACGCCCAAATTCATAAGTACATTGCCATGATGCAATCAGCCATCCAGCCAAAAAACTGGAATGAGGTCGTCGGCGCTCAATGGGTTTTCATATTTTCAGATGGGGTCCGCGAACTGGATTCTGTCTCCGCCGATCAGGAGATTCTGGCAAAGTGTAAGGCTCTCTACCCACCGGTAGGCGGCAATCGTACCACTATGGAGATGCTGAACGGTCTCGATTTTTATAAGGATGTCCTGTTCCATTCTGAATACGGTACGATGATCCACTCCGGGACTTTTAGTGGAACCCCTGGCGATGTTGCCAAGCAGAAAGTATCAAAATGGCTGGAGGAAAATGGCAAAGGCAAGGCAACGGTCAACTACCGCCTGCGCGACTGGCTGATTTCTCGCCAGCGCTACTGGGGCGCACCGATCCCCATTGTCTACTGCCCGACGCACGGCGCTGTGCCGGTCCCGGACGATCAATTGCCGGTATTGCTGCCGGATGACGTCGAATGGATGCCGACCGGCCAATCTCCGCTCAAGCTGCACCCCACCTGGAAAATCACTACCTGTCCCACCTGCGGCGGTCCAGCTGAACGCGAAACCGACACCATGGATACCTTCATGTGCTCTTCGTGGTATCACCTGCGTTATTTGAGCCCGCATTACACCAAGGGTCCATTTGATCCCAAAGAATACGATTATTGGATGCCGGTCGATTCCTACACTGGCGGTATTGAACATGCCACCATGCATTTGATCTATACACGATTCTTCCATAAAGCCAGCCGTGACATGGGCATCACCAAGGGTGACGAACCCATGCTGCAGCTGCGCAACCAGGGCATGATCCTGGGCGAAGATTCTGAAAAAATGTCGAAAAGCCGCGGCAATGTACGCTCGCCGGATGACCTGGTTAAGGCTTATGGTGCAGATGTTGTCCGCGCCTATCTGATTTTCTTTTCCCGCTGGGACCAGGGTGCTCCATGGAGTTCAGGCGGGATTGAAGGCGTCAATCGCTGGATCCGCCGGGTTTGGACAACCATCGTCGAACCCGGACCAGAGGGCTCAAAAGACGAAGCTGCGATTCGCGGTCTGCGGCGCAAGCTGCATCAGACATTGCGTTCCGTCACGCGTGACTTTGAGACCTTTGAATTCAACACCATTGTCTCCGGACTGATGGAACTGTTAAACGAAATGGTGAAAGCCAAACAACACGGCTTGTACAATTCGCCGGCCTGGAAAGAAACCGTCGAATTGTTCTTGCTAATGTTGGCGCCGGTTTCCCCCCACATCAGCGAGGAGTTGTGGGCCTGGCTGGGCAAACCTTACTCGATCCACCAGCAGTCCTGGCCTTTAGTTGACGAAGAAGCCGCGCATGAGGATCAGATAACACTGGTGGTACAGATCAACGGCAAAGTGCGCGACCGGATTCAACTGCCGGCTGGAATCACGGAGGAAGATGCCAGGGCGCATACGCTGGCTTCACCCGCGGTTCAGAAGCACCTTGAAGGAAAAACGCTGCGTCAGATTATTTATGTTCCTGGCAAACTGATCAATATCGTTATTTGAGGTCAACGATTACTGCGCGGCAAACACCATAGTGTAATAACCGCCAAAGCTGCTGCCCGGAACGTTCACAAACCCAACACCGACCTCAGTGGGGCGGGGGTTCAAGATGTTTTTGCGGTGGACTGGACTGTTCATCCACCAGTTGAAAGCGCCTTGAGCATCCGCCCCGTATTCCGTCGCGCCTGCGTAGATGTTTTCCGCGGCATACGAAGGGTTGTATCCCTGTGCAATGACCCGGGTGCGGGCTTTCGAACCGTCCGAGCCGGTATGATCCAGGAAGTTGTTGCAGCCCATATCGATGCTGTGGACTTTGGCTGCTGCCATTAGCGCGGAATTGGCTGCCAGCGGTGCCGCTCCTTCCGCCGACCTGGCAGCGTTGACCAGATTCAAAATGGTATCCAGGTACCCTGAATTTTCCGAGAACGAACAATTGGATGGCGCGGGGACCACGGCGCTGGTAGTGGTTTCGGTTGTACCTGCCTGGCTGCCGCCCCAATTCACCACGATTTCGACCCAGATATAGTCAATGCCGTTGCTATTGACGCCAAAGCGGTTGCCGTTCGGGTCGCGGAATTCGTAATTAGCGCCGTACTTCCCGCCCTGGTTGGGGGCTGCCAGATCAATGGAGATATCGGCAGTCTGGCCTGGCGCAATTGCCGGCATGGGGGATGACAACGGTCCGTCGAGCGGATCACCGGCGGCAAAAACCAGCGAATAATCAGGATTAATCGTGCAGGTACCCTCATTGCGGATGCGCCAGATTTTTGTGAATTTTTCGTCCTGAGTAAAAGCTGTTCCATCTGGAATGGTGACATCTGCGTAGAAAGCGGCTTTATTGACGCAATCACTGGTTACCGGAACTACCGCGGGTGCGGTAGGAGGTTCAGCAGTAGGTGAGGCTGGTGATTCAGTCGGCTGTGGTTCCAGAGCTGGTCCTTCCGCTTTGGGTTCGAGTTCAGCAATGGATGCCGAGAGATTGAATGTCGCTGAGGCATTCCCAGATTGAACGGTATAGATCCCCGAATCCAAACCTTCAATTCCGAGTTCGAATACCTTGTCAAATTTTACCGGGGTATTAATGCAATCCACGCCAGACGCTTGGCTATAACTGGCTGTCAGGCTAAAGATCCTGTCATTCCGCTCAGCAGCCACTTCATCCAATATCGTGCAGGACGAGGGCAAGTTTCCTTGAATCAAAATTCGCTGTTGTGCGGCTCCCTGGGCTGTTGGAAGCACCTCGATCGCCACGATTTCTGCTAAACCTACTTGAGGTTCGGGTGGCGGCGTATTGGATGGATCGGCGGTGCGGTTCGAACATGCCGCTAAAATAAAGAGCAGCATCGAACCGAAAAAATAGGCTATTTTATTCAAGGCCACTACTCCCCTGTGCGCATAGATACAAGTAAAGGACATTGTATATCTAATTTGTGCACAATACAACTATCAACTTCAAGTGGTAATCTAGGGGAGGTGCTATTTTTCATTCCATGTACAATAAAGTCCATCTTCATATACAAGAGGCAGATATGCGGCTGGAAGAATTAAATTGGATGGATGTTGAAAACTATTTAGCCCAGGATGATCGCATTATTCTGGTGTTGGGAGCCACCGAACAACACGGCTATCTGAGTTTATTGACGGATGTAAAAATCCCGCAAGCATTAGCCGACGCCGCCAGTGCCAGCACTGGTGTACTGATCGCGCCGCCATTAAATTTTGGCGTATCGCCGTACTTCGCGACATATCCGGGCACTATTAGTTTGCGTACCACCACATTTCTGGCAGCAGTAGAGGATATCGTCCGGTCGCTGTATCGGGTTGGATTCCGCCGCATGTTTGTCATGAATGGGCACGGCGGGAACAGCGGGGTGCGGACCACCCTGACAGAATTGGCCAATGATTTAACGGATGTGAGGTTTATCTGGTATTCTTGGTGGGAATCGCACAGCATTGAAGCGGTTGCCATGAAGCATGAACTAAAAACCACGCATGCATCCTGGATGGAAGCATTTCCGTTTACGCGGGTCAGTGAGTTGCCGTCTGATGCCAAAATCCCGCCGAAAGTCACGGGAATTCCAAATGCGGAAGAAACCCGGACGTTATACGGCGATGGTATGTTCGGTGGCGATTATCAGGTTTCTGGTGAAATCATGGATGAAGTATTCGCTGCCGCCCTGGGAGATGTTCTGGAATTCATCCAGTTTTAAGGAATTGAACAAAAATCTTCCAGGAAAAGTTAACAAATTTAAACAGTTTGTTAAAAAACCGAGTATAATATCTTAAAGAATTTGAAACCCCTTATGGCGTACCCGCCGGATGAGGTTTTTCTTTAGGCATATGTTCGTCTGGATGAAGCTGGGCGTATTCCCTCCCATTGGGAGGTTTCGGTAAAAGTTAAATCGGGCGCAGAGATGCCCAATTCACAGGAGCAGGGGAACTCACATCCTATACCCATAGAAGTGTTCCGGCTAAATGTCTGACTCATGCATACATTGCGCTATCGACATTCTGTGAAAAACTGCAAATCTGATAACAGGTTAACTGGAACCACGGTTTAGACCTGAATAGCAAGGTAAGTGTGGGTCCTGACCAACCCAGCAAAACTTAAATCCAACCACTCATGCCTGAATGGGTATGCTACGTTGGCAGTTTGCGGAATCAATGGGTAAGATCACGGCACTGAAGGTCCAAAAACGCAATCCGAACCGGGTCAATGTATACCTGGAAAACGAATTTGCTTTTGGATTGGCCCGCATCATTGCAGCCTGGTTGCACCTTGGGCAGGAGTTGAGCTCTGAAAAGATTGCCTCGCTCCAGTCACAGGATGCCGGTGAAGTGGCTTACCAGCAAGCTTTGCACTTTATATCCTATCGACCGCGATCCGAGGTCGAAGTAAGAAAAAAGTTGGCTGAAAAGGGTGCTGACCCCGAAATCATCGAAACCATTTTGGTGCGACTGCGCACTGCCCAGCTTGTGGGTGATGATCAGTTTGCCCGAAAATGGATCGATAATCGCAGCACTTTTCGCCCGCGCAGTCACCGGATGCTGCGCTATGAATTGCATCAGAAAGGTGTAGGCGAAGTTTTTATTCAACAGGCTCTGGCGGAAGCAGAAAGTGAGCCAGACCTGGCGTATCAGGCAGGCACAAAATACGCCCGCCGGCTGGAAGGGCTAGACTGGGAGCAGTTTCGCAAACGCTTGAGCGGTTTTTTAGGCCGTCGCGGCTTTTCTTACGGAACGGTTGCACCAGTGGTACGCCAGATTTGGGATGAAAATCATTCCGCTGAGCAATAAACCTGACTCGGGAAAGAGGAACTGGAAACATGGGAAATTCACCTTTATTAATCATTGGAATTGTCATTGGCGACATTATTTTGCTCGCCATTGGCTTTTTCCTAATCTCTCGATATTTTGCGGATCGTTTTCGCAAAGACCAACAGACTCGCGCTGACACCGTTCTGTTGACAGCCAATGAGAAATCTCGCGAAATCGAGTTGGAGGCCAAAGACAAAGCTATGAAGGTGCTGCAGGAGGCGGATAACGAAGTTAACCGCCGCCGGGCAGAAATTGCACGTGAGGAAGATCGCCAACAAAAACGCCGGGTAGAGTTGGATGGCCGCATCGAGCGGCATGAATTACGCGAACAAACCCTCAATAAACGCCAGAGCGCGCTCGATAAACGCACCAACGACGTTGAAAAGATGTATGAGCAGCATATGGAAGAGCTGCAGCGCATCGGCCAGATGTCGATGGAGGAAGCTCGCGGACAGCTGCTGCAGGAAGCCGAAAAAGAAGCCCGCTCGGATATGGCCCGCATCATCCGCCAAATTGAAGCTGAGGCACGTTCTGAAGGCGAGAAACGCGCCCGCGAACTGATCACCGAGTCGATTCAGCGAGTGGCATCCGACCATGTGGTCAGTGTCACTACTTCGGTGGTCACACTGCCAAATGAGGAAATGAAAGGCCGGATTGTTGGCCGCAACGGCCGTAACATTCGCGCCTTTGAACAGGCTGCCGGTGTTGACGTGATCGTCGACGATACCCCCGAGGCAGTGACCATTTCATGCTTCGACCCGATCCGCCGCGAGGTAGCCCGCCGCTCGCTCTCGCGTCTGATCATCGACGGACGCATTCATCCCGCTCACATTGAGAAAATTCTGGGCGAGGAGCAGAAGGAAGTGGACAAAACCATCATCGAGGCCGCGGAAGAAGCTGCCTACGATGCCGGTGTGGCAGGATTGCACCCCGAGGTACTCAAAGTACTCGGCCGCTTGAAATACCGCACCTCCTATGGCCAGAACCAACTCTCTCACGCCGTGGAAGTTGCTAAATTGTCGGCCGTTTTAGCCGCCGAGTTAGGTGCAGAACCTGAACCATCACGTATGGGCGGCTTGCTGCACGATCTCGGCAAGGCCATGGATCACAACACGGACGGCACGCATGCCATGATCGGCGCTGAGTTCGCCAAACGCTATGGCGTTCCTGCCCGGGTGGTCAACATCATCGCTTCGCATCACCACGAAGTCGAACAGGAAACCATCGAAGCGGTGATCGTTGAAGCTGCCGATGCCATTTCTGGCGCCCGCCCCGGCGCCCGCCGTGAGGATCTTGAGCAATACATCAAGCGGCTGCGCGCTCTGGAGGACATTGCGAATTCGTTCAAGGGTGTCAATCAGAGTTACGCCATCCAGGCTGGCCGCGAAGTACGCATCATCGTCCGTCCCGAGGACATCGATGATTTAGCTTCAACCCGTCTGGCGCGCGACATTGCCAAAAAGATCGAGGAGACAATGCAATACCCCGGTCAAATTAAGGTGACTGTCATCCGCGAAACACGCGCCGTAGAATTTGCCCGCTAAATCGAGCTGAAATTGATCATTAATAGAGGCGTCCGGCTGGACGCCTCTATTTGCATCCAAAAATAGACGAATGCTTTTATAATGAACGCGAATAGACTTCTTTTCCTAAAAACCCTCACGAAGGTCTTTGAATGAAACAATTGCTGAAGAATATGCGCGATGGGCAGAATGTGGTCGCGGATGTCCCCGTGCCGGCGCTGCGGCCTGGCATGGCTCTGGTGCGCACAGCCGCATCGCTGGTATCTGTCGGCACTGAGCGCATGGTCGTCGAATTTGCTGAGAAGGGCCTGGTTGGTAAAGCTCTTTCCCGTCCCGATCAAGTGCGCCAGGTGTTGGACAAAGCCCGGCGAGAAGGCGTCATCCCGGCTATGGAGGCAGTATTAAACCGGCTGGACCAACCCATGGCGCTTGGCTACTCCTCAGCCGGAACCATTGTGGCGGTAGGCAAAGGGCTGGAAGGATTTCATTCCGGTGACCGGGTGGCCTGTGCCGGCGGTGGTTTTGCGGTTCATGCTGAATATGCCCTGGTTCCTAAAAATTTATTGGCTCATTTACCAGACTCAGTGGATTTCGAATCCGCGGCTTTCGCCACCCTGGGCGCCATCGCTTTGCAGGGCTTTCGGCTGGCCCAACCGCAGGTTGGCGAGCGGGTTGCCATTATTGGACTAGGCTTGCTGGGCTTATTGAGTGTGATGATTGCCCGTGCTGCCGGATGTTCGGTCTTCGGCGTCGATCTGGATCCTGTGCGGGTCGAGTTGGCCCAAAAGTTGGGAGCCTTTGCGGTTTCCCGCGATGGTGCTGAAGACGCCGGGCGCAGTTTTAGTCAAGGACGCGGATTTGACAGCGTGCTCATTTGCGCCGACACCGCTTCCGACGACCCGGTAGCATTGGCGGGTGAACTGGCTCGCGACCGCGGGGTAGTTGTGGCAGTCGGAGCAGTCGGGCTGGATATTCCCCGGAAAATCTATTATGAAAAAGAACTGCAATTCCTGATTTCTCGTTCCTATGGTCCTGGACGTTATGACCCATCTTATGAGGAAAAGGGGCAGGACTACCCCTTCGGCTATGTGCGCTGGACTGAAGGCCGCAACCTTGAAGCCATCGTTGACTTGATCGGTTCAGGCCGAATGGACGTGCATTCGCTCATCACCCACCGCTTCCCCATTGAACAGGCTGAGCAAGCCTATGAATTGATTTCCGGGAAATCAGCTTCACCCTTCCTGGGTGTGGTAATCACATACCCGCAGGTCGAAACGACTGAGCCAGTCACTCGGGTGGAAATCCCTGGTGTTCCTTCCATACCGCAAGAAGCTGGTGAACCAGCCCTGGGTTTGCTCGGAGCTGGAAATTATGCCAGCGCCACCTTCCTGCCCGTGGTAACCAGTGTAGGCGGGGCTGCCCGAGTCGGCATTGCTTCCGCAACCGGCCTGAGTGCCCGGCACGCAGCCCAAAAATATGGGTTTGCCTATGCCAGCTCTTCCGAACAGGAAGTCCTGCAGGATCAGCGAATCAATGTGGTGGCGGTTCTGACACGCCATCATCAACATGCCCGCCAGGTGGTCACCGCCCTGGAAAATGGGAAGGCGGTGTTCTGCGAAAAGCCGCTGGCAATTGATGCGGAAGGTCTGGCTGCCGTCGAGAAAGCCCTGCAGGCACCTGGTGCCCCAATGTTGACGGTTGGGTATAACCGGCGGTTTGCACCCTTCTCACAGCGTCTGGCAGGCTTCCTGGCCAATCGCAGCGAGCCGCTGTCGGTGCATTACCGCGTCAATGCCGGGTTTTTACCGGCTGCTCATTGGTTGCACGACCCGCAGGTGGGCGGCGGACGCATTATTGGCGAGGGCTGTCACTTCATCGATTATTTAATTTTCCTGACGGGCAGCGTGCCGCTCAAAGTCCAGGCTATGGCTTTGCCCGATGGCGGACGCTATCATCAGGATAATGTGGTCATGACTTTCACTTTTAGCGATGGGTCGGTGGGCACGGTCACTTACCTGGCAAACGGCGATAAAACCTTCCCTAAAGAGCGCGTCGAAGTATTCTGCGGCGGGCAGGTTGCAGTCCTGGACGATTACCGCACACTTGAACTGACCCACAGCGGGCGCAAGGAGACACTGAGATCCCGCCTGCGACAGGATAAAGGTCACCGGGCAGGATGGGAGACTTTCCTGAAAGCGGTCAGCAGCGGCGGGC
>Ga0209521_10002616_pt1 | contig 14672 bp, 11 predicted proteins | sample Rifsed19ft4_FD_184016 | JGI IMG/M metagenome (GOLD analysis project Ga0209521, IMG submission 184016) | Soil microbial communities from Rifle, Colorado, USA - sediment 19ft 4 (version 2) | ecosystem: Environmental > Terrestrial > Deep subsurface > Rock core/Sediment | place: Rifle, Colorado...
TCCTTGGTGAGATAGGTCTGGCGTCCACTGGAACCATGCGCAGTAAGCACCAGGTCCCCTACCCCGGCATCCACGGTATCCACAGCCACGTAGGGTTTGCCGGTGGCTAAACCGGTCTGGTCCGTCTCACGGCAGATGAGCAACTTGCGCCCTTCAAGTTTTTGGTCCTTGATGGTGGCTACGGTGGTGCCGATGACTTTAGCAATTAACATCGTGTCCTCATCTCGCTTTTAATAGGCTTTCGCCGGTTGGGGCGCTGCGGCCTGGACGTGCATGCTGGCCATCTCTTTTTCACCGGCCACGATCTTCACGCCGGCACTGGCGCCGATGCGGGTGGCGCCCGCCTCCACCAAACTCTTGGCGTCGGCATAATCGCGCACGCCGCCCGAAGCCTTGACGCCCATCTCGGGGCCCACCACGCGGCGCATCAGAGCCACGTCCGCCACGGTAGCGCCCCCGCCTGAGAAACCCGTTGAGGTCTTGACGAAATCGGCGCCGGCTTCTTTAGCCAGCAGGCAGGCGGTGATTTTTTCTTCTTCGGTAAGCAAGGATGTTTCGATAATCACTTTGACTAGAGCGCCGGCAGCATGAGCCAGGCGAACCACTCCGCTGATATCGTGAGACACCAGGGTGAAATCGCGACCCTTCAAGGCGCCAATGTTGATGACCATGTCGATCTCGGTGGCGCCATCACGCAAGGCAGTCTCAGTCTCGAAAGCCTTGACATCGGGCGCCGAAGCGCCAAGCGGAAAGCCGATCACCGTGCACACCTTGACATCGGTGGTTTTGAGCAGATCGGCGCAAAGTTTTACGTAGCTGGGGTTAACACAAACGGAAGCGAAGCCGTAGGTGCGGGCCTCATAACAAAGCTGGGCCACCTGGTCGGGGGTCGCATCGGGCTTAAGCAAAGTATGGTCGATGAGCTTGGCCACGCTGGGGTCAGAAGGGATGCCACCCAAAGTGGAGCTGACCCGCTCGGCGCCAGCGCTGATCACCTTGCCCACATGGTCGTAACAGGTCTGAACGCAAATCCCATCGGCGCACTCTTTGGTGCAGTGCTCGCCGTGTTGGCGCGCTAGGTGCTTTTCGTCTTCCGCCAGAGCTATCAGAACTTCGCGGGTGACGATCTCAACGATGTGGCGGACGCGTTGATTATCGAGCATAAGCGTGCCTCTCAAGGGCCATGATCTTATTTACGCGATTGGCGTGGCGGCCGCCGCCGAATTCGGTGCGCAGCCAGGCTGACACGATCTGCTTGGCTAATGCCACGCCGATTAGGCCGGCGCCCAGGGTAAGCAGGTTGGCGTCGTTATGTTCGCGGCTGTTGACCGCGGTGGCATGGTCATAGCACATGGCGGCGCGTATACCCGACACTTTGTTGGCAGCCATGCAGGAACCTATGCCGGCGCCATCGATGACAATGCCGCGCCAAGCTTCCCCAGAAGAAACTTTGCGAGCGACCGCCTCAGCAAAATCGGGGTAATCCACCGAATCTGTGCTGTGGGTGCCGCAATCCAATACGTCGTAGCCCTGTTCTTTCAAATAGGAAAGCAACTCGCCTTTCAAGGTGAAGCCGCCGTGGTCGGCGCCGATTGCCACACGCCCGCCACCCTTGGAGGTGGCCAAAGAAACGGTAGGACTCAGGCGAGTCATCACCTGGGCAACGATCTGTTGGATTTCTGCTTCTGACATAGCGGTCATGGTCTTAGATTATTCGCTGCTAACCGACGCCCGGTTAGGCAAGCGCCGAAAAGCAAAATCTTGAACGGGCGCATGCAATTTCAGGTTAGTGTAAAAACGGAATTGGTCAGCGCGTACCTCCGAATCGACATATTCGATCACGCGACCATCGGCCAACTGGGTCTGGCGGTGGAAAACAAAGACGACCGCGGGCAGATCGAGTCCCAGCAACTCGGCCACCTGGGGCGTGGCCAGGCTGGCCTCGATCTCCTGCTCGGCATGGTCCGGCCGGTGGCCATATTGCTCTGCCAGCACCTGGTAGAGGGAAGCTGAAGAAAAATCATTGGCCAGAATGCCCGGGCAAAGTTCGTGGGGCAAATAGGCGCGTTCAATGGCTGTAGGCTGCCCATCCATCAGGCGCACACGCAAGAGGTAAACCACCTCACCGCCCAACTGGATCTGGAGCCGGCGAGCCAGGAAAGGATCGGCGCGCACCACGGCCGCTTCCAGAACGTCGCTGCTGACTCGCTTGCCTTGCAACTGCATTTCCTGGGTGAAACCCAATAAATATTCAGCCGTCTTGCTCACCCGTTCGCCGACCACAAAACTGCCGACCCCTTGCACGGTCTTTACGAGCCCGCGGGCGGCCAAATCGGCAAGGGCATGGCGCACGGTATTGCGGCCAACCCCAAATTGATCACCCAGCTCGCTTTCGGAAGGGATTCGCTGGTCGGCTTTCAAGGAACCAGAGCGGATCTGGTCCAGAATAGCATCCGCCACCACTTGATAGAGTGGTTTGCCAGCTTGGGCCTTATTAGATGTCGTCATAGGATGTATATACCTACATGTACCAACATGTTCTATGACACTAGGATAGCACAAGAGGGAGCCACTGTCAAGAAGTAACAATTCATGGCAGCCTGCGTTTGCCGTATTAAGCCAAAGCTACGGGAAAACCTTCCCAGAAAGGAGTTTGACCATGCTTAGTTGGGCACTCACTTTCCTGATTATTGCCCTCATCGCTGGCATACTGGGGTTCGGTGTGATTGCAGGAACCGCGGCAGGCCTAGCCAAGCTATTGTTCGCCCTCTTCCTCATCCTGTTCCTGGTATCCCTGCTGATGGGGCGTAGGGCGGCTGTTTAGGCTAAATAGGTTTGATGCTTTCTCCGAAACAATAGAGGCGCCTAAGGCGCCTCTATTCGCGATTCTTGAACACGAGCCTGAGCGGGGTGCCTAGGAAGCTGTGGGCCTGCCTGATGCGATTCTCCAGGAAGCGCTGATAAGTGAAGTGGACTAGTTTGTAATCGTTCACATAGATCAAAAATGTAGGCGGGTCGGTACGCACCTGGGTGCCGTAATAGATCTTCAATGAGCGCCCCGCCCTGCCCGGCGGCGGCTGGTAATCCTGGGCGGCCCCCAGGATCTTGTTTAGCTGCGAGGTGCTCAGGTGGACAAGGCGTTCTTCGGCCACCCGCGCGGCAGTGGGCAGCACCTGCTCTACTCCCTGCCCCGTCTTGGCAGAAATAAAGAGCAGCGGCGCATATGGGATAAAGTTCAAGGCATGCCGGATCTCCCGGGTGAATTGCTCAACGGTGCGCTCGGCTTTCCTGGCCTCGTCCCATTTATTCACCAGGATCACCGCGCTCAGCCAGGACTCCTGGATATAGCCGGCGATATGCGCGTCCTGAGCGGTGAGGCCAGCCAGCGCATCGATAAGCAGCAAGGCGACATCGGCGCGCTCGATGGCTTTCATGGTGCGGATGCTGCTGTACTTCTCCACGCCGGGCTGGATGCTGCCGCGCTTCTTGAGTCCGGCTGTATCGATCAGGCGCATCCGCAAACCCTCCCAATCCAGCACAGTGTCCACCGCATCACGGGTCGTGCCGGGCACTTCGCTGACGATGACGCGTTCCTCACCCACCAGAGCGTTGAACAACGTGGATTTACCCGCATTCGGTTTGCCGAGGATGGCAATGGCCAGGTCTTCTTCCAGCTCTTCCACCTGTTCGGCTTGAGTGGTCCGGAGAGCGGCTGCCAGCACATCCAGCAAGTCACCTGTGCCGGTGCCATGCAAAGCCGAGATGGGATACGGCTCGCCCATGCCCAGTTCATAAAAACTGGGCACCAGGTCTCGCCTTTTGTTGGAATCCACTTTGTTGACCACTAGGAAAACCGGCGGATGCAATCCGCCAGCCAGTTTGCGTTGGCGGCTGCGCAGGATCTGGGCCACCTCCAGATCGGCGGGAGTCACGCCGTCTTCTACATCCACCACGAAAAGCACCGCATCGGCATCACGGATGGCCAGCTCGGCCTGCTCGCGAATCTGCTCGATGAAGTCCGCGGACCCGATTGAGAGCGGCTGGCGACCCTGCCCGTAAGCCACTTTGATCGGGTCGATGCCGCCGGTGTCCACCACCACAAAATCTAAGCCTGCCCAATCGGCGTTGGCGTGAATCCGGTCGCGGGTGGTGCCGGCGATCTCGTCCACCACCGCCAGCCGTTCACCTGCCAGGCGGTTAAATAGAGCGCTCTTGCCGACGTTCGGCCGGCCAACAATGGCGACGATGGGTTTTGCCATAGGGTTAAGGGGAACGCGTGATAATGACTTCGATCGCGCTGGGAATCACCGACAACAGGCGCACATCCTCCGGCACGATCTCAGCCCCGGGTTCAATGAGGTAGGTGCCTGGCTGCAGACCAACCAGGTCCACAAACAAATGGATGTCATCGCCCACCAAGGATTGCAACGTGGACAAAGGCCCGGAAAGGATCACGCTCACGTTCTGGGGAGAGAGTTCAGCCTCCAAGCCCGATTCAAGGCCGATCATTTCCACTTCTACGTTGAACAGGATACTGGTTTCGATGGGGGCGATGCCGATCACCACTTCGACGCTCTGTTGCTCGCCCACTACGATGACGCCCTGCGGCAGGCTCAAGGAGAGCCGCGTTACCAGATCTTCTTTTGCGCCGCTCAAATCCAGCGGTAAGGTGCTGACGTAGCCGGGCAGGTTAGCTACGATCAAGGTATCGGTCGAAAAGAGGGTCACTATGGGTGGGTTGACGGAAATGCTGGTTACCCGGAAACCGGGGGAAGGCTGCCCAACGGTTTCTACCTTGACGGCCACATCCCGATAACCACCAGCCTGCACTATAGTCTGCTCGATTTCAGCCTGGGCAGGCTCAATCGTAAGGCCGCTGAGCACGTTTCCGGCCTGGTCCACGGCCTGTAAGGTGGCGGTGGTACTCACCGTTTCGCGGGCATCGCTTACATCCAGGCGGGCCACCACCTGGGCAACCTGCATCATCAACGTCTCGGGACCCGACACGGTGCTCACACCGGGATCCAGGCTGACTTTATCTAGCTCGAAGCCCAAGGCTGGCATGCCTTCAACCTGCGAGGTAATCTCGATTTCTGCCACCGCCAGTGTTTCCAGTGCGAGGTCGACTTCGCTGGGTATTACCTGGACTACGCGAAATGGCCTAAGCTCGGATTCGATCTGGACCGGCACGCTATGCTCGCCGGGCCCCAGACCGGTTAAATCGATAAATACGTCCACGGTACCGGCGCGGCTGGTTAAGCGGTCCCACAGTGAAACCGGGGCGCTGAGGCGCAGCAAAACCTGGTCGGGCAAGGTGCCGATCAATACCAAGTCCGGATCCAAGCCTTTCACCTGCAGGGTGAGAGGGCTCGGAAAATCGCGCTCTTCATTTGGGTCAGCAGCTACCACGGCCGAGACCCATACAGCAAAAGCAATGGCGAAGGCCAGTAGCAAGGTTCCCAGGGAATTCCATAAGGTCAGTAGAAAGGACTTCAGCATTTAGATCTCAGTCGTATCCTTGGGTTCCGAAACAAGGAAGGGGAAATAACGTGACATGAACTGCTCAAACGGATTGCTGGGCTGGATGGGCTTATAGAAGGCGCGCAGCACGCCCTCCAGACGTTCGCGACCCAGGCGATGGATCATGCGCCCGCCAAAGGCCACCGAGATAGCGCCGGTCTCCTCGGAGACGACCAGCGAAACCGCATCGCTGACCTCCGAGGTGCCGAGGGCGGCGCGGTGGCGCAAGCCCATCTGGCGCTCGGCGCCCGCGGAAAGCACGCCGCTGGCAGACAGCGGCATGACACAGGCCGCCGCCACGATCTTGGTATCGGCAACGATCGCCGCCCCGTCGTGCAGCGGGGTATTGGGATAGAAGATCTGCAGCAGCAGGCTGGGGGAGACGTCCGCCCCCAGCTTGACCCCGGTGTCTACGTATTCTTCGAGGCTATCCAAGCGCTGCAAGATGATCAGGGCGCCATGCCGCCGTTCTGAGAGCCGCGCAGCCGCATGGCTGATAGCGGAGATCACATCCAAGGACTGCTCACGGGAACGAGAATTGACCAAGAATTGGCTGGCCCTCCCCACCCTTTCTAACGCCCGGCGGATCTCGGGGGCAAAGACCACGGGGATAGCCACCAAAATGGCCGGCAACGAGTTGCGCACCAGCCAGGAAAAAGCCGTTAGATTCAAAACAGCAATCAACAGCGTGATCAGAACATAGAGCAGCAGCATGCCGCGCAACAAAACCATGGCGCGCGTGTTGCGCAAGAAGGACAAGCCCGCATAGACAATCAACGTCACCAACATCAGGTCGGGCACACTGACCACCGTCAGGCGTTGCATAATGAAAAGGAATTCGTCGACCAGTTGGTTCATTATTTTCTCTAAATCGGTCTCAATACCCTGTCGGCACGCAGTTGCTTGAACAACATCACCGTGCCTTCGCGCTGGGATTCTTGCGCGGCTTCTTGCCAGGCAGCCACAGTCAGTTCATGGGGCAAACGTTCTTCATAGCCAAGGCGCTGCCAAAGATCGCGGCGAGCAGCCATTTGCGGATCTACGAAGATCAGGGCGATCTCGCATTGGAGCTCTTTGGATGCCTCTTCTACTTCTTTGATCAAAAACGAAAGATGGCCCTCCAAAGGCAACCCCGGGATCAGGCGAATATCATCCACGCGCGCCACCAGATTTTCGACCTTCCAGCCCAGCAGGGCCTTCAATCCATCATTGCCTTGCAGCAACAAGAACGCCTTATCGCCAAAAGCGGAAATTATCTGGGCGTGATCCGGCGGGTCGGCTCCATTGGCGTGCATAAATTTAGCAAGTTCGGCGGCCTGGCGCGGGCGGGCGCGCAGGACCTGCAGGCCCAACGCATCGCTGCTTTGTGGAGGCCGCAGCCGAGCGGGCACCGTTTCACCGGCTGCCTTGGGGAATAATTTCTTCCAGGCGCGCTTTACCTGCTCCCACGTTTCCTCGATAGAGCCGGAGTTCTCGATCACGGTAGTGGCCGCGGCCACTTTCTCAGCTTGCGGACCTTGCGCAGCCATACGCCTGCGGGCTTCTTCCGGTTTCAAGCCACGCTTTTTAGACAAGCGTGCTACTTGGGTTTCTTCGGTGGCGGTCACTACCCAGATCACGTCACAAGTGGCGCGCAGCGGAGATTCAAGCAATTTAATAGCTTCGATCACAATAACGCGGTGCTTGCTTTTGCGCACCAAATGGTCCACGGCCTGGCGGACAAGCGGATGCACAATAGATTCGAGCGTTCGCAACGCAGTTGGATCTGAAAAAACGATGAGGCCCAACTTCTTGCGATCGATTTCCCCGTTCTCTTTCAGGATGTATTTGCCAAAGGTGTCCACCACCGGTTGAAAGCCTGGGGCGTCGGACTGGATGGCGCGGTGCGACAAGGCATCGGCGTCGATGCCAAAAGCACCGGCGTGCTCCAGCATTTTTCTCACCACGCTCTTGCCTGTGGCGATGTTGCCGGTAAGGCCAATGACAAACTTGCCCTGCCAGCTACTCACTGGATCACCCCCAACTTGCGCCCAACCTCAGAAAACGCCTGCAAGCCTTGCTCCAGATCGTCGGTGGAATGGGCCGCCGAAATCATCACGCGGATGCGCGCCGCACCGCGCGCCACTGTGGGGAAGGCGATGGCCATGGCGAAGACACCCGCTTCAAATAAGGCCGCGCTGAATTCTTGGGCCACCTTGGCTTCCCCCAAGATCACCGGGGTGATCGGCGTAACGCTGCGCCCGGTATCGAAGCCAAGTTTCTTCATTTCTCGCTTGAACAACTCGGTATTGGCCCACAGTCGTTCCACCAATTCTGTGGAGGTCTCCAGCAGGTCGATGGCTGCCAGACAGGCAGCCACGTCGGGCACGGTCATGGCGGAGGAGAACAAAAAGGGCCGGCCGCGTTGGCGCAGCCAGTCCACCAACGGGGCGCGGCCAGCCGCCACCCCGCCCACCACGCCGAATGCTTTGGAAAAAGTGCCAACTTCAATATCTACTTTACCGTGCAAACCAAAATGATCCACAATGCCGCGCCCGCCCTTGCCCAGCACCCCTTCGCCATGAGCGTCGTCGACCATCAACATGGCATCCGCCTGGCTGGATTTTGCGTAGATATCTGCCAAGGGAGCTTGGTCGCCGTCCATGCTGAACACGCCATCGGTCACCACCAGGGCTCGGCGATATTTTCCGCGCTCTGCGGCCAATACCCTCCCCAGATCGGCTGGATCGCAGTGTTTATAGCGGACGATGGTGGCCCCTGAAAGGCGCGAGCCATCGATAATGCTGGCGTGGTTCAGTTCGTCTGAAAAGATCACGTCCTCCTTGCCAACCAGGGCGGGGATGACCCCAAGATTAGCCGTAAAGCCAGATTGGAAAGTGACGGCTGCCTCCACCCCCTTGAAGGCTGCCATGCGTTTATCCAACTCGACGTGCAGATCCATGGTGCCGGCGATGCTGCGCACAGCCGCCGGGCCGATGCCAAATTTGTCCATGGCGCCGTGCGCGGCGGCAACTAGGCGCGGGTGATTGGCCAGCCCCAGGTAATTATTGGAGCAAAAGTTGAGCACGTGCCGCCCGTCCACCTGCAGCCAGGCGCCTTGAGCTGAACCGATGGTGCGGATACGATTGAAAAGCCCGGATTCCTTCAGGCTGTTTAGTTCTTCATCCACCCAGGCATCGACACGGGGCATGCAGACTCCGATCCACTCAATTGAATTAACACAGAGCGCGCGCGAGGGGCACGCGCGGTACACAGTTCCTTATTATACGCTTAGGAACCTCTCAATCGCGGCGCTCACGGCTGCGATTTTCCGTATGGTAAAATGCATCGCTTGGGAAGATGAAACCCGGAGGGATGGCCGAGTGGCTTAAGGCGGCGGTCTTGAAAACCGCTGTGGGTGTCTCACCCACCGGGGGTTCGAATCCCTCTCCCTCCGCTCAGATACACTGGGGAGGTCGCATAGCCTGGTCTAGTGCGCCCGCCTGCTAAGCGGGTTCCGGCGCTTTAGTCGGACGAGGGTTCAAATCCCTCCCTCCCCGCCTTGTTTTTGTAAGGCCCGCTCGTTACAATCTGTTAGTGGCGTTTCGTGCTTTTCGAAACGCCAACGCGAACAAGATGGGCGCAGCCCATCGCAGTTCGCAAGCTCTCGTAGCTCAGTGGATAGAGCACTTGCTTGCGGAGCAAGGGGTCGCGCGTTCGAGTCGCGCCGAGAGCGCTGAAAGAAAATGCCGCCAAAAGGGCGGCATTTTTGTTTCAGGGCAGCGAGTGAGTCTCGCCAGCCTCGGGAGAAACGTGTTCCTTGAAATTGCCTGTCTTTCAAAGTACTATTGGACTTAACGTGAAGTTTTTTCGCCTAAAGCGCATCTAATCTTCATACCCAAGCCTTGGATTCCGAGCTGCTTGCCAAATGTCGCCGTGGCGACGCCGAGGCCATCGAGACTCTGGTCAATGAACACCAGGCCGGAGTCTACCGGCTGTGCCTATCCATCCTCGACGACCCGGCCGATGCCCAGGACGCCACCCAGGAAAGTTTCGCGGCTGCCCTGAAAGCTCTAGCCGGGTTCCGAGGCGACGCAGCCTTCAACACCTGGTTGTTTTCCATCGCCATCAATACCTGCCGTGCGCTGCTGCGGCAGCGCCAGAGGAGAGCCAGGCTTCACGAACAACTGGTAGACCCCAGCATGCCGGACAAAGAGAGCAAGCAAAGCCCGGAACGAAGCCTGATCGAGCATGAGCGCTCGCAGGCGTTGTGGGGCGCCATCAGTCGCCTCGACGAGAAACATCGCTTAACCATCGTGCTGCGTTATTACCATGACCTTTCCACCCAACAAATCGCCGAGGTGCTAGGGATCAACGTGGGCACCGTCCATTCCAGGTTGTCCGCCGCTCGATCGCAGCTAACCGGCGAGTTGAAACGCGCCAACCTTGGTTTTTCACAAGAGCAGGAAGGCCAGCCATGAGCGCCGTCTCTCACCACCAGGCGCGGCAGTGGGTCGAACAAGCCGCAGACGGCAACCTGAAGCCCGAACAACAGCGGCTTTTGCAGCAGCATTTAGCCGAATGTGCGGCCTGCCAGGCCTTCGCGGCTGAGCTGGCCGCCTTGGAGGCCAGCCTGCGTTCAACGCTCAATGAGCGCTGGCCTGCAAGTGGGCTGCCTACTCCAAAAAAGAAAGAGTTGATCAAGGAGATGCAAACCCAGTTTAGCCATGGGGGAGGTGCTCCCTGGACTGGGCTGCGCTGGCTTTTGTGGCTGATACCTCTGCTTGTGATCCTGGCCTGGATATTTTTCCAACAAACCACCCCCAAACCCCTTGACGCGGCTGCCATTGATACGGCCACGGCAAGCCCGAGCGCAACCGCCACCTCCAGCCCGACCGCCACAAAGACGCCAACCGCCTTGCCGTCTTTTACTCCAACCCAGACGGTTTTATCCCTGATCGCTATCCCGGTTCAGAATGTCAACTGCCGGGCAGGCAACAGCAACGCTTTTGACATCGAAGATACATTGCTGGAAGCCGAAGAATACAAGCCGAATGCGCGCGGCTTCGACAACCTCTGGGCGCGCTTTGTTGGGCCTGTTAACCAGGTTCCCTGCTGGGCTTATGTGGAGAATCTGCTTTTCACCATTAATGAGGAGCCGGTTGAATTGGTTAACGTTCCCGAATCTCTGCTTCCGTTCGCAGCTTACCCAGCCACGCCCACCCCAACCGTGGATGAAGGTGAAGGCAGCGAAGCCTCTGCCACCATAGCTCCTCTTTCTCCCACTCCTTCCCCCACCCCTTCCGCCACCCGGGTGCCGCAGTGCAGCGATGGCCGGGACAACGACGGCGATGGCAAGACTGATTTCGACCCCACCGGCAGGGGGGATCCTGAATGCCGAAATGCAAACGACGACAATGAGGCAATCCCATAAGGTATTGTCTACCCTCCACGAAAAGCCGCCGCGGGGGAAAGGCAGCCCCTTTTTTGCTGCCAACCAGGGCGTTTTAGTCAAGTAAAAAATGAAGGTTTTAGGTATAGAATGCATCTAATCCATTAGATTATCAAACCTATCCTTTTGCTTTCCCAGCAACACACGGTTCGCCTGAATCCGTGGAGGACGGAAAAAATGGACACAAGATTTCGCCTGAAGTTAAAAACATGGGCGCCGCTGATCTTTGTAATGATCTTAACCGCCTCGTGTGCCCCCGGTTTCGTGGTCAATTCCGCCAGCGACGACCCGGATGCCACTCTAGGAGACGGAAACTGCCAGACCGCCAATAACGAGTGCACCCTGCGGGCTGCCATCCAGGAGGGCAATGCGGGTGGGAATGGCGCCGTCATTGAATTCGACCCAGCGGTTACTGAGATACAGCCTGCCACAGCCTTGCCTCCCCTGAATGCAGGCGGGTTCCGCATCAGAGGGAAAGGCAACGTGACCCTGGACGGCCAGCAAGCGCTGGATTGCGGCGGCTTTGACGGAATTGAAGTGCATTCGAGCTACAACACCATCCAGGGACTGACTATCGCCAATTTTGGCACCGGGATCCACCTTGACGCCGTGAACCCGGTCGGAACAGTAAAAAGCAATGTAATTGGTGTTTCGGTTGGCAGCGGTGATCCATCGCTGGAGCATAACGTGCTAACCGGGAATTGCCGGGGGATCCTGATCCGCGGCCAGGGGGCGAACGGCAATTCGATTGCCGGGAATTTCATTGGAACCGATGGCAGCGGCACGCTGGCCATGCCGAATAAGTATGGGATCATCATGGGAAATGGCACCCATCACAATTTGATTGGCAGCAGTTCGGGGGATAGTTTCTCCCCCTTTAACTCAGAGGAATTATCTGCTTATTGGGCCCTGGATGAAGCCAGCGGGGCTGCGGTCGATTCTCTCGGACCGAATTTTCTCAATGAAAAAGACGGGACGATCGACAGCGCCGCCGGAGTCCTGAACACCGGGCGTGACTTTGAACTAGTTGACACGGAATATTTTTCTCGGGCGGACAACCCAGACTTTTCGACCGGAGATATCGACTTCACCTGGTCGCTGTGGGTTAAGCCCGAGTCTGTAGGGCAAAATATGTGGCTGATCCAAAAAGCAAACCCACCCCAATCTCTCGCAGATTACGAATACTTACTGTTATTGGTTGCAAACGCCGGCAATGCTCCTAGATTTCGGGTTGGCAACGGATCCATCTATGCTAACGTGACCGCCAATACAACGCTTTCCGCAGGCAACTGGTATCACATCGTTGCCTGGCACGATGCAGCCAATGATGAGATCGGCATCTCGGTAAACGGTTCCGCGGTGACAGCCGCGTATACTGCAGGCGGGCAGGATACCAGCGGTCATCTGGTGGTTGGCGCCTCATTGCTCAATAACACTCCCGGCAATTATTTCGACGGGGTCATCGACGAGGTCGGTTTTTGGAAACGCGTGCTCAGCCCGCAGGAAATCGCCGCGCTCTACAATAATGGCAACGGACTGGCCTACGCTGAATCCGATCCCTATCGCAATGTCATTAGTGGGAACAATAGTAGCGGTATCTTAATGGATGATTCTGATTTCAATCACTTTACGGGAAACTATATCGGCACTGTTTTGGGAGGATTCGCCGCTCTGCCAAACACCGGAAGCGGGATTAATATGGCAAGCAGCGCGGACAACAACGTGATCGGGATAAATCAATCGGGCGAGGGTGGAGGAAACCTGATCAGCGGCAATGGCGACGATGGAATCATCATCCAAAATTCGCACGACAACTTTGTGGCAGGCAACCTGATTGGCACCAACGCCACAGGTGACGAGGCCCTCGGTAACGGCCAGAGTGGCATTATCACGAAAAGCGGAGCCGGTGCCAACATCATCGGCACGAATGGCGATGGCTCGGGTGACGCCATGGAGGGAAACATCATCAGCGGCAACGGGCAGGATGTTTGCCGCCCGGGGATTTGGTTAATTAGCGGCCTTAATATCGTTGCGGGGAATTTCATCGGCACGAACAGTGAAGGCGCGCCCGGGCTTGGTAATTGCAGGGGTATAGATATAGAAGTGGACGGCAACCGCATAGGCACCAACGGCGATGGCACCTCGGATGCCCTGGAGGGCAATGTGATCAGCGGAAACGGGGGAAGTGGTGTGACCGTCTCGTCCGCATTCAACCAGATCTCCGGGAACTTCATCGGAACTAACCCCGGCGGCACCCTGGCTTTGGGAAACGGGTTTGCTGGCATAGCCTTATCGGTTGCGTCTCACGACAACCTGATCGGCACAAACGGCGACGGCATGGCCGACGTGGCAGAACGCAACATCATCAGTGGTAATGCGGTCAACACTAACGGCTTCGCCGGAATTAGTATTGCGGGTGACAACAATATCATCGCCGGCAACTACGTCGGGGTGGATGCAGCTGGGTCCGCCGGCATTCCCAACCTGCAATATGGCATCAGCCTGACGGGGGAGGCAACCGTAAATCGCATCGGCACGGACGGCAACGGTGTTGGGGATGCAGCCGAAGGAAACCTGATCAGCGGAAACGGCTGGCACGGCATCTCTGTTTCCGGAGACCTCAACCGGATTTCAGGCAACCTGATCGGCACCAACGCAGCCGGCAACGCGGCCATCCCCAATGGGGTCACGTATGATGCCGGCCATGGCATCGGATTAAAAGCAGGGGCGGTCGGCAACTTGATCGGGACAAACGGGGATGGAAACGGCGATCTTGCCGAGCGCAACATCATAAGCGGCAATGCGCGCAGCGCCATCTCTCTTTATGGGCCGGGCACAACCGACAACGTGATTGCCGGCAACTACATCGGCACCGACATCACCGGCACCAGCGCCCTGCCCAACGGTGGCATCGGTGTTTTGGTCGACGGGGCAAGTTCCAACCGCATCGGCACCAATGGTGATGGGCTGGCGGACGCAGCTGAAGCTAACGTGATCAGCAGCAACACCTCAACTGGGGTGTTCATCATCGTCGCCCCTTCAAACCAAATCGCAGGGAATTTCATCGGGACAGACAAGACCGGCACGCAACCGCTGGGAAATGGGTTGGACGGCATACATATCAACGCCAGCGATAAAGGAAATACCAACGGAAACGTTGTCGGAGGGAGCATTGCAAAAGCTAATGTGATCGCATTTAACCAGCAAGACGGCGTGGAAGTGACGGGAATCGGTGTCTATCCGCTGAACACTCCCATCCTTTACAACTCGATATTTTCGAATGGATTCTTGGGCATCAATTTGCGCCCTGGAGATCTCTTCTACGGCATTTCACCCAACGACAGCTTAGACGTGGACAGCGGCGCCAACAATCTAATGAACTTCCCCGAGCTCTCTTTTGCCCTGGCGCTCAACAATGCGGTGAACATTTCCGGGGAAATGGTCGATGGGCTGCCCAATGCAGCCCACCTGATCCAATTCTTCTCGAGCCCGAGCTGCGACCCATCCGGCAATGGAGAAGGCCAGGTCTATCTTGGGGAAAGCAACGAGATGACCAACGGGTCGGGGGATGTGAGTTTCCTGGTCAACCTCATGGTCACTGTACAACCCGGCCATTTCATCACCGCCACCGCCACCAATGCCAACAACACCTCTGAGTTTTCTGCATGCGTGGAGATCGTCGCCGGGGAGAGCTTCAGCCAAGAGATCGAGGGCGGGTTCA
>Ga0209521_10002618_pt1 | contig 14666 bp, 8 predicted proteins | sample Rifsed19ft4_FD_184016 | JGI IMG/M metagenome (GOLD analysis project Ga0209521, IMG submission 184016) | Soil microbial communities from Rifle, Colorado, USA - sediment 19ft 4 (version 2) | ecosystem: Environmental > Terrestrial > Deep subsurface > Rock core/Sediment | place: Rifle, Colorado...
TACGTTAGCCACGTTCGAATCCAATGCCCCATCATTGGCCTTGTAGGTGAAGCTGTCGCTGCCAGTAAAGCCGGGGGCTGGAGTGTAAGCGAATGAGCCATTGCCGTTCAGGCTGAGAGAACCGTGTTGGGGATCGCTGAGCTTGATCGCTGTCAGTTGATCGCCTTCAGGGTCGCTGTCATTGCCCAAGACGCCCGGGGAGGGCACGTTCAGCGCGGTATCCTTAGCTGTGCTGTAGCTATCAATGACCGCTTCTGGTGGGGAGTTAGGCTGGCTGACTGTGATGCTTACGTTAGCCACGTTCGAATCCAATGCCCCATCATTGGCCTTGTAGGTGAAGCTGTCGCTGCCAGTAAAGCCGGGGGCCGGAGTGTAAGCGAATGAGCCATTGCCGTTCAGGTTGAGAGTACCGTGTTGGGGATCGCTGAGCTTGATCGCTGTCAGTAGACCGCCTTCAGGGTCGCTGTCATTGCCCAAGACGCCCGGGGAGGGTACGTTCAGGTCGGTATCTTTGGCCGTGCTGAAGCTGTCATTGATTGCTACTGGTATTTGGTTTCCCGTTGCGGTGGTGAAGCTCCAGACTGGACCGGTCGTGCTGTTCACCCCGTCGCTCACAGTGGCGTACCATTGATACTCGCTCGGCGAGTTGAGGCCGTTCCAATACAGGCTGGCTGTCGTTCCCGATGCGACACCAGTTAGAGTCCCGATGGTCGCGTATCTGTCTGTCATGTCATAAGGCAAGGTGAACTGGCTGTCGGCGTCGGTCTCCCATTGGTCTAGGGTTGGCGAATAAGTCTTGACCCTGATCTCGTTGTTGGCGGGAGAGAACTCCAGGACCCTCAGCCATCCGTTCCCACCATTGCTACGGCTCTGGTAATCGGATAATAGCGTATAAACGGTGTTCCCTAGGTACGTGTCCTGGCGCTGCCCTTCTCCAGAAATGTGCCCACCCATCATCAAGAACAGGTTGGGGCGATCTTTGAGTGCCTCATAGATCGCCTGGCCTTGCGCTATCCAAGGGCCAGGATTGCCTATTTTAATCATATAATGACCGATGACAATGGCGCGCCGGCTGTTGAAAGTCTGGAGCAGACCGTCGGCCCAGTCCAGCACCGCTGGAGGCATCGGGGACACCGTGGAGTCTAGGTTGATGACGATAAAGTCCATCCCGCCGGCGCTGAACAGCTCGTAGTAGTTCAGGTTATCGCTTCCGTAATGACCGCCGTAGTAAGCGCGGCCGGTGAAGCGCGCCACCCCGAAATATTGTTCAAAGAGATAAGGAGCCGTGCCACTCACCTTGTCGCGGTTACCAATGACCATGCCGTATGGGACGCCAGGCGCCTGGCTTTCCAGGATGCTCATCGCTGCATCTGCAATCTGCCATTCGCGATCACGACCGTTATTGGTTGCATCCCCCAGGTGGTTGACGAAAACGATATTGCGTGTGGCCTGGTTGTCCACCACCCACTGGGTCTGGGCTTTGAAGATGAGATCGCCACCGGTATTCACCGTGTAGAATTGCGTGTCCGGCAAGGCGACGATAGTGAAATCAGGCCGGGTCGAAGCCTTTGGTTTGCCAAAGAAGGTGACTGTCAGGCCATCGGCCTCCGGGTCGGAGACTTGCACTGAGAGGTATGGCGAGCGCGAGACACCGGTTGCCCCGTCAGCAGGCGCCACGAGAGTGGGTGCATCTGGCGGGAGGTTGCCCTCTAACTGGATGCTGTCAAACCTGAAGGCTGTGCCGGCTACATCAGCCAGAGCCGGTCGTGCGCCCAGCACAGCTGCGCCAAACACGAGTGAAACGGTGATCATGAGTCGAAGCGCTACTCTGATACCAGGATACATCCAGTAGGATCGGCGTGATATCCGTAAGAAGCTTACTTGCACAGCAGAGGTAGCGCGTTTACTCGTCATTTACTGACCAATGTCGATTTAGGCAAAGATAGACTTAGGAAAAAGTGTAGACATCACGTCCTAGATGACCCCGCCATTAACATTCCCAAGTATGTTTAAAATAATTCTACCATATAACCGATTAGCATTTTAATTCTCGGCTGTCAATATGGTGTTTGTCGCATTTTTATCATGTATGATCTCTGGTGAGCGATCGTCGAAAAGAAAAGCCCAGGGGGAACAGCGGATTACAATATGGTATCTGTCATACTAAATTCTACTTATCCAGAAAATCGATCATTTTTTCTGTGATCCTGGCCGAGCGGCGGGTATTTTCTTCGATAGCCAACAGTACCTTGATCAGGTGGGAAATTGCAATCAGGAAGATGAAAAAGAATCCACCCACGAGCGGCGACAGCAGCGAGCCGATTAAAGGTAATACCGTCTGTAGCTTTAGTTCGGCGGGAGCCAGCGCACAGATCGAGATAACATTTAAGAGCGCGAAAGCAAAGAATATCCAGGCTAATCCGTTTACCCACGAAGCGATGTGAGCAACCGCGTCGAGATGGGGGTACGTCTCGGTCTCCACGATCGGTTTTTCTTTTTCATCCTGAGGAGGTGCGTTCTGAGGAGGTACGTTCCCCAATCTCTCCAGGAGAATTTGATGCGCTGCTTCGAAAGCATCGTTAGTCCATGCCTCTCGATCATTTTCCTGCCAGATTTTGAGCAGCTCTTCTGTCTCTTTTTCTTGCATCTGTGAATAGATCTGTTTTTTTAGTTCGTCTGCAAGCTCATTGTCCATGGTGATCTCCAAAACCCGAACTTGAACAAAGCCACGCTTTGTCTGTTAAAATCAATAACCGGCCTCACCGCCTGGCCGCTGGCCGTTGCCCACGACTAACCGCATGATGCGCCTGCCCCGTGCAGCGCTTGTGAGATTGCATTATCCACGGCAGATTGATGGTATATTTTACTTGGTAATCTGCCTGATAAATAATAAATTTGACTGGATACCACCAGCATGAATTCTTTTCGACCTGCTCAAACCGTTCAATCTCAACTCGAACGAGCACGCCTCACTGCCACGGCGACCTACTACGCAGCTTTTATCGGTTTGGGTTTAACCAGCGCTTCGCTGGGGCCATTGTTGCCGTCGCTTGCCGACCAGACCCTTGTGCGCCTCAACCAGGTGAGCGTCCTATTCACCGCCCGTTCGCTGGGTTACCTGATTGGCTCGCTGTTGGGGGGAAGGATCTATGACCGCCGGGATGGGCACCCGGTGATCGCGGCAGCCTTGATTCTGGTGGCGATCTGCATGGCGTTGACCCCCGCGATCCCTTTGCTTTGGGGGCTGGCAGGGATCATGATCCTCCTGGGCGGTGCAGAGGGCAGCCTGGACGTTGGCGGTAATACGCTGCTCATCTGGCTACACGGCAAGAAAGTCCCCCCTTTCATGAATGGCTTACATTTCTTCTTTGGGCTCGGGTCCTTATTGTCTCCGCTCATTATTGCCCAGGCAGTGCTGGTCTCCGATCGCTACTCCTGGGCTCTCTGGCTGATGGCACTGTTGATAACACCAGTCGCCATTAACCTGCTCCGTCTTCCCAGCCCGGTTTCTCCCACCCGAGAAATCCAGGGTGTAAAGCCTGAGCCTGTCGCCCGTAGCGGCAACCCCAGTAAGAACAGAAGGAGCGTATTGTTCCTTTTCGTCCTGTTTTTTATGACTGCCATAGGCGCCGAGATCAGCTTCGGCGGCTGGATCTATACCTTTGCCCTCCAGGTCGGATTGGCTACCACCCAAACCGCCGCTTACCTGACCTCGGCATTTTGGGGAGCGTTCACCATCAGTCGCCTGGGATCGATCTCTTTAGCCAACCGTTTATCAACCCGAACCTACCTGATCACCAGCCTGGCCGGCTGCACCCTCAGCCTGAGCTTGCTTAATACGCTGAGTTTTTTGGGCATTGGAATCACCGCGCGGGTGGTGCTCTGGCTGGGCGCTGCGCTTTTTGGCCTCTCGATTGCCGCGCTCTTTCCTACCACATTGTCATTTGCTGGCGAGCGGATACAAATTTCTGGCCAGGTCACGAGTCTGTTTTTTATTGGAGTCGGCACAAGTGGCATGCTCCTTCCCTGGCTAATCGGCCAATTCTTCGAGTCAGCCGGTCCCTACTCGGTGATGGTCATTATCTTCCTGGCGATCCTGTTCAGTCTGATCTTCTTCGCCCTGGTCGACCGCCTTTCATCCCGCCAGGTGGTCGGATAAGCCCATATCCGGCTCAGCGGATCAAAAAGACGGCCGCTAAGTTGAAGAATGTCACGTTTCCTGCGCGGTTACCTTGAATTGCTGGCTATATTCAAGTGTGTACCGTATAAATTCCAGCGTTTCGGGCAAGTCTTCCAATCCATCCGCGTAGCGCCACGTTAAGGCTCGTTCGATTAACCCCGCCCATCGCTCGCCGAGCGCCCCCTGCGCCCAGCGTGCTGCGATTGGTTTCGACACGATAGCTCCGTATCGCAGGGTATACAGTGCGCGGCACATCGTGAGCACGGCATAGGCCTGGTATTCGCGACTGTTCATCCAGACGGGATTATCGAGCTGCTGCGACCACCATTCATGGAGTGTCGCCACCACGGCTCGCCGTAAGTCGTTCGGTTGGACTGGGTCAATCAAGGTTTGTGGGGCTGGCCCCGCCAGCATAACCCCCTGTTCGCGCAGGATGTAGCGTTGAATAACCCCATCGCTGCCCTGATGGCCCACCCCAAAACTCCAGTCCACCCCAATCGAAGGGTGCTGGGCCTGGGCCGGGTCGTAGCGCCGGAGCGCTTGCTGCGGAATGTAGCTGCCTTCCAATCTCTTCGCCCATTTCGAGCCGCTGGCAGCCAAGCGCGCATGCATCGCTTCCAAAGCCGGGAGCATCTCGGCTGGCAGCTCACCAGCAGTCACAACGACAAAATCGATATCGCTCCTTTGGGGGTCGAAATCACCGCTGGCCAGCGAACCATACAGATACATGCCAGTAAAGTGATTCCCCAGTATGGTCTGCACGCCTGAGAGTACCTCGTGCAGCATAGCGTTGACCTCGGGGTAAGGGGTAGGATGCGTAATGTGGGCAGGCATTAGAACCTTGCCGATGGAAGGGATCCCGGGGCAGAGCTTGCTGAAATCTCGAACGAACTTGCAAAGGTGTGCCGACGATGACTTTCAGGAGACACCAGTGAATTGTTAGGCCGCCTCTGACGCGGGGTTGGAGGGCTCTTCATTGACGATTGGAGGCAAGAACTCACTCGTGGATGTAGACCCTCTCGCGCCTAGTTGGAAGGATGCAAGCCCGGTGCTAATCCTGCTGAGCTGGGAGCGCATGTCGTCGCGGGAGTTGCCTAGCATGATCAGTGCTCTTGAAAAGCGGCCCTCGAGTTCCTCCTGGATTGCGTTGAGACCATTCTGAGCATTTTCCAGATAGGCGGCCAACTTCTGCAGATCGATCTCCTGAGACGTTCTGAGGATGGTCTGGAACGCAAGCAAAAGATAGGGAACGAACATGCTGTAAGGGAGGAGCACGACATTGATTAGAAGAGCTTCTCCCTGGACAGCTGAACAGAGATCGAATACGGCATCGGGGACCGCCGCGATGGCGAAATTGACTGTGACGTTTGGCTCGATGTACCTTCTCACCTCTTTGACTTTACCCAGGACTGTCTTTGCGATCTGGGCCTTAAGTTGTTGCTGCTCCGAGATGTCGCGCGAGGCCAGGAATTGCTCGAGCAGGTTCGTTGCCGCCCACTTGCTGTCGATGGGCAGGATGAGGTTATTGGGCAGACGAAGGCCAAACTCGACGACCTTGTTTCCGACCTGGAAGTTGCGCACCTGCCATTCAGGTGGTAGCTGCGAGAAGACCAGCTCCACGATGTTCTCCCCTGCCACTCCCTTTGTCTGCGTGCCTGCTATGATGGCTTCCAAGCGCCTTATGGAGTCCGCGGTCTGCTGGTCCATTGCCTGACGAGCATGGACGCGTTCGGCGAGGCCTCTGAGTTCGGATTGGAGCGTACCTATGGACTGCGTTAGGTTCTGGACTGGACTGACAAAGGGCGAGATGTCCTGGGGCCTTCGCACCACAAGGACAAGCAAGAGTGCGAGTACTAGCAAGAGGAGAATACCCATGATGATGAGCGCGGCTACAACTAGTGTGTCCATGAGTGTTTAACTCCTTCCTAGGACGGCTCAACAACCCGCGCATCAGCCGCGCGAGCCGCGAGAGCGGCTGGAACTGGCAGAGCTCCGTGCTGCGAAGCGTTGGCTGCAAGCCGTTCTTGGCTGGCCTCATGCTAACCTCGAAGCCATTTAAAGTTACGGCTGATTAATAACTCAGCCATTTCGGCATGATGAGTATTTTTCATCGCAACTAGTTCGGTATTAAATCCATGCTGGTCCGCCATTTGCTTGACACCTGAAGCATTATCATACGTCATGAGAAAATCGCCTGCCAGAGTTTCAGTAATCGTAAAAAGTCTTTCATGGTCAATATCGGAGTGAGTATAAAGACGCGCGCCGGCTTTTTTCCCTGCGGCGGTGTAAGGGGGGTCTATAAAATATGCAATATCAGGACGACTAGCATTTTGCTCTAAAACTTGTATCCCATCGCCCTCTATAAACGTAATTCGTTCACGGACTTTTCCAATGTTCAATATGCGCTTTCGCAAGGTCACAGGATACCATCTAGACTTGATGCCTTTACCTTTCTCACCATACTTTATTTTGCCTGCACCAGGGGCTAAGATGCCTCCTCGATTAATCCGGTTTCTTAGTATTGTTTGAAAGGCTTTCTCTTCAACAGAAACATCTGTTTGGGAAAGAACATTGTCAACGTTTTCGGAGGTGAGGTTGAAACCAGCCACTCTGTCTGCTAACCATTTGTAATCGCCGTAAATTATTGTTTTCCACACTGCCGCGACTTGCTCATCTAATTCGACAAGTGTTACGTGATTGGCTAGTTGCTCAAATGCAACGCTTAGGCCAATAATTGCTCCGCCAGCAAACGGTTCGATAAATTCTGATGGGCGTTTCGGTTGACTAATTAACCATTGCATCACAAACGGCACGAGCCAGGTTTTACCACCCGGATAACGAAAAGGGCTGCGTTGGGATACTGAGGCAACGTTGACAATTTGGTTAGTATTTAGGTTACCGAATAACGACAATTGAAAATCTCGAATTACACCCATCACTTCTTTACTCCTCGATAAATTCTGCTAGCGTGGGAGCGTCAGGCGGATAACCGTTTTCAAGCTTCTCGTCAAGCTTCTGTTGTAAATGTTCGACAAATTCTTCTACCGGGCCTGCATCAGTTGTGGTTATTCTTTCGAGAGCAGGCGTAAACGCCGTGTACACAGCCTGATCGCTGGTCAATTTATACCGATTTTGGGAGGATTCGAAAGCAAGGTTATAAATCAGCCAGGCAATATCTGCTTTGTCCGGGCTGGTACCTGGTAAAGGCGGGAGGGTTGAGAAAAAGTTTTTATCAACAACAACGGCTAACTTTTTCCCCCATTTATTAAGAATGCCGCCTTTGTATATCAACTGGGGCGCTAATCGCTTTCGTGAGGAGGAAAGATAGTCTGGGCGAGGGTAATTAGGGCCTTCCCACATCATATCATGGCGGGTTCTGGGGTCTTTCATATAATGCTCAAAAGCGTTACGAATATTTCCAGAGATGTAAACTGCCTGTACTTCCAGAGCGCCGAAGTCTATAACACGCCCTTGGTCATTATAAGCCACCAGTACAACGTCAATATTGCCAGCAGAACGTCCCTGTTTATCTGATAGACGAACCTCGGTTAGTGAAGTCCACGCCCTATTCTGCGGGAAGAAGAAAGCGGCAGCGTCATCTGCAATCAGCCAATCTTGCCGAAAACGAATAGGGCAAGTGATTGCCACGTTATCATCTTCGTAAATACTACAAACACCCAAGGGGTCTTTCGCTTTATCTTTCGTACAATTGGGAACTTTGTTGTTATACGGGCATAGCCGGTTTGCGCGATGACGGCTCGCTTCTGGAGAGAAATTGCCTGTGGGGAAGCCAAAAACTTCTGCAAGAGGGTGTCGGGGCATTGGCTGTATTCCTTATCTGCTTTGATTGTACCGCGATACCAACGTTTTAGACCATTCTCAGAAGCAATGCCCCTCTCTCGAATAGCCGTAAAAAGCACTCAACCGACTTGAGCCAGCCAACTATAGTTGTGCCGAATGGCACGCAGTGTCTCATAATTGGCACGAGCGAAGCGAGGTCAGGTGCAGCGCCGGTTTGTGCAGGCCTTGCCTTAACTGCCTTTGCTACTTTGCAGTCGATAAAGCGCGATCCTTTCTTCTGCCAGTTTGATATATTCCGGGTCAATCTCGTACCCGACGTATTTTCTGCCGGCTTTCAAAGCAGCGATAGCAGTAGTTCCACTGCCCATAAAGGGGTCTAAGATTACATCCCCTTTGAAGGTATAGAGTTGAATAAGACGATGGGGCAATTCGATGGGGAATGGCGCTGGATGTCCTACTTTTTTGGCAGATTCGGGATTCATTGTCCATACAGACTTGGTCCATTCCATGAATTGCTCTTTAGAGATTGTATCCTCCTTGTCAGCGGGTTTTTTACGCAAGAAAGAACCCTTAGAAAAAATCATAATGTATTCATGCACATCGCGCAGAACGGGATTTGAGGCCGATCGCCAGCTGCCCCAGGCCATGGATACCCCCGCACCGGCTCCTTTATTCCAGACAATTTCACCGCGCATCTGAAAACCGATCTCGATCATGATTTGCGAGATATAGTCCGATAAAGGAAGATAAGGCCGCCGGCCTATATTTGCTACGTTAACGCAGGCCCTGCCACCATTGACCAACACCCGGTAGGTTTCGGAGAACACATTGCCGAGCAATTGTAAGTATTCTCTGAGCGATAAATCCTGGTCATACTCTTTAGTCACATTATAGGGTGGGGAAGTAACCATCAAGTGCAGTGAATTATCGGGGATTTCCTTCATATCTTCGGAACTGCGCAGAATGATTTTGTTTTCAAACTCAGCCGGAAAGTCATGATCTGGAAGCGTCTCTCCGCTGTTATTTGTGAGCAATTCTGAATATAACCTCGATCCATAATAAGTCGACGAGTCGTGGTTAATTCTTGAGCTGGTACCAAAACTGCTGGTTTTAGAACCTTTTTTCATTGTCGAGTACCGGTGTCCCGAGCGGGTCAGGATTACTTGGGTTGTTGTAATGATACCTGTTGGCTGTGGTTTCGTCTATACTCAATGGTCTTAATGGGGTTGGCTTTCCATCCGGCCCCAGAATGTGGACAGTTTTCACGTTAGCCAGCTCAAGGCTTGCATGGTAAGGATATACACCAATGGGAGATCTTTGCGTCGGTATCAACTTCCTAATTTCGCCAGCCAACTTTGGGACAAATACGAAAAAATTGAGTATTTACAAGTGGAAAATATCTGATATAATTCGCTACCATTAAATAGCGACGTTTATTGTAAGCTGTTATGGATCTGGATGCAGTGATCCGGGGATGCTTATGATGGTCACTTTGTCCCCGAGGAGCTAATAGTGAAACCGGCCAGATTTTCTGGGCGGATTTTTTTATTGTTTAAGCCAATTGGACATGCGGGTAAAAATAATACAAATCAGCAGCTACCCGGTTAATCAACGATTTATTTTCCGGGATGAAACATCGATAAGAATTTGCCTCATCCAAAAAATAGAAATCTGAACGACAGAAATAGCTAATAGCTGATTAACTAAAGTAATCGCGCGGCAATACTAACTTACTGGATTCGCAACCGACCCTATGCCAAAAAACGTGATCCTAGATAAGTTGACAAATAGCATCTTATCTGTTATATATAAGAAAATATTATAAAAATGTTAATCACGACTTAACGATTAGCATTTTTATTAACTGAAAATACACCAAAGGAGTATGGCGGGGTGAACTCGATCTCCTCCAACAAGAAGTCTTTCAATTTCTTTTTTCTAAATGGCTGATTTAGATTGTGCTCTATCTATAAGATTTGCTATAGATGAGAATTTGCCTTATCTAGAATTTAAAAATCTGATCGATAGAATTAAATAATTTCGAATTAAGAAGGAGGTGAATAAAGACCAACTGCGAGGTAGTACCAGAATTGGGGATCGGAAATTCAACGAATAACTCCATTAAAAGATCGCCGATTTATTTTAGATATCTAAAAACCTTGACTCGGTTCGAGTCGGCTTCACTTCCAGAAGCTGGGTTAAATGTTTATTGACTAAAGAATTTTCGTTTGGTAATAAACACACAACAAGAAGCTATTAGCGTCTCTAATTTTCACTAAGTCCTGACAGCTGCTCTTCATAAGGTTGAAATTGCCGACTGCATAATTAATGTCGGAAGGGCGGAGCTTGCTTCGAGATTGGTGAACGTATTTTATATTACGAAAGCCAGGTCTAGTTAATATTTGATGCCAACTGTTGGTCTACATCGGGGGACAGAATTAACGGTTGGCAATATGGGGCTTGCATTAATCATTATATATATCTCCAGTAAATTTGCCAGAAAGGGAACGTGAGATGGATACACAACATCGAATAACACCTGTGACGATTTTTTTTCATGCCAAATCAAACTTCAACAAAGTCATAAGGAAACCCTTTGAGCTGGTTTTTAAAGGCCATCCTTTTCTATACTCGATCTTAGCCTTGGGGTTGGCACTGATGCTCGCATTCGGGTGGCACTCAGCTGGTTCCGCTCAAGTTGGAGTTGTCCACATCAGAATGGTTCGGACGTTAGAACCCGATGAATCAGGCCCATCAAACCCGGCCGGCCTGGCTTTCTCGGCTAAGACCCAGGCCTTCCACGTGGTTGAGGCGCGTGGACCAGGGCAACCTCTGCCAGCCGTAACCGATATCGTCAAACTGACGCCCTTCGCGGAAAGGGTTGCTTCAGCCCGCATCGCGGCTCAGGTTAAGGACCCGATCAACATGGCCTTCGATAATCGGTTCAATCGCTTACTCATCCTCCAATCCCCGGACAACAGGTTGGTTGAGGTTATGGAAGGCCCCGAGGGGGAGCTTGATCCGAAAACGCTGATCCGCCACGATGTGCGGCGCTTTGGCCTGCAGAACCCGCAAGGCATGACTATTGATCCGGCAAGCGGACGCATTTTTATCCTGGATACGGTTGGGCCGCGGATCGTGCGGGTCGAACCAGGACCTGACGGGAGTTTGGCGAATGCGCGGATTTCCGCGGTGAACTTAGAACCGACGGGGTTGATGGATGTGCGGGGGCTTGCATTCGACCCAACCACGGGTCATCTTCATCTTATAAACCTGGCGGAAGAAAGGCTGTATGAACTGACCCAGGCCGGGAAGGTGGTGGCCAGGCGCGACCTGGCTAACCTGGAAGATTTCAGACTCGTCAACCCTCAGGGAATGGTCTTTGCCCCCAGCGGCGACCTGACGGACGATCCCTTGGAGATGGGCTTATACCTGGCAGACAGTGGTAGGGGACAGATAGAACTCCTGGTTAATGGAGTTGTCGCTGCCCCATCAAGCTCTGGTCAGATCGTGGAGTTTTCATTTGCTGCCCCAATTACGCTTGCGGCGACCACCGCCGAAGGCACCTTGATCCAGACGATCGACACCTCCAAGTTTTCCCCGCCCAGCCCCGACCCCTCCGGGATAGCCTATCTGCCCGCCAGCGGGACGCTGCTGATCAGCGATGGGGAAGTGGATGAGATGCCGCCGTATTTTACCGGGGATAACCTGTTTGAAATGTCATTGTCAGGCAGTTTGCTCAATACCTTAACCACCCTTCCATTCTCGGATGAACCGGCCGGAGCCGACGTTAATCCTGTAAATAGACATTTATTCTTTGGTGATGACACCGGGCAAAAAAGGGTTTATGAATTGAACCCGGGGTCTGACGGGCTATATGACACGGCGGATGATAGTGTCACTTCATTTTTGACCAGTGCCTTTGGGAGTAATGACCCGGAAGGGCTTGCTTACGACCCAAACACTGGCGCCCTCTTCGTCGTAGATGGCGTAAATAGGGAAGTTTACCGGGTTGCTCCCGGAGCGAACGGTCTCTTCGATGGGGTGGATGATCAAGTGACGCACTTCGATACGTTGAGCCTGGGGTTGGACGACCCGGAGGGTGGCACCTATAACCCCATCAGCGGCACTCTATACGTTGTGGGTAAGCCGTCAGGTACACTGTTCGAGCTAACCACCGGGGGCAGCCTGGTGCGGACGATTAATATATCGGCGGCGAATGCCCGGAAGCCGGCAGGGCTGGCGGTAGGCCCAGGCAGTGTGAATCCGGGCGAGATGAGCATCTACATCGCCGCTCGAGGGGTCGATAACGATAGCAATCCGAACGAGAACGACGGCAAAGTCTATGAAATAGCTTTAGGCATATCGGTCAGCACACCCACCAACACGCCGACGTTAGCCCCTTCCTCCACGCCGACAGACACGCCGACGATCACCAACACCCCAACGCCGACAGACACGCCAACAGAAGGCCCTTCCCCCACGCCGACGGACACCCCGACAATCACCAGCACGCCGATTCCGACGGACACGCCCACCAACACGCCCACCCCCACCAACACTCCCATCATCAGCAGCCTCACCCTGGCGGCAGCAGCCGATGCGCGGGTGCTGGGGAGCAATCCGACCACCAACTATGGCACGCTAAACCGGCTCGACGTGGATAACCCCGGCCAGGAAAGCTACACCCGCTTCACGGTGAGCGGGGTGACGGGCACCGTCCAGAACGCCACGCTGCGGCTTTACGTGACCAACGGCTCGTCCAATGGCCCCTCCCTCTATCTCACCGGCAACAGTTGGACCGAAACCGGGATCACCTGGAACAACCGGCCAGCGCCCACCTCTGGTGTGATCGCCGATGTGGGTGCAGTTACGGCCAGTACCTGGGCCGAGTTTAACGTCACCGCTCAAGTCACCGGCAATGGCACCTATGATTTCGTACTCTTGCCGGACAGCACCGATGGGGTGACCTTAACCTCACGCGAAGGGGCGGTTGGCTCTCAGCCACAGCTCGTGTTGACCTTCGCTTCCGGGCCGACGGCAACGCCAACGGACACGCCGACCCCAGGCCCTTCTCCGACACCAACTAACACGCCAACACCGACTAATACTCCGGTACCTGGTGGGGTGGTATTCGTCGGGGCGGGGGATATCGCCGATTGTAGCCGGGTGCAGGATGAACAGACGGCTCAGTTGCTCGATAACATACCGGGCACAGTGTATACCGTGGGGGATAATGCCTACCCTGACGGCACGGCTGCTAATTACAACAACTGTTATGAACCCACTTGGGGCCGTCATAAGGCCCGCACCCATCCAGCAGTCGGCGATAATGAATACAATACTTCAACAGCCTCCGGCTATTTCAATTACTTTGGTGCAGCCGCGGGAAACCCGACAGAAGGCTATTACAGCTATGACGTCGGCAGTTGGCATATCATCGTTCTCAACAGCAATTGTTCACAGATCGGCGGCTGTGGCCCCGGTTCTCCTCAGGGACAATGGCTTCAAGCCGATCTGGCTGCGCATCCGAATACATGCAGCCTGGCAATTCATCACGAACCGCTGTTCAGTTCAAATGGTGGAGATGTCGACCTGCGGGATTTATGGGTGTCCCTTTACGCGGCCGGAGCCGATATCGTTCTGAGCGGTCACCGCCATAACTATGAGCGTTTCGCCCTTCAAAACCCAGACGGAGTGGCGGACCCAGGACGTGGCATTCGCCAGTTCGTGGTGGGCACGGGGGGTGCGAGCCTGAGCTCCTTTGGCTCAGGAACTGCCCCAAATAGTGAGGTTAGAAACGCGAATACCTATGGGGTTCTGAAGTTTACGCTACATGCAAGCAGCTACGACTGGCAGTTCATCCCCATCGCCAGCCAGACATTCACCGATTCGGGAAGTTCCCTCTGTGTGACTCCGTAGTCCAACCAGACGCTAGTGGCCAAATGACGTCACCGTGCTAGTAAGAACGAGGGTACGGCGCGGTGACCATCAACCTGATTTTCTCTCTTAATGACTTGGAAGGTTATAAACCATGAATACAAAACGCACAAAAATAATCGTCACCCTGGGACCAGCCACGAACACTGAGCGAGACCTGAGAAAAATAAAGGATAAAGGTGTCGATTTTGTCCGGACCAACATGTCTCATTCCAGCCTGGAAGATCTGGAATTCTATATCAATCTATCCAAAAGAGTTGGCATCCCTTTCATTATCGATACCGAAGGATCCCAAATAAGGACAGGCCATTTAGAAGGGGGGGTTTTCTATTTTAAAGAAAACAGCGTCGTCAAAATTTATGCGAAAGAGATATCTGGCAATGGAAAAAAACTATGTCTAAAACCCGGATATGTGATCGAACAACTGGAAGTAGGGGATCTGATCCATATTGATTTTGATACGCTCATCTTGCGCGTTACAGATGTTTCCAATGCTTCAAAGGGATACATTACCGCCAAGACATTAACCGGTGGGTCAATTGGTAGTAATAAAGCGGTCGTCATCGATCCTATATTTGACAAGAAATTTCAACTCCCCCCCTTATCGCCGAAAGACTATCAGGCCATTGAGTTGGGGCTGAAAGAAGGCATAGACCATATCGCCGTCTCCTTTGCTCGGTCTCAGGCCACAATTGAAGAGGTCAGACGAGCGACTCAGAACAAAATGAAAATCATTTCAAAGGTG
>Ga0209521_10002623_pt1 | contig 14648 bp, 17 predicted proteins | sample Rifsed19ft4_FD_184016 | JGI IMG/M metagenome (GOLD analysis project Ga0209521, IMG submission 184016) | Soil microbial communities from Rifle, Colorado, USA - sediment 19ft 4 (version 2) | ecosystem: Environmental > Terrestrial > Deep subsurface > Rock core/Sediment | place: Rifle, Colorado...
GGGGCGCCGAGCCGTGCCCGCGCTGCGGCGCGACGATCAGCGAGATCACGGCCGGCCAGCGCGTGACGAGCTTCTGCCGCCGCTGCCAGCCTTGAACGCCACGAACAGTCATTGCGAGCCCTTCGCAGAAGGGCGAAGCAACCTTTGACGTCCCGGCCTCGCGATAGGGCCTGTCAAGGATTGCTTCGGGCGGAGCCTGCCCTGAGCCCTTCGGCTTCGCTCAGGGCGAACTTCGCGAAGGGCCCTCGCAATGATAGAGGCGTAGCCGCGCGGCTCGGGTTTGGGCGCCCGCCGACGCGACTCAAGCTGTGTCTCTATGGGCGCTAGAAGCCGCTGATCGCCGTCTTGAACTCCGCCGGCAGGATGTGCTTCAGCACCGGCAGGAAGTCGAGGAAGAAGGGAGACAAGGCAGAGTCGTTGATGGCTCCCTCCAGGCCGAGAGAGGTGAACGTTATCGCGACGACGAGCCCCATTTCGACGAAAACGAAGGACTTCACCATGCCGATGACGGCGCCGGCGATGGAGTCGAAGATGCCCAGCAGGAGCAGCGACGCCGCCTGCCGGAGGAAGAGGGCCGCCAGCTGGCTCGCCAGCACGGTCGCGCCGAAGATGGTGCCGAAGGCGATGATACGCGCCGTCTCCACGTCGTCCACCGCGACCTTGATGTCCTCCGCCAGGTCTTCGTAGAAAAGGCCGGCGAGGGCGACGGCGAAGACGGCGCCGACGATCGTGACGATCTCTCGGATGGCGCCGGCATGAAAGGCGGCGTAGGTGAACCAGGCGAAGGTAGCGAGGATTACGACGTCGACCCAGTTCAAGGACGGGACCCCTTAGCTTACGCTGATACTGTCTTATCGACCGCGCGCCGCGTCCCGTGCATGCCGCGTCGCCAAGCCGGCCCCCGCCCTGGCGCGACGAGTGTAGCACACCTGTCGAAGGGCAGGTGGCTCGGCCGCGAGCTGCCGATGCTATAATCCGTCCACAAACCGCCGCGGGGGACGACCGTCAACGAGAAGCTGAAAACCCTCCTCGAGGCCGTCGCCAGCCGCTCGCTGAGCGTCGAAGCCGCCCTCGAAGAGCTGCGCCACCTTCCCTACGAGGATCTTGGCTTCGCCAAGCTCGACCACCACCGCGGCCTGCGCGACGCCCTGCCGGAGGTCGTCCTCGGCCAGGGGAAGACGCCGGCCCAGGTCGCCGCCATCGGCGAGCGCCTGGTGGCGCAGGCGGGCCGGCTGCTGGTCACGCGCCTGGAGCGCGACGGCTTTCGCGCCCTGCAGCGCGCCGTGCCGGACGCCGAGTATCACGAGCTGGCGCGGGTCGCCATCGTCGACCGGGCGCCGCCGCAGCCGCTGCTTCCGGGCGTGGCCATTGTCTGCGCCGGCACCTCCGATCTGCCCGTCGCTGAGGAGGCGGCGCTGACGGCGCGCATGCTCGGCAGCGAGGCACCGGTCGTCAGCGACGTCGGCGTCGCCGGCATCCACCGCCTCTTCGACCACCTGAAGCGGCTGCTGGAGGCGAACGTGCTGGTCGTCGTCGCCGGGATGGAGGGGGCGCTGCCCAGCGTCGTCGCCGGGCTGGTGGCGGCGCCGGTCATCGCCGTGCCGACTTCCGTGGGCTACGGCGCCAGCTTCGGCGGCCTGGCGCCCCTGCTGGCGATGCTGAACAGCTGCGCCGCCGGCGTCTCCGTCGTGAACATCGATAACGGCTACGGCGCCGGCTACCTGGCCGGCGTGATCAACGCCCTCGCCCACCGCGCGCGGCCGGACTAGGGGCACCGGTTGATCGGTCATTGCGAGCCCTTCGACATGGCTCAGGACAGGCTTCGCGAAGCAATCCCACGAGCATCCTTAGACGAGACTCGTGAGATTGCTTCGGCCCCGCCTGGGCGGGGCCTCGCAAATACGGTAGCCCTGAGCAGATGACGCGCCTCGCCTACTTCGACTGCTTCGCCGGCGCCAGCGGCGACATGATCCTCGGCGCGCTGGTGGACGCCGGCCTGGCGCTGGAGGCGCTGCGGGCGGAGGTGAGCAGGCTGGCGCTGCCGGAGGGCGCCTTCGCCATCGTGGCGACGCGCGTCAAGCGCGCCGGCTTCGCCGCGACGAAGGTCGACGTCGACGTGCGGGAGCCGCCGCGCCACCGCTCGCTGGCCGAGGTGCTGGACGTCATCCAGCGCTCCCAGCTGCCGGAGGCCGACCGCGAGCGCGCCGGCGCCGTCTTTCGCGCCCTGGGCGAGGCGGAGGCGCGCGCGCACGGCGAGAGCCTCGATGAGGTCACCCTGCACGAGGTGGGCGCCGTCGACGCGATGGTCGACGTGGTCGGCGCCGTCGCCGGGCTGCGCCTCCTGGGCGTCGAGGCCGTTTACGTCTCGCCGCTGCCGCTCGGACGCGGCGAGGCGAAGGGACAGCACGGCGCGCTGCCCCTACCCGCGCCGGCGACCCTCGCCCTCGTGGCGCGCGCCAAGGCGCCGGTCGTCGAGGGCGAAGGGCCGCGCGGCGAGCTGCTGACGCCGACAGCCGCCGCCATCCTGACGACGCTCGGCCGCTTCCAGCGGCCGGCGATGCGCGTCGAGGCCGTGGGCTGCGGCGCCGGCAGCCGCGACCCGGCCGACCGCCCGAACCTGCTGCGCGTCTGGCTGGGCGAGGCCGAGGTCGCCGAGCGGCGCATGCGCCTCATCGAGACGAACATCGACGACATGAGCCCGGAGCTGCTGGGCTACGTGCAGGAGTCGCTCCTCGCCGCCGGCGCCGCCGACGTCTGGTTCACCTCGATCCAGATGAAGAAGGGCCGGCCGGCCGTGATGGTCTCGCTGCTCTGCCAGGACGCGCTCGAAGCAGGGCTGGTGCGCATCCTCCTGCGCGAGACGAGCACGCTCGGCGTCCGCGTGCGCGACGTGGGCCGCTACGAGGCGGAGCGGGAGGTCTTCGAGTTCGAGTCCAGCCTCGGTCCGGCGGCGGCGAAGGTGAAGCGCCTGCCGGGCGAGGCGCCAACCGTCGCGCCCGAGTACGAGCTCTGCCGGCGCATCGCCCAGGAGCGCGGGCTGCCGCTGGCGGAGGTCTACCGCGTCGTCGCGGCGGAGGCGGAGGCGCTGCTGCGGCGCCGCACCTGACGGCCGCGGCAGCGGGTCAGTTTGAGCACCGTTCGTCCTGAGCTTGTCGAAGGACGATCCGCTCGACGAGGAAGCGTGGTTCGACAGGCTCACCACGAACGTGTGGCTGTTCCGGCCGCCAAGAATGACCAACTCCTAGCGCCCGCGTCGGGTTGACCGAGGCGCCGCGCATCCTTAGGATCGTTCTGTTCCCATGAAACGCAGCGAGCGACCCACCGAGACGATAGAGGACTACCTCCAGCTGATCTACACCATGCGCAGCGAGGGCAAGCCCATCATCGCCGCGCGGATAAAGGAGCGCCGCAGCGTCTCCGCGCCCACCGCCTGGGCGACGCTGAAGCGCATGGAGCGCGACGGCCTCGTGCGCCTGGACAGAAACCACGAGATCGAGCTGAGCCCGAAGGGTCAGCAGTTGGCCGAGTCGATCATCCGCCGCCACATGCTGGCGGAGCGGCTTCTGACGGACATCCTCAAGCTGGAGTGGGCGGAGGTGCACGACGAGGCGCACAAAATAGAGCACGCCATCTCGCCGATCGTCGAGCGGCAGATTCTGACCATCCTGAACAACCCGCAGACCTGCCCGCACGGCAACCCCATCCCCGGCCTCGCCGCGGAGACCTCGCCGGCCGTAATACCGCTGCGTCGGGCCGGCGAGGGCGATACGGTGACGATCAACAACATCGCCGAGCACGCCGAGGAAGACACCGACCTGATGCACTACCTCCAGCGCAGCAGCCTCGTCCCCGGCGTCCGCCTCCACGTGGACGAGGTGGCCGTCGCCAACGCCACCATCACCGTCTCGCTCCTCGACAAGAGCGGCCGCCAGGTCGTCGTCGGCCTGCCGACGGCCGAGCTGATCCTCGTGCGGCCCGGGAGCTGATGCAGCGCGTCATCGACTCACCGGCCGGCCCGCTGCTCATCGAGGCCGGTGAGCGGGGCCTACGACGCGTCGAGTTCGCAAGAGACGAAAGCCCTCACTCTAACCCTCTCCCAAAGGGAGAGGGTTTCGCGCCGCTGCTTGACGAGACAGAGCGCCAGCTGCGCGAGTATTTCGATGGCCGGCGCCGCGCCTTCGACCTGTCCCTCGACCTGGCCGGTAGCGACTTCCAGCGCCGCGTCTGGCGGGCCATCGCGGCCATCCCCTTCGGCGAGACCGTATCCTACGCCGCCCTGGCGGCCGCGGCCGGCGCGCCGGGCGCCTACCGCGCTGCCGGCGCCGCTTGTGGCGCCAACCCCGTCGCCATCGTCGTCCCCTGTCACCGCGTCGTCGGTTCGGACGGCGGGCTGCACGGCTTCGGCGGCGGTCTGGAGACCAAGGCCCTGCTGCTGCAGCACGAGGCCTCCCTCCGATACGCACACGTCTGAAGCAGGTCAACCCGTCGCGCGCAGCTAGACTCTGTCATTGCCAGCCGTCGCCGTAGGCGAGGCGCGGCAATCGTCATCGACCTCCACACTCGTCATTCTGAGCGAAGCGAAGAATCCGCAACTATCCCCTGATGGCACGTAGATGATAGACTACAGCAAATCTATCGGGTACGTGGAGACGGGGATCATGCAGGATGACGAGCCGAGTTTTCAAGACCGAGTAAAGGAACTGATCACGGGCTGGCTTGAGCCAGAGTTTTCTTTGAAGAACTTGCCTCCTGGGCCTGATGTTAGGTGGGTTCTACAAGCTCACGATGGAAGCCGCCATGTGACCGTCTGTTCGCTTCAACGTGCCGGTGATCATGTTCTCCTTGAGGGTGCCGTTGGGCTTTCCGACACCCACATTGCGAAGATAAACGCAATGTCTGCACCTGAGCGCCACGATTGGCTTTACCAGTTACGCCTCGATCTAACTGCTATGGGTCTCGACTTCGGAGGAATTGAGAAGTCTGCACCGAAGCGGATACATGTTCAGCAGCATGTCTATGTAGATGGTGGCCTTTCGAAGGATAGCTTCATGCAGCGGCTTCACGCTATTCGCCACGGCGTCGCTTTCGTTCAGTTCACGATCCAGCAAAGGCTCGGGGGCTAGTGTTAGACTAGGGCCGTGACCACCAAGAAGCAGAGCAAGCGCCCGCGCCCGTCCTATGAGGAGGGGCGGTTACGCGACCCCAACATCGAGAAGATGCAGGACAAGGGGTTCACAAGAGCCGCATTCGTCCGCCTGGTGCGATCAGCGGTATCTCGGGGGCGCGCTTCGTCTCGCCCCTCGGCGTGAGCGTAAAGGCAAAGGGCCGCAGTTCCTCAGCGTCAATTCGCTGAAGCCATTCTAGTTTTCGCAGCAAGAGCTTGAGCTCGTCGATGCTCCGCATGTGGTTTGTTGTAAGGAAGACGCCGCCGACTCGGTTCTCAATCCATAGCCGCCTTTGAGCTTCGGCCTCTAGGATGGCCTTGTTTGCTGAGACTACCAGCCAACCGTGATGACCCGCCTTCGGAATCCAAACCTCATCCGGTTCGCCCTTCCTGACCGGCATCTTGTGATTAGCCACGTAGTAGGTAGGGATACCTACTGCGTGTAAGGCGATGGCGACCGCCTTACCTCTGTCCTCATCGAAGAACAGTCTCACGCAGCGGCAAGGCGGAGCACTTCTTCCACGATGGAGGTCCGAAGGCCATAGTCTTGGGCTAGCTTACGTACGCCATCCCCGGCGTCGAATCGTTCTCGTATGGCCGTGATTGTTATGCGCGTGCCTGCAATGATCGGTCTTCCTGCAGCATAATGAGGGTCAACGACGATGCGGGCTCGCCGACCAAACGGGAACCAGTTCTTCGCAAACTTGTTCTCTCCGTAATCGATTGCCTCTAGTTCCTCCTGAATAGGTATGGGCAGGGCCCATTGCCCTGCTACGTCGAAAGCCGTCATGCCAGCATGCGGTTCCGGTTCGGCGACCTCGAACTCATGAATGATGTGGCCGCCAAGAATCTTGAAGTCCATTGTCGCGAAGGGAAACGGCACGAACATCTGCTTTCGCGCGAATTCGTGAGCGGCGCGAATTCGCCCAAGCTTCACATGCAGTTTCCGCCATCGGGCCACGACAGCGATCTCGACCAACTCAAGGAAAGAGACTTGCAGGTTGGTTCGACTCGCAGACTGGGGATCGCCAAACACCGGCTCCATGTGATGCCCTGGGGCATCATAGCCAAGCAGCCAACGTCGAACGGTTTGCGGTGTCGTCTTTGCCAGTCGTGCGGCTTGTGTGACTGAGTAAGCTTTACCCGTCAGGAAGGGATCGCTGGGCAGGACGTTTGAGGTCATGGCGACCTTTCCCCCTGGACTCCTGCCGTAGACAAAAGCTGCGGCTGGCCCTAAGATTAGTCTGCCAACGCCCTTAGGACGACAGGCGGGTAGCCAGGCTACCCGCTAGGTCAGCGGGGAATAAGTCCCGAAGCGTCCGGCTCTCGTTTCCCTCACTCTCTCGCCGAAGATTTCGAACATGGCTCGCTCGTCGGAGCGGTGATTGTATCTGAACGTGTACTCATTCGCGTAACTCTGTAGGTGCTTCGCACCGACCGAATGATACACCCCACGCAGCCCGTTCTTGAATAGGCTCCAGAAGCCCTCGATGGTGTTCGTGTGCACGTCGCCATCGACGTAGACCTTCGCCTTGTGGTGAACGCGCCGGTGCTGGTAACCTCGCTTGCCGACGCCCTTGTAGACTTTCGCTTCATCCGTGTAGACCGTGGACGCCGGAAGGACGTGAGCGCCGATTAAAGGCAGTACGGTCTCATGGGAGACCTTCGCCCGTTCGCCCAGGACTCGCACCCTTACGCGCCCGCCGCGCTCCGCTGCGCCGATAACCGTGGCCTTCTGCTTGGGGTGACTCGCCTCGCGTGGGCCGCGCTTGTAGAGGCCCCTCGCGTCGATGGGCGGGTGCTCGCCGTTGCGGTAGCGCGGCTTGCCGCCCACGTAGGTCTCGTCTATCTCGACCGTGCCGAAGAGCGGGCCGCTATCTTCGTCCAGGAGCTGCCGCACCTGCTTGAACATCCGCCAGGCCGTCTTGTAGGTCACACCCAGCTCGCGCTCTAGTTGCTTGGCCGAAATGCCGCAGCGCGTCGAGGCCATCAGGTACATGGCATAGAACCAGGACTTGAGCGGCGTCGAGGACTTCTCGAAGATCGTCCCCGCGAGCGGGTAGACGTGCGTTCCGCAGTAGTCGCAGGAGAACGCCTTGCGGTTGGTCAGCTTGTGGTGAATCCGTACCTGGTCACAGGCGCGGCAGACGACGCCTTCGGGGTACAGCATGTCCAGGATGCTCCGAAGGCAGGCATCGTCATCTGGGAAGTCTCTGTTGAAGTCTCGGATCGTGTACTTTCGCATGGCTGACTCACTCCTGTTAGAATGAGTCTAGACTATTCTGTACGTGCTGTCAAGGGATAATTGCGGAAGAATCTCCTGTCGCGGGCACCGCGTGCGTCTTGTCGCGGGCGAGATGGGCGATGAGCCCGCTCGTCCTGAGCCTGTCGAAGGACGAGCTCTCGTGGTTCGACAAGCTCACCACGAGCGGAACATAGTTATGCCGTCAGGTCACCGAAGCGCTTGTAGAGCTTCTCAAGCTTCGGGCTGATGATGATCTGGCAGTAGGGGTACGTTTCGTTCTGGTTGTAGAAGCCCTGGTGGTAGTCCTCCGCCGGGTAGAACTCGCCCAGCGGCACGATCTCCGTGACGGCGTTGCTCGGGTACATGCCTGAGGCGTCGACCTCGCGCTTGACGCGCTCCGCCGTCTCGCGCTGGGCGTCGTCGTGGTAGAAGATGGCGGAGCGGTACTGGGCGCCGAAGTCGTAGTCCTGCTGGTTGAGCGTCGTCGGGTTGTGCAGCTCGAAGAAGACGCGCACCAGCGTCTCGTAGGAGACGATGGCGGCGTCGAACGTGACCTGGACGGCCTCGGCGTGGCCGCTGAGGCCGGAGGAGACGTCGCTATACGTCGGGTTGGCGACGCTGCCGCCCGTGTAGCCGGAGACGACGCGCTCGACGCCGCGCAGGCGCTGGAAGACGGCCTCGGTGCACCAGAAGCAGCCGCCGGCGAGGATGGCGGTCTCGGGCGTCATTTCACGTTCCTCCGCCAGCCGGGCTTCGAGGATGAAGCCCGCGAATCGTCTAGTCTTCGGCATAAGGAAGTGCGTCTGGCCTGCGGGCGAGATTCTTCGCGGAGTTCACTCTGAGCGAAGCCGAAGGGCTCAGAATGACAGTCCAAGTCATCCTGAGAACGCCAGGCCCAGCTGCTTCAGGCTGGCGTAGCGGCGGTTGGATTTCCCTACACCCCAGGCTAAAGCCTAGGGCATCGACGTTGTGTCCCATGCCCCCGCCTTCAGGCGGGGGTGTTCCCACCACTTGCCTAGCTCCCAAACGCCAGGCCCAGCTGCTTCAGGCTGGCGTAGCGGCGGTCGCCGATGATCACGTGGTCGAGCAGCTCGATGCCGAGGACGGTGCCGGCCTCGATCGCCTGCTTCGTCATGACGACGTCGTCCGGCGAGGGCGAGGGGTCGCCGGAGGGGTGGTTGTGCACGAGGATGACCGAGGGCGCGTTCTGGCGCACCGCCTCGCGAAATAGCTCCGCCGTGCGCACCAGGGCCGTGCTGACGCTGCCCTTGTAGACCTCGTTCACGGCCAGCACCTGGTTGCGCGTGTTGAGGAGGAGGACGCGCAGGCGCTCCTGATCGAGCAGCGCCATCTCGCCGCCGAGGAGGGCGTTGACGTCCTCCGGCGAGCGCACGAAGGGCCGCTCCTCCGGCTGCAGGGCGTTCAGGCGCAGGGCCAGCTGAAAGGTCGCCTGCATCTCCGCCGCCTTCGCCTCGCCGACGCCGCGCTCGCGCACAAGGTCTGCGAAGGAGAGGCGGGCGAGGCCGCCGAGGCCGCCGTGGCGGGCGAGCAGCGAGCTCGCCAGGTTGAGGACGCTCTGCCGCGCCGAGCCGGTGCGAAGGATGATTGCCAGCAGCTCGGCGGTGGAGAGGGCGGCGGCGCCCAAGTCGCGCAGCCGCTCCCGCGGCCGCTCCGACGAGGGGATCTCGCGGATGCGGACGTTGTACTCGCTGTTAGCTGAGCGCTCCACTGGCCGCCGGCACGTACTGCTTCGCCGACTCGTCGAAGCGCTCCAGACGCTCCACCGTCAGCGAGTGGGGGAAGCAGGTCACGCGCACCCGGTCGCCCTCCAGGAGCATGGCGTACTCCCGACGGCTGATCGCGAACACCTTGTCCTCGACGTAGATGTAGTAAGAGGGAAGGAGGAAGATGAACAGGTTGCCTTTATGCCACTTCTTGACGACCTCGCCCTCGACGTTGACGCAGTCGGCGCGGAGGTCGCGCAGGTACTGGCGGGCGAAGCTAGCGAGGATGACGCCGGGCACGCCGAAGATGAAGAGCATGACGATGAAGCCGCTGTCCCCCGCGAGGATCTGAGACACGGCGGTTAGGACGGCTACGAGGCAGATAGCGGCGAGAGCCGTGTAGAGAATCGCCATGTAGACGACGCGCTCGCGGCGCGGGGGCGGCTGCTCGCCGAAGGACCAGAGGCGCGACTCGCGCTGGCGCGCGTTCGGACGTCTCTCCCGAAACCAGCCGCTCATCTCGGTATCAGGAGCTTCTGGCCCGGCTGAATGTCGTTCGCGTCTTCGAGGTTGTTGAGCGCGACGACGCGGTCGATGCAGTCGGGGACGGTCATGGAGGCGGGCTTCTGGCGCTCGCAGATCGCGGACAGCGTGTCGCCGGAGACGACGGTGTACTCGGCCGTGCCGCCCGGCGCCGGCGTGCCGGCGGTAGGCGTCGCGGTGCGCGTGACGCCGGCCGCGGGCGTGGTCGTAGCGCCCGGCGGCTGCGTCTGGACGGCCGGCTGCGTCGCGCCTGGCGTCTGGGTGCCGGTGGCGAGCGTCGTCGTCGGCGTAATGACGACGGGCTGGATGCCGCCTTCGCCCTCGCTGCCGCTGGGCTGGATAAGGAGCCATACGGCCAGCGCCGTGCCGATGAGCAGGGCGAGCAGGGAGCCGCGATAGAGCGTAAAGGAGGGCACGCCGCCGGCGGGCTCCAGGCAGGCGTCGCATAGCTCTTCGCCGTGGTCCTCGCAGAACGGGCGGCCGCAGCGCGGGCACTGCTGCGTCGGCTCGCGCTCGCAGGCGAAGCAGGTCATCTGATCAGCCATCGCCCCAGCTTAGGACAGGGCGGCGACGAATGCCAGCCCGTCGGCTCGACGGGTAGTGGGTCATTCTGGCCCGTTCGTCCTGAGCTTGTCGAAGGACGATCCGCTCGACCAGGAATCGTGGTTCCCTTCGGCTCCGCCTCAGGGCAGGCTGGCTCACCACGAACGTGTAGGCACAACGGGCTGACCAGATGACCCTACGCCCGAGCGCGCCGCGGAGCGCTAGATGACCTCGACGGTTGCGCCCGCCCCGGCGAGCTTGGCGCGGACCGACTCCGCCTCTGCCTTGTCGACGCCCTCCTTGACGTTGGTGGGCGCCGCCTCGACGAGGTCCTTGGCCTCCTTGAGGCCGAGGGTCGTGACTTCGCGCACCGCCTTGATGACGTTGATCTTGTTGGCGCCGAAGTCCTTGAGGACGACCGTGAACTCGGTCTTCTCCTCCTCGACGGCAGCGGTCGCGGCGGCGCCGGCCGGCGCTCCGGCGGCAACCGCCACCGGCGCCATCGCGGAGACGCCGAACTCCTCCTTGATCTTGTCGTTGAGGTCCTTGAGCTCGAGGATCGTCATCCCCTTGATCAGCTCCAGAACCTCGTCCGTCTTGGTTGCCATTGGTGCTCCCTCCCGTAACTCGTGTTGGGAAGGCCAGACTTAAGTCTGGCCTTCGGCTCGTTCCGGCCTACGCCGCGCTCTCCAGCTGGCCGGCGCGGGCGTCGAGCAGGCCGCTGAACTCCTGCAGCGTCGCCTGCAGCAGGTAGACGAAGGTGGCCATGGGCGACTGCAGCGCTCCGGCGAGCTCCGCGATCATGACCTCTTTCGGCGGCAGCGCGGCCAACTCGCTGAGGCGGTTGGCGGGAATGAACTGCCCCTCCAGGTAGGCGCTGCGCGCCGCGAAGGCGTTGCGAGCCGCCCGCTGGTACTCGACGAGGGTCTTCACCGGCGCTATCGGGTCGGCGAAGCCGATGACGAGGGCCGTCGGGCCCTCGGCCAGCCGCGCGACCTCCGGCTTGCCCGCCGCCTCGGCGGCGCGGCGCAGGAGGGTGTTCTTGACCACGTGCATCTCGACGCCGGCCTCGCGCAGCTGGCGCCGCAGCGCCGTCGTCTCGCCGACGCGCAGGCCGCGGTAGTCGGCGCCGATGACGACGGTGCAGCGGGAGAGCACGTCTGTCAGCTCTTCGACGGCCTTGATCTTGCGTTCGGTTGGCATAGGCTGCCCTCTCTCAGGAGGCGTCATTCTGAGGAGCGAAGCGACGAAGAATCTCGCCCGCAGGCAAGACGGCGCGCCCCTGGCCAGGCACTAGATTCTTCGCTTCGCTCAGAATGACAACCTCGTTTACAAACGAAAAGCGCCCTCGCCGGAGGAGACGAGGGCGCGTCGATGCGGAATCGAGCGTCGCTGCTTCGCCTCGGCGGGCCTCCGACGTGTCGGAGCTTAAGTGCAAGACACCCGCTGTCTCTAGCTAGGGCTTCAGTTTACAGGAAAGGTTTGCTTCTGTCATTGCGAGCCATCGCCATAGGCGAGGCGCCGCAATCTCGCGGTGTCAGAGACGGTTCGCCTCGGAGCCGACGAGATTGCTTCGTCGCTGGCGCTCCTCGCAACGACAGGAACGCAGCGTCTAGCTAGACGTCAGCGCCAGCGTCGTCGCCAGCTCGAGCTTGATGCCGGGGCCCATCGTCGTCGCGATGGCGGCAGAGCGGATGTACTGGCCCTTGGCGCCGGACGGCTTCGCCTTGACGATGGCGTCGACGATCGTCGCCATGTTCTCCAGCAGCTTCTCCTCGTCGAAGCTGACCTTGCCGATGGGAACGTGGATGAGCGCCGTGCGGTCGAGGCGGAACTCGACGCGGCCCTGGCGGGCGTCGTTCACCGCCTTGGCGATGTCCTGCGGGTCGACGACGGTGCCCGAGCGCGGGTTGGGCATCAGGCCGCGCGGGCCAAGCACACGGCCGAGGCGGCTCACCTTGCTCATGATCTCGCGCGAGGCGAGGGCGACGTCGAAGTCGGTCCAGCCCTCCTCGACGCGCTTGATCAGCACGTCGCTGCCGACGTGGTCGGCGCCGGCCTGCTCGGCATTGCGCGCCGCTTCGCCCTCGGCGAAGACGAGGACGCGCACCAACTTGCCGAGGCCGTGCGGCAGGAGGGCCGTGCCGCGGATCTGCTGGTCGGCGTGGCGCGGGTCGAGGCCGGTGCGAATGTGCAGCTCCACGGTCTCGTCGAACTTGGCGGGCGCCGTCTTCTTGGCGAGACCTATCGCTTCCTGGGGCGGGTAGGTGCTCTCGCGGTCGATGAGAGCGACGGCTTCTCGGTACTTCTTACCCCTGTGCATGGCCTAGCTCCGGACCTCGATGCCCATGCTGCGGGCGCTGCCCTCGATCAGGCGCTCCGCCGCCTCGACGCTGGCGGCGTTGAGGTCGCGCAGCTTTAGGGTAGCGATCTCGCGCAGCTGGTCGCGGCTGATGCTGCCCACCTTCTCGCGCTTCTGGGCGCGGCTGCCCTTCTCGACGCCCGCCGCCTTGCGCAGGAGGTCGCTGGCGGGCGGCGTCTTGAGGACGAAGGTGAAGGAGCGGTCCTCGAAGACGGTGACCTCGGCCGGGACGACCTGGCCGGCCTGAGAAGCCGTCTTCTCGTTGTACTCCTTGCAGAACGCCATGATGTTGATGGCGTGCTGGCCCAGCGCCGGCCCGACGGGCGGCGCCGGCGTCGCCTTGCCGGCCAGCAGCTGAATGCGTACGACTGCTCTAACCTTCTTGGCCATCGATTGCTCCTTGCGGTCCTAGCGCCCCGGGTCTTCCCGAAAGGCTCCCGCTGACTGGCTGCTTCGCATCCTGCGGCCTTCGGGCCTTGTCTGCTTCGCAGCAACTAGAAAGTAGTTGAGGGGACACCCCTCAAGCTCCCCGGCAGGGCTGCGCCCTGCACTGCTACCGATCCGATGCCGCGGGTTTCAACCCGCGGTGTCCATCCTCACCCCTCAGACTCCCCGTCAGGGGCTGCGCCCCTGTGCCCCGCTCCTATAGCCGCTCCACCTGGAGGAAGTCCAGCTCCACGGGCGTCTCCCGGCCGAAGAAGGAGACCATGACCTTCACCTTGCCCTTCTCCAGGTTGATGTCGTCCACGACGCCGACGAAGTCGACGAAGGGGCCGTCGACGATGCGCACGCTCTGGCCGACGACGAAGCCGACGCGCACGCGCGGTTCCTCCGCCTTCATCTGGCGCAGGATGCGCTTGACCTCCGCCTCCTCCAGCGCGACGGGCCGGACGCCGGAGCCGACGAAGCCGGTTACGCCGGGCGTGTTGCGCACGACGAACCAGGCGCGGCTCGACTCAACGTCGTTCTCCACCAGCGTGGTCATCTCCACCAGCACGTAGCCGGGGAAGATCTTGCGCGAGACGGTGCGACGTACGCCGCCGTGCACCTCGATCTCGTCCACGGTGGGCACGACGACGCGGTAGATGAGGTCGCCCGCGTCCATGGACTCGATGCGGTGCTCCAGGTTGGTCTTGACGCGGTTTTCGTAGCCGGAGTAGGTGTGGATGACGTACCAATTGCGGCCCTCTTTGAAATAGTCCTCCTCGGAGAAGGGCTGCTCTTCGCCTGCCTCCTGCTCCGCGACCTCCGGCTTTGTCCGGCCGCGCGCGCCGCCTTTGCCTACGCCTGATTCCATCGCCATTACCTGAGGAGCAGGCGGTCCATGAACCAGTTGAAGAAGAGGTCGATGCCGCCTAGGAGGATGCCGACGCTGACGGCGACGACGATGACGACGGTGGTGAGATAGACCGTCTCGTCGCGCGTCGGCCAGGTGACCTTCTTCAGCTCGGAGGCGATGTCCTCCAACCAGCGCGGCACGCCGACGCGAAAGCGTCGCCTGGGTTGGGCCGGCGGGCGGGCGCCCCGCGTCTGGCGCGGCGTGCGCGTGCCCAGCAGCCGTTGCGCCTGACGCCTGGCCGCCGCGCTCTCTTTCTGGGCGACCTGCTGCCTGCGGACGGCGCGGCTCATGGACGCGGAAGGAAGACTCGCCTCTGGCGAGCCTTGCCTACCGCACCTCCCGATGGAGGCGCTGGACGCGACAGCGCGGGCAGTACTTGTTCAGCTGCAGCCGGTCAGCGTCGTTGCGCCGGTTCTTCGTAGTCGTGTACGTCCTCTCGCGGCACTCGCTGCAGGCGAGGTGGATGATCGCGCGGTCTTCCTTCTTCGCCATCGCTTACTTGAGCACCTTGGTGACGGCGCCGGCGCCGACCGTGCGGCCGCCTTCGCGGATCGCGACGCGCTGGCCGACCTCGAGCGCGATCGGCTGGATCAGGTGAACGGTCATCTGCGTGTTGTCGCCGGGCATGACCATCTCTACGCCCGGCTGCAGCTCGATGCTGCCGGTGACGTCCGTGGTGCGGACGTAGAACTGCGGCCGGTAGCCCGTGAAGAACGGCGTGTGGCGGC
>Ga0209521_10002625_pt1 | contig 14644 bp, 10 predicted proteins | sample Rifsed19ft4_FD_184016 | JGI IMG/M metagenome (GOLD analysis project Ga0209521, IMG submission 184016) | Soil microbial communities from Rifle, Colorado, USA - sediment 19ft 4 (version 2) | ecosystem: Environmental > Terrestrial > Deep subsurface > Rock core/Sediment | place: Rifle, Colorado...
GATTGTATAATAAACTCTGACTGCGAAAAAGTAGTATCTTATAATTTTAGCTGCAGATCAAATCCTCAAATCTTACGGGGACAACCTTGTTTCTTCCAGAGAATGATTGTATAATTTCTATTGACATCAATTTCAAAAAGTGTTAACTTAGAATTTTGTCTGCTAAATTCCCCATGGGGAGGGGACGACTTGGTAAAATCCAATTACAAAGGGAGAAAGCGCAGGAGTTTTGCCAAAATTCCGGAAATCATTGATGTCCCTTACCTCCTCGCGATCCAAAAGGATTCATTTGATTGGCTCCTAAAAGATGGTCTCGCCGAAGTTTTTCGTGACATCTTCCCGATAGAAGATTTCACGGGTAACCTTGTTATTGACTTCGGCGGCCATGAATTTGGTGAGTCCAAATATTCGGTTGCTGAATGTAAAGAGAAGGATATGACCTATTCAGCGCCGCTTTTTGTTACCACGCGCTTTGTCAATAAAGAGACCGGAGAAATCAAAGAACAGGCCGTTTTCACGGGAGATTTCCCAATGATGACGGAAAAGGGGACTTTCGTTATCAATGGAACTGAGCGAGTAGTGGTCTCTCAGCTTGTTCGTTCACCAGGTGTATATTTTGGCCAGGAAGTCGACCGGCAAACCGACAGCGTTTTAAACACCGGTAAAATTATTCCCTCCCGAGGTGCTTGGCTCGAGCTGGAGATCGATAAGAGAGACATTGTTACCGTTAGGGTTGACCGCAAGAGAAAAATTCCCATCACTACTCTTCTCAAAGCCTTGGGATTTGGTCAGGACGAGGATCTTCTTAAACTTTTTGAGGATGCGACCCCCATCAAGAAAACGCTGGAAAAAGATCCTTCACACTCAGAGGAAGAGGCGTTGGTCGAGATGTATAAGCGTCTTCGTCCAGGGGAGCCCCCCACTATTGATTCGGCCCGCTCGTGGTGGGAAAATCTATTCTTCAATCCCCACCGCTATGATTTAGCTCAGGTCGGGCGGTACAAGATTAACAAGAAACTTGGTTTAAAAAATATTCCCGACCAAGTAACCACTCTTACCCGGGAAGATATACTGGAAACGGTCAAATACCTTGTTCATCTTCACCAGGGATTAGGGGAGATGGACGACATTGATCATTTCGGTAACCGAAGGATAAGAACAGTAGGCGAGCTGATTCAGAATCAATTTAGGATCGGACTGGCCCGGATGGAGCGGGTAGTGAGAGAGAGGATGACTACTCAAGACCCGGACACAATTACTCCTCAGACCCTAATTAACATCAGGCCGATCGTGGCCTCTCTCAAGGAGTTTTTTGGTTCTAGCCAACTCTCGCAGTTTATGGATCAAACAAATCCGCTGGCTAGCCTGACTCACAAAAGAAGGCTTTCGGCGCTGGGTCCCGGAGGACTATCGCGAGAAAGAGCCGGTTTTGAGGTGCGAGACGTTCACCCGTCTCACTACGGAAGGATGTGCCCGATTGAGACTCCTGAAGGTCCAAACATTGGTTTAATTGGTTCTTTATCCACTTATGCTCGGGTAAATAAGTTTGGCTTTATTGAAACACCCTATCGCAAGGTAGAGAAAGGCAAAGTTACTAACAAAATTGATTACCTAACGGCGGACGAAGAAGACCAGTATATAATCGCCCAGGCTAATGCTCCCTTTAATGAAAAAAACGGACGTTTTCTGGAAGAGAAGGTTTTATCTAGAGGCAAAGAAAAAGTAGAAATGGTTGAAGCGGAAAAAATTGAGTACATGGATGTTTCTCCGAGGCAGATCGTGAGCGTGACCACGGCGCTCATTCCGTTCTTGGAGCATGACGATGCCAACCGAGCCCTTATGGGTTCTAACATGCAGCGTCAAGCGGTCCCGCTTCTCAATGCCGAGGCACCGTTGGTCGGCACCGGTATGGAAGCAAGAGTAGCTGTTGACACCGGTGAAGTCGTACTTGCTCGCAAAAAGGGCGTTGTGACCAAGGTTTCCGGCGACGCCATCGAAGTTAAAACGGAGAACGGAAAGATCGACCGTTATGAGATGGCAAAATATGAGCGTTCTAACCAGGGCACTTGTGTAAACCAAAAACCCCTGGTTAATAGGGGAGACAAAGTGAAGCCCAACGAAGTAATCGCTGATGGTCCGGCCACTGATCAGGGCGAACTTGCTCTTGGCCGAAACCTCCTGGCGGCGTTTATGCCCTGGGAGGGGTATAACTTCGAGGACGCCGTAATTATAAGCGAGCGCCTAGTTCGAGAGGATGTTTTAACCTCACTTCACATTGAGGAGTATGAGATGGAAGCCAGGGATACTAAATTGGGTCCCGAGGACATAACTAGAGATATTCCAAATATTGGCGAGGAGTCCCTCAAGGATTTGGATGAAATGGGTATTATCCGGCTTGGCGCAGAGGTTCTGCCAGGTGATATTTTAGTCGGAAAGGTTACTCCCAAAGGGGAGACAGAGCTAACCGCCGAAGAGCGGCTCCTTAGAGCGATTTTTGGAGAGAAAGCCCGTGAAGTCAGGGATTCTTCCCTGAGGGTGCCCCACGGCGAGAGCGGCAAAGTCATTGGGGTTCAGGTGTATAGAAGAGAAGCCAAGGATGAACTTCCGCCAGGCGTCAATAAATTGGTTCGGGTTTATGTTGCCCAAAAACGAAAGATCTCCGAGGGAGATAAGCTTGCCGGGCGCCACGGTAACAAAGGAGTAATTTCTAAAATTCTTCCCGAAGAAGACATGCCATTTCTGGCCGATGGAACGCCGGTAGATATAATTCTTAATCCTTTGGGAGTGCCCTCAAGGATGAATATCGGACAAGTTCTTGAGACTTATCTTGGCTGGGCGGCCAAGAAGGGCTGGACGGAAGACGGAGAAAAGAAGAAGAAAACTGAAGGACCTCTCTGGGTTAACTCACCTGTTTTCGATGGGGCCTCAGAGAGTGAGATTGAAGGGGCTATGGAAAAAGCAGGACTTCCTCTTTCGGGTAAAATCACCCTTTACGATGGAAGAGGTGGCCAACCCTTTGATCAGCCGATCAGCGTGGGCTATATCTATATGATGAAGCTGTTGCACCTTGTCGATGATAAAATCCATGCCCGCTCTACCGGTCCCTACTCTTTAATTACTCAGCAACCCTTAGGCGGGAAGGCCCAGTTTGGAGGGCAGCGCTTTGGAGAGATGGAGGTTTGGGCTCTGGAGGCTTATGGCGCCGCTCACGCTTTGCAAGAAATTCTAACCGTTAAATCGGATGATGTTCAGGGCCGGGTTAAAGTCTATGAAGCAATTGTTAAGGGAGAGGATATTCCGGAGTCTGGTATCCCTGAATCTTTTAAGGTGCTAGTGAAAGAGATGCAAAGTTTAGGTCTGGACGTGGAGGTGCTTTCCAGTAAAGGGAGCGAGGTTGAATTGAAAGAACATGAAGACGATGTTTTAAAGACAGCACGAGAGTTGGGAATAGATCTTAAAGGTGAACTTGTTAAGGAAGAATTAAAAGCGGGTCATGAAGAGATGGCCGAAGAACAAGAATAACTTCTTGGAGGTTTTGAGGTGCTTGAGGTTAGCAACTTTGACTCAATCAAAATAGGGCTTACTTCTCCGGAAAAATTCCGGGCGTGGTCTAACGGTGAGGTGAAAAAACCCGAGACCATTAACTACCGGACTCTGAAACCGGAAAAGGACGGACTCTTTTGCGAAAAGATTTTTGGTCCCACCAAAGATTGGGAGTGTTACTGCGGCAAGTACAAGCGGATTAGGTTCAAAGGTATTATTTGCGAGCGTTGCGGCGTTGAGGTGACTCGTTCAAAGGTCAGACGGAGCAGAATGGGTCATATTGAGTTAGCGGCGGCTGTTTCCCATATTTGGTATTTCAAGGGTGTACCTTCGCGGATGGGCTATCTTTTAGATATTTCCCCCAAGGATTTAGAGAAGGTGCTTTACTTCGCGGCCTATCTTATTACCGATGTTGACAAGGAGCGCCGTGAGAATGACCTTCCGCTTCTGAAACAAAAGCTCGCGGAAGACGTAAAAAACCTCGAAGAGGAGAAGACTCAAAGAATTAAAGAGATCTCGGAGGAAGGGGAAAGAAAAATAAAAATTCTTCGGGGAGAAATTGAGCCGGAAGAAGGAGAAGCCGTTAAAGTCAAAGCTAGTCCGTCAGTAAATACTGAGGTTAAAAGGCAAACAAAGCGAAATCAATCCGAGATAAAGGGAGTTGAACAAGATTACAGTGAGGCCACGGATTCCTTAGAGAAAGTTTTTGAAACCTTCTCCCATCTTAATGCGAAGCAACTAATTACTAACGAGCAGCTCTATAGGGACCTAAGGGAGAAGTACGGAGATTATTTCCGGGGCGGAATGGGGGCCGAAGTTGTTAAAGAGCTTCTTACAAAGGTTGACTTGGAGAATGAAACCAAGAACCTGAAGAAAGGCATAAAGAAAGCTCGGGGGCAAACGAAGAACCGATCCATCAAGCGGCTAAAAGTGGTTTCCGCGCTCAAAAATTCTGGGAATAAACCGGAATGGATGATACTGGATGTTCTTCCGGTAATCCCTCCCGACCTTCGTCCCATGGTCCAGCTGGACGGCGGGAGATTCGCCACTTCAGACCTTAATGATCTTTATCGCAGGGTCATCAACCGTAATAATAGATTAAAGCGCTTGCTTGACTTGGGAGCACCCGAAATTATTGTCAATAACGAAAAGCGGATGCTTCAGGAGGCGGTGGATGCTCTTTTTGACAACGGTAGGAGGGGCAGACCCGTAACCGGGCCGGGAAATAGAGCTCTTAAGTCTCTAAGCGATATGCTTAAAGGAAAACAGGGAAGGTTTCGCCAGAATCTCTTGGGAAAAAGGGTGGACTACTCTGGCCGCTCCGTTATTGTTATTGGTCCTCAGCTTAAGCTTCACCAGTGTGGATTACCCAACGTAATGGCCCTGGAGCTTTTTAAACCTTTTGTGATGAGAAGATTAGCCGAGCTCGGGGAGGCCCAGAACATTAAGAGTGCCAGGAGAATAGTGGAGAGAGCCAAGCCCATAGTTTGGGATATTTTGGAGGAAGTAATTAAGGAACATCCGGTTCTTTTGAATCGGGCTCCAACTCTTCACCGCTTAGGCATTCAGGCTTTTGAGCCGGTGTTGGTAGAGGGTAAAGCGATTCAGGTCCATCCTTTGGTATGCGCTGCTTTCAACGCTGACTTCGATGGCGACCAGATGGCGGTGCACGTTCCTCTTTCTGCCGAGGCCCAAGCTGAAGCCCGGATATTGATGTTATCTACCAACAACATTTTGTCTCCGGCCCACGGGAAGCCTTTATCCATCCCCTCCCAAGACATGGTTTTAGGGACTTTCTATCTAACTATGGAAAAAGAGGGCAGCAAGGGAGAAGGGAAAATGTTTTTCTCTCCCGAGGAGGCTATCCATGCCTATGAATCTAAAGACATTGATCTCCAGGCCAAAATTGAGGTCTATTGGAAGAGCAAAAAAAGGACTAGATTTAAAACTACGGTTGGCCGCATTATTTTCAATCAGGTGTTACCGAAAGATTACCCTTTTGTCAATTCAGAGGTGAACAAAAAAGCAGTCGGGGAAATCGTCGAGAAGTGCTGTAAAATATATGACAAGGTAAAAATCGCTGATATTCTTGATAAAATTAAATCCTTAGGATTTTATTACGCCACTAGAGCGGGGATTACCTTGAGTATTAAGGATGTCGTTATTCCTCCTGATAAACAAAAAATCCTTGACGCCCCCGAAGAAGCGGTTGACAAAGTAGAACGGCAGTTTAGAAAGGGGCTTATTACGAACGAAGAACGCCACCAAAGAGTTGTTGATATCTGGACGAAAGCAACCGAAGATGTAACCGAGGCCATGGAGCGGAACTTCGACAAAGTCAACCCTCTTTATATGATGGCTTCCTCGGGAGCTCGGGGAAATATTAAGCAGATCCGGCAGCTCGCGGGGATGAGAGGATTGGTTGCAAACCCTAAAGGGGAGATTATTGACCGTCCGATCAAGGCTAACTTTCGGGAGGGCCTTACGGTCTTGGAGTACTTCATTTCTATTCACGGAGCTAGAAAAGGACTGGCCGATACCGCTCTTAGAACGGCTGATTCCGGATACCTCACCAGAAGATTGGTGGACGTAGCTCAAGAAGTTATCGTCAGGGAAAGAGACTGCGGCACGAAACAAGGTGTCCTGTTGCCTCTCTTTGATGAGGAAGGCAACCCTAACCCAAGTTTATTGGGAAGAACTAATGTTAAACGTATTCTAAAACCGGAGCAAGAACAGCCGCTGCTAGAGACCAACCAGGAGATAAAAGACGCCGACCTAAAAAAGCTAGAGAAGGCGAAGGTTCCCGCGGTCACGGTACGTTCTGTTTTGACCTGCGATTCCAAGTATGGTATCTGTCAACTTTGTTATGGTGGTAGCCTTGCTGAAGGGAGACTGGTTGAAATAGGAGAGGCGGTAGGGATAATTGCAGCTCAGTCTATTGGGGAACCAGGAACGCAGCTTACGATGCGTACCTTTCACACCGGGGGAGTCGCCGGCGAAGATATCACCCATGGTCTTCCGCGAGTTGTTGAGCTATTTGAAGCCAGAAAGCCCCGAGGCCAAGCCGTGATGGCTGAGGCAAGCGGCAAGGTCGAGATTAAAGAGGATGATAAGACCAGAAAAATAATTATTCACGGCGCCGACGGAAAAGAGCGGCTTTATCAGGTTCCCAGGAGAGCTCGATTGAGGGTGAGTTCCGGCGACAAAGTAAAGGCCGGAGACCAGATAACGGAAGGTTCTTTAAATCCCCACGATATTTTGAGGATTAAAGGAACACAAGCCGCCCAAATTTATTTAGTTCGAGAAATACAAAAGGTATATAACTCCCAAGGAGTAGATATAAATGATAAGCATGTTGAACTGATAGTTACTCAGATGTTGAAGAAAATGAGAGTTGATGAGTCCGGGGACACCTATCTTCTTCCCGGCCAATTGGTTGGTAAACACCTTTTCCAAAAGGAAAACGAACGGGTCGCCCGGGAGGGGGGCGAAGCGGCCACTGCTAAACAGGTTCTTTTAGGAATTACAAAAGCCTCGCTGGCTACCGACAGCTTTCTCTCGGCTGCCTCTTTTCAAGAGACTACCAGAGTGCTTACTGATGCGGCCATTAGTGGAAAAGTAGACCCCTTGTTGGGCTTGAAAGAAAACGTAATTATCGGTAAACTTATTCCTGCGTCAACGGGAATGGCCCGTTATCGCAGTCTTAAAATACGTTACCCAGAAGAGGAAAAGGGTTCTCATGAGTTGGAAGAGGTGGCACTGGTAACAAAACCGGAGCAACAAAAAAAGGAGGAAGTACTGGGTTAACTTAAATTGCCCCTTTTATGTCCTTCGTTTCCCTCTTTTTTATTCTTGATTTTGAAAAAAATCCTTGATTAGTATAAAATTTATCTAGGAACTCCAAGCTCAAATGGGAACCTTATTGACATTTCCCTTAAATAATGATATTTTTTTCATCTTTGGGGGGTGTGTTAATTTTTAAGCTTAATTAATAAGGGGGAAGATTGCCCACCATTAATCAGCTGGTGAGAAAAGGACGGGTAAAAGTTAGAAAGAAAACGGATACGCCTGCTCTGAGAAATACTCCTCAGAGGAGAGGGGTATGTACCCAAGTGAAAACCGTTACGCCCAAAAAACCAAATTCAGCCCTGCGAAAAATCGCCAGAGTGAGACTTACCACTGGAATGGAAGTGACCGCCTACATTCCAGGGATTGGACACAATCTCCAGGAGCACTCAATTGTGCTAATCAGGGGAGGGCGGGTAAAAGACTTACCGGGTGTGAGATACAAGATAATTCGAAGCGCCTTAGATACGGCTGGGGTGGTTGACCGAAAGAAAGCCCGCTCTAAGTATGGAACTAAAGCAGTGAAGGAAGCGGGGGCCTAAGATGCCTAGAAAGGGATATATTCCCAAAAGAGAACTGATCCCTGACTACAAGTTCAATAACAAGTTGGTATCACAGCTTATTAATCAAGTTTTGAGAAAAGGGGAAAAGAGCTTTGCGGAAAAGATCGTTTATGAGGCTCTGGACGTTGCTAAAGAAAAGTCGGGAACCGAGCCTTTGAACGCTTTAAAAAAAGCGCTTAACAATGTAAAACCCCTTTTGGAAGTTAAACCCCGAAGAGTAGGAGGAGCGACTTACCAAGTGCCCGTGGAAGTTCCTTCCCGAAGGGGAGTGACGCTCGCGTTGCGTTGGATCGTTGGTTTTGCTCGGGCCAGAAAAGGCGACATGAGTGATAATTTAGCGGCCGAACTGGTAGACGCGATTCAAGGCACGGGTTCCGCGGTGAAAAAAAAGGAAGATTTACACAAAATGGCCGAGGCTAATCGAGCTTTTGCCCACTACCGCTGGTAAAATTTTAATCCGCTGATAGCAACCCTTGTTCGTTAGGTGATTAGGTTGCGAAGGCGGTTTATTACTTGCAAACAAGAAGTTTAAAAAGAAGCTAAGGAGAAGCTAGAAGATGGAGAAGAAGTTTTCTTTAAAGGACATAAGAAATATCGGAATCATGGCCCACATCGATGCCGGAAAAACTACGACCACGGAACGGATTCTTTACTATACCGGCCGAGTCCATAAGATGGGAGAGGTCGACGAGGGAGCAGCCGTGATGGACTGGATGGTCCAGGAGCAAGAACGGGGCATTACTATCACCTCGGCCGCGACAACCTGTTTTTGGAAGGACCACCGGGTAAATATAATTGATACCCCGGGACACGTTGATTTTACGATGGAGGTTGAGAGGTCCCTGAGGGTACTTGACGGAGCGGTTGCTATTTTTAGTGCCGTTGAAGGAGTCGAGCCTCAGTCCGAAACGGTTTGGCGGCAGGCCGATAAGTATAGGATTCCCCGGCTCACCTTTATCAATAAAATGGATAGAACCGGAGCTGACTTCTTTGGCACCGTGAAGATGATGAAAGCTAAGCTAAAAACAAATCCCATTCTGCTCCAGATTCCGGTGGGGCAAGAGGATAGTTTCTCAGGGATGGTTGATTTGTTGAAAATGAAGGCCCTCATTTACACCGATGAAATCGGCATGACCTGGGAAGAAAGGGAAATTCCCGCTGATCTTAAAGAGAAGGCCGAAAAGTATCATCACGAGCTTCTGGAGGCTCTAGCTGATCAGGACGACGACCTCCTTCACAAATATCTGGAGGGAGAAGAAATCACAGTAGACGAAATGAAAAAGGCTTTGCGAATGGGGGTTCTCAAAGCGGCTTTTGTTCCTATTCTTTGCGGAGCGTCTCTTCGAAACCGGGGAGTCCAGCCGTTGTTAGATGCGATAGTGGATTACCTTCCCTCGCCTCTAGATATCCCCCCCGTCAAAGGAATTAATCCCAAAACGGAGCAGGAGGATACCCGAGATATCTCAGATACCGCGCCCTTCTGTGCCTTGGCTTTTAAGATAATGACCGATGCCTACGTTGGTAGACTCACTTTCCTAAGAATTTATTCGGGCACCTTAAGCAGTGGGGACACGGTTCTTAACTCATCCACCGGCAAAACAGAGAGGATCGGAAGAATCCTTCAAATGCACGCCAATCGCCGGGAAGAGAAGAAAAAGGTGTATGCCGGGGATATTGTGGCGGTTGTCGGGTTAAAAGATGTCACCACCGGAAACACTTTTTGCCATCCCGGATATCCGCTTGTTATGGAGCCAATGGCCTTTCCCGATCCTGTTCTTGCGGTAGCTATCGAACCTAAAACCAAAGCGGATCAGGATAAATTAGGCATCGCTCTGGCCAAACTGGCTGAAGAAGACCCAACGTTTAAGGTTAAAGTGGACAAAGAAACCGGGCAGACTATCATCTCGGGAATGGGCGAACTTCACTTAGAAATTATAGTTGACAGACTTCTGAGAGAGTTCAAAGTTCAAGCTAATGTGGGAAGGCCTCAAGTTGCGTACCGCGAGACTATTACCCGGGCCGTTTCGAACGCCGAGGGACGCTATGTCCGCCAAACCGGTGGCCGAGGCCAGTACGGACACGTTGTAATCAAGATCGAGCCGGCCGAACCGGGCGGCGGATACAAATTCAAGGATGCCCTCAAAGGGGGAACCATTCCCAGAGAATTTGTTTCCTCTATTGGTAAAGGCATCGCAGAAGCGATGGACTCAGGCGTTTTTGGCTTTCCAATGGTCGATATTAATGTTACCCTAACTGATGGGTCGTTTCACCCCGTTGACTCTTCGGATATAGCTTTTAAGATTGCGGGCTCGATCGCTTTTAAGGAAGCGGTAAAGAAAGGTCATCCTATTCTCCTGGAACCCCTGATGGATTTAGAGGTAGTGGTTCCCGAGGAGCACCTGGGGGATGTTATAGGGGATTTAAACTCCCGGAGAGCCGATATCCAGGGAATTGAGGAACGATTCGGGATCAAGGCGGTAAAGGCCTTCGTGCCGATGGCGACGATGTTTGGCTATGCTACGGAGCTCCGCTCTCTAACCCAAGGTCGCGCCACTTTCACCATGCAATTTAAGCGTTATTCGGAAGTTCCTTCAAATATTGCTCAAAAGGTGCTACAGTCCATTGAGGGGGAATGGGCTCTGGCGGTGGAACCCTAAAACTAAGTGAACCCTTATCCCTCTAAATAGGAGGTAAAATGGCAAAGAAAAAGTTTGAGAGGACCAAGCCTCACATGAACATTGGCACCATTGGCCACGTTGACCACGGAAAAACAATGCTAACCGCGGCCATAACCAAGGTTTTAAACGCCGGTGGCCAAGACGTGGAGGTCAAGAGCTTTGAGGCTATTGATGCCGCTCCTGAGGAAAAAGAAAGAGGGATTACCATTGCCATCGCCCACGTGGAATACCAGACCGAAAAGAGACACTACGCCCACGTGGACTGCCCCGGACACGCCGATTACGTCAAAAACATGATAACCGGAGCCGCCCAGATGGACGGAGCCATTTTGGTAGTCTCGGCCGCTGACGGTCCCATGCCCCAAACAAGAGAACACATCCTCTTGGCGAGACAAGTAGGCGTCCCTTACATCGTGGTCTTCTTAAACAAAGTGGACCAAGTTGACGACAAAGAACTCTTGGAGCTCGTGGAGATGGAAGTAAGAGAGCTCCTAAACGAGTACGAGTTCCCCGGAGACGACACCCCGATCATCGCCGGATCGGCCCTCAAAGCCTACGAGCACGCCTGCGGAAAAGAGACCTGTGAGTGGTGCGGCCCCATTGTAAGACTCCTAAAAGCGGTCGATGACTATATCCCCACCCCCAAAAGAGACGTGGACAAGCCCTTCCTGATGCCGGTGGAAGACGTTTTCACCATAACGGGAAGAGGAACGGTGGGAACCGGAAGAGTGGAGAGGGGAAAGATAAAAGTGGGAGACGAAGTAGAAGTGGTAGGCATGAAAGATGAGACCAAAAAGACCGTTGCCACCGGCCTTGAGATGTTTAGAAAACTCTTGGATGAGTCTCAGGCAGGAGACAACATCGGCGTTCTTCTAAGAGGAGTAAACAGAACCGACATCGAAAGAGGAATGGTTCTTGCTCAACCCGGCTCCATTACCCCTCACACCAAATTCAAGGCCCAAGTTTACGTCCTAACCAAAGAAGAGGGCGGAAGACACACCGCCTTTTTTATGGGATACCGTCCCCAGTTCTACTTTAGAACCACTGACGTCACAGGCGTTGTGACCCTTCCTCAAGGAACGGAGATGGTCATGCCCGGAGACAACATCGAACTAGAGGTGGAACTGATCACTCCCATCGCCATGGAAGAGGGCCTAAGATTCGCCATTCGTGAGGGTGGAAGAACCGTTGGAGCAGGCTCTATTACCAAGATCTTACAGTAATGTGGAAGTTCGGAGTTAAGTAGGTGAGAAATGGCACGCGATTTAGTGATTCTTGCTTGCGGAGATTGCAAGCGGAGAAATTACACGACGACAAAAAATAAACAAAATAATCCGGACCGGATGACCTTTAAGAAATTCTGCAAATGGTGCGGCAAGCATACATTGCACAAAGAAACGCGCTAAGATATACTTGTTAACGAAAAACTTAAGGGTACATTCGGTCTTGATGCGACGTATCTCGAGACTGGTTGTGACTCAGGCCTGTAGCTCAATTTGGTCAGAGCGCCGGTCTCCAAAACCGGAGGTTGGGGGTTCGAGTCCCTTCAGGCCTGCCACGAAATTTATTAGCGGAATTAACCTTGTTGAAATAAAATAGAAAAATAGGTAAGAACCCCAACCTTAAAAGGGGGCTTTGGGGGAAAAGAATTTTCCCCCAATGTAACGTCAGGAAGGAAAAATATTAAAAAGGAAACCTGGGTTTCCTTTTTAAAGTGCGAAGCGCGGTTGGGGGTTCGAGTCCCTTCAGGCCTGCCAGTAAAACAGTGTAAAGTCAAAAAGTCAAGAGTCAAGAGTCAATAGTCAGAAGTCGAAAGCCGACAGCCAATTAGGTTAAGGTTATTAACAGGGAACGTAAAGCATTAACTGGTGTTTGGAGTTAATAATGGCTAAGATGCCAAAGGTCAAAGTCAGATCGGCTGAATCAACGAAGAAACAGAAGATTGAGCGGCGAATCGCTCGGCCCCAAAAGAGGGCGGCGCCCAAGAAAAGAACTATCGAGAGGGTAAAGCAGTATTTTCGCGAGGTAAGGCATGAACTTAAAAGGGCGGTTTGGCCGACGCGTCAGCAGGTTGTGACCTCTTCAATCATTGTAATCGCGGTTTTAGTTATTTTCTCCCTTTTTATCGGAGTTTTGGATTTTATCCTGGTTAAACTGATAAAGCTAATTACAACAAGATTTTAAATTTTTAAGGAGGGAAGGCCAATTTCATCGGTGTCTGCTATGGCTAAAAAATGGTACGTCATTCATACTTATGCCGGGTACGAAAACAAGGTTGAGGCGAATCTTAAAAGACGTATTGCCTCGATGCACATGGAGAACAAGATTTTTAACGTGGCAATTCCTGTTGAAGATGTTATGGAGCTCAAAGGAGGCAAAAAAAGCATAACCCAAAAAAAGGTTTTCCCCGGCTACCTACTGGTTCAGATGGATTTGAATGATGATTCCTGGTATGTGGTTAGAAACACACCCGGGGTAACTGGGTTTGTGGGTTCGAATGCCCGCCCAATACCTCTTTCCAGTGGCGAGGTTGATAAGATCCTTCACCGAAAGGGTTTTGAGAAACCTCGGCCTAGAACCGAGTTTGTGGAAGGTCAGACGGTCAGAGTTGTGTCAGGGCCGCTAGCTGACTTTACCGGAGTGATTAGCGAAATTAATTTAGATCAAAGCAAGGTCAAGGTGTTAGTCTCTATATTCGGTCGGGAAACACCGGTCGAACTCACCCTTGATCAGGTCGCAAAACTCTAATAAGTCGAGAGTCTATAGTCGCTAGTCGATAGTTGTTAGGTGAGTTCGGAATAACGCTTGTGTGTAAACGACGAATGCACTCGAGTTAATTTATTTGTAGTTGCCACTATAAACACTAAAGACTTATGACTACTGACTAAGGGACTGCCGAGCGAAGCGAGGTTACGATGGCTAAAAAGGTTACAAGCATCATAAAATTACAAATCCCCGCGGGACAGGCCAATCCGGCGCCCCCGGTCGGGCCGGCTTTGGGGCAGCACGGCGTCAATATTATGGAGTTTTGTAAAGCTTACAACGAGCGGACTTCATCCCAACAAGGATTGATTATTCCGGTTGAAATAACTGTCTACGAGGATCGCACCTTTTCTTTCATCACCAAGACGCCGCCAGCCGCTGATCTGCTAAAGAAAGCGGCCGCCATTGAAAAGGGTTCGGGCGAGCCTCAAAAGGAGAAAGTAGCCACTCTCCCCCGGGCCAAAATCAGAGAAATAGCGGAACTGAAAATGAAAGATTTGAACGCGAAGGACACAGAGGCCGCCATGCGAATAATTGAGGGAACTGCCCGTGGCATGGGGATCGAGGTAAAGTAGAAAGAGAAAGAGATGAAACGCGCCAAAAAATACAAGCAAGTAGCGGAAAAAATTGATCCGGAAGCCTTTTACGCTCCGGATGAGGCCCTAAAAATTGTCCGGGAAAACCGGACCGCCAATTTTGACGAGACCGTTGAAATTCACTTCCGGTTGGGGATTGATCCAAGACAAGCAGACCAACAGATTAGAGGGACCGTTACCCTTCCTAATGGTACTGGCAGGGCGGTAAAAGTGGCCGTTTTCGCCCAAGGGGAAAAGGTTAAGGAAGCAGAGGACGCCGGGGCCGACATCATTGGCGGAGCGGAGCTCGCGGAAAAGGTCCAAAAAGGCTTTTTAGATTTTGATGTGGCCGTGGCCACCCCGGATATGATGGGTACCGTCGGGAAGTTGGGAAGAATTTTGGGCCCGAGGGGTCTTATGCCTAATCCAAAAGCCGGAACGGTCTCCTTTGAGGTTGGAAAAGCGGTTAAAGAACTCAAGCGCGGCAAGATTGAGTATAGGGCCGATAAATTTGGAATAGTACATATGGTGCTCGGAAAAACTTCTTTTGAGCAAAAAGCCTTGGTTGAGAACTATCTCACCGTTTACGAGGAACTTTTGCGGGCGAAACCCTCAAAAGCTAAAGGAAGGTACATAAGAAGCGTTTCAATCGTCTCCACCATGGGCCCGGGCATCC
>Ga0209521_10002628_pt1 | contig 14640 bp, 13 predicted proteins | sample Rifsed19ft4_FD_184016 | JGI IMG/M metagenome (GOLD analysis project Ga0209521, IMG submission 184016) | Soil microbial communities from Rifle, Colorado, USA - sediment 19ft 4 (version 2) | ecosystem: Environmental > Terrestrial > Deep subsurface > Rock core/Sediment | place: Rifle, Colorado...
CCACGTACATGCCGGATGCCCCCTGCGCCAGGAAGCGATAGTCCATGCGCGAGAAGGCGAGGCAGAGGCCGAGGCCGACGAGGGCGAAGGCAGCCTGACGGCCGATGGGACCGCTCAGGACATCGACCTTGCCGCCGGCGGAGGCGAGGCTGCCGCTGTAGATCAGGATGAGCCCGTAGCAGCACAGGGCCAGAGCGGCGACGAGGAGGATGAAGTCGAAGGGGCGGCGCTCGCGCCAGCTGATCATCGCGCGCCTCCCGCCAGGTTCCGGCGGCCGAAGTAGTAGTCGAAGATCTTCGCCGCCACGGGCGCGGCGTTGGCGGCGCCGTTGCCCTGCTCCAGGAAGACGACGACAGCGATCTCCGGGTTCGAGAAGGGCGCGTAGCCGGTGAACCAGCCGTGCTCCAGGTAGGTGCCGTTCGGCCGCCGCTCCCCGAACTCGGCCGTGCCCGTCTTGCCCGCCACGGCGACGTCCTTTGCGGCGCCGGTGCGCGCCGTGCCGTCGGCGACGGCCTGGCGCATGCCCTCGCGCAGCACGGCGAGGTTGCGGGCGTCGACGCCCAGGTTGCGCCGCACGTACTGCCTCGCGATGGACACGGCCTGGCCTTCGACGTCGCGCAGCTCCTTGACGACGTGGGGCGTCAGCACGTTGCCGCCGTTGGCGATGGCCGCCGTGACGAGGACCATCTGCAGCGGCGTCGCGGCGACGTAGCCCTGGCCGATGCCGTAGTTGTAGGTATCGCCCAGGAGCCATGGCTCGCCGATGGTCCGCTCCTTCCACGCCGGGTCGGGCGCCAGGCCTTCGGACTCGCCCGGCAGGTCGATGCCCGTCCGCTCGCCGAGGCCGAAGCGCTTCGCCCAGCCGGCCAGGCGGTCGGCGCCCAGGCCCTGAAAGACCTGCTTGCCGCCGCGCACGTAGCCTCCGGCCAGGTAGTAGAAGTAGACGTCGGAGGACATGGCGACGCCGCGGTAGAAGTCCAGTGTGCCCAGCGCCGACCAGTCCCTGAAGCGGTCGAACTTACCCGGCGCGTACTCGTTCTCGACGTCAAGGTAGCCCAGGCTCGTGATCTGGGTGCCGGCGTTTGCGACGCCCTCCTGCAGCGCGGCGAGGCCGGTGATCTGTTTGAACGTGCTCCCCGGCGGGTACATCTCGGCGATGGCGTGGTTGAGCAGGGGCTTCGCCGGGTCGGTCAGGAGCTTCTCCAGCGCCGCCTCGTCCACGTCGCCCGTGAAGAGGTTGTTGTCGTAGGTCGGCAGGGTGACCATCGCCAGGACTTCGCCCGTGCGGACGTCGACGACGATGGAGGCGGCGTTGCGCGAGCGGCCCATGGCGGCGCGCAGGTACTCCTCCACCTTGCGCTGCAGGTCGAGGTCGATGGAGAGGACAACGCTGCTGCCCGACCTGGCCGCCTTCTCGCCCAGGACGCGGATCTCGCGGCCGGAAGCGTCGGTCTCCACCTCGCGGATGCCGGGCGCGCCGCGCAGCAGCGACTCGTAGCTCAGCTCCACGCCCGCCTTGCCGATGCGGTCGTCAAGCCGGTAGCCGGAGGCGGCCAGGCGGTCGTACTCCTCCTGGTCGATGGCGCCGACGAAGCCGAGGACGTGCGCCATGAGCGACCCCTGCGTGTACTCGCGTCGCGGCTCGACGACGACGCGGGCGCCCGGCAGGTCGGCCAGCTTTTCGCGCAGCCGGAAGGCCACCTCTTCGCTCAGGTTGTCCTTGATGACGGCCGGCGTGAAGGGGTCGTTGGACTTGCGGCGCGCCTCGACGATGTCCTCGATCTCGCCCGCCGGCACGCCGGTCACCTCCTGCAGGGCGACGGCGATGTCGGTCTGGCGCTCTTCCGGCACGTCGGCGGCGACGACGGCCGCCGCGAAGCTAGCCCGGTTCTCGACCAGGGGCACGCCGTTTCGGTCGTAGATGAGGCCGCGCGGCGGCACAACGGGCACCTGGCGCAGCCGGTTGTTCTCCGCCCGCAGCCGGTAGGCCTCGCCGTTGACCAGCTGCATACGGGCGAGCTGGAGGGTGAGGACCGCGAAGACAAAGAACACCAGCAGCCCGAAGTAGAAGAGCTTGCCCCGCGCCGCCTGGAGATCGTCCGTCTCCTCCTGGAAGGGCTCGGAGCGCCAGGGCTTACGGCCGGTGCTGTACGGCCTCATCCCCTCATCCTAGGCGTAGGCGGCCCGGCGCATGTCCGGACTAGCTACGTGGACCAGCGCGTAGGTAGGCAGGAGGACGAGGACGTTGAGGAACGCCGTCGGTATGACGACGCGGCCCAGGGCGGCGGCCCAACTGCCCGCCTCGCCCTGGACGGTGAAGACGAGCAGGTAGACCAGGTGATAGACGACGGTCATCGTAAGCGTGAAGACGATGGCGATGCTGAGCCCGCCTTCGCTCAATCGGGCGCCGCGGACCTCCTGCAGCATCGCCACCGGCGCCAGGGCGAGGAGCGCCGTGCCCAGCGGCGCACCGTCGACGAGGCCGAGGGACAAGCCGCCGGCCGGTATGAGCACGAAGGCCTCGTTTGGGCCGCGCACGACCAGCCAGACGACAAGGAGGACGAGGAGAAGGTTGGGCTGCAAGCCGGCGACGCGGAACAGCGGCAGCACGGAAGCCTCCACCAGGGCGAGGAGGAAGACCAGCGGCAGGCCGATGTAGTAGCTCACGGCGCCGTCACCCGCGTCGGCTCGAAGCTGGTCATGACCAGCACCATCTCGAGGCGCGAGAGGCTGGCGAGGGGCTCTACCGTGACGCGGCGGAAGACCTCCTGACGCCCGCCGCTGATCCCCGTGACCTTGCCGATGACGAGGCCGGCCGGGTACGTCCCGCCGAGGCCGGACGTGACCACGGTGTCGCCCTCCTTCACCGTGGCGTCCTGGCTGACGAACTCCATGGCGAGGCGCCGGTTGTAGGCGCCGCTGACGACGCCCTGGTCGCGCGACTCCAGGACGAGGCCGCTGACGGCGCTGTCGACGTCGGTGACCAGGGTGACCCAGGCGTGGTCTGCCTCCACCTTGGTCACGGTGCCGACGAGGGTGTTCCCCTCCGTGATCACCGGCATGCCGGCCTTGATGCCGTCGTCGCGGCCGATGTCGATGGCGACGAGTTGGCGCAGGTTGCTCGGCTCGCGGGCGAAGATGCGCGCGGTGACGACCTCCTGGCCGGCGAGGCTGTTCTTCACTTCGAGCAGGCGTTCAAGCTGCTCGCGCTGCGTCGCCTCTTCCAGCAGGCTGACGAGCTCGGCGTTCAGGCGCTCGTTCTCGGCGCGGAGCTTATCGTTCTCGCGCGTCAGGTCGCGCACGTCGCCGTAGTTGGCGACGACGTCGGCGATGGGCTGCGCCAGGGAACGCAGGCCGGACTCCAGGGGCGAGACGAGGGCGTAGGAGACGTCCTCAATGGGCCGCGCGAGGCCGATGCCGGAGAGGGCCAGAAGGAGGAGGCCGGCCCCCATAACGCTCGCGAACCATGCAGCAGTCCTCGTCAGGAGCGGATCCTCCTCGCCGGGGGATGTCCTTCCTCAAGAAGGACGAGAAGCGCTAGCGCGGCGGCTTGCGCGCCGCCAGGGCGGCCTGAACCTTGGCGAGCATGCGCGTCTCCTCCAGCGCCTCGCCGCAGCCGCGCACGACGCAGGTCAGGGGATCGTCCGCCACGTAGACCGGGAACTTCGTCTCCTGCTGCAGGCGCCGGTCGATGCCGCGCAGGAGGGCGCCGCCGCCGGCGAGACAGATGCCCTTGAACATGAGGTCGGCGACGATCTCCGGCGGCGTCACCTCGATGGCGAGCCGCACGGACTCGACGATGGCGCTGACGGGGCCGGAGAGGGCGTCGCGGATCTCGACGGTGCTCACCTCGACGACCTTTGGCAGGCCGGTTGCCAGGTCGCGGCCGCGGATCTCCACCGTCTCTTCCTCCTCGAGAGGGAAGGCGGAGCCGGCCTGAATCTTGATCTCCTCCGCCGTGCGCTCGCCGATGACCATGTTATGCACCTGGCGAGCGTAAGTAATGATCTCCTGGTCCATCTCGTCGCCGGCAGTGCGCACCGAGTGGCTCTCGACGATGCCGCCCAGGGAGATGACGGCGACCTCTGTCGTTCCGCCGCCGATGTCGACGATCATGCAGCCCGAAGGGTCCATGATCGGCAGCCCGGCGCCGATGGCGGCGGCCATCGGCTCCTCGATGAGGTAGGCCTCGCGGGCGCCGGCGTTAAGGGCGGCGTCGTGGACGGCGCGCTTCTCCACCTCCGTCACGCCGCTCGGTATGCCGATGACGACGCGCGGGCGCGGTATGCCGAAGCCGTAGCGCTCGTGCACGGCGCGGATGAAGTAGTGCAGCATGCGCTCCGTGACGTGGAAGTCGGAGATGACGCCGTCCTTCAGCGGCCGCACGGCGATGATGTTGGACGGCGTGCGGCCGACCATGCGCTTCGCCTCGGCGCCGATGGCGAGGACTTTCTTGGAGATGCGGTCGATGGCGACGACGCTCGGCTCGTCGATGACGATGCCGCGGCCCTTCACCATGACCAGCGTGTTTGCGGTCCCCAGGTCGATCCCCACGTCATGTGAGAAGAGACCCAGGAAGGAGCTTATTGGATTGAAGGCCATCCCGCCCTGCCTTCGAAATTGGCCCTAGCCTGGCCAGCGGTGATTATAACCGACGCCTCTTCGTGCGTCAAAGCAGACGTGACGTAACCGTTGCGGTTACGTAAAGCGTACCGACGCCCTCTGTGGATCTGCAGGGCCCCAACCCGGCCCCAAAGGCTGGCCGCGCGGGCGGGTCAGAAGCCCTGCAGCTACAGGTAAGAACGCAGCCGGGCGCCACTCGTTGCTCGTTGCATCAGTGTCGTTCTGAGCGCAGCGAAGGGTCTCCCCCGAGGGCAGCGAGGGAGATTCTTCGCTCCGCTCAGAATGACAACTGCGCCCCCTTCTCGCGCAGCAGGCGCGCGAAGGCGTCCTCGCATCCTAGACAGAAAGCTTTGGTGGCAAGCCCAATAGGGGAACCTGGGAGTTGAACGCAACTTCGATGGGCGCCTCGTTGGGCTTGCGCGGACGATACTGTATCCCGGTGTCTTGGAATGCTCCCACCAAACCGGGAAACGCATAGAGATAGTTCGCCAGTCCAGCTTCGATGCGCTCAAGAGAGCGTTGATCCAAGGAAAGGGGAGCCAGATGGAATCTATAGAGCTTGGCTAGCGCTGCGACGGCTGGAGCTAACTGCTGATAGCGGCGAATGAACTCTTGCACAGATTCACGCTCCACGCCAAAGCGTCCAGGCCAAAGTTGCACCTTGCGGCCTGCCGCGAACTCGATCGGGTCATACAGATGATAGCCACCTGAAGCATGTTCCTTGAAATGCTCAAGGAAGCGCTCTGCAAACGTTCTCTGCGTCAGGCCGACGTAATAAATGACATCCTGACTCTCAACTTCGACTGACCAAATGTATAGGCCACAGGCCCGGCCGATTGGGGCTTCGAACACAGACGGGCTGTCTTCTCCCAGCCATGAGAAAGGCCCTATGAATTCAACAAGCTGTGAATTACCGTTCGTATCCACGGTGGCTGCGCTCCTACTCATCCATTCCCTGGAGAGTGTCCCGAACTGAGCAATGCCACGCTAATCCCGTCATGCGCCTGCCCCACGCTCGCGCAGCAGGCGCGCGAAGGCGTCCTCGTCTAGCACCTCGACGCCGTGCTCCTGCGCCTTGACGAGCTTCGAGCCGGGGCTCTCGCCGGCGACGAGGTAGCTCGTCTTCTTCGTCACGCTGGCGCCGACGCCGCCGCCCAGGCCCTTGATCAGCGACTCGACCTCGTTGCGCGTCCAGCGCGTCAGGCTCCCCGTGACGACGAACGAGAGCCCCTGCAGCGGCCCCTCCCGCGCCGCCACCTCCCCAGCCAGCTTCACGCCCTTCGCCCGCAGCTTCTCGATGAGGCGCCGGTTCTCCGCGTCGTGGAAGTACTCGTAGACGCTGGCCGCCGTCTTCGGGCCGATGGTCGGCACCGCCTCGAGGTCGTCCACCGAGGCGGCGGCCATGGCGTCGATGCTGCCGAAGTGGCCGGCCAGTAACTCCGCCGTCTCGTCGCCGACGTGGCGCACACCCAGGGCGAAGAGCAGGCGGCTCAGGGGCCTCTGCTTGCTCGCCTCGATGTTCGCCAGGAGGTTGCCCGCGCTCTTCTCGCCCATGCGCTCCAGCGTCAGCAGGTACTCCTTCGTGAGGTAATAGACGTCGGAGACATCCCGGACGAGGCCGCTCTTCAGCAGCTGGTCGGCCAGCGCTTCGCCCAAGCCCTCGATGTCCATGGCGCCGCGGCCGGCGAAGTGGGTCAGGAGACGGAAGATCTGCGCCGGGCAGGCGCGGTTCGGGCAGTAGCTCATCGCCTCCCCTGCCGGGCGGACAACGGGCGTGTCGCAGACCGGGCAGCGCTTCGGCATCTCGAAGACGCGCTCGGCGCCGGTGCGCCGGCTGACCACGGGGCCGACGACCTGGGGGATCACCTCGCCGGCGCGCTGGACGATGACCGTGTCGCCGATGCGGATGTCCTTGCGGCGGATGTCGTCTTCGTTATGTAGCGTCGCGAGCTTCACGGTCGCGTGCGCGACGACGACGGGCTCGAGGACGGCGAAGGGGTTGAGGCTGCCGGTGCGACCGACGTTGACGTCGATGTCCAGAAGCTTGGTCGTCGCCTGCGTGGGCGGGAACTTGTAGGCGACGGCCCAGCGCGGCTCCCGCCCGACGACACCCAACGCCCGCTGCAGCGCCAGGTCGTCCACCTTGACGACGACGCCGTCGATCTCGTAGTCGAGCTCTTCGCGGCGAGCCTCCCAGCCCTTGACGTGCTCGACGACGGCCTCGAAGTCAGTGAAGCGCTGGACGTGGGGGCTGACCTTGAGGCCCAGCTCGGCCAGCCAGCGCAGCGTCTGCCAGTGGCTCGGCGGCGGGAATGGCGAGCCATCGGCCCAGCCGAGCTGGTAGACGAAGATGTCGAGCTGACGCGTCGCCGTCACCGCCGGGTCCAGCTGGCGGACGGAGCCGGCCGCGGAGTTGCGCGGGCTGGCGTAGAGGGGCAGCGGCGCCTGGCCGCGCGCCCGGCGCTCCTCGTTCTCCCGCCCGCGCTCCTCGTTCAGCCGCTCGAAGCCCCTCTTGGTCATGTAGACCTCGCCGCGCACCTCGAAGCGGGGCGGCGCCGGCTTGCTGACCGAAAGGGGGATGCTGCGGATGGTGCGCAGGTTCAGCGTGATGTTCTCGCCGCGGCTGCCGTCGCCGCGCGTCGCGCCCTGGACGAAAGAGCCGTCTTCGTAGACGAGGGCGATGGCGAGGCCGTCGATCTTCGGCTCGCAGACCAGCGCGATGTCCTGCCGTTCCGCGAGGTTGGTCAGACGGCGGTGCCAGGCGCGCAGCTCCTCCTCGCTGAAGGCGTTGGCGAGGCTGAGCAACGGCACGCGGTGCTCGACGACGCCGAAGGCCTCGACCGGCTGGCCGCTGACCCGCTGGGTCGGCGAGTCGGGCGTGATGAGCTGGGGGAAGCGCTCTTCCAGCTGGCGCAGCTCACGCATGAGCGCGTCGTACTCGGCGTCGCTGATCTCGGGGCTATCGAGGACGAAGTAGCGGTAGTCGTGGTAGGCGATCTGGGAGCGCAGCTCTTCGGCGCGGAGCTTGGCCTGCTGCACCTCGCGCTCTTCGGGCGTGCTGCCCGTCTCGCTCATCCCAGGCCGTCCTCCGGCGCGATCTGGCCGGCCTCGACGAGCTGGCGCAGCAACCCGGACGATGAGGCGCCCACGTAGCCTTTCGAGCGCAGGTCGAACGGGGCGCCGCCATGGCTGCCGACGACGCCGCCCGCCTCTTCGACCAACAGGGCGCCGGCGGCGATGTCCCAGGGTCCCATCTGCCGCAAAGGCATCAGCGTCGCCGCGGCGTCCAGGCGGCCGCAGGCGATGTAGGAGAGCGTGAGGCTGGAGGGGAGGAAGATGCGCACGCCCTGGACGGCGGTTATGAGCCTGGTGAGCGCGGCTATCCCCTCCGGGGAGCGAGCGGCCGGCAGGCCGAGGACGGCCTCCGCCAGCGGCCGGCGCCTGCGGATCGAGATCGGCTGGCCGTTCAGCGTCGCGCCGCGGCCGGCGGCGACCGCGAACATCTCGTCCTGCATCGTGGCGTAGACGCAGCCGGCCAGCGGGAGGCCAGACTCCACCCAGCAGACCGTGGAGGCGAAGAAGGGGAAGTCGTGCAGGAAGGAGAAGCTGCCGTCCAGCGGGTCGATGAGCCAGCAGGCGGCGAGGCGGCCTTCGCCCGCCTGCAGGGCGCCCTCGTCCTCCTCGCCGAGGATAGCTTCGCCGGGAAAGGCGGCCTCGATGACCGCCTTCGCCGCGGCCTGCGACTCGACGTCTGCCTGGGAGACCAGGTCGCGCGGGTTGTCGTTCTTCGTCCGGGCGCTGAGGCCGGCGCCAAAGTAGCGCCTGTGCACGGCGGCGGCTGCCTTCGCCGCCTCTTCCGCCACGCGCCGTCTCTGGTCCAGCTCTTCGGGGCTCAGGGCGCCCTCCTTCGTTCCAGTCTCCCGCGAGTCGGGGCTTCCAGGCAAGGCTCGGTCCGTCGGCGCCGCAGTCGAGTATACGAGCCGACGCACGACCGCCGCAGGCCTGCGCCGGCCATGACTCGCAGCCGAGAATCACTACGGAAGCGAGGAAGGATGCGGCGAATCGTTCCCCTGCTGGCAGTCGTGGCGCTCGTCATTACGGCGGGCGCCTGCGGTGGCGGCGCGAAGCGCGGCTCCGGCCCTGTCCTCGGCCCGACGCCGACGCCCAACCCGCGCGCCCTGCAGGACATCGCTGAGGCGCGCTACCTGCCAGCGATGAGGCCAGAGCTGGCCGAGCTGGTGCTGAAGCAGCCGTGGTTCCAGGAGATGACTCAGGCCCGCCTCGACCTCATCGCGGCGGTGCAGCAGTGCGAGAGGGCCAGCGCCATCAAGGGCGAGCAAACGAGCGTCCGCGACCTCCTCGCCTTCGCCGCCGAGCAGCCCTGGTACACGGACGGCCTCGACGACCGCGAGGCCGTGGCCCTGACAGGCGTCTTTCAGGCCTACAGCGAGTCGCTCAGCGACGACCGGGCGCCGCCCATCGGCCCCATCCTCGGCTCCACCCTGCGGGACGGCCTCTTCGATGTACTTCAGCTGCCGCAGACGGGCCAGGTGGCCGTGCTCGTATCCGCAGACGACCCGGCGCTGGGGCGGCAGGCGCTCGACCTGGCGAAGGACGCCATGCCCAAGGTGGAAGGGCTGGTCGGCGCCTTTCCTTATCACTTCATCCACATCCAGGTGACGCCGGACCTGCCGGAGATCTTCGCCGGTGTCTCCTACGACCAGTTCATCGCCCTCAGCACGGAGTACGTCGACGCGGAGACGGTGATCCACGAGCTGACCCACTCGACCCTCTACGGCATCTTCCCTATCTGGTTCGAGGAGGGCCTTGCCCACTTCGTCGAGTACTACCTCACGGGCTCGCTGGAGGAGGCGACAGAGGACTTCCGCGGCGTCGTGAACGTCCTCGGCGGCGACGCCCGGCTGAAGGTGGGCGTCAGCCGCTCGTCCAGCTTCCACGGCGTCCTCTCCGAGCGGGCCCAGGGCTTCCTCTTTATCCGCGGCCTCTACGACATGTGGGGCATCGAGGGCCTGACCAAGGCGGTCCTCTCCTTCCGCAAGCGGACTATGACCGACCAGGAGCTGCTGACGGCGATCACGCAGCAGGCGCCGGCGGAGCAGCGCCAGCAGATGGCCGACTTCCTCTGCCAGAGCGTCGTCGGCGCCACGCACAACTACTGCGTGCTGCGCTAGGCGCCCGGCTCGTCGAGGACGGCGAAGAAGCGGCGCAGCAGCGCCTCCGACGCCGCGTAGACGTTGAGCCCCAGGACGCTCGGCGGGCCGCCGTTGTAGGCGGCGACGGCGCCGCCCGCCTCTCGCACCAGGAGCACGAAGGCGGCCGCCTCCCACGGCTGGGCTGGAAGGAGGCCGCCTCGCCGCTGCTCCGGCGTCGGCACCCCGGTGTGGGCGAAGAGGTCGAAGGCACCGCGCGCAACGTTGCAGGCGCCGACCGAGGGCGCGCCGGGCAGCCGGAACGCCTCGATGTGCGGCAGCAGCTTCGCCAGGCCGGCCGCGAACAGCCGCGCCCGCTCCGGCAGCGACGATCGGTAAGCACAAGAGAAGATCGCGCTCCTCAACTCCGTCTGGCCCGAGACGCGGACGGGCTCTTCGTTCAGGGTTGCGCCCCGGCCGGCGCCGGCGCTGTACAGCTCGCCGAGGACGGGGAAGTAGACCGCGGCGGCGAGCGTCTCGCCGCCCTTCACGTATGACACGATGGCGGAGAACACGGGGCTGCCGTGGACGTACTCCATCGTGCCGTCCAGGGGGTCGATGAGCCAGCAGCCGGCCTCGGCGCGGCGCTCGACCTCGCTGCGGTCGCCGGCGCCCTCCTCGCCGACTACGGCCTCGCCCGGAAACGCACCCAGAATGACGTCCCGCGCCGCCGCCTGCGACTCGACGTCGGCGCGCGTGGCGTAATCGATGGGGTTGTCTCTCTTGACCTCGAGGGTCAGGCGCTCGCCGCGGTAGCGCAGGTGGACGGCGCCGGCGGCACGCGCGGCCGCCTCGGCGACGCGCCGGCGCCGCTCCTCGACCTCGTCGCTCATCCGCGGGCGACGGCGAACAGCTCGTCCAGCAGGGCTTGAGAGGAGGCGCCGGAGATGCCGGGCTCCAGGATATCGAAGGGCGTGCCGTGCTGCGTAGCGACGACGCCGCCCGCTTCGGTAAGGACGATGGCGGCCGGCGCCAGGTCCCAGGGCGCCAGCTTCGTCGGCGAGAAGGTGCCGAAGCAGTCGAGGCGGCCGCAGGCCACATAGGCGAGGCTGACCATGGGGCAGCCCAGCAGGCGCACGCCGTGAGCGCGCGGCAGGATGCGCCGCGTCGAATCGATGAACTGGGCGACGGCCGCCGGTCCGACCTCGCGGATGTGGATGCCGACGAAGGCGTCCTTCAGCTCTCGCGGCGCGACGACGTGGATGGGCCGGCCGTTGAGCGTCGCGCCCAGGCCGCGGGCGGCGCTGAACATCTCGTCGTGGATGGAGACGTAGATAGCGCCGACGACCGGCTCGGCCTCCGAGACGTAGGCGACGCCTGCGGCGAAGCTCGGGAAGTCGTGCACGTAGTTGATCGTGCCGTCGACGGGATCGATGAGCCAGCAGGCCTCCAGGTAGGGGCCGAGCTGGTCTCGCGGCAGGTCGTCCTCCTCGCCGACGATGCGCTCGTCCGGGAAGGCGGCGCGGATGACGGCCACGGCGGCTTCCTGGCCCTCGGTGTCAGCGCGGCTGAGGCGGTCGCGCGGGTCGCCGTGCTTCGCCTCGGAGGCGATGCCGGAGGCGTAGTAGAGCTTCTGGACGGCGCCGGCCGCGCGCGCCGCCGCCTCAGCGACGCGGAGCCGGCGCTCCAGGTCGGGCGGCAGGCTAGCCAAGGCGGGACCGGAACGGCATCGGGTTGTTGCGTGCCAGGATATCCTCCATCCGCCGGCGAACCTGGTCGTCGTAGTAGTCGTGCGTCAGGATCCAGAACTGCTCGTTCTTGATCGCCTCGACCACGATGTCGGCAACCTGCGCCGGCTCCATGCCTTCCTCGCGCGACAGCTTCGCCACGCGCTCCTGTCGCTCGCGCTCCCGCTCCGTCAGCGGCGCGCCCGGCGTGTTCTGCAGCTCCGGCGGCCGGTTTCGCACGCTGTACATGATGCGCGTATTGATGATTCCAGGACAGAGGACGGAGGCGTGCACCTTGGCGCCGCTCTCGCGAAGGCCGGTGTAGAGGGCTTCCGAGAGGACGACGACGGCGTGCTTCGTGACGCTGTACACGCGCGAGCCCGTGGTGAGGCCGGCCATCGACGCCGTGTTGATGACGTGACCCTCCTCGTCCTGGGCGAGCATTATCGGCAGGAAGGTGCGAACGCCGTGGACGACGCCCCAGAGGTTCACGCCGAGCGTCCACTGCCAGTCCTTGACCGTCATGTCCCAGATGAGGCCGGTCGGCCCGCCGACGCCGGCGTTGTTGCAGAGCACGTGCACCTTGCCGTAAGCGGCCAGCGTCTCCCGGGCCAGCGCCTCGACCGACTCAGCCTTCGAAACGTCGGTGACGACGCCGAGGACATCGAGCTCCTGCTGACGCAGGCGCGTCACAGCGGCCTCGAGGACGGGCTCCTCGATATCGGCGAGGACGACCTTCATCCCCTCCTGCGCGAAGCGCGTCGCCAGGCCGAGGCCGATGCCGCTAGCGCCGCCCGTCACCACCGCCACCTTGCCGGCAAACTCACGCATCACCCTGCCTCCTGCGAACGGGCGGATCATAGCAGGCGTCGGCAGAAGGCGCCGCGCTGGCGTCGAAGGAGCTGTGGGTAGCGCGCTCAGTCGAGCCTGGCCAGCAGCGGCGCCAGCTCTCGCAGGTCGCTGATCACGTAGTCGGCGCCGGCGGCGCGCAGCGCGTCGTCGTTGTCGTTCGTGCGCCGGCCGATGGCGACGATGCCCGCCTCGCGCGCCAGCTGCATGTCATAGGGGCTGTCGCCGACGCGGACGGCCCGCCGGACGAGCTCCTCCAGCGAGAGGCCCAGCTCCCGCGCGGCGATGGCGAAGTGCTCGGGGCCCTTGAGGACGGCCCGCGTCGGCTGAGCGCCCATCAGGAGGCGGAAGCGGTCACGGATGCCTGCCTCGCGCAGGTGCCGGTCCATGACCTCCCTGTCCATCGTCGCGCTGATGACGAGCGTGTAGCCGAGGCGGTCCAGGTCAGCGAGGACCTCCGGCACCTCGGGGAAGAGCACCGGCGGCCGCTCCTCGAAGCGGGCGGCGATGAGCGACATGACACGCCTGCCTTCGTCCACGCCCCGTCCAGTCAGCTCAGCGAAGCCGGCGAACAGGCCCTCGGGCGGCCGGCCGACGATGTCGTGCACGGCGGGGCGGCTGACCGCCTCCGCGACGCCGTACTCGTCGCGCAGGACACCGACGGCGTCGTCGATGAGCCCCGGCACCGAGTCGAACAGCGTGCCGTTGAGGTCGAAGAGGATGATGGAGCGCCGCAAGGCTTCGTTAGTAGATGCCGTACGCGCGCCTCACGTCGAACTCGTAGATCAGGCGCCGCTCCTCGACCATCATCCGCAGGAACTCGGCGTAGCTCTTCTCCTGGCCGAACCAGGCGAGGTAGCCCGGCCTCGATTCCGGCTGCATGGTTTGGAAGAGGCGCAGGTTAAGCTCGGGGACGTCCGGGCCGTCGAGGATGGTGACGACGGTCTCCAGGCCGAGGAAGCCGGGGCCCTCGCCGAAGACGAACAGCGTGCTTCGCGGGTCGCGGCGCAGGTTCTTGGTGCGCAGGCGCGTCTGCGTGCCCGAACTCCAGATCTTGCCGTCGACCAGCGCGACGGCGACGCGCGCGACGTGGGGCATCCCGCCTCTGCGGAGAGTGATCATCGCCGCCGACCGGTTCGTTTCGAGGAAGGCCCGGGCCTTGTCGTCCATTCTGCACTCTCCTCGCTGCAAGCTTCCTGCCGGACGATTCTCAGGGTGCCTCGGCCCGGCGCGCCGCGCAATAGAGAAGGGGCCTCGCGCTCGTTAGACGTACTCGGGCTTGATGCCGAACTCGCGGAAGACGGTACCGAAGCGCTCCTTTGCGTGGGAGGTAGCGTCGGCTAGGGAGCGATGGCTGCAGGCGGGCGTGAAATCGGCGAAGGTACCGTCCGACTGCGGCTCGATGGCGCCGGTGACGACGAGGAGTTGGCCAAAGCTGCGGGCGAGCAAGCCCATCGCGACGAGCCGCTGCGTGAGGTGCTGCGGCCTGTGGGTGAGCGCGGTGATGAGGACGGTGCGTCCTTGCTCCGGGTCATCGCTGAAAGAGACCCTGACCTTGCCGGCGTCCTGAGGCGTCACGTGGGACTCCTTTCCCTACCGGAACAAACGCCGGGGCGGGCGAGCCGTTACGGACGAAGAAAAGGGCCTCAACGATTGTCGAGGCCCTGTGCTTGTTGGTGGCGGGAGAGGGATTCGAACCCCCGACCTTCGGGTGGCGCCTGTCCTGAGCTTGTCGAAGGAAGCCCGACGAGCTAGCGAACTAGGACTAGCCAGTCGCTTCCACTCTCCGATCCGTCCTCGTTCTTCCACAGAGCCCTGGCGACGACACTCCCGCCGGGTAGATTCTTCAGTAAGTGCTCTGTGGGCTGGAAGTCTTCGAGTTGTTCGAGAAGCGATGACTTCTGTCCAGGCGCCATCGATGAGATTCGGCCGCGCCGGAAACTGGAGCCCTGCTTAATCTCACCGTGGACCTCAAGGGCGATGCCTGGCCCCTGGTTGTGGAGGATCAGGCCGCGCATCTCGGCACGTGCACTTGGCTCCCACCCTTCCGCAACAACCCTCGCCCCGGTTAGCCGGCTCCGTTCGGCCCGCTGCATCTCTAGTTGGCGGCGTTGAAGTTCCAGCCCCTCACTTGTTAGTCGATTTGACTCCTCGGCTGCTGCAGCAGACTTTTCAGCGGCCTTCCGCGAGCCGCGGGCAGATAAGGCAGCCCAGACAGCCACAGAGAGGCTGACGCCTGCGATGGCTAGACCGCCTACAGCAGCCGCGTCCGTCACAAGTGGAGTCTAACA
>Ga0209521_10002637_pt1 | contig 14622 bp, 10 predicted proteins | sample Rifsed19ft4_FD_184016 | JGI IMG/M metagenome (GOLD analysis project Ga0209521, IMG submission 184016) | Soil microbial communities from Rifle, Colorado, USA - sediment 19ft 4 (version 2) | ecosystem: Environmental > Terrestrial > Deep subsurface > Rock core/Sediment | place: Rifle, Colorado...
TCCCCTGCGGGCGCTCGAAGCGGTGATGGAGGGGTATCAGGTGCTGGCGATGAGCCGCGCCGCTGAGGTCGGGGATCTCTTCGTCACGGTGACGGGGAACACGAGCGTGATCAGGAAGGAGCACTTTCCCCGCATGAAGGACGGTGCCATCCTCGCCAACTCGGGCCACTTCAACGTCGAGATCGACCTCGAGGCCCTCGGGGCCCTGAGCCGCTCGCGCCGGGCAGTGCGCCCGTTTGTCGAGGAATTCGTCCTGCCGGGAGACCGCCGCATCTACGTCCTGGGCGAGGGGCGCCTGATCAACCTGACCGCCGCCGAAGGGCATCCCGCCGCGGTCATGGATATGAGCTTCGCCAACCAGGCCCTCTCGGCGGAGCACCTCGTCAAGCAGGGCAAGACCCTCGAAAAACGGGTGTACGGCGTCCCCCGCGAGATCGACCGGGAGATCGCCCGGCTGAAGCTCGCCTCGATGGACATCCAGGTGGACGAGATGACCCCGGACCAGGAGACGTACCTGTCTTCCTGGACCCGCGGCACCTGATCCCGAGCGGGCGCTCCGCCTGGGAATCGCCTCGTCCTGAGAGAGAGAGACAATGGCCAAGCCCAGACTCATTCTCTGGCTCCTGCTGATCGTCGGCGCCCTGGCCCTCGTGGGCCAGGCCGTCCCCCTCTACACAGACTGGCTCTGGTTCCAGGAGGTGGGATACGCCGGGGTCTTCGTCACCATCCTCAGCCTGCGCGGCTGGCTCTTCATCGGGGTGGGCCTCGGGACCTTCCTCTTCCTCTACCTGAACCTGACCTTGGCCGCGCGCACCGCGCGGCCGGACGCGCTCTGGGAGCTCGAGGACCAGCTGGGCCTCCCCAGCCGCGCGGTGCTGGAGCCGCTCATCCGGCGCCTCCTGCTCCCGGTCCTGGCGGTCGTCTCCTTCCTCTCGGGGGTCTCGGCGAGCGGCAACTGGGAGACGGTGCTGGAGTATTTCAACGCCACGCCCTTCGACACCACCGACCCGCTCTTCAACCGCGATCTGTCCTTTTACGTGTTCACGCTCCCGTTCTGGCGGCTCCTCTACGGCTGGGCCATGCTCCTCCTCACCGCCACCATGGGGCTGGGCCTCGCGCTCTACGTCCTCCAGCGGAGCCTGGTGCTGACCGCCCGGGGTCCACGCCTGGCCGCGGGCGCCCGGGCACACCTCCTGCTCCTGGGGACGGCGCTCCTCGGGTTCAAGGCCTGGGGCTTCTGGCTCGACCGCTTTGACCTCCTGTTCTCTCCCCGGGGGGTGGTGTTCGGCGCCTCCTACGCGGACGTGAACGCCTCGCTTCCGGTCCTCGGGATCCTGGCGGCGCTGGCGCTCCTCTGCGCCGCGGCTTGTCTCTTTCAGGTCTGGCGCCCCGGGTGGCGCTTCCTCGCGGCGGGCCTGGTGGTCCTCGGGGTCATGTGGGTGGGCGGCCTGGGCGCGTACCCGGCGCTCCTGCAGCGCTTCAGGGTGACGCCCAACGAGCTGGTCGCCGAGGGGCCCTACATCATCCACAACATCCGGATGACCCGGAAGGCCTTCGGCCTGGAGCGGATCGAAGAGAAGGACTTTCCTGCGGAGGAGAACCTGACCGCCGCGGCGCTGGAGCGGAACAACCCCACGATCAAGAACATCCGGCTCTGGGACCACCGCCCGCTCCTCGTCACCTTCGGGCAGCTCCAGGAGATCCGGACCTACTACAAGTTCACGGACGTGGACAACGACCGCTACCTCATCGGCGGCGAGTACCGGCAGATCATGCTCTCCCCCCGCGAGCTTTCCTACCGGCACCTGCCGAGCCGGATCTGGATCAACGAGCACCTGACCTACACCCACGGCTATGGGGTGATCGTCGGGCCGGTGAACCGGATCAGCCCCGAGGGGTTGCCGGAGTTCTTCGTCAAGGACATCCCGCCCGTGTCCACGGGCTTCCCCAAGATCACGCGCCCGGAGATCTACTACGGCGAGATCTCCAACGACTACGTCTTCGTCCGCACCAAGTCCCAGGAGCTGGACTACCCGGCGGGGGACCAGAACGTCTACACGCGCTACGCCGGGCGGGGCGGGATCCCCGTGACCTCGTTCCTGACCAAGCTGGCCTTCGCCATCCGCTTCGGCGAGATCAAGATCGTGCTCTCCGACGACCTGACCGGCGAGAGCCGGATCATGATCCACCGGGAGGTCGCCAAGCGGGTGCGTCAGATCGCGCCATTCCTCCGCTTCGACCGGGATCCGTATCTCGTCATCACCGACGACGGCCGGCTCGTCTGGATGATCGACGGGTACACGGTGAGCGACCGGTATCCCTACTCGCAGCCCGTGCGCGACCTCGGCAATTACATCCGCAACTCGGTGAAGGCCACGGTGGACGCCTACCACGGGACGGTGACGTTCTACCTGGCGGACCCGGCCGATCCGATCATCCGCACCTACGCTCGCGCCTTCCCGGGGCTCTTCAAGCCCCTCGGCGACATGCCCGCGGATCTCCAGCGCCACATCCGCTATCCGGAGGACCTCTTCTCGATCCAGGCGAAGATGTTCGCCACGTATCACATGGAAGACCCCCAGGTGTTCTACAACAAGGAGGACCTCTGGGCGATTCCACGGCGCACGGTGGAGGGGCGGGACCGGGAGATGGAACCCTACTATACGATCATGCGCCTGCCCGGCGAGAAGAAGGAGGAGTTCATCCTCCTCACCCTCTTCAACCCGAGCCGCCGGGACAACATGATCGCCTGGCTGGCCGCGCGCACGGACCCACCGAACTACGGACGCCTGGTCGTCTACAACTTCCCCAAGGCCAAGCTCGTGTACGGACCGAGGCAGATCGACGCCCGCATCGACCAGGACCCGAACTTCTCCCAGCAGCTCTCGCTCTGGAACCAGCGAGGCTCCGTGACGCTCCGGGGCTCGCTCCTGGCGATCCCCATCGACCAGTCGCTGATCTACGTCCAGCCGCTGTACCTGGCCGCGTCCGAGCAGGGCGCGTTGCCCGAGCTCAGGCGGGTGTTCGTGGCCTACGGCAACCAGATCGCCATGGAGCCAACGCTGGAGCAGTCGCTCCAGCGGATCTTCGGCGGTCGGGCCCGCGTCGAAGACGGGGCCCGCCCCGCGCCCGGGGCCGCACCGCCGGCGGTGGGCGACGCCCTTCGAGGGGTGGCGCAGCGGGCCTGGGAAGCCTGGAGCCGCGCCCAGGAGGCGCTCCGCCGCGGCGACTGGTCCGCCTACGGCGAGGAGCAGCGCCGCCTCGAGCAAGCGCTGAGGGAATTCCGCGAGCGCTCCGGCAGGTAGCGCTTTCACCGGCGCGGCCGGACTCCCCGGCGCTCGTCGTGACGATGATCTACACGCACGCCCTGAACCGGGGCCCGAGCGCGGTCCGTAGCCCAGCTGATCGGATGTTCCATCCGTGACCCACCCGATGGCTAGAGATCGCAGGCGCGTCGCGTTAGGCTGCAACGCCACGTTTCCTCTCAAGTCAGAGTTAAGAAAAGTGACCGAGCGATTTTGGGATGGCATGAACCCGGCGGCGGGCGCATGAGGCTTGCGGGTCGTGCCGCTTGGGTGCGAGCGCCTGCCGCGAGTTATGCGGATCATTAGGCTCTGTGGGGAAGATGCAGGGCAATTGGAGTGACCCGGGTAGAATGATCCTTATCCTTCGAAATCGCCCCAGCAAGGAGGAGTTGGCGGGGATGCTCGAAAATCTCGGGCTCTACGTTAAGCTCGCCGTAGACGTTCGTAGGGGCGTAGCTGCCGGTGGAGGAGCGCTGCACGCTGACTGTGAGGCGGTGCTTCGTGAGGATGGTAGCGAGCAGGAGGACATATGGGGCGCAGACTGGATTCCCGAGACCCAAGAGGTCCGTTACGAGGCCCTGATCAATATCCGTCCTTCGCAGAACAACCGATCGATGACGATCCTAGATCCGTCTGTCCGTGAACGAGTCGGCGAGATCGTCCGAAGGCTGTTGGGGGGCGCATGAAGGAGAATCTAACCTTACGCGAGCGGTACCTGCAAGACCCCTTGGCTGTCCGTATTGGGGGACTGGCAGCGAATCTTGCGAGAGTCGGATCGTTTTCGAATCATCCCAGGCACGAGCATGTGGTGGCCGGGATGCTTGAGGAGAGCAAGTGGTTCATCGAATGGACGACTGCAGGAGCTCCACCTGAGACGCAGGAGTTGCTCGTCGAATGCCAGCGGCAATTGGCCCGATGGCAGGTGGGCTGGAGCGAAATTTGGCAGGACGCCAACCGGCGGGCCGAAGTCGCAGAAAGCGCTCGGGTCTGGTCTCGGCGCCTCCTCGAGGCATCAGGGTTTCTTGAGCCATCCGGCGCAGCGGCCGCTGGAGGCACAGAGCCTAACTAGGGTGAGGCAGACCGAATTCCCTGGGACATTGAAGTCTCCGATCTTCCGTCCCGCGGCGGGCGCGCACGTAGAGGATGCGCGTTGCTTCGGCGATTTCCTTACTGTTTGTTCTACCGTGTCATCGGAGACCGAGTCGTCGTCGTAGCATGCTTCCACGCCAGCCGCAATCCGAGAAGTTGGCGTGACCGACGGTGATGGCTAACATGCCCTGGCAGCCGACGGACGAGGAGCTGGAGCACGAGGTGCAAGGGCACGCCCTTGGTCACGACCAGATCGGTGAGGCTGTAGATCCGGTCGATGGTCAGGAAGAACGTGAAGAGCCCCACCCCGAGGAGGAAAGGGGAGAGGAGCTTCCGTGAATCGCCGGATCGTCTTCGGACTCCTTGTCGCGGGGCTGGCGCTCGGAACCACGCCCGTCGCCCCCGGCGAGCGGGACGCCCCCATCGACAGGCTCGAGCGCTTTCGCTCCCTCGCCGCCGCCCGGTTGGGACCGCTGGAGCTCTCGGGCGGGGAGCCGGCCCCGGAGGTCGTCGGGGAGCTCTACGCCCTCCTCGACGACGAGATCCTCGATAACCTCGCCAGCGGCAGCCTCTTCGCCTCGGAGGGATTTCTCCAGGAGCGGCTCGACGCCCTCCGGGAGGTCTGGGGCGGGGCCGCCTTCAGGGTCCTGGCGCTCGGCGGCAGCGGGCTCACCGTCGTCGCCTTCCAGCTTTCTCCGGGGGGATGGGGGAACAGCGTCCGCGTCTACGGGCGGAGCGGATCTGCCGCCACCCTCGTCCGGGCGATCCATCGGGAGGGCGTGCCGGCCCTCCACGACATGCCGCCGACGCGGGCCGGGCACCCCCAATTCCTCGTCGCCTGGGTGGGCCCCCAGTCGAGCCGCGGGAGCACCGGCCTCCGCCTCGAGCTCTGGCGGATGCGGGGAGAGTCCGTCGACCCGGCCTGGTCCACCGACGGCGTGATCGAGGGCGGACTCGTCGTCAGCCGGTTCGCGCTCGGCCCCCAGCAGGTCTCCTTCCGCTACGAGGTGCGGTACCCGGGGTGGAAGCCCGGCTGCGACGGCCAGACGGAGCACGAGGACCTGTATCGTTACGCCGCCGGCGGCGAGACGTTCGAGTTGGCCCGGCGGCAGGTCGTGAACGGCTGGCATCGAGAGTTGCACGCCGTGCTCGCCCGATTCCTCGCGGCGCTCGGCTCCCCTGATCGGCGCGCCCTCGCCCGATGGGTGCCCGACGGCGCCCTCAGCGCCCGGCTCCCCGCGCGGCTCGAGCCGGACCTCGCCTGCGACGCGGCTGACGGGCCCTCGCCCACCGCCGTGACCGTGGCGGCCGTGGAGCCCGCGGGCGGGCGCCCGTGGAGCCTCGTCTTCCGCCGCGCGGGAGTGGGATGGCGCCTCGCCGCCGCAGCCCCCGTCGAGTAACGACCCGCACCACATCGTCCACCTCTTCTCCTCTCTCCTGAGCGGAGAGGCGGGGTGAGGGGATGAGGGCGCCGTGCGAGCTCATATATCGAGCCCGATTTCCTTGGACACCGCGTTGACAAGTAAGATGACGGTCATCAAGGAGGCCGGGCATGGGCCCGAAGCCACGGAAGGCCACGACGCCGCAGGGTCCGGCAGACCGCGCGCAACAGACAAGGGCCGACAAATTCAAAGACGGAGGGGCGGTCATGAATCAAGCCAAGAACATCGAGGTCATCCGGCGCTACTTCGACGGCTGTAACTCCGGCGACCTCGATGTCCTGCTGAGCACGTTGGCCCCCGATGTGGTCCATTACTTTCTGCCGCACAACACGGGCCCCATCAAGGGAGCCCAGCATCTGGCGCGGTACTGGCGGAAGTTCAAGCAGGTCCTTGACCCCATCTGGGCCGTGGACCACATCATCGCTCAAGGCAACGAGGTCGTCAGTGAGTGGAGTGTCGTATATAGCCCAGCGGGCACGCAGCCGCGCATAATGCAACGCGGGACCGAGTGGTACGTGATGCGCGACGGCCGCATCTCTGAGGTTCGCGCCTACCTCATACTCGACGAAGCGCGCAATTGCGAGCTCACAGGGTTCCCGTATTCCGAGAGGGGGTACTTGTCGGGTCCGTGAGTGTGTTCCTGAGCATCCAGGAAACCGTGTGCGGTACACTCACGTATAACCCGGGCTAGCGGTAGAATAGAGACCCATGATTGCCGACCGGTACGACCCGAAGCAGGTCGAGGAGCGCTGGTACCGTCAGTGGCAGGAGCGCGGCTACTTCCGCGCCGACCCGGCCTCCCCCAAGCCACCCTACTGCATCGTCATCCCGCCCCCCAACGTCACCGGCTCGCTCCACATGGGGCACGCCCTCGATAACACCATCCAGGACATCCTGATCCGATGGAAGCGGATGGACGGCCGGAACGCCCTCTGGGTGCCCGGCACCGACCACGCCGGCATCGCGACCCAGTACGTGGTCGAGCGCCAGCTGGCCGCCGAGGGCAAGACCAAGGAGGACCTGGGGCGCGAGGCGTTCGTCGCGCGGATCTGGCAGTGGAAGGAGGAATCCGGCGGCACCATCATCCGCCAGCTCCAGCGCCTGGGCGCCTCCTGCGACTGGGAGCGCACCCGCTTCACCATGGACCCCGGGCTCTCCGAGGCCGTCCGCGAGGTCTTCGTGAGGCTCTGGGAGGAGGGCCTCCTCTACCGGGGCGACTACATCGTCAACTGGTGCCCGCGCTGCCGCACGGTGCTCTCGGACCTTGAGGTGGAGCACGAGGAGCGGGACGCCCAGCTCTTCTACATCAAGTACGGCCCGCTGACGCTGGCCACCGTGCGCCCGGAGACCAAGTTCGGCGACACCGCCCTGGCCGTCCACCCCCGGGACCGGCGCTACGCCAAGTACGTCGGAAAAATCCTGGAGGTCCCATCCGTGGAGGGCACCATCCGGATGAAGGTGGTGGCCGACGAGGCGGTGGACCCTAAGTTCGGGACCGGGGTCGTGAAGGTGACGCCCGCCCACGACCCGGCAGACTTCGAGATCGGCAAGCGGCACGGCCTCGAGGTGCGCCAGGTCATCGGCTTCGACGCGAAGATGAACGAGCGGGCCGGCCGCTACGCGGGCCTCGACCGCTTCGAGTGCCGGAAGCGGATCGTCGAGGACATGCAGCGGCTGGGCCTCATGGAGAAGATCGAGCCCTACCACCACAGCGTGGGGGTCTGCTACCGCTGCAAGACCGTCGTCGAGCCGCTGGTCTCGACCCAGTGGTACGTGCGCACCAAGCCCCTGGCCGAGCCGGCCATCAAGGCGGTCAGATCGGGGAAGATCAAAATCATCCCGCGCGGGTGGGCCAAGACCTACTACCACTGGATGGAGAACATCCGCGACTGGCCCGTCTCCCGCCAGCTCTGGTGGGGCCACCGGATCCCGGCCTGGTACTGCGACAAGGACGGCTCCGTCCACGTCTCGCGCACCGACCTCGCCCGGTGCCCCACGTGCGGCGGGGCGCTGCGCCAGGACGAGGACGTGCTCGATACCTGGTTCTCGTCGGGGCTCTGGCCCTTCTCGACGCTCGGGTGGCCGAAGGACACCGCCGACCTCCGGACCTTCTACCCGACCGCCTGCCTCGTCACCGGCTTCGACATCCTCTTCTTCTGGGTGGCCCGGATGGTGATGCTCGGGATCAAGTTCATGGGCGACGTGCCGTTCCGCGACGTCTATCTCCACGCCCTGATCCGCGACCTCGAGGGCCAGAAGATGTCCAAGGTCAAGGGGAACATCATCGATCCCCTGGACCTCATGGACAAGTACGGGACCGACGCCCTCCGCTTCACGCTGGCGGCGCTGGCGGGGCAGGGGCGGGACATCCGCTTCGGGGAGGAGCGGGTCGAGGCGTACCGCAACTTCGCCAACAAGCTCTGGAACGCGTCGCGGTTCGTTCTGACCAATCTGGAGGACTACGATCCGGCGAAGGCCGACGGCGCGGCGCCCGGACTGACGGACCGGTGGATCCTGAGCCGCCTGGCCGGCGCGGTCGCCAAGGTGCGAAGAGCCCTCACGGCGTACCGCTTCAACGACGCCGCGGGAGCGGCCTACCAGTTCGTCTGGCACGAGTTCTGCGACTGGTACGTCGAGTGCGCGAAGCTGACCCTCTACCGGAGCGACGATCCCGCGGCGCGGGCCCGCACTCAGAAGACCCTCGCCGACGTCCTCGAGACGACGCTCCGCCTCCTGCATCCATTCATGCCGTTCATCACGGAGGAGATCTGGCAGCGGCTGCCGCACGCAGGGGCGAGCATCATGCTGGCCCCGTTTCCCAAGGCGCCGAAGAAGGCCCACGATCCGGCGGCCGAGAAGGACATGGCCCTCCTCATCGGCGTCGTGACGGCCATCAGGAACATCAGGGGCGAGATGCGGATCCCCCCGTCCACGACCCTCCAGGCGGTGCTGAGGCCCGGGAGTCGCCAGGCCACGAAGCTCCTGGCGTCCCACGCCCCTCTCGTCCAGATGCTGGCGCGCTGCGAGGCGACGGTGGACGCGCGGGCGAAGCGCCCCCCGGCCTCCGCCATGGCCATCGCGGGCGGGGTCGAGTGCTTCGTCCCCCTCGAGGGTCTCGTGGACCTCGAGGCCGAGCTGCAGCGTCTGAGAAAAGAGCTTCGCAAGGTGGAAGAGCAGCTTTCCTTCCTCGAGGGCAAGCTGCGGAACAGAGAGTTCAAGGCCAAGGCCCCCGCCGAGGTGGTCGAGCGGGAGAAGGGACGGCTCGTGGAGCAGCGGGAGATCCGCGCCAAGCTCCAGTCCAGCCTCCGCCGCCTCCGCTGAATGGGGTCAGGCATGCGTATTTGCGTTGCTGGGGAGGGGGCATTCGACCGCTGGGCGACCCGGCCCGCCATGAGGCTGGGCGAGGTGGACTCGACCCAGATCGAGGCCCGGCGCCTGGCCGACGGGGGGGCGCCGGAGGGCACGGTGGTCCGGGCCGAGCACCAGACGCGGGGTCGGGGGCGCCTCGGGCGGGACTGGGTGGACGAGCCCGGATCGGCGCTGCTGATCTCCATCGTCCTCCGCCCCGCCGTGGAGGTCTCCCGCCTCCCCCAACTCTCCCTCGTGGCCGGGATCGCCGTGGCGGAGGCGCTCGGGGAGACGTCGCGACTGCCGGTCGCCGTCGAATGGCCCAACGATCTGCTCATCCGCGGGCTGAAGGTGGGAGGGATCCTGGCCGAGTCCTCCATCGGGGCGGACGGCGTCGCCGTGGTCATCCTCGGCATCGGCATCAACGTCAACCAGACGCGGTTCGCCGGGGACCTCCAGGGCCGGGCGACCTCGCTCGCGCACCAGGCGGGGCATCCCTTCGACCGGGAGCGACTGTTGGCGGCCGTGCTCGAGCGCCTGGAAGCCTGGTACCGTCGGTGGGTGGCGGAAGGCTTCGGGCCGGTCCGGGAGGCCTGGCGACGCGGTTCGGTCACTCTCGGGCGGCGCGTCACCACGGACGGGGGCGCGGCCGGAATCGCGGAGGACCTGGCGGAGGACGGGGCCCTCCTTGTGAGGACGGACGCGGGCGCCCTCGTCCGCCGCGTTGCCACCGGATCGGCGCCGTAACGCAATAACGCATGCCTGACCCCTTGGAGGGGACGATGCTGCTGGTGATTGAAGTGGGGAATACGAACACGGGCCTCGGCGTCTTCGACGGCCAGCGCCTCTTGGTCTCGTGGCGCCTGGCGAGCCGCCGCGAGCAGACCGCCGACGAGTACGGCGTCTTCATCCAGACCCTCCTGGCGAGCCAGGGGATCGACCGCGGGCGGATCACGGCGGTCGCGATCTCCAACGTCGTCCCGCCGGTCCAGCAGACGCTCGAGTGGACGTGCGAGAAGTACTTCGGGGTCCGGCCCTTCAGCGTCGAGCCGGGGGTCAACGTGAAGCTGCCCATGCGCGTGGATAACCCTCACGAGGTCGGCGCCGATCGCCTCTGCAACGCCGTCGCCGCGGTGGCGCTCTACGGCCCGCCCTTCATCGTGGTGGATTTCGGGACGGCCACGAACTTCGACTGCGTCAACGCCCGCGGCGAGTTCATCGGGGGGGCCATCGCCCCCGGGCTCACCCTGGCGGCGGAGGCGCTCTTCGCGAGGGCCGCACGTCTCCACCGCGTCGAGTTCGTGAAGCCGAAAGAGGCCATCGGGCGCAACACCGTGACCAATATCCAGTCGGGGCTGGTCTACGGCTACGCCGGCCTCGTGGACGGGCTGGTCGAGCGCATCCGGGCCGAGATGGACGGGGAGCCCAAGGTCATCGCCACCGGGGGCCTGGCCACCCTGATCCAGGGGGTGGCCCGCTCCATCCAGCACGTGAACCCCGACCTGAGGCTCCAGGGTCTCCGGCTGATCTGGGAGCAGGCCCACCCCCAGGGTCCTTGACAGGGGGGGGCCGGGACCGGTACACTACCCCGAAATGTAGTAGTAGGGGAGGGCAGGGACACATGGGCATGTGGATCGGGCGGGGGCGCAAGGCCAGGATCGCGTACGGCTTCGACGACATCGCCCTGGTGCCGGGAGCCGTCACCGTGAACTCCAACGAAGTCGACATCGCGTGGGAGCTCTGCGGCCGGCGCTTCGACATCCCCATCATCGCCGCGGCCATGGACGGCGTCGTGGGCCCCCGGCTCGCCGCGGAGATGGGGCGGCTGGGCGGCCTCGCGGTCCTGAACCTCGAGGGGATCCAGACGCGATACGAGGACCCCGACCAGGTGCTGGAGCGGATCATCTCGGCCAGCCTCGAGGAGGCGACCCGGATCATCCAGGGGATCTACGGCGAGCCCATCAAGGAAGAACTGGTCCACAAGCGGATCAGCGAGATCAAGAAGGGCGGCGGCCCCGCCGCGGTCTCCTCCATTCCCCAGCGCGCCGAGCGCTTCGCCAAGATCGCCGAGGAGGCGGGGGCCGACCTCTTCGTCGTCCAGTCCACCGTGACGACCGCCCGCCACCTCGCCACGGAGTACACCCCCCTGGACTTCAGCAAGCTCAAGAAGAACCTCTCGATTCCCCTCATCGTCGGCAACTGCGTCACCTACGAGGCCTGCCTGGAGCTGATGCAGTCCGGCGTTGACGCGCTGTTGATCGGCGTCGGTCCGGGCGCTGCGTGCACGAGCCGCGAGGTCCTCGGGCTGGGCGTCCCCCAGGTCACGGCCACCGCGGACTCGGCGGCGGCGCGCGACTTCCACTACAAGCAGACCGGGCGCTACGTGCCCATCATCACGGACGGCGGGATGACCACCGGGGGCGACATCTGCAAGGCGCTGGCCGCGGGCGCCGACGCCGTGATGATCGGCTCGGCCTTCGCGCGCGCCCACGAGGCGCCGGGCCGCGGCTACCACTGGGGCATGGCGACGCCCCACCAGAACCTGCCGCGCGGCACCCGGATCCGCGTGGGCGTGACGGGCCCGCTGGAGCAGATCCTCTTCGGCCCCGCGTTCACCGACGACGGCACTCAGAACCTGGTAGGCGCAATTCGCACGTGCATGGGCTCCGTCGGCGCCCGCACGATCCGCGAGTTCCAGCTCACCGAGATCATCATCGCCCCGGCCATCAAGACGGAAGGGAAGGTCTTCCAGCGCGCTCAGAAGCTGGGACTGCCGAAGTAACGCAGCGGTCAGCGCTCAGCTGTCAGCAGCTGACGGCCGAAAGCTTGTCATGGATAAGATCGCGGTCCTCGACTTCGGCTCCCAGTACACCCAGCTGATCGCGCGCCGCATCCGCGAGCTCAGCGTCTACTCCGAGATCTTCTCCTGCCTCCACCCGCTGGACGAGATTCTCGCCGGCGGCTACAAGGGGATCGTCCTCTCCGGGGGGCCGTCCAGCGTCTACGAGGACGGCGCGCCGCTCCCGCCCCGGAAGCTCTTCGAGGCGGGGATCCCGATCCTCGGCATCTGCTACGGGATGCAGGCCATGGCCTACCTGCTGGGCGGGCACGTGGTCCCGGCCGAGCACCGCGAGTACGGCGCGGCCGACCTCCGCCTCGAGGGAAGCGAGGGCCTCTTCGACGGGGTCCGGCCCGAGCACGGCGACAGGATCCGGGTCTGGATGAGCCACGGCGACACGGTGCTCAAGCCCCCCAAGGGGTTCGTGTCCCTCGGCTCCACCGAGAACTGCCCGGTGGCGGCCATGGCCGATTCGAAGCGGCGTCTCTACGCCGTCCACTTCCACCCCGAGGTCGTCCACACCCCGCAGGGAAAGACGATCCTCCAGAACTTCGTCGCCCTCTGCGAGGCCAATCCCACCTGGTCCATGGCGTCCTTCATCGACGCCGCCGTCGAGGAGATCCGGGGGAAGGTGGGCCGCGACCGGGTCCTGTGCGCGCTCTCCGGGGGCGTGGACTCGGCCGTCACGGCGGTCCTGGTCCACCGCGCCGTCGGCGACCAGCTGACGTGCGTCTTCGTTGACAACGGGGTGTTGCGCAAAGGTGAAGCCGCGTCGGTGGTGCACACCTTCCGGGACCACTTCAAGATCAACCTCGTGCACGTGGACGCCTCCAAGCGCTTCCTCCAGCAGCTCAGCGGCGTGGCCGACCCCGAGCTCAAGCGCAAGCGCATCGGCGCCGAGTTCATCGCGGTGTTCGAGGAGGAAGCCCGGAGGCTCGGCGAGATCCCGTGGCTCGCCCAGGGCACGCTCTATCCCGACGTGATCGAGTCGGTCTCCTTCCGGGGGCCGTCGTCCACGATCAAGACCCACCACAACGTGGGCGGCCTCCCCACCGTCATGCGCTTCAGGCTCCTGGAGCCCCTCCGCGAGCTCTTCAAGGACGAGGTGCGCCAGCTCGGCGAGCTCCTGGGCCTCCCGCCGGAGATCGTGTGGCGGCAGCCGTTCCCCGGCCCGGGGCTGGCCATCCGGATCCTGGGGGAGGTGACGGACGACCGCCTCGATCTCCTGCGCGAGGCCGACGCCATCGTCCAGGAGGAGGTGCGGCAGGCCGGGCTCGAGCGGGAGCTTTGGCAGGCCTTCGCCATCCTGCTCCCCGTCAGGACCGTGGGCGTCATGGGAGACTTCCGCACCTACGCCCAGGTGATCGCGCTCCGCGCCGTCATGAGCCAGGATGCGATGACCGCCGACTGGGCGCGGCTGCCCTACGAGCTCCTGGGCCGCATCTCGACCCGGATCATCAACGAGGTGAAGGGCGTCAACCGGGTCGTGTTCGACATCTCGTCCAAGCCGCCGAGCACCATCGAGTGGGAGTGACACGATGAGCAAGATCATCCTGGCCGTGGTCGTGTTCCTGGTGGGGATGGGGATCTCGCGCTACCTCAACCGGGCAGAAGACCTCCCGCTTCAGGTGCGGCGGATCGGGGCGCGCCTGGCGTTCCTCGGCGGCATCGTGGTGCCGGCCCTGATCCTCCTCTTGTCCACCTTCCGCATCATCCCCGCCGGTCACGTGGGGGTGGCGCTCCTGTTCGGCCAGGTCCAGCCGGTCCCCCTCAGGGAAGGGCTCAACGTCGTCAACCCGCTCTACGACGTGATCGACATGGACACGCGAGTCAAGCGGCATCAGGCCCGCTACGACGCCGCGTCCAAGGACCTCCAGGCCGTCCACGTGGAGATGGTCCTCAACTTCCGCCTCCTCCCCGAGAAAGCCGCCGAGGTCTACCAGCGGGTGGGAGTCGGCTACTCCAACGTCATCGTGGATCCCGCCGCCCAGGAAATCCTCAAGGCGAACAGTGCGCTCCACAATGCCGCGGAGATCTTGCAGAAACGACCGGCCATCAAGGCGGATGTCCAGAAGGAGCTCACCCAGTGGCTGGCCAAGTACGGGATCGAGATGAAAGAGGTGGCGCTGGCCAATATCCGCTTTGACCAGTCGTACGAGCGCGCCATCGAGACCAAGCAGATCGAGGAGCAGAAGGCCGAGCAGAAGCGCTACGAGCTGATCCAGGCCCAGCGCCAGGCGGAGATCGCCGCCGCCACCGCCAAGGGGAAGGGGGACGCCGCCCGGGAGGAGGCCAAGGGCGTGGCCGAGGCGCTCCGGATCAAGGGCGAGGCGGAGGCTGCCTACAACGCCAAGGTGGCGGCTTCGCTGACCCAGACGCTCATCCAGCAGCAGTACCTGGCCCGCTGGGACGGCAAGCTCCCCCAGTTCATGATGGGGGCGGGCGCTACCCCGCTTATCCAGATCCCGCTTCCCCCGTCGGAAGGCCGCCGGTAGGGCGATGACCCATTCGGACTTCGTCCACCTGCACGTCCACTCGGAGTACAGCCTCCTGGACGGCGCGGCCCAGCTGGACAAGCTCGTCGCCCGGGCCAAGGAGC